>Ga0307488_10000483_pt1 | contig 32892 bp, 13 predicted proteins | sample SB02metaG_FD_202248 | JGI IMG/M metagenome (GOLD analysis project Ga0307488, IMG submission 202248) | Sea-ice brine microbial communities from Beaufort Sea near Barrow, Alaska, United States - SB 0.2 | ecosystem: Environmental > Aquatic > Marine > Coastal | place: USA: Alaska | collected...
CTAGAAAATATAATGGTTTAGCACCAGAACATATAACGTCATTGACGCACATAGCAACGAGATCCTGACCAATAGTGGTGTAATCATTAGCAATCCTACAAATGTTAATTTTAGTTCCGACACCATCGGCACCAGATACAAGTACAGGTTTCTCATATCCTGATGGCACTTCCATCATTCCATTGAACCCACCAACACTAGGTGCCAATGCTTTTATATACTCAACAAAGGATCTACCTTTGATGATGTCAACACCAGAAGTTTTATAGTCCATTAATAAATTTCTCCTTTCGCAATTTGTTCACGACGTTTTAGTTTCCATACGATGTAATCCATTGTTGGGACACACATAGGATTCCAACCAACAAAGGTGGTTGACTCTCCACTAGGTATCTTCCAACACTCAGCATCATCATTCTCAAGATCTAATGATTTACGATACTCATCCTCACCATACATAACAATAGCTCTCTCAGCAGCATTCAAACTCTTGAAGCAATCAAAAGAATTCTTTCTAATGATATCAGGGATTTCGTGTTTCATTTATCTATACTCCCACATATAAGATCTATCACCATACTCATCCGTAGCCGCATTAAACCATCTATCACCATCACCATCAACAAAACTACTATCATCTAAACCATCACTCATAAATCCAAATGGTGCCATGTCTTGTTCAATTTGATTTTTTTGCTCTTCATATAATCTTTTTCTAACATCCTGATCGGTTAATTCTTTAAAGTAATCTTGTGCCACTAACCATGCATATATGACCAAACACATAGCAAGGTCATCATTGCATCCCTCTTCTGCCTCAAATGAATTATGTTTTGATATAAATGTGGTTAGTTCTGAGATAATTTCATAATCATTAAAAACAACTTTATCACTCTCAATCATTGTCTTTAGATTGAGTGATCCAACTTTTTTAACAGTCTTACTCATCTTGACCCCAAGTTGAGTTTTCTTTCCAGAAAATCCTTGGCCAACAATTTGACCTGCTCTACCTCTCATTGAACACATCAATAGGTTTTGATATTCTAGGTCATACTGTATGATACTTGCAACCTGATCTCCAATATCATTTACCTCGCATAGTATAAAAGCACTATTGTAATTTTTACAAACATCATAAATGATATTTGGGAAAAGCATTGGTTTGATATCATTATTCCTATACTTTGCAACTATTTTATGAGGAAACTCTGTAATATCAACTACAACAAAAGCAGAATAATCTTCACCTACGCCTCTTGCTACGTCAACAGTACAAACATAGTCATGATTTTCTTTTGGCAATTCATATACATCTAATCCTGCACTTTGTTTTATAGGAGTATCATATACTAAAGTTCTTAACTTACTTGGTGCAATTAATGTATCTACTGATCCTAAGAACTCACATTCAAACTCAACTTTAAATTGTTGTTCTGATGTGTTAGCAATAGTCTGTTCTTTCCAAACATCATCTCTACCAGGAACTTCAGACCAATGAACATCTGTAGGAATATATTCGTTTTTACTTCTTTCCGCATCGTGCCACATGCGGTAGAAGTGATTCATTCCATGTGGCGTCGAGACAATAATAACTTTCGTATTTTTACCACTAGTAATAGTAGGATAAACAGAGGCAAAAAACGAATCAGCAACGTGATTTGGAACAAATGCAAACTCATCCAAAAAGAGTATATTGAATGACATACCTCGGACAGCACTTGCGGAAGTTGAAGCAGCAAGAATTTTAGACCCATTTTCTAACTCCAATGAACCTCTGTTCCATACTAACACACCCTGTTGCATCCACTTGGGTAAGTTTTCGTATGCAGTTTGTAATCTATTTAAAAGTTCTCTTGCTGTAGCTGCCTTGTTTGCCAGGATGCCAATATTAACACTGTCATTGAAGACAGCATAATGCAGTAGATATGACACAACAGTGGTAGACTTACCAGTCTGTCGTGGCATCTTACATATATTAAATCTATTCTCATGGAAATTGTTAATTAATTTCTCTTGAAAATCATAAGGATGAAACTGAGTTAATCCTTCATCAAGAGAAACAATTTTAATATAGTTGTTTGCAAAATAAACAGGATCTTCCTTACACCGCATAAATTCAAGGATTTGCTCCTGTGTGAATTCTATCGGTGTATTTGCTTTTTTTAGATTTGGATTGCCAAGGTATACATTATCAGACATAACTTACTCAGCAATTCCACTTTCTAAGAGACTTATTGATCCTACTATCTGGATCGTTTGCTGTCTTTGATGATGTTAACTTTTTCTTCATTCCTTTCATTCTAGCGCAGAAGGATGCCCTCCTGGGATTTCCAACCTTCTTGCTTGGTGCTTTAAGGTCAGATCCTGGATTTTGCGCTTCATAAGACTTTCGTCCTTTTTCGTTGAGTCCACCTTCTTTATTTTTTCCTGCTTTTTTTGTCCACGCAGCTGCTTCTGCGTGTAGGACTGGTTGTCCTGGTTCATAGTCGGAAACTGTGTGTGTTAATAGTTTCGCGCCAGGATATATTTTATCAATTTGATCTTGAATATCAGATCTGGTTGGTAAAGATACTTGAGGGAAGAACATCTTCAACATAATAGTCTGACTTCTAAACCTGAAGAGAACGCTGACAAGATTACCAGTTTTTGCTGGCATTCTTACTGCTTCTTCAACGGAACCAGGACATTCTTTTATACCATGTACTGGACACTCTTCACCTTTATGATTGTGCATACAACCTTTCTTTTCATCTAAAGGAGTTTTTGATATCAGTTGAATTTCTTCTTTCTTTGTCTTCTTAACACAGTTTGGATATCTCTTTCCAAACATAGTTTTCATACCTTTCTTCTCATAACCTTTCCAGCATGCTTCATCAAGCATATCGCTACCAATACCTTTTGTAGCGGTTAAAGGTTCTGGTGTTATGATATCTACCGATTCATAATCTGTTGCAATGTAATTATCTCTCCAATTAGAGAATTCTTCTTTCTTGGTGCTATTGCCCCAATTCTTTGCACCTTTTTTACGACATTTGACAAGTGCTCCTGACGCATATGCACTTGGCCAAACTTTGTAGCGTGACTTGACTTTATGATAGCAAGCGTCTTTTTCTCCCGCTGCCTCATCAATTTCAATTTCATCACCTACTTCAACATTATTTTCTGCGAACCATCCACGATTTACTTCTAAAGCACACAGAACTTCTCCTTCGGAAGTTACTGGGGTTTCGTCATACGGTTCTAATTGTTTGATGCTTTCAACTATTCCATCCTCTGTGATGAACGCAATGTCAAGAGGAATTTTTGTTTCTTTCATATAGAAGGATTGCTGCTCAACTTCTTCAAAGATGAATAGCATTCCACTGTTAATATCCAAACTTTCACGGAACATAAGTCCCAAGTTAAAATCTCTAATATCACTAGGGATTTCTATATTGAGTGGTAGAGTTATAAATTCTTCAGTTTTCACGTTGATTGCCTTCCCTGAACGATTTGGGTTTGGATCTTTTTTGTTCTTTCTACGAAAAGCTGCTTGCTCCTCATCTTTAGAAAGATTGCGCTTCATTTTACTGGAACCACATTTTGGTTTTGTAGTTTGTCCTGGTTGTTTAGCACAGGGTTTCCCTGCGTATTTACCGCCCAATTGAACCCAACCAGGCTTCCCATCAGAAGACTTACTCTTGCCAAACCAGTCACGCAAAGAACTATCACCACTTTTCGATTCACTCACTTCTCCATTACCATTACCGTTTTTATTATCATCAACGGAATGTCCATTTTCTTTACGAAGCATTCCCTCTGGGTCTACCATAAAACCCTTAGGAATTGCTTTACATACTTTATCAGTATAGCAGTAATATTGTCCTGCTTTACATTTGCCGTTCTTAGCCATTCAACTAAAAGAGTACCTACTCCTTGTTATTTATCACTCCAACCTTCTTTAATTTTTTAAACGTTTTATACTTCCAATGCAGTAAAAACTACTTTAAAAGTTGTCTCTGATGAAAATGTTGGATGACCAATTAATCTAAGTGCTCCACCACTAATATCAGATGAGAATGTAGCAACTCCAATTGGTTGATTGATTATGCCATACTCAGCTTGATATGTATTAGTTCCATCGTGAATAATATTAATAGTTGACATATTATAATTACTTCCTCTTGTAACCTGAACCTGATAGTTTGCAGATCTATATGTAGATGCACTTATAGACATAACCACAGCAGCACTGGTACTGGTTGTAGTAAGAATACCTGATTGTATATCTCCAGCAATTAATTCAAGATTAGTAGCCGATACTGGTGCAAATGTAAACTCTTGAGCAGAAGCATCATACCTTAAAAATCTACCATCACCAACATTACTAGCATCAACATCAGTTAAATCTACAAGTTTGCTTTCTCCACTAATTGATGTGCTTGCAATACCAACCCATTTCGCTCCATTGTAAATGAGTAATTGATTAGTTCCTGTGGTTTGGTCAAAGGTAACATCATCCAGATCCTTGATGAATCCAGCACCGCCACCACCAATGGTAGCAATTTGTTGCTGAATTCGGTTTATGAATAGTTTATAGTGATTTTGTAATTGATCAATAGTTACAAAATTTTGATCCAGAGGAGTTAATGGATCTGCAGAATTTTTTGTTGATGCATCTCCTGGCAGAGTTGGATTATCTTCTTTTAATAATGCTTTCTCATTAAACTCTGTGAGAATTTTTTCAATATAAACTACTTTTTCTGATAAAGATTTATTCTTTTCCTCAATAGAATTAATTTGAAGTCTCTCTATAACATCTTTTACTTCTTCTTTAATACTCTCAATATTTTCATTTTGTTTTTTAATATGCTTCTCATTAACAACTAAATTAAGTTCCAAGTCCTTAATTTGATTGGACATATTTTCTTCAAATTCTCCTACTTCATTTTTGAGAATGTCATAGTATTTTGTTGTACTAATGTCTAGAACATTTTGCAGTTCTCTTACATCTTCTGCGATAGTTTCTTCAAAGAATGAAAATTTCTTAGAGAACTTATCAAGTTCTCCAGAGTATTCCTCTAATTTTTTGTTTTCATGAATTTCTCTATTTTTAAAATCTTTGTAGAGAGAAGTATATACATTAGATATCTCTCCTATTTTTTGTTTAGAATCATCAATAGTAGATTGCAATTCCTGAACCTTCGATTCAACTAATGAATCAATATCAGAGGTTTTTTCTGTAACGTCATTGGACAAAAGTTCAATTTTTTCTTTGATAAACTCAACTTCTTCTAATACATTTTTTTCTAATTGCTTTACTTCTTTTTCGGATTTAAGTTTAGTTTCTACTAATAGATTGCTATACTTTGGAATTTCATTTTCGGTGAATTCTTTCACCATTAAGTTTAATTTATCAATTGCATCATCATAAGCCGAAACTCTTTGTTCAGTTTTTAATTCTGTTTCTGCAAAAAGTTTTTTGTATTTTGGAAACTCTTCATTAACAAGATTGCTTACAGTCTCATTGACATCTTTTGTTGTCCGCTTTAAATCTTTCTTTAATTCTGATAGTATATTTTCATTAACTGTCTCAACATCTGCTAAGGCACTGTTTACTTCTCTATTAACATCTTCTCTAATACCATCAAGGTCTTCTTCTACCAGACCCTTAAAATTTGAAAATCTAGTATCAAATCTAATTTCAGATTCTGATACTAATTTCTTATAACTTGGAATATCAACATCTACAAAATTTTCTACAGTCCGGGAAAGGTTTGTAAAATCCTCTTTTATTTTATCAATGGTATCGCCATTAACACTCTTTATTCTTCCTTCAATTTTTTTGATGGATTCTTCAACAAAGAGAAGATGGGCAACCATTGCCTCATTTAAATCCTCTTTACTAATCAGTCCCCTAATATCCTCTTTTACTTCTGAGATTTCTTTGGAAATACTCTCAACTCTATCAATATTTTCCTTAAAGTTCTCAACCGTATCTGAGAAATCTGATATTGATTGAATATGATTTAGGTTTGTTTTGAAAGCACTAAAAGCTTCGGATACCGTTTCAATTTTTTCCGCAGAAACAGTATCTTTGATTTTATCAAAATCGTTTTTATTCTTACCAAAAAAATCTGAAGGCTTCTTTAATGCCACGTTTAATATAACTCCGTCTCTATTATTTATTCTCTTCTTTTACCCCCTGTTTTAGCATCTTCGCAAGTTCTGCAGTAGATCCAACGAAGAGTGCATTATTAACAGTAGAGGGCCCGCGAGATTGTTTTTCTTCTTCAACATCCTTCAGTTTTTTCTGAAGATCCATTAATTTATCTGTGGCATCAGCAACGTTTTTAATTAATTGACCTGCAACTTCATATGCTCTAGGCATTTCACTTTCTTGTGCAAGTTCCAAAATACCATTTATTGCTTCTTGCCCCTTCTCGATTATACTATAAAGATTACCTCGCGTATAATCATAATCTTTTTTAATATCATCTGAGGTTTCTTTTACTTTTTCAATCTTAGCACTAACAACTTCAGATTGCACAATGTCTCCTTTAACATTGAATTCATTATTTAAACTATCAAATTTGTTTGTCATGTTATTGTTCCACTAAATCCAAAGTCATCACCTTCTGCAATCAAGGCATTATCGGCAGCACTGATAACATGTACCTCTGCTCCTCTAAGATGTTCAGTTGCAGTTGTCTTATCTTGTGCTCGCAAGACGGTGAGTTTATTGCCAGTGATGGATTTAATGAATAGTTCTTCATCATCAATAGCAATATAAGATTTGGCAGTCAGACCACTTATACTCTCAACTTCAATTATTTTACTAGTCTTAGCAATATCCTCAGATACAGTGGTAGCAGCATCTCCTGTATAGTTCTTAGTTGCTCTTGGAACTGAAGAGTAACTAAGTTCTCTTGTTGTATTTGATACATCTGTTCCAGTAAGATAACTGATGGTAGATCTCTTGATAATATCCTTGGTTGCAGAGGTAGCAGGACCGAACAGATATGTTTTAGCAGTAAATCTTAAGGTATAAAGAAGAACTCTTCTTGTTGTGAAATCTCCATCATAATCATCTTGCATGGTGATATTCTCAAGGATTATTGGAATATCACGTTTTTCTTGTATTGACTCTACTAACTCGACAGTTAAATTATATGCTGGTTGGAAGTATGGTAAAATTTGTTCTACAATTTGAAGAGCATCATCATTTAATTTTGTCATAATACTCAGTTCAAATTGCATATTATATGGAACTGGCATGTATATTTTTTTAGACTCAGATCCATCATCTGGGTCTTTTACTGTATATTGTTGTGTGGTTGTTACCTTTCTTGTAGGATCATATGTCAGTCCAGTAAACTCAAATGATAATCTGGGTAATGTTATTGAAGTTGATTTATTCAGGTCTGCTTGCTGTTCAATTCTTGCAAGAAACTTTTGAGTTGGACCATAAGACAAAGGAACCCTGATAGTGTTGATCACATTATCAGAAGAATTAGTTTGTTTGATAGTTATTGAATTAAAAAGAGTACCAAATGATACAATAGTTCTCCTCAAAATTTCGTTATAAAAATATTCAAACATCGTGTGTCCTTATAGAATTGCAATATACTGAGAGTGGTATTATTTAGGGCATTCCGAATGGGTTATATTCGTTGAAATCTATAATCAAATCTGCCTCGGTTTCTATATTAACATTATCTGAGAATCCATCATCGCTCGGATTAACATCAACTTTTCTAAGTTGATGTGTTGCACCTGAGGTAGATCCAACAATATTCTCTTCAAGAGTAAATGTTCCTGTGACGTTTGCTACCTCAAGAACATTAGTTTCAGTGTTCCAAACTCTGACTCTACCTGTTGCCCCACTACTAGATCCTGTTACAATCTCGTTAAATACAAACTCACCAGTAGAACTCGAATTTGCATCCGCGATCGTAATCGTAGGAGCGGTGCTATATCCCAATCCAGCATTAATAAAGCGAATAGCACTGATAGTGCCTGCAGCACTGACAACTGCTGTTGCAGCAGCACCTGCAGTACTTACACCAGTCAAGAATACTTCATTGCTGAATGTAATTGTTGGTGATGTGACATATCCAGATCCACCGGCAGTGATCGTTATTATTCCTACAATACCATCAGCGACTGTCGCTGTTGCAGCTGCACCAGCACCTCCACCACCAATAAACTGAACTCCAGGGGCAATTGTATATCCAGATCCCGGATTTACAATATCAGCATTCTGAACAGATCTTGCTCTCGGATTGGCACTTTGATTGCATACGTTTATTCCACCAATCATAACTGCAGATGCAATACCAGTAATCCCTCCTGTTGGAGCAGATGATATTGCAACTCTTGGTACAGATGTGTATCCTCCACCTCTGTTTGTCATCGTAATTGTGCGAATGCCACCCTCAGTGATAATTCCAGCAACTGCTGTTGCTGTTACACCATTTCCAACAAGGGTGAGAGTTTGAGTACTTCCGATAATACTACTAAGTCCATCACTTCCATCAATCAGACCATCACTATCGCCACCAGTTAAAATATCATCAATATCTTCTATACCGGTGTCAATAACCTCATTTTCATATCTAAAGAGTTCACATCTCAACTCATAAACATAGTTCTTTTGTAGTTGATAAAATGGTTTTTCATGTTCAACAAATTTAATCTCAAAAAGTCTATCACCAAGAGGGAAATAAATTAAATCTCCTTCTTTTGGTCTTGTAGATAATTTTATATTCTGCTCATTCTTTATTAAAGGAGAGATATAATTTTCAAATCTTTCCTTTGAAATAATTAAATTTAATTCTTGCTCTTGTTGTATACCAAACTTTGATAATATTGTAGTATTATCATTGTATCCCTCAAAATTGTCAATATACGCTTCTATTGGATATGCATCGTCAAATTTAGATTGTATTACTTCTCTAATAATTGTTTTTTCGGTCAAATATTTTCTTGGAAGATAATGTACCTCAATACCATACATCCTCAACTGCTCATTGATAAGGTCTTGAATTAAATTTTGCTCAGATCCGGCCCCTTGCTGAAAATATGGATTAAGCATACGATTAACCAATCATGTCTAATGGAGGAAGTTCATAAGTGTTAGACATAACTTCTCTGATTGCATCAAGTTCTTTTTGAGCATCATCGTATATTTGTCTACCATTTAATTCTATACCACCTGGAAGTTTTACTCCTTGGAACTTCAGGAGGTTTTGTCCCCACTGTCTTTTGATAAGTTGAGTTACATATCTCTTAAGAAATGAATCATTCCAAACTCTGCTAAAATCATTTGGATCTAAAAGTCTATAACAATCAAGGATAAGATAATCATCCTTAGATACTTCTCCCCAATCAACATCTAAGTAAAGTCTATCCTGTCTTTGATTAAATCTTATCTGCTTCTCTGTATTTAATGCAAAGTCCATATCTTCAAGATATCTTTTTGTCATTGCATATGATAATATTTCAGTAGAACTAAAATTATAAATGTCATTCAAGAACATTTGATATTTTACACTGAACATATTATTAGTCACTGTTTGTGACCCGTCATATCTAAATATTTTGTTTATTCCAATAACTTGTGGAGGAACTTGTACGTAATTACTATTTTCCTCAAAAGAAAAAGTTACAGATGAACCATCTATAGTTGAAGATGCGGTTGTAGTAACTAGTCCTACAGGATTGCTCCCTCCTCTTCCTCGTCCCCTATCAACATCTCCCTGTGTGATTTTATACTTTAAATATGTTTGAACAACACCATCAAAATGTCTTTCATGAAAGTATTGCAAAGCATCATCTATTAGATCATCAATTTGCTCATCAGCAACGTTGATTTCTAAAACTGGTGCTCCCAGTTGCCTTTTGCAGTAATTTATTAGGTCCGACCTACTTGCTGGTTGAGCCATGTATACACTAATTCCTCAACTATATTTATGGTGCGGATGAAACCGGATTAACAACTAATATGTTACCAGATATTAAAGGATGCACAGTTGATCCTCCACCAACTTCATGTTTAAGTAAAATATCATAAACATATCTTCCTTCTGATGTTGCTCTTGTATTGACAGCACCTAAGGATATTTTAAACTTTCCATCATACGCACTGGTAAATCCAACAGTGAATGATGATGTGATACCAAGAGTAGCTCCAATCGCCACACTTTTAGACATAGCAGCAGATCCACTATAATTTGTTAAATCAAACGCAGCATTTGATGTCGTATTGACAACAAAATTAACTTCAAAATCTGAACCACCATACATGGTTAGATTTACACCTCTTGGTACATCAGCATCAGGATCAAAGGTTACGTTTTTAGTTGCCATTTGGAATACCTATTGCTGACATTGTTTCCTGTTGTTTATAATAAAGTTTGCAAAAACACTTAGCAATATTTTTAATTCGCTCAACATCGTCACAACTATCTATTTCTCCTGCTAACTTAGTGTATTCAAAACTTTTAGTTAGATTATCTAATGTTATATCATTTGGATCCATTGATTAACTCCTTTAATAGTGATTTGATTTCTGTGATATCCTCTTTAAGGTTAGCAACTTCTTCCTCAATAGTCTGTACCTTTTGATGCTCTTTATTTTTCACTTTACGTCTCTCAACATATTTTTCATGATCTAAAGAGTTTAGATTTAAAATGGCACCTGTATGTGGATCTCTTACGAGATCCACATAATCTTTTACTTTATGCATTATGCTAGGGCAATGACTCTCAGGTTTCTGGCTCTTGGTACATATGTTTGATTTGTACCTGTCAATAGAATTTTGACTCTATAAACTTTAAATGAGGGTAGTTCATCAATACTAAATGTGTGTTCTTTAAATTCAATAGAACCACTATCAAATCCATATGTAGGAGTCTTAGATACAAATGAATCCGATTCACCATTATTATTTGCAATATCAATAATTTGACCTCTAGAATTTAGATTCTTATATCCTGGGAAAGGAATAAAGATTGGATCAAATCCATCTTTATTACTAATAGCATATAATACTCTAACATCACAGAAGTCATTGATATGAGCATCAAAAATAACTTTCAGTGAAGTTGCTGGATTTTCTAACTTAATTTCTTTAGAAATATACTGGCAAGCAGTTGGATCTGTCAAGATTCCTTTAACTCTAGAATCATTTGCAATATCGGTAATTTGATTATCAACTCTATTAGAGGAAAGGATAGTACTAACTCTTTGACCGTCAAGTACCGGAGAAATATGGGAATCTGTGGTTACCATATTAACTCTCATTTGCAAAGATTTTGCACCTTCAATGTTTGTTAACTTAGCATCTTCATTAACCTTAGAACAAATTAATCTTGTACTGCTAAGATAATTTGGCGTATTTGGAACAATTGGTTCAAATCCAGCATCAAGATAAGCAATCTCATTACCACTTAAACTTTGCCCAGTTACAGTTCTAACTTCTGCACTAATACTAGTTCCTCGTGTGGTTACATTTTGTATTATTGGAGTGATGATTTCAAATGGCATGTTTTGAGTTGCCTTAATATTTGGTCCTCCAGTAGATCCAGTAATACCCATAAAGAGTTTAGGGAATCCAAGTGCATCTTCACTTCTATCATCATTGTTAGAATTAAACTTCTCAGACATATCAAGTTTAATATTATATGAATCAAAGGTAATTGAACTTCCAATAGAAACATCATTTAAATTATGAGTTTTATTAATTCTATGGAGGCAAACTCCACCAAGTTCATATTTGTAAACAGGAGTTCCGGTGGGATAAGTAATAGGATTACTTCCTCTAGAAATACTTCCCCCAATAGTGTTTCCATCTACACTACTGTATTCAATAACTTCTTCTCCAATCAAGAGGTATCCTCTATTCGTAGATCCAACACTGACATTTTCAAAGTTAGAAAATGATGTTGCACTTTCAACGGAAAGACCTGATGTGGAATTAGAAGAATATGCCGCAGTTAATTTGGTTGGTTTAACATCCGGAAGAACTCCGGAAATAATTACTCTATTATCTGGGAAATACATTCCATGATTTTGATGGTTCACCTTAATATGAAGTCCATTAGTAACTTCATTGATTGAAGCAATTTGAACATTTCCACCAGGTGCAGCAGGTAAATTGTTGTTCAGAGTTTGAGCAATACCTACGCTATTAAAATAATTTAATTGTGGACCACCTACAGTAAAGTCTCCTTGAACATTGTCAAGAATTAGTTCACTAGTTTTACCAATACCTGAAACGGTAAGTCTTACATTTTTACCTACCGATGCAGCACCAATAGTATTAATTCCAACAACATCTCCAGTTTGATATCCATTACCACCAGATCCAGTGATAGTTGCTGAAGTAACTTGACCATTAGTAACCGCAACAGTTGCTTGAGCACCTCTGCCATTTCCAGTTAGTGTTACAAGATTAACGCCAGTAAATGTAGTAGATCCATCAGTTGGGGTTAAACCAATACCTGCATTAGAAATTGACAATGCTGTTCTAGGAATAGTGCCAGCAACACCAATCAGAACACCTGTGGCATTTGTTTTATTGGTATGACTTGCTCCTTGGAAGAAAGTATTGCCAATTTGATATCCAGAATCCTGTACAGTAGTTCCAAGTCCTACTCTAATGGTTCTAGAAGAAACCTCAAGAGAATCGGGTTGAAGCACGGGTATTTGTCTATTGCCATCAGACAGTTCTGGACTGTAGAAATCAATAGTACCAGACTCAAGGAAGTCTGCTCTATACATAACAAATTTAAGATCTTCCCATTGACTTGCTTCCCATGTAGAAGCATTTTGAGACTTAAATAATGATCCAAGATATGGTTGATTTGAGATAAACGCATCAGTTAAAAGATCATTCTCACCAATCCTAGAAATATAAACACTATATTTTGTAGAGTTAGATGCAAGAGCAATTGCATATTCTAATCCACCTTCCAAGAATACTGGAGCTTTAAACTCAACTGTTGTTGCCACCGATCCATCATCAGATGTTTCAATGTCTGCTGGATCAATAACAATCTCAGAGAATGGGAGAATTTTTTGTGTTGGGAAACCATTCTGCATAGTTCTAAGTTGGAAGACCACAGGAATATCCATGTCATCTTTTGTTCTAAAGTAAACATCACACTTAGTGACGAATACTCCAGACTCTTCCTCAACTAAGAATGATTGTGCAAGAGGGTCATACCAACCAATAGTAGTCTCTCTAGTTGTTTGTCCAACAACTTGTGATCCAACAACCTGAGTTCCAAGATTTGTGTTTACGTTTCTTTCTTGGAATTCTTGTCTTCTTTCGATTCTAGCGTTTCTAACTGAAATAATATTTTCTTGAACCGTCTCAAGTGTTCCTGAGGAAGCAAATGCTTCTTCAGCAATCGTTGTCGCTACATCTGGATCGTTGTCCTCATCATTAGTGAGGGTAAATATTTTAGTTCCAGTTTCAAATCTTGGGTGATTAACTGAGTTGGGGTTTGGAATGAAGAAACTACCTGTTAGATTTGCAGCCAAATCGGATACAAGTCTATGTCCTGTTATGACTGCCTCTGCACCACTTGTAGAACCTTTTAGGATCATTCCTTCAGCAATAACACCGGAATATTCACCCTGAGCTTCATTTGATAATGAGAACGTATCAATATTCAAGATTGTTGATGTTGCCGAATATACTGCAGATAGAGATGTTCCATCATAAGGACTTTCTCTAAACACTTGATCAGGTGCATTATATTCACCTTCTCTGTGATTTGATTGAGCAACTCTAAATGTAATTCTTGCTTCCTCTCCAACTAATCTTCTTGCAGCAGGTGCAAGTCCTGGTCTGGACATTCTACCAATAACGGTTTCACCAATTTGGAATGTTCCAGATGACATGGAAATTTCAAGAAGTTTCGGAACACAGTACTTGTCAACTTGTTCCCCATCAAAGAATGCATGCATTCTTGTAAGAGGTTTCATTCTCTTAGAAACAAATTCAACATTTCTTGACCTCATGAAAGGAATGAGATCTCTACTTACAGTTCTGTCTCCTACAGATTCACGATCAAACTGTTCATGAACAAATAACTGAGAACCAGTCCTTGATTGTTGGTCGGTTCGTATTGTTTCCCTAACAGTGTCCTCAATAGTTGTTGTAGTTGTATCTCTGACCCATCTTGCAACGCCACTACCACCATTAATCCAACCACCAACACCTCTTGTGCCACCGGTAGTGGTTGTTGTTCTTCTTGTGGTTGTGTCATTGAATTCAAATCCAGTCCAATTAGTCTCCCAAGAATTCCAAACAACAGGAGCAAATCCTCTTTGTGGGTCAAAGTTTTCTGTTCTCTCAAGAAGTGCAACTTGAGCAGCATAATCACCTTCAACGTCAATAACCTTGGGTTCAATTCTTACAGTGTCTACCCAAGTATCAGATGCAGGATTTAATTCCATAGTTCCCTGCCAGAAACTAATTAGGAATGGAGTAACGCTTTCTGTTCTGGTTGCAAATGGTTGATTGATATATTCAACTTCACTATAATCAAGAGTAATAACATCATTTGCTTTTCTTATATTGTTTCCCTCAATAGTTGAAAAATTGAGGTCTGCTGTTGGATCTACATTTATAACTGGTCCAAAAATCAGATCAATAGAGTTTGTATAATGCCTTGGTCTTAATTCTTTATGCGCTCTATCAATGCTATTATTGACAGGTGTACTTGTTTCTTGAGCATTAAATGCAGTAAAATTGTCAACAAAGAAACCAGATTTAAATCTATTCAATCCTTCGCCATCAGGGACAAAAAGATTTGCTGTATTTGCCTCAAGTAGATTTAAGGAGGTATAATACTCAAGACTTGAAATTCTGTTATCAAGTTTTTTGATATCTTTCATTTGATATCTCTTGTGCTCCAGGAACTTTAAAGATGCCTGACTGACATTGTAGAGATATGGGGGTAGTGCGACTGTAGCAACCTCTAAAGCATCATCAATTGGGTTTGGAGGTTGTGGAAGTTCTGATGGTGTTCCATATAAAATTTGGAACTTGCCTTTTTTGTCCAAGAAAACTCTATCAATTCTTCCAAGATAATGGGTGAATGTTGTTAAAATTGATTCATCAGATGCTAATGCATTTGCCGCAGAATTTCCATCACCATTAAATGATCTTCCAAAAAACTCAAGAGGAGATCTAGATCCCTCAGTAACGGTGTATTCTGAGACTCTTGGTCTAATATCAATTATATCAGTATTAGCGTCTCCATTAATACCCTTAATTTCTGTTCCATAATTAAAGTTTTTATATGATTCTACAGTGGTAAGATCTCCATTATCTGTCGAATCAAAAGATGCACTCTTATAATAAATCTTCAGTTTCTTAGCAGGAGCAGACTTATTCTCCTTTCTTATAATTCTTCCTTGATCATAGAAAGTATCTTCCTGACCAGTTCTAAATTTATAGTTTTCAGAGATATCAAAACTATCAGATGTAAGAACAGACACGATGGCCTGAATTCCGGTCTCTTGGAAGATTATGGTCTCTCCCTCAATAAATTTACTATCGTTTTTGGATATGTATGAAATCTGTGCAGATGTTAAGGTTTCTGCGATAATGCCATTTGCTCCAGATGTTTGTCCAATAAAAGATTCTCCAACTATCAGTTCTCCTGTTGTGGTAGAGGTACTATTGATATTAATTAGAGAAATTTTTGGTGCTGCGGCATTATTAGTGTCAGCAGACTCAAAAACACCATGAACATCAATAACATCTGGAACATTCAGAGAAATAGTAGCATCCTGAACTCTGGTTCCATAAGGATAATTTCCATTACCATATACCAGACCATCATTTAAAGTTGTTGAACCAATACCAGAAGCTGCATTATTTGATTTGTCAACAATTATTGATTTAACTCTATTCTTAATTTTAACTTTTGATGTGGGTTTGACTTTTCTCAACGATACAATCAAAGAGGCACCAGTATCATCAGATCCAAGACCAAAGATATTCAGTGCTGTTCCACCACTAGCAATAGTGAGTTTATCGGCGGATAATGCTTCAGTTGTTCCATCTGATCTAATCAGGGCATATCTTTCTTCATCAAAGGGTAAAAATGTTTCATTTGGTTCTGCAGATATATTAGAAGAAAGTTGACCACTAGCAATATCAACACTCAGAACTTTTCTTATTGTTAAACTTGCATTAGTAAAGTCTACAGATTCAATATCAGTTCTTGGCAGTCTGGTGTAGAGGGTGCTATCAGAAGAAGGATCAAGTTTTGTAGTTACTAATCTAAAATCATTAACATCAACTGAGCTAGTGGGAAGAGATCCTCTAACAATTCCTGGAACAGGAGTAACCGCAGCAATTTGAATAGAATCAGTATCAACACTCGTAACTCTTCCCATAGTGGGATCGGTGATCGTTGCTGATGGATTTGTATATTCTACAAGATTTCCAACCTTAAATAATCCCGGAAGAGCATCACTAGTGCTTCTTACAGTGCTAACTCCACCAGAAGCTTTAGTAATTGTTGCTACTCCAACTGCGATTGTTGGGGTTTGAACAACGTCGGCAGCAAAGGTATTGATTCCAACTAATCTATTATTACTTCCATAGACAGATTTTACATCGGATAAATTATAAGCAGTTACTGCTGTAGCAATTCTACCATCATTAACCCCATTAAATATCAAACTTTCATTAGGAATAAAGTCACCCTCAACCTCATAAAGTGATACTGCATTTGAGTTTGAAACAGCATCTTTAATAAATGCAGTTGCGCCACTTCTATTACCTTTAACAAAAGTAGGGACTGAAAGTGTAGTTGCTTGATTGAGAACCAAATCTACTGTAGTTTGAACATCAAACAGGGAAAGATTCCACTCATTAAGAGTTCCATTGGATGTATCATAAGATCCAGACTCTAATCTATAATCATATACTCTGGCAACACCAATCTCTCTACCTGCAGGATCTGGTGTTCCACCGGTTCCATCTGTAGCAAGACCTACCCTCTGGTCTCTCAAACTAAGAATATATGTATTACCAACTCCAACGTTTGGTGATCTCCAAGTTCTATTGACTCTTAATGTTGGACCAGTATTGTAAATTATTGATTGATCTTCAATAGTTGCGGTTGTTCTTGGTTTGGGAACATCAATAAAAGTTACACTAGTAATATCAATATCATAACCTCGTATAAATGCTCTACCTGGAGAGAATTTATACAGCATTAGGTCATCAGTTGGAGTTTGTCCTCCAAAAGTTAATTGACCTGCGTTATATATTCCCCTATTTCCAACTCCATTATTAAGTGATTCGTGTACAGATAAATCAAATGCCTTTACATAATAATCGCCAGATTCTGCATATGTTCTACTTGCAAGAATATCTGTCCAATCTTTATATCCTGCTCCACCACCAAGATCTCCTCTTTTGGTTTGGGATTTAATATTTCCCGATTCAATGATAGCTAACTCAATAAATTGATCATCATTATAGTCAGTTAATGATTTTTTAAATAGACTTACAGAAATCTTAAGTCTATCTGCACCTGGTGCCGAATAGTTATTAAATCCTTGAGAATTATCATTTAGTGTGTCGTCTTCATCAGCATTTATAATTTCTTCGTTTATGAATAGACCAACTCTATAATTAGGTGTATTCCCATACTGATCAAGAATTAAAGTTTCTGTATTAACATTAACAAAATGACCATGAACAAAATACACTCCTTCTTGAATTTGGAAAGCAGATCCAGTAGCAGATGCCTCGTCTGGAATTGTTATTGCAAAAGGAGCTCCAATAGCAATACTAGTATTCCCAAGAAGACCAGAAGAAATAATCTGATTGCATGTTAAATTTTCACCATCAGAGAAAGTTTGAGTTTCATTATTTGTGGTACTAGAATTTAAATAATTAATGTATAGAGTAAGATTTCCTCTCTCAGAATCTTCTGGTAAAAGAACTTTATCTACAACAGCACTTACACCAGAAGACTCTCCAATAATTTTAGTTCCAACTAATTGTTCAGCATATGCTGCTACCGGAACTCCAAGATACGTATTTTGTAATTGAATGCAATAATATAATTGAGTATATCCGGTATTACCAGGAATTACTTTTGCACCCTCTTTAAAAAAATGCTGACCAAATTTTTCAATCTGATTTTGAAGAATTGATTGTAAAGTAGTTAATTCTCTTGCCTGAACTGGATATCCAGGTTTAAATAACACCTTATGGTAGTCATCTACCGGATCGAAGTCATCAAAATATGGTGCTACATTAAGGTTCGTTTGCTGTGGCATAATTCTTTAGAACTGCAAAATAATTTTGATATCTTCTTTTTGGTTAGATGATCTAGTAATTGAAGGTCTGTTATCAACGTAAATAATATTTCCTGCATGTTTTTTAACTTCAGGACCTGCAATTCCACTCGTAAATGACTGACCAAGATAATATGTACGATTATTTATTACGGTTGTGATACCAGTAAAGTTTGAGTCAATCTCCAAAACAGATCCAGTTGAAGGTGTAATTTGAATATTTCCTCCAGTATCTGGAGAAGAGGTAAATTCAACTACATTAAATCCATATGTTGGGTTTGTAATCCCAACTCCAGCAGATGTAAACCCAAAAGAAGTTCTATCCTGCCAATACTTAAGAACACCAGTTGTTTGATTGTAACTAACAACTCTACCAACAGCAGTTGATGCTGTCGCAACAGTTTGAGTAAATGTTGAATCAGCATCAAAAAGAGCAGAACTATATCCAATTCCGGTCAACTTGATGGCACTAAGGACACTTGCTTTATCAGAGGTTAATACATTTCCAGTTGAAACTTCTGGATTTTCAATAACACCTACTCTTGCAATTTGGTTTCCTGTAATAAAATCAGGATTTTCGTTATCATTTTCAATTCTAGAATACAATAAAACATTGTATGCACCCAACTCTCTATAAATGTCTTTTCCATGACCACCTTGAGGAGATATGATAACATTAAATTCTGGAATAGTAGTTCCTGTGGGAACATTTCCACCTATTAAGTTTACATTTCCAAAAGTATAATTAGATCCTTGGTTAGAAATGGTAACACCACTAACTTTAGCGTCTGCTCCAACTGTTATTGTGCATTCTGCTCCTGATCCATCACCTTCAATAGGAACTCTAGTATATGTTGAGTTAGCAGTTCCAATACCAACTCCGGCATTGGTCACAGTTACAATTTTAATAGAACCATCTACAGCATTATCTCTTACAGGTGCATTATCACCACTTGATCCCCAATTAGCAGGAACTGGCATGAAATCTGTAGATTCAAACTTGACAACTTCATTTGCTTTAATAGTGTACAAATATTTCCAAATATAACCATCACCGCTGGATCCAGCAGATCTTGGTTCTAGATCAGTAAACGTCGGTTCATCTAGAGATGGTCTTCCATTGGGATTGTCGGGATTAGTTCCATTTTGTAGGCAAATATAAACTCTGAAATCACTATTCAGTACATAATAAGATGCTGAATATAAATTAGTAGCACCTGACACGGATGCAGTATTGGTAGCACTATAATCATGACGATACATATCAAAAGTTGTACCTGATGTCCAAGTTCTCTTTTGAATTACTTGTCTAACATCAGAGGAATTAATTTTTTTCACAGCGATCATTGTGTCCCAATAATCATTCTCTTCGGAGAAATTATCTTTTGGTGCAGGAGGAGATGAATCCCAATCACTTTGATAATCTGATGGATTGGGTAATCCAATAAACGAATAATATGCATTAGAACTGGAACTAACTCCAGATACAAAATTTTTCGCATTCAAAATTCTAATTTGATCAGTTATAATTGCAGCCATTTTGTGCCAGTTAAACGGAGTTTTTTTTATTTATCAAACATCAAGTAACGTAGTTCTTGAATTTCAATGGAGTAGATCTCTCTACTCTTGTTGATGTAGTAAGTCCAAGAATGCCATTTTCAGTATATGCAGTGTAAGTATTTAATCCTGCTCTTGATGCAATTGTAATTTTGCCCCAACTATAGTCACCATAACCAGAGACGGTTGATGTAGATTGGGTTCCAATACCACTAGTATTAAATCTTGGTTGAGTTACATTAGTAAATACTCTCCTACAAACAGTTGTTCCAATTCCAACACCAGCAGCATCCAAGCGAATTGTTCTGATGATGTTCTCTGAGTGAGCAACAACATAAACATTATCAACAAAGGATTTACCAACACCTGCAGTTCCACCAGATTGATTAAGTGATGTAATTGATGTTGTTGCAGATCCAACATTAGAATTTGAAACAATGAAGAAATCTCCTTGTTCCAGTCCACTTAGGGTTACTGCTGTTCCAACTATAGATTCATCTCTCAATTTAGACTCAAATGGGATGTGTAGATCAAACACAAATTGTGTAGTGAGTCCACTGGTTGTAGTTGTTCCAAATCCAACAATTATTCCGGAGTCACCAGCATAATCTCCAGCCAAGTTCTCTTCTTCACTATAACTTGGTTCACTTATGAGAACGACAGGTGGATTTGTATTTGTATATCCAGTTCCAGCATTTGTAATCGTGATAGAAGAAATTGTTTCTCCTACACCAATTACTGGATTTGCTGTTGCTGTTACAAATCCAACAGAGGGAGATCCAACAGTAACTGTAGCGGTGCTATATCCAACACCACCATCAGATATGACGATAGATGCGATGGTCCCAGTATCACTTACAACAGCAGTAGCTGCTGCTCCAGAAGTCACAGTCTGAGTTGCAAATTTAAATTTATTCTGGAAAGTTAGGGCAGTATCATTTTCATTCCTTGCATTAAAGAAAGGTCTTAATCTGTCAACATAGATTGTTGTAGATCCAATACCAACTGACTTAGTAATATATGCATATGGATGAATTTGTGGTTCATAGAGTTCTCTATCTTTTCCCACACGCTTTTCATTAATAATCTTATCTTCAGTTTGTCTGCACCACTTAACTCTTCTTGACAGAGTTTCATCTTCAGTGTTTCCTGGACCAAAGTATGCAAAAGTTTGAACTTGGTCTGTGGAATTGATGTTGTTTACTGTCCTTGGTTCTTCTTGTAAAGTAGAAGGTTGTCCAGAAGATCTATCATATCCAAGAGTTAATGTATCACCTGTTTTAACAGTTTCAATAACCTCTCTAAAGATAACATCAGTGTCATCTCCGGTTCCTTTATAGAAAAGAATCTTACAACTATCACCTGGTTTTGGTGGTTCTGCAAATTTTATTACACTACCACCTGGGAATTCATAACCTTTACCTGGTTCTTGAAGAATATCATTAATAGTGACAATAAGAACTTTTTCAACATCAACCTTAGATCCTCTTGGAGATCTAATAGAAATTTGACTGCCTGCAAGGGAAAGATTAAATGCTCTAGTTACCCCATCAAACAGAAATGATGGGTCATCAAGTGGTTGGATAACACCAACACTCCATCCGGTAAACTCATCAGAGAATACTTTTTGAACTGTCAACTCAAAGTTTCTGAAGTTGCTAGTTGTTCCTGTTGTAGGAATTCCAGTAAGACCACCAGTTGAAATTGTAAGAACTTCACCTTCTTTATACCCAATACCCTTATTATTGATAGAGAAATCAACTATACTAGAACCATTACCAACAACAATATCAACTGTTCCATTCAATCCAGAATTTGCTGCACCAACATAACTAATAGGAATATTTGTATATGCTAAAGGATCGTCAATAAACAGAGACAGTGGCCTATTAACTTTACCACATCTATTATAGAAGTGAGGACATGTTGAGACTCCAGTATTAACCACAAATGATGTGGGTGAAAGAACTGCTAATACAGAAGATCCACCAGATGCAAAATCATTTCCGGTAGCAGACTTATTCTTTTTCCTTGGAGCATCAATAATTGCACCTTGAATTGTTCCACCACTTTGATAAAATGTTGGAACTGTTGATGGACCAGTGTTAACAACAAATTTTGTGGAATTAACAATTTCAATAACTGAAACTCCACAATATGCAGGATCAGTTGTTCTTGGATATGTGTGAGTAGAACTACCATTATCAAGACCACAAGTGAATGCAATACCTGTCAGAACAACACCCTTTCCAACTTGTAAGAGGTGTGGTGTTGCTGTAGTGATTGTAGTGACACCAGTTAAATTATTATAATCGGCATCAGAGACATTAATGGGTGGTGCGTATGTACAAGTAAATGCAATACCAGACAACTCAATTGATTCACCTTCACTTAATCCATGAGCAGTAGATGTAGTAACAGTTGTTATACCTGTAATAGAACTATATCCGACATTAGTGATTGATTTTGCAGGATAGAATCTTGGAGAAGAATTATTGGTGACAGAAATAGCAGTGGAGACGTTTCCATTAATAATGGTTGCAAATCCAACGTGATATTTTGAAGTTTCAATGCCAACACTTGTAGAAGCAGCACTAATATTAACAAATCCAATTGGAGGATTTGATACAATAACGCGAGCTCTAGTTCCTGTAGGAATTCCCACGGACAATGCATCGTTCGTATCAAATCTTACAAACGTTGATGCGGACGATACAATAGTTCCTGAGACATATTGATCGGCAACTCTTCCAAACTCAATTTCACAGTTAGATCCAGTATTCAATTGGGGGAGAAGATCAAGAACACTTCCCGTATTAGGAATAAACACGTTAGTAGAACCAATTCCTATAAACTCATTAGTATCAACAAGGAATTCATACTTTTCAGCAACTCTGTATCCAGATCCAGTATTGCCAATTGCAACGTCAGTAAGAACTCCTACATTAGTAACCTTAGCAGTTGCACCTGCAGAAACTAAAGGTTGATATCCAAATCCTTCAGTAGAACCAAGAGAAAGAAGAACGCCACCAAGAGGTAATCCAGAAGTATTAGCATCTGTAATTGTAGATGAAGCAGTTCCAGTGAAAGCAATAGTAGTAATACCTGAATTTTCACCCAATGTAAAGTCTCTACTAAATCCAGGACCTTGTAAAATGTCATTTACAAGAATGATCGCATTTCCAGTTGAAATTCCAGTAATATCGGATGATCCAATGGAAGTTAGTGAATATACCGAGGTATTACCATCAAATTTATTTGAAAGACTATCAAAAAGATAATTTGTATGGTAGGTATCTTGTGTAGTATCTTCAACACCAGATCTCATGAACATTCTTCCTTGGAAAGAAGAACTTGCTGAAATACCTTCCCAATCTCGTTCATCTGGTGGATTTGTGGTACTACCAATTGGAACTAAACCGTAAGGTGCTTCAGCAAAGTGAACTACACTATCTGTAATATTATAGTTCCCAACAACTTTAGTAATTGGTTCTCCAGTGTTTCCCGTACCAATCTTTGTTCCAAGTTGTCCTCTTCTAACTCTAACAGCGTTTGTACTTCCTACACCGACAGACATAATCTTCATAATCTCGTCACCCATTTTTACGAGATCTGATCCAAAGTATGATTGTATACCACTTATTTTAATAATATTATCAACGGTACTTACATTAGTGGAAAGACCAGTTGTTTGTGAGGTAGAAACAATTGGAGATTGGATTAAATTGTCAATTGCGATGAGACATCTTGAATTTTGATTAGTTGCACTAAATCTATGCGAAGTTCCAATTCCAACACTTGTGATTTCCATAGGAACTGCAATCTTCTTAAGGGCATTTTCTGCAGAAGACGCAAGTTGTATCTTATTATCGCTAATTTTAATGACAAATAAATCTGTGTCAATTGGTAAGAACTCCGTATTACCCACTCCAGAAATATTTGTTAGACCAATACCAATAGATGAAGTAATTCCACCATTTCTATCATAACGAATTTTTTCTCCAGAAACAAAGAAGTGATTCGGAATCTCAATTGAATTGGCGCTGATACTAATAATATCAGAATCATTTCCTAAGAAATACTTCTCAAATATAGGTGCAGATCTATGCTCCAAAGTAAATGTCTTCTTGACCGCATTTTCTGTTCCTTCATATCTTGCAAAGTTTGTAACAAATAGTCCATTACCAAAATTTCTTTGGTCCCTACTATCATCCTCAATTCTTAATGCTTGAGTGTAAGTTTTAACATCAACTGCAATATTTGGCTGTGGAGTGAAAGTTAGTGAAACTCCACCACCAGAATTAACTCTTGCACCAAAAGTTCCGAGTCCGGTTATGTACGGAAGATTTGTATCAGTTTCAACAATACCAAACTCCTGAACTTCTACTTCTCCTGTTCCATCCTCATTACTATCCGTGTCAATAAGAACGAGCTCTCTCATTTCGTAGGTATTATTTGTTGTATCTGTGATTGATACCATGAAATACGACGAATCATAATCATTAGTATAATCGGCAACAGTGGTTATACCAGGAGTCCCAGAAGCAGAGATTGATGTTGATCCACCCTCAAGAATAGCATGCTTCATTTGATCCGTACTAAGACCAGTTATACCATCAGTACCAAAACCAATCTGCATGGTGTTACATGTCATTGCAGCACTAACACTTGGTATGAAATCAACTTTCAGTAAATTGCTATCGAGATATGGATAATAAGTTCCAAATCCTGTACCACTGAATGAGGTACTGTTATCGGTAGTCATTAATCTACCAAATTCAGTTACGCTGACTTCACTATCATCATGAACTATGTTTAATTCATTATACTCATGATCATTAGTTGCTGGATCTGAAACAAGAGACATCACCTTAAGTGCTCTGGTTGTTGCGGCAGTTGATACAATTGTTGTTCTAACTCCTCCACCTGAAGGAAGAGCAACACTAGTTGTGCGAATATCTACAGATCCATTTCCTAGAACTATAGAAGTTCCGAGACCTACAACGTTATCATCTAAATGATATGCAAGACTGACAATTTGGTAATCGTTGAGTGCAAATCTTCTGGGGAAGAATTGTAAAGATCCTTGAGTACCAGATATTTTAAAATCAAAATCTGCAAGTTCACCCTGACTATACATTCTTCCATATTGATTGAAATATGCAAATCTACCATCCTGAATCATATTAACAATTCCAAATTGCCTTTCCCCGTCAAATCTTTCATCTTTAAAGTAGATAAAATATTTCAGGAATCTACTATTAGAAACATTAAATTCGTCAATTAATTGAAATCTAGTTGCTCTCGGGTTACTATTAAACAGATGACTGACATCATCAAAATCAACAGCTCTGTTTCCAAATGATTCAAAGAAATCCGTTAAAATTCTACTTGCAAAAATAATTTCATCAGAGAATACACTACCGGAAGCATTAAGTGAATTTTCTAGAGCAAGATCAAAATCTTGAGTACAATTTAAGTTTCCGATACTATAAAGATCATTAACAACAGTGAAATATGAAAGTTCTGTAGACAACCCCACTCTCATAGAGTTTGCTTGAACTTCACTAAACTCTGCTGGAGTTTCTAATTGATAATCGGAGAATTTTTTGAATCCTGCTGTGTGATTTGTTGCACTTACAACATCATTCCAACTATCAAAATCAACTCTTGATCTTAATGAATATGAGAAATTTTGATAATAGAAACTATCTTGAACTCTCTGCATATTGGCATTAAGGAATCCAGAGTTAGTAATAGATCCTTTAACAACTCTGGATGAAGCATCCGTGTTGAGAATTGACTCATAGATTTCCACACGATCAGCAATTCCTTGAGTCTTAGAAGCAAGACCTTCAATTACTTCACCTGGTGTAAAGTTTTTAGATGTAGAAATTCTAAGAGTTCCAGTCTTTCTATCCCAACTCTCAACAGTTCCTGAAGTTGTGGGGGACTTAACTTCTTCTCCATCAAGGAATTCATTATCCTTAAGTGAAATATTAAAGATAGGGAAATGTCTTTCTGCAATAACTCTTCCGGAAGAATTAAATTTATTAAACTCTCCAATAAATTCTCCTTTAGATTTGTCAAACAAACCTTCCATACTATAACTAAAGGTTGCTCCAACTCCACCTAGATTTTTATCTACAGCAATAACAGGGAAAAGCTTATAATTATGATCGGATGAATTATATCCTATTCCGGTAGATCCAATACCAATACTAATATTTTCAATCATCACTTTATCACCGACTTCAACTGGAAAATCGTCTGATGCACTAAATCCGACAGATAATTCAGCAGTGACCTCATTGGTCACAGTATTAAATCCAATTGTACTAATTCCACAACCATTAGTATTGTAAATTGGTAAAATCTTAGGAAGAGTATTGCTCATCCCCTTTGTATTTTTAAGAATTGTTACCCGATTATCACCAAGATCATAGTCAAGATCTACGTCATTGAGAAGTTGATTTGTTTTTCCATCAAACGCCAACAGTTTAGGTGCAGAAGAATAACCTCTTCCTCCTGAAGATATTCCAATAACATCAAATGACTTTAATGATCTAATTTTAATAATATTTGGTAATGTAATCGATGGTCTAAGTGTTTTATCTGATGGGAAATCAAATCCAATATTCTTAAGATGAGTTTTAGTTATTCTACCAATATTATTACTTTGTGCTTCTAAAATTGCACCTGTACCTCTGATAGTAGCAACTGTAGTAATGCCGGGTAAGGATTGATAACCCTGTCCACTATTAGTAACTTGAATTTTTCTTATTGAACCCTCAGTATGGGTACAATCTGTTTCGTAGATAATCTCTGCAGAGGAAGTTGATGAAATATAAGCAGAATTCTCTGGGGTTGGACCTATGGAAAAACTAAATGAATTTGGTGATATAGTAGAAATTTTATACTTACCATTATAAATGCTTTTTACAACTGATGCTGTATTATTTTCAAAAACTTCATTGTCAATATTAATTTCTGCTTTTGTTGCAGGAACATTACCACTCTCATATGTTGGATCAAGTCTATAATAGAGTTTATCCGGTGTTTTTTCATTAACAACTAAAGTAACCTTTGCAATTCCATCAACACCAACTGTGCCAGATCTAAGAACGTCATAATCTTTACCATTACTAATTTTTCCAACATACTTATTGGTAAAGTTTTTGTCGTTGTATAAGTTAAATTCAAACGAGGGGTAGTTTGTAGATTGAATTTCGTGAGAAAGAGATGAGTTTGTTAAATTAAATGTAACTGTAGAATTTTTATATAATTTTAACGGAGGGTTAATTGGATTAATTACTCCACCAGAACCAGTACTTGCTAACCCAACAGTAGTTGGAATTGCCCTGGTAGAATTTTCAAATGTGTCGGAAAATCTAAAAGAGTTTCCATCAATTATAGAAAGATAATAAATTCCATTATCTACAAGACCTTGTGTGGGATTAGATTGATCTTCGGTATAAACAATCTTCTGACCACGTACAAATCCATGATTTTCAATAGTAACTACACCAGTGGAGGTGTTTATTCCCGTAGATGTATATGATTTTGGATTTACAATCAGTTTTCTGTTATAATCATTATAAGAGATATTAAAAGATGAAGTGATTCCTGGGTTAACATCTAATACAATATCATGACCAATATGAATCCCATGAGTTTCTCCTGTTGAAACTGTAACAGTATTTTTATTCATAGTTCCTGTTACAACACTATGATTAGTCTTAAGACTATGATAAACACCTGATCCAATTCCAATGAATGATAATGTAGTAATTTTAGTTGAACCGACTACACCCTCAAATATCCCAGTGCTTCCAAGACTAACTCTTGCAGTTGCTAATCCAATTAAATTGTTTGCAACTTTAGCAACAAACAAATTAGTTCCATCAGCAATTGTCGTACCAATTCCAGCAGATACATGATTATCAGAAATTACAATTCCTTTGCCCGAATTTCCATGAATGTCTTTATTTGATGAGTATGTGACTATATCACCAGTCTGAAGTCCATGGTCTTTAATAAAAATAGTTTTGGTCGGTATTGTGATAGAAGTTGCCCCAATTCCTGGATTTTCAAAGAAAATCGTAGTTCCGATACCAACTCCACCTGTACTACCTAATCCAACAACTTCTATTGGATTAAAGTATATTTGTTTGTTAACTTTATAATCAAAATCAGTTTTAAATCCAGCAGAAATGCTCAGTTTTCTTTGAGTTACAGTCGCTGCTGTTCCAACAGTATGAGCAACTCCAACAACACCATTTAAAGATCTAAGAACTCTAACTCTTGATAAACGATTATCAACGTTTAGAACTTTTACTTGTTCCGCTCCTATTTGAATTACATCATTTTCTCTAATATCTGGATAATTTAAATTTCCAGTTAAATTAAAGTATGTGACTAATCCAGTATATGCAACTGAACCAATTCCATTAGTCGAGATACCTGTACCAGCAACCTTGTATACATTTGTACCAATTCCTGCATTGTAAAATCCTTCAAGGTCGGATGCAGTCGTTGATACTCCAGTTATTGATATTGTATCAAAATTTTGAATATTATGTGGGTCATTAGTAAACAGTAAGTATTTTCCTTTTCCATTTGGATAAAATTCTACATTTGCTATAGAACTAGTGGCTAAACTAACACTATCAACTGGTTTCCCTAGGACGTGTGAGACCCTTGCAGAAACGCCTGTACCGCCTGTTTCAGCATTATTAAATACAACTGGGTCACCTACTTTGTAATTGATTCCGCCGGTTATAATACCAACGCTATCGACCTTACCTCTCGCTGCATTTTTTACTTCAACTTCTTGAGATAATTTTGATGGTAAAGAGAGATACTTATATTCAATATCTTTATCATCAAAGAAATTAAATGGTCTAGTATTTTTTATATAATCTGTTGTATTAATATTAAAATTATCTTGATTTGATAATTTTTTGAAATTAAATTCATTTGGTTTTGCGTGGAAGTTTTCTCCAATCAGATATGGAAATTTGGGTCTTCTAAAGTTAGTAAACGGAGATTGTGTATCTGCTTCGTCAGATGCTATGGTGGCAAAATATGCATAAGTTCCTTCAGGGAAATCTGGAGTAACACAATGTCTTCCATTATTCTCATCGAGAACAGATTCTGAAGTTTGATTTTGGTAAACAAAATCACTAATAAAGAAACCAGATGGCCATGATGTTAACGGAGGTCTTTGTGGTGTATCTGTTTTTTCTACGTATCCAGTTTCCATAATAGTGACAGATCCACCAGATCTTGTCTTATATCCATATGGTCCATAGATTGGATGACCATCATAAGCCCATCCGATAATTGGAGAATGATTTGTAGAAACGTTTTCTTGCTTCGTATTAACGTTTATTTGTAAATCAGATTCTCCATACTGTTGGTTACCGTCACCATCAACAGAGTATGATAATTGTCTTAATTTTCTTGGAGCATATATGTGACAATACTGCATACCAAAGTCTTCGTTAGACCCATTCTCAATAACTCCATCATCATCCGAGAGTGAATAAAGATATTTTTGGAATAAATTAACTCTCCATGTTTGCAGTTTTGCTTTTAATACTTCACCTTCTCCGGGGTGAATTACACTGATAGTAGTTGTATTTTGATTATACCCCGCACCAGACTCAAGAACTTTAATTGCAGATAAAGTTCCATTAGTTAACACTGGAGTTATGACCGCACCAATCCCTTCTCCATTAATTGTAAGGTCTGGTGGAGAAATATACTGTCTTCCAGGATTTAATACAAGAATTTCTTCTATTCTTCCCTGGTTAATAATTGGTTGACATTGTGCATCCTGTCCAGGAACTGCTATGGTCAACGGAGATCTGTCTAAATTTAAAACCTCTGAGGCACCGTATCCAACACCATTATTTGTTAAATTGACTGATGTAATCTCTCCTCTAAAAATTGGTTGCAGTTGTGCTTGAAATGTTTCCAGACCAATCGAAGATATCCCAATTTGTCCAGAAATTGCAACAGAAATATCTGGGTAATTGAAAGAGTGCGTTCCGGCACCTACAGAAGTTAGATTGACATGTTGATTAGTTTCATAAAAATATCTCTGTGTTGATGTTGTAAGACCAACATTTGCTAATCTAAACTTGTCATTATCTATTTTAATAACATAATATTCGCTTTCATCAGTTAAACCACTTATAGGTGAAGATCCTGCAGTGTATTTTACCGTCTCTCCAGACTTGTAATCATGATTTTTAATTTCAATATAATTAAGAGATGTACTTATACCAGTTATTCCACAAGATCTCTTTTTGTTTTCATATCCATCACCGCTACTAATGACTGATATTGATTCAACAACTGATTTTTTATTTACGGTTTCGAGGTTATGTGAACCATTACCATATGATGTTAGTAATACAGTATTGATTCCTGCAATAACATCTGCAAGATTATTGTGAAGTGTTACTGTAACATCATTAGTTGTCCTTGCAAAATACTTTGCATCAGTTGTTAATCCGCCAACAGCGGTTTGACCATTGGTTCTATAGATGACATGTTCACCATTTCTCAGTTTATGATAAGTTGAAAATCCAATAGTAGATGCAGTGGCACCTAACGTAATTTTATTTGATGCTACTTCAGAGAAGAATGGAACCGAGTGCTCAATCAACTTCATATTTGGTTGAGCAACTGCTCCAGATCCATTACCACCAGTTATGGTGATTACTGGAGTTTCATCATAATCAAATCCAGGATCAAAAACTCTAATAGATTCTAGAGATCCAGAAACTGCGATATTTCCAGTTGCACCAGTTCCAACACTATCATTAATATGTAATAGTGGTGGGTCGATGATATCGAAGTTTTCTCCGGGCGATATGACTTCAATCTCTTCAATCTTACCATAGTAAACAACGTCCGGTGCCTTATAATTTAATATTTCAACACCATTAACTAAAATTCCATTAAATCCTGGTTGTGTGGGTGTTAACTTTCCAGTGTGTTGAGCAGTTTTTGGAATTTCTCTTAAAATTTTCTGTGAATTTAATTCTTTGTCTTGAAATTGAAATGGTCTTAATACATTACCATCTACTGTAACTGAACTTTCTACAGATACAAATTTTTCATTATAAACATTATTTCTACTTTTCGCTAATTTGACACTGGAATCGGATAATCTTTTAACATAATATAATCCCTCTGGAAAATTAGCACACAAAGATTGTTTTTTAACTTCTCTTACGCCAACTTTTCCCCTGAAGTCAACATATGCTTCTGTTGTAATTCCTACAGAGTAGTAAACTGGATCTCCAGAATATAAATTATGCTTTGATCCAGGAGATATTAATAATTCTTCCCCTAAAAATGTTCCAGAAAAAGTTACCGATCTATCGCTAGCATTAAGTCTTGATCCAAAATATGAAGGTATAGAAGAAGATGCTACAAGGAAATTGTCTGGATTGTCAAAAATACCCTGAACATTTGTTTGATACAATTGAGCTGTACCAAAATTGGTAGCATCTCCCTTTAATATCTGCCTTGTGATAGAATATGTTTTATTAACATCTAAAGAACCAGATCCCTTTATAGAAATTGATTTGGCAGAATTAACTCGATATACCACTCCCCCAAGTTGAGTAGATCCTTTAATCTCAGTTACATCGAGTTTATCACTTTCTTTAAAGAAATGATCTTTATTTAAAGTCAGTCTGTAACTATTATCCGAAGAATCTATCAATTCTATTGAATTTACTAGGTGATTTGACGAATAGTTATAGAACCAATTATCATAAATTGACGAATCTTTGTCAATACCAAGAGTCTTAATTTTTGCAATATCACCGTCTTGGAAATTTTTTGTATTTTCTGGATATTTAAAATCACTTAAAACTGCATTAATCCTAACCTTAATGATATCATTTTGGTCATTGAAAGATCTTCCATATGCAAAAGTATTAATGCCAACAGTTTCTCCATCAGGAATAATTCCCGTTATATTCGAGCAACCAAAAAATTGAGTAAAGTTCTTTGAGGTATATGATACAACTCCCGTAGTAGCATCATTATAAGTTACAGATAGTTCTCCTATTGTTCCAAAACCAACAGTCGAATCGACAAAAAGAATACTTGCACCAGATCCCACTTGTCCAATAACTCTAGTTTTGGGATGAATACCAAATGCTCCACGAATCGCACCTTGAACCTCAACGTCTCTATCATATCCACCATCAAGACTTAACTTATAAAAACTTTTTGCTGTTCCTACTTGAAATACTTGAAGTTTTTCTATTGAGGTAATTGGAGCATATGCTTTTACTAGACCAGCCTCAGGAAAATCATCTTGAAAAAGAGTTGCCTGATCTAAATCAAGAGGATCTCCTTCTACAGATTCTACAACCAAATCATTTGTAATTCTAAAATCAGAGTTTGATGGCGTAAAAAGAAAATCTCTTGGTTTAACTACAGAAACATCCTGATTATATAATGCTCTAAACAAAATTTCAAAAGATCTATCTGTTCCTCTGCTCAGATAAAAATCTTTAGATTGTTTGATGAATAAATTTTCATTTAAACCCTCAGCAAGAGATCTTTCATCAAGAAGTGGTAAAAATTGATGTTTTATTTTTACTAAAAATTCTTTTAAAAATAAGTTGCTTAAATTTTCAATTAAAGCACCCTCTTCATGAAGCACCTTACTAGATGAAGTAAATACTAAATTTTCTGGATTTGCTTCTTTCTTATATGAAGTAACTCCAGAAAATCCTCTAATACATCCAGTAAAAGAGTTGCTAGTCTTTCCAGTATATGTTATAATTTCATCATCAATTTTGAGTAATCCATAAGATTCAGGAAATCCATCAGTTCCTGTTATAGAATTTCTAAAATCAACAGTTATTGTTGTATCAGATGCAGATATTTCATCTAATAGAACAACGGAATCACCTAATCCGGTTGTTTCATCAATTTTAATATAACGATCAATATTTTGAATCAAATCAATA
>Ga0307488_10000484_pt1 | contig 32891 bp, 32 predicted proteins | sample SB02metaG_FD_202248 | JGI IMG/M metagenome (GOLD analysis project Ga0307488, IMG submission 202248) | Sea-ice brine microbial communities from Beaufort Sea near Barrow, Alaska, United States - SB 0.2 | ecosystem: Environmental > Aquatic > Marine > Coastal | place: USA: Alaska | collected...
TCAACAAGGCTTTCCTTGCAGCCATATTTATTGTCGAACTTCGACTTGGTCACTGAATCGTTCACGTTGATCGCAGGAAACGGCAACTCGCCCTTCTTGTGCAGATCATACAGGCGGTGAACGCCTGTCGTTGTTTCCTCGGACACGCCCTGAATGTCGGCTTTGGTCTTGGCGAACCAGCCGGGTGTTTCTGCGATACGCTTTAGGATCTGCGCCTTGATTGCGACTTCCTCTTCGGACTGCGGCACCGACATCAGGTCTTCACCAGCTTCCATGCGCGCGCCGTACAAAATGTACAACGTAGCGTCGCCACCATCGTCGAGGATCATGTTCGCGCCATCCGGAAATGCGAACGATTTATCGAGGTAATCCCAATGCTCTTCCAGTGACTGGCCCTTGATAGCGAACACAGGCGTGCCGCCTTCAGCAATCACTGCCGCCGCGTGATCTTGTGTAGAAAAGATGTTGCAAGACGCCCAGCGCACGTCCGCGCCAAGTTCTACCAAGGTCTCAATTAACACCGCTGTCTGGATCGTCATATGCAGCGATCCAACAATCCGCGCACCTTTTAGCGGCTTGGTTTTGCCAAATTCGGTGCGACACGCCATCAAGCCCGGCATTTCAGTTTCAGCAATGTCGAGTTCCTTGCGGCCAAATGCTGCAAGCGTGACATCTTTTACTATATAATCCTTGGCCATGGGGCACACTCCTTAAGATAAATTTGAAGCCTCATAGCACTGCCTTCTGGTCTCGACAATGCTGGGCGGGTCACCTTAAAGTTGCAGTTCGATTGTGGAGAGCGGCCAATGAAACAACCCCGTGCGTGGCAGCGAATGTTGTCAGGTCGCAGATTAGATCTGCTGGACCCAACCCCAATGGATATTGAGATTGAAGATATTGCGCATGGGCTTGCCTTTGTTGCTCGTTGGAACGGGCAGACTATCGGTGATTTCGCGTATTCTGTCGCCGAACACTCGCTGCTGGTTGAAGATATTTTTGCGCGGATGAATCCCAAAGCACCCGTCAAGTGGCGACTCGCTGCGCTGCTGCACGATGCGCCGGAATACGTGATCGGTGATATGATCAGCCCTGTTAAGGCCGCCATTGGACCCGGGTATGAAACACTTGATGATCGGCTGATGGCCGCAATCCACATTCGGTTCGGGTTACCCGCTCAGGTGCCCGTTGCAATCAAGAAACAGATCAAGAAAGCCGATAAGATCAGCGCTTGGCTTGAAGCCATTCAGATCGCGGGCTTTACTGTCGCGGAGGCCGACAAGTTCTTTGGAAAACCAGACCCTAACATTTTTAAATCTGCGCAAATTCGTCTGCGCGCTCCGATAGAAGTGCGTCACGATTTCACTCGCCGCCATGCCGAACTATTGCACCAGTTATAATATTTAAAAACCGCGATTTGCGTCGCGGAAACGGATCGTGAAATATTTCATATTCTAGTGCGCGGGCGGTCCACAGGGAAGAATCGCCCGTGCGAACCCTACCAAAGATTGCGGTGTGGGTTGTGCGAAAATCTGGCTTGGGTCCGTTTGCGTTCATGGCTTGGGACGTAACGGTCCGCGAGCGATTTAAGGTGTTCGGGAATACCACCACCCCGTTTAGTAAGCGTTGCAGTGAACATCGCATCTGCAAGTAAAGTAAGCATATTGGCCTCCATTGGCTGTGTTGACGATCAATGAATAAAGGCTTCATGCAATTCCCCCTAGTCAGGAAGAATCTCTATATGTTAGCCTAAATTTCAAATGAATTGGGATGACATCCCCTCCCTTGAGGCGCTTCGCGCGTTTGAATCTGCAGCTCGGCACCGCAGCTTTTCTGCTGCGGCGCGTGACTTCAATGTGACCCATGCTGCAATCGGACAGCACGTGCGGGCGCTTGAAAATCATATCAGTCAATCGTTGATGCAACGACAGGGACGCGGCATGTCGGTCACGGTCGAGGGCCGAAAATTCGCTGATGCCCTATCTGACGCCTTTGGTCTCATCGGGGTCGCGTTTAATGATCTGCTAGATCAGTCAAAAACCCGCCCAACCCGCGTTGCTCTCACGCCATCCTTGGCGGCCAATTAGCTGATGCCCCGAATTGGTGTATTCTGTGACAAATATCCCGATATCGAACTTGAACTGGAAAATGTCACCATTTTTCAAACTGATCAATTGTCCCGCGAAGCTGCGCGCGCAGGGCTGGGCATCAGCGTGATACCTGCCCCGATTGCAGAACCACATATCGGCGCCAGAACTTTCGTTGCCCTGTGTTATGAAGAAAATAGTGCCGCAGCCTACCACATTCTTACCCGCCCAGAAGTCGTGTCGCCACAACGCGATGTCTTTGTTCGGTGGCTGAAAGCTGAGGCCGCCATCTAGCAATGTTCACAAGCTATGTACGCGAAAGACCTGCCGTTTTCGGTCTAACGCGGGCTACGTTTCGCCAAGATCCTTTGCAACGTGCGACGATGCATGTTCAAACGGCGCGCTGTTTCAGACACATTGCGGTCACATAACTCGTAGACGCGTTGGATGTGCTCCCAACGAACACGATCCGCACTCATCGGGTTTTCAGGCGCGGGTGGAATCGCGCCTTCGGGCGTCAAAAGCGCATTCATCACGTCAGCCGCGTCAGCAGGTTTTGACAAATAATCAGTCGCACCAATCTTCACCGCAGCAACCGCCGTCGCAATCGCGCCATAGCCTGTCAAAACTACAATCCGGCTTTCAGGGCGGCGTTCGCGTAGGGTTTCAACCACATCAAGACCAGTTCCGTCCCCAAGTCGCAAGTCAACCACGGCGTATGCAGGCGGTCGTGCCGTCGCGATGGCTTTGCCAGCCGCGACACTATCCGCTGTCTCTACTGAAAAACCGCGTTTTTCCATGGCTTTGGCGAGTCGACGTAAAAACGGTTCATCGTCATCGACCAATAGCAGGGATGTGTCTTCACCAATTGGTTGCAGATCCATAATTCGTCCTTCCAAGTTATTTTATTAACTAGCGCTCACACCCTGTCCGGTCAAATCGTCTGCTCAACCTGCCGCGTCAATAAAGCATGAAAGACTTTCTGCCATCTGCTCTGGTGTTATATCACGGCGATAGAATTCTTGAAAACCCTGCTGTGGAAAGACAAGGTAGGACATCGTAGTATGGTCAACGAGGTAGAATTCGTCTTCGCTATCTTGCTTGGCATAATAGGTTCGGTACGCTTGGGACGCGGTCCGCACTTGTTCAGGCGACCCTGTCAGTCCAAGCATCCGATCATGAAAATTGTCAGTGAAATTACGTACCACGTCAACGGTGTCACGTTCAGGATCGATGGAAATGAAAACTGGCTTTACTTCAATGCCTTGCGCGTCCAAAATATCAACCGCTTGCGCATTTCGCATGTTGTCCAGTGGGCAAACGTCGGGGCAGAACGTGTAGCCAAAGTAGATCAACGTTGGGCCAGTAATTACATCCGTATTGGTAACGGTCACACCGTTCTCATCGACCAGTTCAAACGGTCCACTGATCGCGCCCCCTGCAGACTGGCTCACGCGGCAATTGGCAAAGACATCATTGCTCCCACCAAATTGGGTGGCTAGGAATGTGCCGCCCAATAAAGCGACAAAGACCGCTCCAGCAGCGATTGCATAGGTCTTTGACATGATTGATATCCACACTTTGGGTCGCGATTGACCTGTGATTATGCGCACCATGTTAGAAGGGTAAGTCGCAAAAGTTAATTAGGGCATTATGGCACAGATAGAACACGACGTATTTCAGAACGAAAAACGCAGCAATTGGGTGCGGGTTCGCACGCACGCCCAGTTGCGTTGGTATGCTGTGGCAGGACAGATCGGTGCAGTTCTGGTCGCAACCTATATTTACCACCTCTCACTTGAGGTCGGGCTTATCGCCATCGTGATTGGCCTGCCCATTCTCATGAACATCGTCTTTTATTTCGTCTACCTGGAAAGTCGTCGCCTATCGGAGAGAGAGGCCGACCTGATGATCGGCTTCGACCTCGCGCAGCTCGGGGTGCTGTTGTATCTGACGGGCGGGCTGAACAATCCGTTCGCTCTTTTGATGCTTGCCCCCGTGACTGTCGCATCGACGATCCTTCCGCTGCGCAGCACGCTGATCCTTGGGGCAATCGCGGTGGGAATCGTGACGTTGCTGTGGTTCGTCAGCTTTCCAATCATGACGGCCTCAGGCGAATCGTTAATTCTGCCCGAATTGTTTGTATTTGGATTCTGGGTCGCGCTGGTTATCGGCATCGTTTTCATCGGCATCTACGCCCGCCAAGTTACCCAAGAAACCCTTTCGATGAGCGAGGCCTTGGTTGCGACGCAAATGGCCCTAGCGCGTGAACAAAAACTGACCGACCTTGGTGGTGTTGTCGCCGCCGCCGCCCATGAACTTGGCACGCCCTTGGCGACCATCAAGCTCGTGAGCAGTGAGTTGATTGATGAACTTGGCGATCAAGACGAATTGCGCGAAGACGCGATTTTGATCGGTGAACAAGCGGACCGATGCCGCGATATACTGCGATCTATGGGGCGTGCTGGCAAAGAGGATCTTTTGATGCGCCAAGCACCCATAGAGACTGTCGTGAGAGAGGCAAGCGAGCCACATCTTGGGCGCGGCAAAAGCGTCAGGTTTGAGACTAGTTCACCTAAAAATGACAGGTCTCGCCAGCCAGACATTTTTCGGCGGCCAGAGATCATTCATGGAATTCGCAATTTCGTTCAGAACGCTGTCGATTTCGCACAAGACGCAGTCTTGGTTGAAATCAGCTGGACCGACGACACCATCAGCCTTCGGATCAGTGACGATGGCCCAGGCTTCCCGCATTCGGTTCTTGGACGCATCGGTGAACCGTTTGTACGGCGACGACGTCCCGAAGAAGGAAGCATTCGGCGTCCCGGATATGAAGGCATGGGGCTTGGACTGTTTATTGCCAAGACGCTTTTGGAACGGTCCGGCGCAACGTTGAATTTCGCAAACGGCAGCGCGCGCGCAGTTTCTGGACATCGCAGCGGCGCAATCGTGACGGTAGACTGGCCACGTGCCAGTGTCGAAGCGCGTACCGAAACATCCCGTGGCGCGTTGGGTGACAACACTTTGATTACCTGAGCAGTAACCGACAGTTAACCTAATAGTCGCATCTTGTAATCCGTAGAGTCGGAGGTCTGGAATGTCACAGTTAGCTTTTCTTGGTGCGTCAGGTGCTTTGATCCTCGGCGCATTGACCGCAGTTGGGTTAATGTCGATCTGCCATGGCCACCGCGTGCGGTCTTCAAACACACAGCCCGCCCTGCCGGAACAGCACCCGTCATCGATATGCACCGTGTTGATGTATCCAACCACGACAAACCGATCTGGTACGAAATCACGAGCCTGAAACGCGGGACTGATACGATCCATTTTGCCGTCGATGCGAGCGCAGTTGTTTTTGCACGCGACGCCCAGCGCAGTTTTGTTCAAATCCTGACAAAAACCTTCGCCCAATTGTCAATCGGTCTGGCTATATTTAACGCGGACCGCCGTCTCGTCCTGTTTAATCCTGCACTTGTTGATTTGACGCTTCTAACCACGCATTTCTTGATTGCGCGGCCAATGTTATTTTCATTCCTTGATCGGTTGCGCGACAATCAGATGATACCGGAACCCAAAGACTACGCATCGTGGCGCAATCAGATGGTCGCGCTTGAATCCGCAACAGCTGAGGGGAGTTATCACAAAACTTGGCCTCTGCCGAACGGGCAAACCTTTTACGTGACCAGTAAACCGCACCCCAGTGGCGCTATTGCTTTCTTGCTCAAAGACATCAGTGACAAGATTTATTTGACGCGCAAGTTTCGCTCGCAGATCGATGTTAGTGCGGCCATGATCGACAATTTAGTTTCTGCTGTCGCTGTGTTTTCGTCTTCTGGATTGCTGATTCTGGCAAACAACGCCTACCGGGACCTTTGGGGCACCCAATCCAAAGACGCGATAAGCAGCCATGACTTTTCAGAAGAGTTTCAGATTTGGCAGTCCATATCAGCACCATCACCGGTGTGGATTAAGTTACATGAAACGGTCACACGTGGTGCGATCGGGGCGCAGTGGGATGGGTCTGTTTGGCTTGACAGTCACATCGAAATTGCTTGCCAATACGCGCCTTTGCCCGCTGGCAACCACCAGATTTCATTTACCCCATCGGAACGCATATCAGGCGATGCGCCGACACCCAAATCCGTCGTTTTTAGACCAAGTCTGGCTAAGTCAGTCTGAATGACCTTGCAGGTGAACCTTGGCTGCCTAATGTTGGCACATGGCGCGCACAACCACCACACTTCGACTTACCACACAGGACGACACCGATCACCTCGGTCGCGTTCTCGCCCATTATGCACGCGCAGGTGACTGTTTTCTTCTGCGCGGGCAAATTGGGTCTGGCAAGTCTGCGTTAGCGCGGGCGTTTATCCGCACCCTGCTGGGCCCAGATACTGAGGTGCCATCCCCCACTTTCACACTCGTGCAGACTTACGACTGTGACAGCCTTGAGATCTGGCACGCCGATCTTTATCGCCTAGGCGATGCGCAAGAGGCGGTTGAGCTTGGCCTTACGGACGCGTTCACTGACCACATTAGCCTGATCGAATGGCCGGAGCTATTAGGCGATCTTACGCCAAACACCGCCCTTGATATTGAGCTTTCGGTTGCGCCGGACTGCCACCTCGCGACGCTTACGTTTGGCGAAAACTGGTGCGATCGGCTCAAGGAATTCGCGCACGATGCGTAGCGCCGTCGTATCCCAATGGTTGGCGGAAACCGAATGGGCCAATTGGCAAAGGATCGAAATGACCGGCGACGCGTCGGCGCGCCATTACGAACGCTTATTGGGTCCTAAAGGACAATCCGTCATTTTGATGGATGCGGCACCGGAAACATGCGGCAGTCAATCGCGTTTCGTGAACATCGCGGCGCACCTCAAATTTCTCAACCTCGCCGCGCCAGATGTTCTGGAATGGGATGACCGAAATGGCCTTATGATCCTCAGCGATCTCGGCCAGAACAATTTCGCAAAATCCCTGAGCGCGGCCCCAAAAGACGAAGCCAATCTGTATAGCGCGGCGGTCAACGTATTGCGAACCCTGCAGTCCTCACCACCCCCAAATGGCCTGACGAAAATGACTCCAGATGTTGGCGCAGACATGATTGGCGTGGCATTTGAATGGGCCGCAACAGATCAAAGCATAGATCTCGCCAAAGAGATCACCGCGCGTTTACACCATCTTTTGCAAGAAGTTGATCCCGATCCATGCGCGCTGTCACTCAGGGATTTTCACGCAGAAAACCTGATTTGGCGGCCCGCTGACCATGCCAATTTACGCGTTGGTCTGCTTGACTTTCAGGACGCATTTATCACCCACCCAACCTACGATCTGGCGTCATTGCTTCGAGATGCGCGGCGGGACGTTGACCCTGTACTGCTTACCCCTCTTCTCACCCAACTCAAAGGCAAAGATGGGAACATTGAAGATTTCAAACGCGCATTTCATGTGATGGCGGTGCAGCGCAATTTGCGCATTCTGGGCATCTTTCATCGACTTGCACGACAGGATGGCAAGACCGGATACCTTGCCCTCGTCCCACGGGTTTGGGCGCATTTACAAACAGACTTTGCGACCCCAGACCTTATCGACTGCGGGCATCTTGTCGCGCAGGCGTTTGATCCAAAACGGATAATTTAATGACATTCCCGTCCGCCATATTGCTGTTTGCCGCGGGTCTCGGAACCCGCATGGCCCCGCTGACCAACACACGGCCAAAGCCATTGGTAAGAGTTGCAGGCATCGCGTTGCTCGATCATGCATTGGCGCACTGCGCGGGTCTTCGGACCGTCGTGAATGTGCATTACTTTGCAGATCAGATCCGCGATCACTTGGCGCAAACCGATGTCCTAATCTCTGATGAACCCAAACAATTGCTGGAAACCGGTGGTGGACTGAAACACGCGGTTCCATTGCTCGGCATCGATCCAGTTTTGACGATGAACACCGACGCAGTCTGGAAAGGCCCGAACCCCGTACAGACGCTCACGCGGGCGTGGATGCCGATTGAAATGGAGTCTGTCTTGCTGTTGATTCCTCACGCTCATGCAGTTGGTCACACTGGATCGGGGGATTTTGATCTCGATGGCTCTGGTCGCCTGACACGCGGAACTAACTATGTTTATTCCGGCGTCCAGATCATCCGCACAGATGGGCTGGCAGATATCACTGAAGATGTGTTTTCGATGTGGGAACTGTGGGACGGAATGCTAAAACGCAAAACGATGTTTGGTGTCATCTATGACGGTCAATGGTGTGATGTTGGGAGACCTGACAACATCGAAATTGCTGAAGAAATGCTCGCCGGAGGTGATGATGTTTGACCCAATGAAAATTCCCCACGTGTATGGGGTCCCCCTCGGCGCAGACTTTTCGACCGCACTCTATGACGGCCTAAGAGAGGCATTTGAGTCGATATCGCCAGCGGATGTGGCCCGCGTTGTAATTTATGTGAACACCCGTCGCATGCAGCGCCGCCTGACGTCCCTGTTTCAACAAGGCGACGCGCTTTTGTTGCCGCGCATCCGGCTTGTCACCGATCTTGCACAAGACGCCGTTGGGCGCGCCATTGCACCATCCATTGCCCCGTTGCGTCGAAGGCTCGAAGTTGCGCAGCTGGTTAAAGGCCTGATTGATGCGGACCCGACCCTTGCATCCCAAGATGCGGCCATTGATTTGGCAGACAGTCTTATCGCGCTGATGAGCGAGATGCAGGGCGAAGGTGTCGCGCCTGAAACAATCGCGAGCCTCGACCTCACGGACCAATCAGGGCATTGGCAGCGCGCGTTATCATTCATACAATTGGTGCAGCCGTTCTTTGCTGATGATCGGTTGGATGGCGAAGGCCGCCAACGTCTTGTGATTGAAACGCTCGTAGACCGTTGGGCCGATACGCCGCCAGACCATCCAATCATCGTGGCGGGCTCCACTGGATCACGTGGAGCAACGTCCCTGTTCATGCAGGCCGTCGCGAAACTGCCACAAGGCGCAGTTATTCTGCCCGGTCTGGACTGCGATATGCCAGCCCATGTCTGGGATATGATGGAACAGAGAAAAGGTGGTGAAGATCATCCGCAATATCGGTTCAAGGCATTCTGCGATTCGCTTAACATTCAACCATCCGATATCCAGACGTGGGGCAGCAGCAATGCCACCATAAACGCCGCCCGCACTGGGCTGATTTCACTTTCTTTGCGGCCTGCGCCCGTGACCCATCAATGGATCAACGATGGCCCCGATCTGGGCGATCTGGGCGAGGCGACAAATGGCATCACATTGATTGAGGCCCCAACCCCACGCGCGCAAGCAGATGCAATTGCCGCGCGTTTGCGACAAGCTGTTGAAGATGGTCAAACCACCGCCCTCATTTCACCCGACCGGATGCTGACACGACAGGTGACTGCTGCGCTGGATCGCTGGGAAATCACACCAGACGACAGCGCGGGTCTTCCATTGCAACTCACGGCACCGGGTCGGTTTTTGCGCCATATCGCTGATCTGTTCTGTGAACCACTAGACGCAGAACGTCTTTTGGTATTATTGCGCCATCCACTTAGCCATTCAGACCGTCCTGATCGCGGCGCCCACGCCTTGCGCACCAACGCTCTGGAATTGGACCTGCGGCGAAACGGACCACCCTTTCCAACGACTGAAAGCCTGACCAAATGGGCGGCATCGACATCCGACCGCCATCCAGAGCACACCGATTGGGTTACATGGGTCGGGTCTGTTTTACTCGATCTATGCGACACTAACGAAAAACCACTTATCGATCACTTAACGCACCACTTGGACATCGCTGAACGGCTTTCAGCTGGGCCGGATATGGATGGATCAGGTGAGCTTTGGAAAAAGCCAGCCGGGCGTGAAGCCTTACGCATTATGTCAGAATTGCGCACTCATGCAGACGCGGGCGGTGTGATGTCGGCGCGGGAGTATCGCCGGCTCATCGGCAGCATTCTGGCAGGTGGTGAGGTGCGCGACCGTGACGATGGCCACCCACAGGTCCTGATTTGGGGCACTTTAGAAGCGCGCGTTCAGTCGGCCGACCTGGTGATCCTTGCGGGCCTTAACGAAGGCACTTGGCCCGAGGCCCCAACCCCTGACCCTTGGCTTAATCGCCCCCTACGGATGCAAGCCGGATTGTTATTACCAGAACGGCGCATTGGCCTCAGCGCACACGATTATCAGCAAGCTGTTTGCGCGGGCGAGGTTGTTCTGAGCCGCGCCGTGCGGTCGGACGAAGCTGAAACAGTGCCAAGCCGATGGATCAACCGCCTGACAAATTTGCTTGGGGGTTTGGAAGATAAGGGTGGCCCCGCTTATCTTAAGGCGATGCGGGACCGCGGGCAGCATTGGCTAAGCCTCGCGGCAAACATTGCGGCTCCAACCGTGACCGTTGATTCAGCGCCGCGCCCGTCACCTTGTCCACCAGCGGATGCGCGGCCAGACAAGCTGTCAGTCACGCAGATCAAAACACTGATCCGCGATCCTTATGCGATCTACGCCCGCAATATTCTTGGGCTGAATGCGCTGGACAGTTTGGCCCACACACCTGACGCGCCATTGCGCGGCACAATCGTGCACAAGGTCCTTGAACAGTTCGTTAAGGCCAAAATTGACCCCGCAGGATCTGACGCGCGCGACGCGTTGCTGTCCATCGCGTCCGATGTGCTGATTGAACACTGCCCTTGGCCAGCTGTTCGCGCGCTTTGGTTCGCGCGTATCGCGTCCTTCACGCCGCATTTTTTGATCGAAGAACATAAGCGCCGCGCGTTTTCCGCTAATGTTGACACTGAAATTCGCGGTGAACTGAAGCTGGCAAACCTACCCTTTACCCTTACCGGAACGGCAGACCGGATCGATATGTCCGATGATGGCGAAGCGCTGATCTATGACTACAAAACGGGCAAAGCCCCCACCCCGCCACAACAAAAATACTTCGATAAACAACTACTGCTCGAGGCGGCGATGGTCGAACGCGGTGCATTCAAAGTATTGGGCCCCATCCGTACCAAGGCCGCAGTCTACATTGGTTTGGGCAGCGATCTGAAAGATCAGCCCGCCCCGCTAGACGATGAGACTCCGGACGAAACTTGGGCGCGTTTCGAAGGGCTCATCGCCAAATGGATGGACCCAACCAAAGGGTACACATCCCGTAGTGCGAATGAGGTTATGTCGTTTGAAGGTAATTTCGACCACCTTGCACGGTATGGCGAATGGGATGAAACACACGACGCTATTGCACAGGACATGACATGATCCCCGACGACGCAACCAGACCCCAGATCGAAGCCGCCGACCCAACGCGATCCACATGGCTGTCGGCCAATGCAGGTTCTGGCAAAACCCGCGTTCTGACCGATCGCGTGGCGCGGTTGCTGTTGGCCGGCACTCGCCCTGAGAACGTGTTGTGTCTGACCTACACCAAGGCCGCCGCATCCGAGATGCAGAACCGGTTGTTCCAGCGTTTGGGCGAATGGGCGATGATGGCCAAACCTGCGTTGCACAAACAGTTGGTTGAACTGGGCACAGACGTGGCGATCAATGAGGATTACCTCAGCAATGCACGGACTTTGTTTGCCAGCGCGATTGAAACGCCTGGTGGGCTAAAAATCCAAACGATCCACTCTTTCTGTGCGGGCATTCTACGACGGTTTCCGCTTGAGGCCGAAGTCAGCCCACAATTCAAAGAGATGGAAGATCGCGCCGCGCAATTGCTGCGCGAAGAGGTCCTCGATGAGATGGCGACTGGGAACCACGCTGATGAAGTCGCGGGATTTGCACGGCACTACACAGGTGCAGAGGTCGACAAGTTCTTGGCGGCCATCACATCACGCAGATCGGCATTCCTATCTCCACCAACGGCAGATGATCTGGCGCAGACGTTCGACATTCCTTCCAGCCTCACACTTAGCGGGCTAATAGACGAAATCGCCAGCCCTGATGATCTGGATACGATCCAAAGGCTGATCCCGATCTGCCTCACCTCGGGCGTCAACGATCAGAAGGCTGCAATCAAACTAAAGGCCATCGACCTTAACACGCCCCCTGACATGGCTGTTCTGGCCGTGATGGAGGACGTCTTTCTGTTCGGGAAGGATACCAAAAATCCCTACGGTGCCAAGATTGACAGCTTTCCCACCAAAGCCATCCGTACTGCCAATCCTGACCTCATTGATGAGCTGAATGATCTCATGCAGCGGGTTGAGGATGGTCGGGACACACGGTGGAATTGGCTGGCTCTTGAAAAGACACGCGCCCTGATCGCTTTTGCGGCCCCGTTTGTGCAGGGCTATGAAACAAAAAAAGTGCAGCGTGCAGCGCTGGATTTTGATGACCTGATCAGCAAAGCAAAGGCGTTGTTGGAAGACTCTGCTGTGGCGCAATGGGTTCTGTTCCGCCTTGATGGTGGTGTCGATCACGTGTTGGTCGACGAAGCCCAAGACACGGCACCAGATCAATGGGACGTAGTGCGTCTTCTCACGCAAGAATTTTCAACCGGAATCGGCACGAACCCTGACCGTGAACGGACTGTATTCGTTGTGGGTGACAAAAAGCAGTCGATCTATTCTTTCCAAGGCGCGGACCCAGAAGGGTTCGACCGGATGAGTGACCACTTCAGCGGTGAACTGAAAAAGGTTCAAAAGCCGCTCCATAAGCTTGAACTGCTGTATTCCTTCCGGTCATCTGCGGCGGTGCTGCAACTGGTCGATCAAACCTTCAAGGGTGAAATGGCCGAGGGACTTGGCAACCACATCGAACATATCGCTTTCAAAGACGCCATGCCAGGGCGCGTCGATGTCTGGCCAGTGATCGAACCCTCCGAGAAACCAGAAGAACGTGATTGGGACGATCCCGTTGACCTAAAGGGGCGGACAAATCACAAGGTCATCCTTGCCACGCAGATCGCAGCCGAAATAAAACGCATGATCGCGCATGAAACACTACCTGTGAAGGACGCCGATGACACCGGATGGTCGCGCCGAAAGATCACGCCAGGGGATGTCTTGATCCTCGTGCAAGGTCGGTCCAATTTGTTCAGTGAGATTATTGTGGCGTGTAAAAAGGCGGGTCTCGATATCGCTGGTGCGGATCGGCTTAAGCTCGGCGGTGAACTTGCTGTCAAAGACATCTCGGCTCTGCTGCAATTTCTTGCCCTGCAAGACGACGATCTGTCGCTCGCCGCTGCGCTGAAGTCACCGTTATTCGGGTGGACCGAAAAACAGCTCTATGACCTCGCACAACCGCGCAAGAAACAACAGAGTTTGTGGGAGGCTTTGCGCACATCAGGCACCCATGAAGACACATTGGCGATCCTTCATGATCTGCGAAACCGTGCAGATTTTCTGCGCCCTTACGATCTGATCAATCGTCTTTTGATTCGCCACGGCGGGCGGCAAAATCTCATTGCGCGTCTCGGTCATGAAGCCGAGGACGGGATTGATGCACTGCTGTCTCAGGCCCTTGGCTATGAACAATCAGCGGTGCCAAGCCTGACAGGTTTCCTGACATGGCTGCAAACCGAAGACGTGGTCGTCAAACGCCAGATGGATTCTGCCGGCGATCGTATCCGCGTGATGACAGTTCATGGTGCCAAAGGGCTCGAAGCGCCGATTGTGATTTTGCCCGACACGACCAAACGCAAACGTGAGGTCCGAGGCGATCTTTTGACGACGGGTGGCCCTGTATACTGGAAGCCCAAATCGGATGTGATGCCGCAAGCCATGCGGGACATACAAGACGACATGCTGGATGCCCAAGACCGCGAACGGCGGCGACTTCTTTATGTGGCCCTAACCCGTGCGGAAAATTGGCTCATTGTCGCGGCGGCTGGCGATGTTGGGAAAGTACCACAAGACAGCTGGCATGGAACTGTTTCAAGCGCGCTTGACCATCTGGATGCTGTCGAACACCCAGCACCCTTCGGCACGATCAAGCGCTTTAGTCACTTGGAATGGGACGCTGGTGCGATGATCAAACCCGCCACCGCAGCCGCATCCAAGACGGTGATGCCGCAGTTTGGCAACACGCTTCCTGACCTACCAAGTCGGCCAATGACGCGTTCACCGTCTGAACTTGGCGGCGCAAAGATCATGGCTGGTGAAATGCACACAGATGCCTCTGATCTGGCGTTGGCATGGGGGCGCATCATCCACCTTTTGCTAGAAATCTTGCCAGAAACGGACCCAATGATACGGCTGGATACTGCCGAGGGCCTTGCCAACAACCATCCTGACGCGGGACTGATCCCAAATATCGTTGATTTAGTTGATGAGGCACTTGCAACACTCGATGCCGGCGACCTGTCATGGATCTTTGAGGCTGGTCTGGCCGAAGTCCCGATTTCGGCAACGCTTCCGTCCCTTGGGCAAGATCGCATTTTCGGCATCATCGACCGTTTGATCATAACAGACACAGACGTCATTGCCGTCGATTTTAAATCCAATCGTGTGGTGCCAGAAATACCGGCCAAAACGCCGATCGGCCTTGCCCGCCAAATGGCTGCATATCGTGATGCGCTGAAACAAATCTATCCAAACCACCGTATTCGCACGCTTCTTTTGTGGACCAAAACCGGGACGACGACAGAACTGCAAGATGAGATGCTTGACGGTGCTCTCAATGGTGTGACCACGCCTTGACGCCCCCTTGGTGCAATCATACGTTCCGCATCTAATCAAAACCCCTTGAGGAGTAGAGCCAATGGCCACCGTAGCAGTCACCGACGACACCTTTGACGCTGAAGTTCGTCAGTCCATCATCCCCGTTGTTGTGGATTTCTGGGCGGAGTGGTGCGGCCCCTGTAAGCAGATCGGCCCAGCACTCGAAGAGCTGTCGGTTGAAATGGACGGAAAAGTCAAAATCGTCAAAGTGAACGTTGACGAAAACCCCAACGCCCCAGCCCAAATGGGTGTGCGCGGCATTCCGGCGCTGTTCCTTTTTAAGGACGGCGAAGTTGTCTCCAACAAAACTGGCGCAGCCCCCAAAGCCGCGCTGCAAAGCTGGATCGAAGAAGGCATCTAAGCCAATTCAATGGTTTAAAAGGGCGTCCCATCGGGGCGCCCTTTTTCGTTGCAACCTTGTGTCGACCGCATCGCGCCGCCATATAATTTATAATCAGAGGTAGGACACAACATGACGAACGACTCATTCCCAGGCTGGCACGGCACGACAATAATTGGCGTGCGCAAAGACGGCGAAGTGGTCATTGCGGGCGACGGGCAAGTGTCAGTTGGCCAGACCGTGATGAAAGGCACTGCGCGCAAAGTGCGGCGTCTGACGGCTGGTGGCAGCGATGTGATCTGTGGTTTTGCAGGATCAACAGCAGATGCGTTCACCCTTCTCGAACGGCTTGAGAAAAAGCTTGAAGCCACGCCAGGGCAACTCGCCCGCGCATCAGTTGAGCTCGCCAAGGAATGGCGCACGGACAAATACCTCCAAAAGCTAGAAGCGATGCTGATCGTGAGCGACGGCAAAGACCTGCTTGTGATCACGGGTGCGGGGGACGTTCTGGAACCTGAATATGACGTAACGGCCATCGGATCAGGCGGCAACTTTGCCCTCGCCGCTGGTCGCGCACTTATGGATCTGGAATTTAGCGCCGAGGAAATTGCGCGCCGCGCCATGGCCATTGCATCTGACATTTGCGTTTACACAAACGGCAATCTCACCGTGGAGACCATCAAGAATGACTGACCTCACCCCCCGCGAAATCGTATCCGAACTTGACCGGTTTATCATCGGCCAATCCGACGCAAAGCGCGCTGTCGCCGTGGCGCTGCGCAATCGTTGGCGGCGCAAACAATTGGGCGATGATCTGCGCGACGAGGTCTACCCCAAGAACATCCTGATGATCGGACCAACCGGCGTCGGCAAAACTGAAATTTCGCGCCGTTTGGCAAAACTGGCCCGCGCACCGTTCATCAAAGTCGAAGCAACCAAATTTACCGAAGTGGGCTATGTCGGTCGCGATGTTGAACAGATCATCCGCGATCTGGTTGAATCTGCCATTATCGAAACCCGCGACTACATGCGCGAAGACGTAAAACAAAAGGCACAAGAAGCCGCCGAAGCCCGCGTTATTGATGCCATCGCAGGAACAGACGCCCGCGAAGGAACCCGCGATATGTTCCGCAAGAAGCTCAAGACGGGTGAGTTGGACAATACCATCATCGAACTTGAACTCGCCGACAATTCCAAACCCATGGGTGGTATGGAAATCCCGGGACAGCCCCCTAGTATGGGCGGCATGGACCTCGGCGCGATGTTTGGCAAAGCGTTCGGCGCGCGTACCGTCAAGAAACGCGTGACCGTTTCGGAAAGCTACGCGTTGTTGGTAGCGGACGAAGCGGACAAACTGCTGGACGATGAAACTGTCACGAAAATCGCACTCGAGTCCGTTGAACAAAACGGCATTGTCTTTCTGGATGAGATCGACAAGGTCTGTCGCAATGCCGACGCACGCGGCGCGGATGTGTCCCGCGAAGGCGTGCAGCGTGATTTATTGCCATTGATAGAAGGCACGACCGTCAGCACGAAACACGGATCGGTAAAAACCGACCATATCCTGTTCATCGCCTCGGGCGCATTTCACATCGCCAAACCATCCGATCTGTTGCCCGAACTACAGGGCCGTCTGCCAATCCGTGTAGAACTGCGCGCCCTGACTGAACACGATTTTGTCCGCATTCTGACAGAAACGGACAATGCCCTGACCCGCCAATACACCGCACTCATGGGCACCGAAGAAGTCACCGTATCATTCAGCGAAGATGGCATTGCCGCCCTCGCGCACATCGCCGCTGAGGTGAACGAAAGCATCGAAAATATCGGTGCACGTCGTCTCTACACCGTGATGGAACGGGTGTTTGAGGATCTGTCGTTCAACGCGCCGGAACGTGGCGGTGATGAAATCGAAGTCAACGCTGCCTTTGTCGAAGAACACCTTGGCGCACTTGCGCGATCCACCGACCTAAGCCGCTATGTGCTTTAGCGCTTTCCAGTTGCGGTCATTCGGCCAATAAGACCCCATGAACACAAGAATTATTCACGACACCGGATATATTTCCTTCATCCGCGAGAACGCGCCCTTCCTTGCGACGGGCGCGTTGCTTTCGTTTCTTTCAAGCTTTGGTCAGACTTTCTTTATCTCGATCTTCGGCGGTGAAATTCGGGCTGAGTACGGGCTGAGCAATGGCGATTGGGGCTTGATCTATATGATCGGCACTGGCGCGTCAGCGGCTGTCATGGTCTTTGCGGGCGGCCTCGCTGATAGGTTCCGCGTCCGAAAGCTTGGGATCACAATTATTTTACTGCTGGGGCTTTCTTGCGTCCTTATGGCGCTCAATCCGTTTGCTGCCCTCTTGCCTGTCGTGGTGTTTGCGCTTCGCTTTTTTGGTCAAGGTATGACAACACATGTGGCGACCGTGGCTATGGCGCGTTGGTTTATCGCCACCCGTGGCCGCGCCTTGGCCGTTGCTGCCATGGGGTTCATGCTGGCTGAAGCGGCACTGCCCCTGATCATGGTTTGGCTGAAGTCTTACATTGATTGGCATTATATCTGGATCGGCTGCGCCCTCTTTTGTCTTGCCATGGCCCCTGTCCTGATGCGGCTTCTGCGCCTTGAGCGGACGCCGCAGTCAGTGGCGCAAGACAACCAATCAACTGGAATTTACGGCAAACACTGGACTCGCGCCGACGTTTTGCGCCATCCGATATTCTGGGCTATGGCCCCTGCGGTCATGTCATTTTCCGGTTTCGGTACCGCGTTCTGGTTCCACCAAGTTCATTTCGCGGAGATCAAGGGGTATTCACATCTGGCCCTTGTTGCGGTTTTTCCACTGGGTACGATTACCCTTTTGTTTTCAACGATCTTTTATGGCTGGGCCGTGGATCGGATCGGCGCTGTGAAGCTCCTGCCGTTTTATTTAACCCCCTACATCTTCGCCTTCATTCTGCATTGGTACGCGCCAAGCCTCGGTTGGACAGCGCTCGCCGTCATCCTCATGGGCGCGGCAGGCGGCGGTCAGGCGACATTGCTAAATGCCTGCTGGGCTGAGTTTTTTGGCACGTTGCACCTCGGGTCCATCAAGGCCGCAACAACCGCCTTAATGGTACTTGGGTCCGCACTTGGGCCGGGTGTCAGCGGGTGGCTCATCGACCAAGAAGTCGGCTTCGAGCAGCAAATGTTAGTATATGCGGTAACGTTTTTCATCGCTGCAGTTTTGTTGCTTTACCCGGTTTCAGTCGTGCGACAATCAGCGGGTGCGGCGTAAGTAGACATAATAGGCGCCCTGCCCGCCATGGCGAATATGGCTTTCAGTGATCTGCATCACCAACCCACCTAGCGGTGCCATCGCCAACCATTGCGGCACTTGATGGCGCAACACACCAAACCGCGTCGGAATCGGCCCACCATCGTCGCGGATCTTTCCTTTGCCGGTGATGACCAACACCAACCGATGCCCAGCGCCCACAGACCGAAGGATAAATCCAGTCAATACCGGATGCGCCTGTGCAACCGTCATTCCGTGTAGATCAACCCGCGCTTCTGGCTTTAACTTGCCACGACGGAGCCGGCCAAACGCCTTTTGATCCATCTGAACCGGTGCAGCCCTGATCTGTTGGCCAAGCGATGGCAACAGATCATGATCGGCGCGGTGGTCGACGGCAGCACCAATTTTGAAGGCCGGAATAGGTCGGGGCTTGATCTGGCTTGGCTGCGGGTCAGGTTTTCGGGGTGTGGCGCGAACTAGTTTGGCTGACGGCTTGTGAAGCGGTTCAGTCCGCTTCGCCACCACATCCCACAACGCCCGTTCCTCAGCTGACACATGCCGAGGCTTTTTCATTCGATCACATCCGGCAATAGCGCATAGGCACTTTGGATCGGCATCAAGATAACCAACCGCCCATCGTCCCTTATGCGGCCCGCATCACGCCCAGCGACGTCACCGGTTCCAAAGAAAATATCAGCCCGTTGTGATCCCTTGATCGCAGACCCGGTGTCCTGCGCGACCATCAAACGGCTCAGCGGGTTTGCACCGTTCTTTTCAATCCAGACAGGTGCGCCCAGCGGAACAAAGGCCGGATCAATCGCAACGGTTCTCATTGTGGTGACGGATCGGTTCATCGCTCCAAGTGGTCCTATATGCGCGGGCACTTCGTTGATCTCACGAAAGAAGACATAACTGTCGTTCGCCCACAAAAGCTGTCGACCCTCCTCGCCATTATTGCGGATCCAATTGCGGATTACGTCTGCGGACACCTGATGCGATTGAAAGACACCGCGGCGCACGAGTTCCAATCCGATTGATGAATAGTCGCGCCCATTCGCACCACCATACCCAACGCGAATACCGCCACCCGTATCGAGCGAAACGCGGCCCGATCCTTGAACCTGCAAAAAGAACACATCCACCGGATCATCGATCCAGACAATCTCAAGTCCACGCCCTTCAAAGGCGTTGGTTTCCTCGATCTCTCGGCGTGAAAACTCGCCTGAATTGTCAGGTAATCTGTAAAGGGGGTACTGGTACGGGCCACCACGAGTCATCGATCCGCGCAACTCTGGTTCGTAATAGCCCGTAAAAAGCGGCTTCTGGCCATCGTCAATCAGGACAGGCGTGAAAAACCGTTCAAAAAATCCGCGCGCTTCTTGGCCTTGGCGCGCCACATCGCAAATCGCTGTCCACGCGGGGTCACGCATATCACCACAAGTGGACAGGAACACGTCTAACGCCGCTTGATGATCGTCGTCGGCCCAGCCGTTCAGATCACCGAATTGTAAAAGTTGATAGGTCGGGTTGGCCATTGCCGCCTCAGTCCAGAAAAATGGTGGCACGATCACCGACAGCCCTAAGGCTGCCGCCCTCAAATTTATTCGCCCAGTCTTCATTCACCCGTGGCGACAAGGAACCAGTTCGGATCGCCAGTGCCCATGGTACGACCGAACGTCCAGACATCGCGCTGCTTTTTGATGTCTGTCGGGGACCCTTCTTTCAGGTCACCGCCGTTGTCATAGACAGCGGACGTGCTTTCGTTAAGGAACTTGATCGTAATCTCGGCGTTTTTCGTCGTCTCGTCAAAGTCCGCATCAACCAATGTTGTTTCGGAAATACCAATAAACTTGAAATCGATGCTTAGGCCATCTTTATCTCGCGATTCAACCACACCCGCAAAGGCTTCGTAGACGTCACCCGACAGGAACGGTTTGATTTCGGCCAAATCGCCTTTTTCAAATCCGGTCAGGATCATCTCATAAGCCCCGCGTGCACCACGCAGAAATTCACGGACATTGAATGACCGATCCGCTGTTTTCATTGTGGTCAACGCCTTGGCCATATCACTATCAGCATCGACATAATCGGTCACATCGGGATCAGGGCCACCTTCGATCACTTCAAGATCGGGTCCGGACCGGCGCGTCGGAACGGCTGGCGGCGCCTTTGGTTTTTCAAACCCCTCACGTGTGCCCAAAACATTGCGCAAGCGCAGGATCAGGAAGATCGCAATTCCGGCAAGAACCAGAAGTTGAAGTACAGGCGAATTCATGTGCGTTTCTTTCGAGATAATTTCAAGGCAAGTGGTAACAACTGGGTACCGACGTTATGTAAGGCTGACATAGGGCCAAGTCCACCTTAGCCCCGACGATTCATTTTCTTATCTGGAGGCCCAATGCTGTTGCTCTTACTCTTTATCGGCATCCCGCTGCTTGAAATCACACTATTTATCCAAGTTGGCGGTGCAATCGGGCTCGGTTGGACCCTCGCTATTGTGATCGGAACGGCAGTCTTGGGGGCGTGGATGGTCCGCAGTCAAGGCGCGCGGGCGATGCTCAACTTGCGAACGTCGTTCTCAAACCTGCAGGATCCAACCGAACCTTTGGCACATGGCGCGATGATCCTTTTTTCCGGCGCTTTACTGCTCACACCAGGATTTTTTACTGATTTTATCGGTTTTGCCCTCCTTATTCCGGCCGTTCGATCCGCAGTTTTTCGCTATCTGCGCACAAAAATTAATGTCCAGAATTTTCAAATGGGGCCAGACGGCCAGCGACCGCGCCCGTCCAATCCCCATGGCCAAACCCGCGACCGCGTCATTGATGGCGAATTTAAAGAGGTCGATCCAGAAAATCCGCAACAAGACGACCCATCTGATTGGACTAAACATTGAGGCCCACGCGCGCGCCTGATACAAAACATCAAATTTATTAAACATCGGAGAGCCACATGGCCGAAGAAGACAAGACACAGCCAAACGGCGCAGCAGACGCAGCGCCGGCGGCACCACAAATCAAGCAACGCATTCTTGCCCAGTTTGTCCGCGATCTTTCATTTGAAAACGTTATGGCGCAAAAAGGCGTTGATGGCGAAGTAAAGCCAGAGATCAAAGTCGAGGTTAATCTCGATGCCCGCAAACGCGGCGCGGAAAACCAGTTTGAGGTTATCACCAAGCTCAAGGTTTCTTCGCAGAACGCTGGCACAGAGAATATGTTGTTCCTGCTTGAACTCGAATATTCGGGCGTGTTCGAAATCGAAGGCGTACCAGAGGCGCAGATGCATCCTTACTTGATGATCGAATGCCCACGCATGACGTTTCCGTTTGTGCGCCGCATCGTCAGCGACATCACACGCGACGGTGGGTTCCCGCCGCTGAACCTTGAACAGATTGATTTTGTGGCAATCTATCGCCAGCAGCTTGCGCTGCGTGCTGAACAGCAGAAAAAAGCCGAGGCCGAGGCGTAAACAGCGTCTAGGATTTGTTCCAAAGGGCGTTATCGCCAAGCGATTTGATAAAAGCGGCGTGGGCATCAACCTCCGCCGCTTTTATTTTGGGGGCCAACGGTGTGGTCCGCGGCTGCGCACGCCATTCCCCACCGCCCACGATCTTGGCCTTTGAACCTGTCTGACCGCCCATCACAAGATCCGGTTGGCGACCACCAATCAGTTCCAGATACACCTCAGCCAGAATTTCACTGTCCAATAACGCGCCGTGCAACGTGCGATTGGAATTATCGATCCCGAACCGGCGACACAACGCATCTAACGATGCGGGCGATCCTGGAAATTTCTTACGCGCGATCCCAAGCGTGTCGAGTGATTGATCCATCGGCAGAAACGGGCGATTCACCCAACCCAATTCCGCATTGAGGAACTTCATATCAAACGCGGCATTGTGAATGACAAGTTTTGAATCACCGATGAAATCTACAAACGCTTGCGCAATATCGGCAAATACCGGTTTATCACGTAAAAGCACTTGGCCCACAGTTGGTGTCTGCGGCGGCTCAAGTAGATCGGGGCCAATACCGTGGATACCAAAAGCACCAGCAGGCATAGTCCGTTTCGGGTTAATATACTGATGGTACGTGCGTCCGGTCGGCATGTGATTGTGCAGTTCAATCGCGCCGATTTCGACGATGCGATCGCCCTCACTCGGTTCAAATCCAGTGGTTTCGGTGTCGAGGACAATTTCACGCATCGGCCAAATCCTTATCAATCTCTGCAAGGATATCTTTCACGTGTATCCGCGCATCGTCCAGTTTTAGCGTCGGGATGACCCAACGCGCTTTATTGCGTTTTTGCTCATCAGGCATTTGTCGTGCGAGAATGAGATCAAAATCCGCCTTGGTCATTTCGCCACGTTCTAGAACCCGACTTTTCTGAACGTCGGACGGAACAGACACAACCACAATGGCATCACACAGCCCGTCTGTGCCAGTCTCAAACAAAAGCGGGATATCCAACAGGACCACTTTGGCGGTGGACCTCGCCAGAAACGCCGCACGATCCGCGGCAACTAAAGGATGCACAAGTGTTTGAATATGATCAAGAACCTTTGGATCGGTTGCAATAACTTCGCGCAGTATACTGCGTGACACCATCCCATCCTGCATCATTTCAGGATAGTGCTTGGCAATTAGCGCAGCCGCTGCGCCGCCTACCCCATATAATTTGCGCACGACTGCGTCTGCATCCCAGATTGGCACGCCGTGTTCGGCAAACATTTGCGCGGTGGTGGATTTGCCCATACCAATGGACCCAGTCAGTCCGATGATGAACGTCATGCGAGGACGGCAGCGCGGGTGTCGACATCCACCTCGGGACGCACACCAAACCAGCGTTCAAATCCCGGTACAGCTTGGTGCAAAAGCATGCCTAGGCCATCAACAACAATGCATCCTGCGGCATCAGCCTCTATCAGGAGTCGGGTTCTCAAGGGGCTATACACAAGATCTGTGACAACTGTGCCGCGCCGTAAGCCATCCAAAGGCACGCGAAATTCGGGTTTTCCTGTCATACCAAGGGATGTGGTGTTTATGACCGTCGCCGCATCTTCAAGCATATTGCCCGCTTGCACCCAATCAACCACGGTGATTTTTGTACCAAACGACGATTTAAGGGCTTCTGCCTTGGGGCGCGTTCGATTGCTGAGAAAGATTTCTTGCACACCAACATCAATTAAAGACGCAATAACTGCGCGCGCCGCACCACCAGCACCAAGGACCGCGGCAGGACCGATGGATGGCGACCACCCAGGTGCGCCCTGCTTCAGATTGGCGATAAATCCGTATCCATCGGTGTTGTCAGCGTGAATTTTGCCGTCTTTACGAAAGATTAATGTGTTAGCCGCCCCAATTAACGTCGCGCGGTCGGTCGCAAGGTCCGCGATCTCAAGGACATCAACTTTATGTGGGGCGGTCACGTTGCACCCAACAAAGCCCATTTTTGGCAATGTTCGGATCACGTCCGCTAAATTCGCTTCAGTCACATGAATAGGGATGTAGAATCCCGCCCGATTATAGGTCTTCAACCAATGGCGAAACAACTGCGGTGATCGTGACTGCGCTATTGGGTTGCCGATAACACCGGCGAGGGGAATAGTAAGGTTGGTCATGTTGGCAGTGTTCCGCGAAGTGTGAGGTAAGATAAGAGTTCCAAGAGAGGCAGGCCCTGAATTGTAAAGGTATCACCTTGTACCATACGAAACAGACGAATACCCTCTTCTTCAATCTTATAGCCGCCGACAGACCAACGCATGCTGTCCCAATTCCGATCGACATAGTCATCCAGATAATCGTCCGAGAAATCGCGCATGGTGAGCCGGGCCACCCCAACGTGGCGCCAAACAGGTTCGAGTCCGTCATAGACAACGGCCGCAGACATAAGTTGATGGGTCTCTCCTCGTAACATACGGAGCTGATCACGCGCATCTTGTGGGGTTTTTGGCTTTGACAAGACCAACCCCTTGAACGAAAGCACCTGATCGCACCCAAGGACCAGTGTCGCTGCGCCCTTTTCAGCGACCTTACGGGCTTTCATTTCAGCCAATGTGTCGGCAATATCACGTGGCGTTGCGGCCTCGGCCTCAAGCGCACGTTTGATCGAATCTTCATCGATTCGCGCTGGTATGACGTCGTAGCTAACTCCGGCATTTCGCAGCATTCTGGCGCGAATGTCGGACAAGGACGCTAAAATAATCTGGTTGGCCATGTGGATATCCCAGTGGGTGAATGTGTTAACACGTCATGGGGCGATTTGGGGTTAAGCGCAACACGTCCCCCAAATCGTGAGAGTTATACGAGATGTCCTGAAAAATATCCCACTTATCCACGAGGAATAAGGACGAATCAGAGCTGTGGATCAAATCAGACAGGACTCACCGATCACTTTCAAACAAGAGTAAATTTTCTTTTAAAAAGTAATTTAATCAATACTTTATGACATATGTTTTCGTCTTTAGGTTTAATTTTTACCTTGGAAGGAAGGTGGTAAACCTGTGGATATGTTCAATAACCATAGCTATCCACTGCACTACTACTACAAACATCTTTCTAAGAGTTTTCTTTGTTAGATAGAAAAGTAAGGGTTGTTGCGCACTCACAAATACCAAGCGTTCGTAGAATTGACAGAATTGCTGAGAAAGCTTAGTAAAGGTCACCGTTCGTCCGAATGGTAATTTTCCAGAACAGAATATGAAAATGCTGCGCATGTGGCCGGAGACTGAACGATGCCTGACGACGTAATGCCCGCTGAAGCTCCCGAAAAAATTGTTGTGACGGACCGCTTGAACTTAGCTGATCTTAAAGCGCAAAGCCCAAAAGATTTGCTGTCTCTGGCGGAAGAACTGGAGATTGAGAACGCGTCGACAATGCGCAAAGGCGACATCATGTTCTCGATCCTTAAGGAACGTGCCGAAGATGATTGGATCATTGGTGGCGACGGCGTCCTTGAGGTGCTGCAGGATGGGTTCGGTTTTCTGCGTTCCCCGGGTGCAAACTATCTACCAGGGCCGGATGATATTTATGTCTCCCCTGATATGATTCGTCTACATTCTTTGCGGACAGGTGACACGGTTGACGGTGTTATTCAGGAGCCATCTGAAACAGAGCGCTACTTTGCGCTTACCAAGGTTGAAATGATCAACTTTGAGGATCCTGAGCGCGCGCGTCACAAAGTTGCCTTTGAAAATCTGACGCCGCTGTACCCTGATGAGCGTCTGATTATGGAGACAGCAGATCCAACTATGAAAGACCGTTCAGCGCGGATCATCGATCTGGTAGCCCCTATCGGTAAAGGCCAGCGGTCCCTGATCGTGGCACCGCCGCGTACAGGTAAGACCGTCCTGTTGCAAAACATCGCGCATTCGATCGCTGCAAATCACCCTGAGTGTTATTTGATCGTGCTTTTGATCGACGAACGTCCTGAGGAAGTTACCGACATGCAACGTTCGGTCAAAGGCGAAGTTGTTTCGTCGACGTTTGATGAACCAGCATCCCGTCACGTGGCGGTGTCTGAGATGGTGATTGAAAAGGCAAAGCGCCTTGTTGAACATAAGCGCGACGTTGTCATCCTGTTGGATTCTATCACACGCTTGGGTCGTGCGTTTAACACGACGGTTCCGTCGTCTGGTAAGGTACTGACGGGTGGTGTGGACGCTAACGCGCTACAGCGGCCGAAGCGCTTCTTTGGTGCGGCGCGTAACATCGAAGAAGGTGGTTCCCTGACAATCATCGCGACTGCTCTCATCGATACAGGCAGTCGGATGGACGAAGTTATTTTTGAAGAATTCAAAGGTACCGGTAACTCGGAAATCGTCTTGGATCGCAAGATTGCTGATAAGCGGGTGTTCCCTGCGATGGATATCCTTAAGTCGGGTACTCGGAAAGAGGACCTTTTGATCAACAAAGTTGACCTTCAGAAAACCTTTGTTTTGCGCCGGATCCTGAACCCAATGGGAACAACGGATGCGATCGAATTCCTGATTTCAAAGCTAAAACAGACCAAGACGAACTCAGATTTCTTCGATTCAATGAACACATAACTTATTGTTATATAACAATGGTTTAATTGAAATGGATACAATATTTGCTCTCGCATCAGCGGCTGGAAAAGCTGGGGTGTCGATCATTCGGGTTTCAGGGCCTGAAGCTTTGAACATCTGTGCCACAATGGGAGCGGTTTTGGGCGACCATGATCGGCGATTGGTTAAACTGACGTCAGAAGATGGCAGCTTGATTGATCAAGCCTTTGCTATCAGCTTTGCGTCGCGACGAAGCTTTACTGGTGAACAGGTTGTTGAACTCCAAACGCACGGCTCACCAGCCATCGTATCCGCAGTCTTGAAACGCCTTAGCGGGTTAGATTTGCGTCTTGCCGAGCCTGGTGAGTTTACGCGGCGGGCCATGGAAAATGGTGTACTTGACTTGGCGCAGGTAGAAGGACTCGCCGATTTGATTGATTCAGAAACGGAAAGCCAGCGGCGCCAAGCGGTGCGCGTTTTCCAGGGTGCCTTGGGCGATCTGGCATCCGGTTGGCGTGCTAGCCTTGTTCGTGCTGCGGCATTGCTGGAAGCCACAATCGATTTCGTTGACGAAGATGTGCCAGTTGATGTTTATCCAGAAGTAAGGGCGCTGATTGAGAGTGTTACAAAGGAAGTCCGCTACGAAGCCGCTGGTGTCCGAGTGCGGGAACGCGTGCGAGATGGGTTTGAGGTGGCGCTTGTGGGCCCCCCGAATTCAGGGAAATCAACACTTTTGAACAGGTTGGCAGGTCGTGAAGCAGCTATTACATCGGATATTGCTGGCACGACCCGTGATGTGATCGAGGTTAAGATGGACCTTGATGGATTGCCGGTCACAATCTTGGACACTGCAGGACTAAGGGACTCTGACGATGTTCTAGAAGGTATTGGAATTGCGCGCGGTAAAGACCGGGCATCGGCGGCGGACGTTCGGGTTCATCTTATGGAGGAGCTGCCTACCAACCCCATTCAGTCAGATTTTGGTTTAGATATATACGTGAAATCAAAGGCTGATTTGGAAATCCAACCTGTGAACAATGCCGTTTCCGGTGTGACTGGTTATGGGATGGATCGTCTGTTGTATCAGCTTTCGTCCTATCTGCGCCAACAGCTTGCCGGGGCGGGCGTCGCTACAAGAACGCGGCATCAACGAGCGTTAGAGGCGGCTGCGGTTGCATTGGACGCAGTCACTTTGGGTTTAGATTTTGATGATATGCCAGTTGATTTGTTAGCAGAAGACCTTCGGATTGCAATTCGATCTCTCGACAGTCTCATCGGTCGCGTTGACGTTGAAAACGTGCTAGGTGAGATATTCTCAAGTTTCTGCATCGGTAAGTGAGGATTGTTTCACGTGAAACATACATATGATGTCATAATTATCGGAGGTGGTCACGCTGGCTGCGAGGCTGCGCATGCATCTGCCCGCTCTGGCGTTCGTACTTTGCTGATCACACTTCGGCTAACGGATCTCGGTGTGATGTCCTGTAACCCAGCGATTGGTGGCTTGGGCAAAGGCCATCTTGTACGTGAAATTGATGCATTAGACGGGATTATGGGCCGTGCTGCGGATCGTGCGGGTATCCAGTTCCGGCTTTTGAACCGGAGAAAGGGCCCTGCCGTGCAAGGTCCGCGGACCCAAGCCGATCGCGCGCTCTATCGCAATGCGGTTCAAGACCTTACAGCGGCTCGATCAAACCTAGACGTGCGGGAGGGCGAGGTTGTTGACCTTACCCTAGAGAGCGGTCGCGTTACTGGGGTTGTTTTAAAAGATGACTCCAGCATTTCAGCGTCAGCTGTCGTGCTCACATCAGGGACTTTCTTGCGTGGGGTCATCCATATTGGTGACGTTGCCAAAGCGGGTGGCCGGATGGGGGACCTACCTTCAATCGCATTGGCAGAACGTCTTTCATCTTACGATTTGCCATTGGGCCGTCTAAAAACAGGCACCCCACCGCGCCTCGACGGCAGAACGATCAATTGGGATGGACTTGAACGTCAAGAAGCAGATGTTGAACCAGAACTCTTTTCGTTCATGCACCGGTCCACATTTGCAACACAGGTTTCCTGTGGAATCACCTACACAAACGCTCAAACCCATGAAATCATTGTAAACAATTTAGAACGATCAGCGATGTACGGGGGGCATATTGATGGTGTTGGACCGCGTTACTGCCCGTCTATCGAAGATAAAGTTGTCAGATTTGCTGATAAGACGTCGCATCAAATTTTTCTTGAACCCGAAAGTCTAACGGATAACACGATCTACCCCAATGGTATTTCAACCTCTCTGCCAGTTGATGTGCAGGAGGAATATGTTCACTCAATCGTTGGATTGGAGAACGCGAAGATACTACAAGCCGGCTACGCCATAGAATACGATTACATCGATCCGCGCAGCTTAAGCACACAGCTTGAACTGAAACGCATGCCGGGTTTATTTCTTGCAGGTCAGATTAATGGAACGACCGGTTACGAAGAAGCCGCCGCGCAAGGAATCGTTGCTGGCCTAAACGCGGCTGCGCAGGCGAAAAACTGTGATCCCGTACTTTTTGACCGTTCGACATCATACATTGGCGTGATGATAGACGATCTAACAGTGCGTGGAGTTTCAGAGCCGTACCGTATGTTCACGTCACGAGCAGAATTTCGGTTGTCATTGCGTGCCGACAATGCGGATCAGCGTCTAACAAGCTTTGGTAGAAGTGTTGGATGTGTCGAAGATTCGCGGTGGGTCGTCTATTCCAATAAAAAGAATGAACTGGATCGGGGACGAGAGGAACTACTGGGTATCACCGCGTCGTCTCGTGCATTGAAATACGCGGGCGTGAAAGTGAGCGCTGATGGCCCAAAACGCACTTTGGCTGATGCACTGACCATAGCGGGAACCACAGTGAGTGATCTCGCTTCGATTGCCCCGCAGTTGTCCAACATCCCGAAAGAGATTGCGTCCCAACTGGAGCGAGATGCGCTCTATTCCCATTACGTTGAACGGCAGATGCGAGATATAGAAGGTATGAAAAGAGACAGCGGAAAACTTATTCCCCATGACATGAGCTACGAAACAATAGCTGGCTTGTCCAACGAACTAAAATCGAAGCTCAAGACCGCCCTGCCCGACAATCTAGCTCAAGCGGCCCGGATCGACGGTATTACCCCGGCAGCCCTGATGCTTGTCTCAGCTGAGATAAAGAAGCGACAAACGACGGCCAAAGTGTCATGAACAACGGTATGACCACTGTCGGAGGTGTGGATGTTTCACGTGAAACAATGGAAAAACTTGTGCAGTTGTGCGCTTTGATCACCAAATGGACTAGGGCGATCAACCTTATCGCGCCAAACAGCGTTCCAGAAATCTGGGACCGACATATCGTCGATAGCGCGCAAGTGTTTCATTGCGCACCCAACGATTGGACGCTTTGGACTGATCTTGGCAGCGGTGGCGGACTTCCGGCGCTGGTTGTGGCAATATTGGACCAACAGAAACGACCAATGACATTGATTGAAAGCGACAAGCGCAAATGCCTCTTTTTAACAACGGCTCGAAGAGAATTAGGGTTAGACATCAATATCATAAATAAGCGAATCGGGGACGCAGACGTGGCGAAATCTGACGTTCTAAGCGCACGTGCCTTGGCCCCGTTGTGTGATCTCTTGGGCTATTCAGACCAATTTCTGCAGTCAGACGGTACTGCAATATTTCCAAAAGGTGCTCGCTACCAAGAAGAACTGGACCAAGCAGCGCAATCTTGGCATTTTGACGTCGAAGCGCACACCAGTCAGACCAATCCTGATTCTCGGGTGCTGGAACTTTCAAGGATAACCCGCCGTGAATCTTAGTCGCACGACCAACCCAAAAATTCTTGCGGTTGCAAACCAGAAGGGCGGTGTCGGAAAGACGACAACAACAATAAATTTAGGCGCTGCGCTCGCCCGGGCTGGTCGGCGGGTGCTTCTGATTGATCTGGACCCTCAAGGCAATGCGTCGACTGGCTTGGGGATTGAGCTGGCAGATCGCAATATCACAACATACGATCTCCTGACGGGGGACGTGTTGCCGTCAGTCGCAGTAAAAATCACAAGTGTTGAAAATTTGCTCATAATACCAGCTACAACAGATTTGAGCTCGGCAGATATCAATCTCATGGCGAACGAAAAACGCAGCTTTATGCTACACGATGCGCTGCATCAAGCCGACATCGATTCACTCGCCCTAGACTATATATTGATAGACTGCCCCCCATCACTCAATATCTTGACAGTGAATGCCATGATTGCATCTGATTCAGTCGTTGTCCCGCTCCAAAGTGAATTCTTCGCCCTCGAAGGTCTGTCTCAACTAATGTTAACAATCCGCGATATTCGGCAGACGGCAAAACCCACGCTTCGCATCGAGGGGGTCGTTCTGACCATGTTCGATAAACGCAACAACCTATGCCAACAGGTCGAAGCAGATGCCCGCGGCAATTTGGGTGAATTAGTCTTTAGAACCGTCATCCCGCGCAACGTCCGATTAAGCGAGGCGCCATCCTTCGCCCTACCAGTCATTGATTACGACCCCGCATCCAAGGGGTCGCATGCATATCACGCCCTGGCCAAAGAAATTATTGACCGCGAAAGAACCCCAAAGAACCGGAGAGCATCATGAGTACACCAAAATCACCCAATCGCGGTCTCGGTCGTGGGCTTTCCGCACTTATGTCAGATGTGAACACCTCTGTTGAGGAACCGAAATCTGCGTTGATTTCAATGGATCAGACCGTCCCAACGGCTCAAATCTATCCAAATCCTGACCAACCGCGCCGCACCTTTGACGATAAGGCGATGGATGACCTAACCGCCTCAATAGCGGAAAAGGGAATCATTCAGCCGCTTATTGTGCGCCGAAAGCCATCTGAAATTGGCTCATATGAAATCGTCGCCGGGGAACGTCGGTGGCGCGCGGCGCAACGCGCCCAAATGCATGACGTTCCTGTTATTATTCGTGAATTTACCGATCTCGAAGTCCTTGAAGTCGCAATTATTGAGAACATTCAGCGCTCTGACCTCAATGCAATTGATGAAGCGGCTGGTTACAAGCAGCTGATGGAAAAGTTCGGCAGGACGCAAGAGGATATGGGTAAAGCGCTGGGTAAAAGCCGTAGCCACATCGCCAATTCAGTACGCCTCCTCACGCTTCCTGCTTCCGTCCAATTATTCTTACAAGGTGGAACTTTGTCGGCAGGACACGCCCGTACCCTTGTTGGCCACCCAGATGCGGATAAACTTGCCGCGGAGATCGTGAGGAAAGGGCTATCCGTTCGAGACGCTGAGAAACTTGTGAAGACATCAAAGAACCCGAAAAAAAACCCGACTTCAGGCAAGACAGTGACGAAAGACGCCGATACCATTCAGATTGAAAACGAATTGTCCGCGCATCTGGGGTTGAAGGTCAACATCGCGCACGCGGCAGGACGTGAAAATGGTCAGGTCGTGTTGAACTACCTGGATCTTGAGCAATTGGACGACCTGTTGCGGCTGCTTTCAGGGAACTAATCTGTCAAAAGATGGCTGATCACTGCGTTTAAGATGGGACGCCCTTGGGCCGTTACAGTTAGATGGTTCTTAGTCAATTCAAGATGACCAAGGATTACTAGATCGTTGATTTTACTTGTTTTATTGAATACCCAGTTCAGCGGCATCTCTATGCCCTCAACCATTCGCAGCCCCATAAGGACACGCTCCTCTAGGACGTCTATTGTCCCAAGGGTAGATCCCGTATCATGATCCAAAGCACTGGATTCTACCTGCTTGATCCACAGCCCTGGGCTTTTCACACAGACTGTTTCCCGCCTGACCCCGTTCAATGTAAGCCGCCCGTGCGCCCCAGGTCCGATTCCAGCCCAGTCGCCCGACCTCCAATAAATCAGATTATGAAGGCTCTCTTGGCCAATTCTGGCGTGGTTAGAGACTTCGTAGGCAGTTAGCCCAGCTGCCTCACATGCGCTTTGTGTAACGTCCCACAGATCTGCGCCAAGATCTTCGTTAGGCAACCCTCGCAGAAGCCCGCGTTTGAACCTTTCGCCAAACGCAGTTCCGTCTTCGACTGTCAATTGATATAACGACAGATGATCTGGTTCCAATTCTAGCGCGCGTGATAACTCGGCCTGCCACTGCCCAACGCTCTGGTTCTGGCGCGCATAGATCAAATCGAAACTCACCCGATCAAAAGTTGTTCTCGCAATTTCGACTGCGGCCAGTGCTTCATCAACGGAATGTAGACGACCCAAGGCCTTCAAATCGGCATCATTCAACGCCTGAACACCCACAGATACGCGATTCACGCCGGCGGCGTGATAACCTGCGAACCTCTGGGCCTCAATTGAAGTTGGATTCGCTTCAAGCGTGACCTCAAAATCGTTCGCCAACCTCCAGTGTTTCTGGATCCGTGCAAGGATTCGATCAACCGTAGCGACGTCCATCAGACTTGGTGTGCCACCACCAAAAAACACTGAATTCAGAACGC
>Ga0307488_10000485_pt1 | contig 32886 bp, 30 predicted proteins | sample SB02metaG_FD_202248 | JGI IMG/M metagenome (GOLD analysis project Ga0307488, IMG submission 202248) | Sea-ice brine microbial communities from Beaufort Sea near Barrow, Alaska, United States - SB 0.2 | ecosystem: Environmental > Aquatic > Marine > Coastal | place: USA: Alaska | collected...
AGGGTCAGTTGCCGTTGTCTATCGAGGCACTCAAGGATGACGCGCACACTCGCGCCGAAACCAGAGCGGTGCTAGAAGACGTTATCAGCAACCTACCAACGTTGGACATGTAAAACACAGCTATAGGAGAGTGAGATGAACGAGGACAAAGTGACGTTGCTAGAGATTGTGTTTGATTGTCTGATCGACACCGCAGAGCGAACGACAGACTTGGAGTCAGTCTACAACGATGCGGATGGCACTTCCGTTTATTGGGAGGAGGTGTATGCAGCGAGAGATTATCTTCGGCTACGTAGGGAGAGTGGCAATGAGATATAGCGCAGCAGAGAATCAGTTGTGGTACAAGCATGGGCGCACGGTGTTGCACCCGAAGGACGCGTTCGACGATGCCATCCGTAACGGGATGGATGATGAGGGTAAGTATCACTACATGTATATGTATTCGAGCGAGACGATGCACTTCTTTAAGCATGTCGATACGCGGGAGTATGCGAGATACAACCGAGTGCATAGGAACAAGCGGTAAACGTGTTAGGGATAACCCTAACAAAACTAAGTCCAAAGGAGGACATAAACGATGGCAACATCAACAAGACTATATGCAGTAAACCTAGACCAGATCGCAGAGTCGATCATTGCGAACGGTCACAACCGCACGGTACTCGTGCAGGGTCACATGGGGAGTGGTAAGTCATCACTTCTAAACATGTTAGCAGCAGAGCTGCCCAAGCATGTGCCGTGTTACTTCGACTGTACCACCAAGGATCTGGGGGATATCACGATCCCAGACATCATGCGTGTTGAGGATGGCAGTGGGTTCGTGCGGTACCTGACCAATGAGGAGCTGGGGGTGCACAACGACAAGCCAGTGGTACTCATGATCGATGAGTACGGCAAGGCCAACCCAGCAGTCAAGAACGCGTTACTGCGTTTACTGCTAGAGCGCAAGATCGGGAGCTATACGCTACACCCCGACAGCATTGTGTTCGCTACCACTAACCTCGGTGCAGAAGGTGTCGGTGACTTACTACCAGCACATGCTCGCAATCGCTTGACCGTGATCGAGTCATCCAAGCCAACGTGGGAGCAGTGGATCGAGTGGGGTATCAACAACGGTATCGACCCCACTGTGCTGGGGTGGTGTCGCAACAATGACAAGGCGTTCGCTGACTTCCGCGATGTCGAAGACCCAGACGAGAACGACTACGTGTATCACCCACGGTCAACCCGTGCGGCGTTTGTCACACCTAGGTCACTCGAAGCTGCCAGTGATTGGATGAAGGTACGCGATAAGGTCAACGACAACACGCTAATGTCTTTACTGATTGGAACCATCGGGCCATCAGCAGCGGGTGACTTCGTGGCGTTTGCTAGGCTTGCCGATCAGTTGCCGTCTATAGATTCTATCAAGCAAGATCCTCACAGTGCGGTGGTGCCTACCAGTGCGGGTGCCGTGATGATGGTTGTGTATAAGGTGTTATCCACACTTGACCGTGATTGGGTCGATGCGTGGATGGACTACATGTTGCGCCTATCCAAGGAAGCGCAGGGTGTGTTCGCCAACGGGGTTCGGTCCGAGAAGTACACCAAGCGTTCAATGGTGATGACCAACAAGAAGTTCACGCAGTGGGCGATGGACAACAACTATCTGTTTACAGCAGACAAGAAGTAAGGAGCAGGAAGATGGACAAGCGAGAGAACAAGAGCTGGACCAAGGAAGAAGAAGTAGCGTTGGCGTGGTACTACCAGAATGGTAAGAGCAACGCTTACATGAGCAAGAAGTTAGGGCGTAGCACGTTCGGTATAGCGGCCAGATTGTCTAAGCTGCGTGTCACGATCGGTGAGAAGAGTCTCAGGAGTGATTCGTGGAGTGCGGAAGACGATGCCACGTTGATACGTATGTACGAAGCGGGTGCGTCATACGATGACATAGGCTTCACGTTAGGGCGTACTGCCAAGGCAGGACAGATGCGAGCTTACAAACTACGCCAAAGCGGCCAGTTGACTGAGTTTAAAAGTTCACGGCGAATCCAGCCCAACCAACTACCGCAAATGGAATTGTTCGAGGAACCTGAACCAGTTAGGGAATCCCCTAACAAAACACCAGCAGTGCCAGCAGTGCCAGCAGCACCAGCAGCACCAGCAGATATCCTAACGCCGAAAGCGCAGGGGTGGTGGAGCAGGTTGCGTCACGGTGACCAAGCCTTGCGGTTGGAGGTGGAGCGGCTCAGATGCGAGTTGAATGTACTTCATGCGTCACACACTAAGTTGTTATCTGGACTAGGAGAGGAGGAGTAACGTGTTAGCACTTAACCAAGCACTGACCGCCGAGCAGCGGTTGTCTAAGGCAGTGATGTCTGTCATGGCGCACGACAAGTACGTGGGTCTGGCGAGTGTGCTGATGGTGGGCGAGCGGACGGTGAGTGATACCGTCCCAACCGCTTGCACCAATGGCCGCGATGAGATGTATGGTAGGTCGTTCGTTGATGGGTTGACTGACCCAGAGCTACGGTTCCTTGTACTGCACGAGTGTTACCACAAGATGTACAAGCACCTGACAACGTGGAAACATCTTTACAAGTTGCACCCGACCCTATCCAACGTTGCCTGTGACTATGTGATTAACATCCAGTTGTCCGACAGTGACGAGGGTATGGGGTTCATCACGATGCCCAAGGTTGGGTTGATCGATGAGAAGTACCGCGACATGGATACTGCCCAAGTGTTCCACTTGATATACGACTCTCTGGATGAGCCTGACCCCGACGATGACTGTGGGCTGGGTGACGGCATGGATGACCATGACTGGGAGGGTGCCGAGGAGCTGACCCAAGAAGAGAAGGATGCGTTAGGTCGTGAGGTTGACGAGGCCATACGTCAGGGTGCACTCGTTGCCGGTAAGCTGGGCAGTGGTGGTGCCCGTGCTCTGGAGGATCTGCTAAGACCCGAGGTCGATTGGCGCGAGGTACTGCGTGAGTTCATCCAGTCAGTGTGTGCTGGTAACGACTTCTCTACTTGGTCACGCCCCAATCGCAGGTTCGTATCTGCTGGTGTGTATATGCCGAGCGGTATCACCGAGCGTGTCGAGGATCTTGTTATCACTATGGATACGTCAGCATCTATTGGTCAGCGTGAGTTGACTGCGTTCTTATCCGAGGTCACCGAGATCGCCCGTATGGTACGACCCGAGCGGGTACGTCTGCTGTACTGGGATACCGAGGTGGTACGTGATGAGTTGTATACCGATGCCGAGATAGACAACATCGCTAAGAGTACCAAGCCAGCAGGTGGTGGCGGGACTGATGTTTTGTGTGTGACACGTTACATGGAAGAGAACGGTATCAAGCCGCAAGCTGTCATTACGTTCACCGATGGCGACATCTACTACGGGTGGGGTGAGTGGTCATGCCCTGTGTTGTGGGCGATATACGACAACAAGCGAGCCAAGCCTGACTGCGGCAAGGTAGTACACATTGGTGCAAACAAGTTATGAGGGTGGTATCTACCTTTGGGCTTTTTCATGAAGAGACCCATTGACTACACACAAACAAGTTATGAGGAAAGATATGACTGAGACAATCTATACGACGGGGGAACGTCACCCGCAATCGACCAAGCCGATGAGGAAGGGTAGACCCCTGACTAAGGGCAAGTACGCTACCCATGCGGAGTTGGAAGAGGTGGTACTTGACCGACACAACCTAGGGTATGGTTGCAGACGCATCAGCAGGATAGTGGGTGTGAGTGACACGACTGTGGCTAACATAATCAAACGATGGAAGGAGAAGAGAGATGGCACCAAGGATAACTAATGTAACAGCACGCAAGTACGTGCAGGAGCGTAGGCCGTTTCAAGGCGGTAATTTGTATGGTGAATGGCGGTATGGTCGGTATGTAGTGACATCGTATGGCGACCACTTCCCGTTGTTCATTTGGGAAGAAGGTACGTGGTATGAGAACATTGAGAAGATTACGGTGACAACAACCAAGCACCGTACGCAAACACATCCCCATGAAGATACGTTACCCATGACCTGCAAAGATATGGTCGTGATAATGAATCATGGGATTGTTGGGGTAGCAGTAGGAATGGCAGTTTAAACAATGTTAAAACTAAGTCTGTAGGAGGACGATAATGAGTTATAAGCATGTATTAGTAGCAGCGTTAGAGAAAGAAGAGACACAGGACGGGCCGTTTGATCTGCCTGCGTTCATCGCCAAGGAACGGAATTATGGTAGTAGTGACTACGCCGCGTTCCTTGAGGCACTGGCAAAGAAGTTACCCACATGTAAGTTCCGCAAGATTACAGCCAGCGGTAGTGCGATCCATGTGTATCTGCCCACCGATCACTTCGTGTTGGGTAGGGTAGGTTGGGGTGATTGGTCAGTAGATGGCAAACCAACAAACTCCATAATGGTGCAGTCACCCCGAATTAGGAATGACAAGTACCATTCGGGGAGGACGCAGTATTACATGTGGACATCGGTAAACCCCAAGCGTGCGTTATCCAATGCGCTGGGTGCACTGCGTCCCCATACGCCTATCGCGGTTGCGAAGCACTATGCCACTAACGTGGCGAGTAAGGTGTGGAATTCTGACTACGAAGGCCAAGACAAGGTAACCAAAGTCAGGGGTAAATTAGTCCGGCATGACAGCTTAGAGCAAGAGCTGCGCGGTATCGTTGCCAGTGGGTATACGTTCATCAATGCCGAGTTCTCTGACTTGGTAACTTCTTTCCTGCACGAATCCGATGAGTATTCCCTTCGCCAACAGAAGATAGACATGGTGTATGTACGGGCCTATATGCTGGGCGAGCAGCAAGTGTTCGATACCGTACCGATTGCCAACATGCACAAGCACTATAACTTCGATGTTGAAGAGTCTTTCACACGCTACACCGAGGACACGTTACCAGAAGATATCCGAGGCAAGCTGTCTATGTTACTCATGGTTAATATGGACGAGTACGTTGATGGCGTAGGGATGCGTGCTCATGACGAGATATTCTATGTCAACGTACCCTGATAACACAGATGACACCATGTACCGTGTGATGGTAGATGCTGGAAAAAACTGTATAAGAGTGCAATGTATTGGAATGTATTGTGTTGACAATACGCTAGACGGGTCGTATAGTGGGATGGAGAAGTTGCCACAGTGGATGCAAGAGAAGGTTGCCCTGCTGATGATGACTTCTTCTACCCCGCCCATTCAGGAAGTTACCGGCATCGGTCAGCGTATCAGCGAGGATACGTTTTGGGTTTATCAATAAGGAACAACAGATGAATAAAGAACAGAAAGAACAGGTGGTTGCTTCGCTCAATACTATTGCGGATACCCTAACGCGTCTGCTTGAGATCGTTGAAGAGCAGCGTGAACTAGAGGATGAATAATTTGTTAGGGGCTTCCCTAACATTTTTTGAGTTTGAATTCTGCAACAGCAGATTTGGAAAAACCCTTTTTAATTTGAATTCTGCAACACCCTGATACCAGTTCCCAAGGAGAACGCATGACCCCAGAGGCTAAAGTTAAACGTGTTATCACTAACCAGCTTAAAGAGCTTGGTGCCTACTACTTCTACCCCGCAACGGGTGGGTATGGTCGAAGCGGTGTCCCTGACATCGTAGGTTGTTACAGGGGAAGGTTCTTCGGCATTGAATGCAAGGCGGGTAAGAACAAACCGACAGCATTGCAGCAGAAGAACCTAGATGATATTGCCTCGACAGAGGGAATCGCGCTTCTAATCAATGAAGCCAACATGAAAGATGTCGCCTACTTGTTGGGCGCTAGAGCTAATAATCCAGATCAACTAGAGATGGAATTTTAAGGAGAAGGACGTGAATAAGCGAGAGAAAGTAGTTGCAGTAATGCAGAAGAACCCAGATTGGCATATACCTCGGGTAGCATCGCAGGTTGGGTGTAGTGAAAGTTACGTGCATCTGGTGCGTAAAGAAGTTAAAGAAGCAGAATACAACGCTGCCAAAGCAGAACTTGAAGCGGAATCAACACCAGAAGAGCGGGTTTGGGAATCGGCGGTGGACTCGACAGCAAAGGCAATGTCGGTATTGGGTATGAAGCTGGAAAAAGATGCACCACAGGAACACAAAACGTCGGTATCGGTGGCGGCAACTGGATTAAGTGCAGAGGTAGAAACAAGTTATCTAGAAACTAACGACCTACCCCCGGCCCCGGTCGAGGTAGTGACCCGAAGTAGTATTCTTAGTACCGCCAGATCGTACATCACGAGGGATAGACAAGCAGACCACGGTGATGCAGAGGATAACTTCTCGCGGATCGCTGGGTATTGGTCACTGCATACGGGTGTCACGTTAACTGCTACTGATGTTGCAGTAATGATGGCGCTATTAAAGGTAGCTAGGATCAAGCAGAACCCCCAGCATGTTGATAACTGGGTGGATGGTGCAGGGTATTTCGCGTGTGGTGGTGAGATAGCAAACCAATAAAAATAGTCCGACCTTTCCAGTGTGTTAAAGCAGACTCAAAATGCAAGTATAACTGACACCGAAGGGGTGCGAAGCCCCTACTTACTAACTTGTTACCGGATATGATATGGATCTTATTACAATAGATTTTGAGACGTTCTACTCTCAGGACTTCTCGTTAAGCAAAATGACTACCGAAGCGTACGTTCGTGACCCTCGTTTTGAGGTGATCGGTGTGTCCGTTAAGGTGAACAATGGGCGTACTGAATGGGCGAGTGGAACACATGAGCAGCTTAAAAATTACTTCAGTGGTTTCGCGTGGGAAGACTCTATGGTCTTGGCTCACAACACAATGTTTGACGGCGCTATACTATCTTGGCTATTCGATATTCATCCTCGGGTGTGGGCTGACACTTTGTGCATTGGCCGTGCTGTACACGGGGTGGAGGTTGGGGGGAGCCTCAAAGCGTTGGCCGAACGATACCAAATCGGCGTTAAAGGTACCGAAGTTTTAGATGCCAAAGGTAAGCGGCGGGTAGATTTTACCGATGAAGAGCTGGATAAGTACGGCGACTACTGCATCAACGATGTCGAGTTGACCTACAAACTCTTCGGGATTATGGGTAAGAAGTTTCCTAGACAAGAATTACGTGTCATAGATTTGACACTACGTATGTTCATTGAGCCTATGCTGGATCTTGATCTTGGCTTACTAGAGCAGCACCTAGAAGACACTAAAGACATTAAAGATAAGTTGTTATTAGATGCCGGTGTAGACAAAAAAGACCTGATGAGCAACCCCAAGTTTGCCGAATTGCTTAGGGGGGTAGGGGTCATACCACCGATGAAGACCAGCCCGACCACGGGTAAAGAAACGTACGCTTTCGCTAAGTCTGATGAAGCGTTCAAAGCCTTGTTGGAGCACGAAGACGTACGGGTGCAAGCCTTGGTCAACGCTCGGCTCGGCAACAAAAGCACCCTTGAAGAGACACGGACGCAACGGTTCATTGACATATCGAAGCGTGGGTTGTTACCTGTACCGGTAAGGTATTATGCAGCACACACTGGACGTTGGGGCGGAGCCGACAAGATTAACTTACAGAACTTACCCAGCCGTGGGCCGAACGGTAAGAAACTCAAGAAAAGTATGATTGCCCCTGATGGTTACGTGCTGATTGACTGCGATTCAAGTCAGATCGAGGCCCGAGTGTTGGCATGGTTGGCAGGGCAGGGCGACTTAACAGAAGCGTTCCGTGTTGGTGACGATGTTTATAAGAAGATGGCGATGTCAATATATGGCGTCAACAGAGAAGAAGATGTTACTAAAGACCAGCGGTTCGTAGGTAAGACCACTATACTTGGTGCCGGTTACGGTATGGGAGCGGTGCGGTTTAAAGAACAGTTGCAGTCTTTCGGGTTCGATATGGAGCTGGATGAAGCTCGCAGGGTCATCGATGTATACCGTGAAGCAAACTTCAGGATAACGACTTTATGGCGTGACGCTGGTTACATGCTAGAGAATATGGCGCGAGGTGACAGCGTTCAGTTTGGGCTTGACGGGGTTGTTGCAGTTGACGCAACCAAGAAAGCCATCATGCTACCGTCTGGGTTACTCATGCGGTACGACGAGTTGGCCGGTGAGCAAGGTGAACGGGGTGTAGAGTACACCTATAAAGTTAGACGAGGCCGAAACCGGATCTATGGTGGCAAGGTGATAGAGAACGTCTGCCAAGCAGTTGCGCGTTGCATAATCGGAGAGCAGATGCTAAAAATTGCTAAACGATATCGGGTTGTCCTTACGGTTCACGACTCCGTTGTTTGCTGCGTTCCCGAAGAAGAAGTAGCAGAAGCGCAAGAGTATATCGAGAGTTGTATGCGCTGGACACCTCATTGGGCAGCAGGGATGCCCGTTAACTGTGAGTCCGGTATAGGTAAGTCTTATGGAGATTGCGAGTGACTGAGATACTAGACTTTGAAGAACATAAAATTAAGCACGCTAACAGGAACAAGTTACACATACATTACAAATCTAAGCCAGCGGTACGGGAAGATGACCGCGAAATGGTCCTTAGTTCCGTTGGGGTTGCCTCATTGGGGGATGATCCTGAGTTGGTTGTTATGATTAACCAGATGGAAGGCGGTCGGTTGGATACGGTGACGTTCAGCATTGAAGAGATACCGTACCTTATGGATGCACTACAAGAAGCGTACGATTACGTTGCCGAGGGGGGCGAATGAGTATTGCACCTTGGTCGTTCAGCAAGATAAAAGCATTCGAGCAATGCCCTAAGAAGTTTTACCACTTAAAGATTGCTAGGGATTATTCGGAGCCTGAGACCGAAGCGATGTACTACGGCACTGCGTTCCATGAAGCAGCCGAAGAATACGTACGGGATAACGTACCACTACCACCACAGTTTGATTACGCCAAGGCCGCGCTAGATGCTTTAAACGCTAAACGCGGTAAGAAGTTATGTGAATACAAGATGGGGTTGACTGAGAACCTAGAACCCTGCGACTTCTTTGCTGAAGATGTATGGTTTCGTGGGGTAGCTGACTTGGTTATCCTAGATGAAGAAGACAAAAGCGCGTGGGTAATAGACTACAAGACGGGCCGAAACGCACGCTATGCTGACAAGGGGCAGCTTGAACTAATGGCGATGGCTATGTTCAAGCACTTCCCAGACATAAAGAAGGTACGAGGAGGGCTACTTTTTGTAGTCTCTAATGACCTAATAAAAGATACCTACGAGGCGCACGACCAAGGGCCGCTGTGGGAAAAATGGTTGCGGGACTACATGAGTATGGAGACCGCGTTCGATAAAGATGTTTGGAATACCAGCCCTAGCGGGTTATGCAGGGCGCATTGCGTGGTGTTGGAATGTCCACATAACGGGAGAAGTTAGATGCCTTACAGAAATAAAGCAGACCGAAAGAAACAAGTAAACAACCCTGTAGATAGTCCAGAGTTCAAGGCACGTATGGAGCGGCAGAAAGCTAGACGTGAAATGGATAAGAAGGGTAAAGACGCGAACAAGAATGGCAAAGCAGACAAGCGAGAAGGTAAGGATGTTAGCCATAACAAAGCCCTAGCACAGGGCGGCACTAACAAGGACGGCGTGAAGGTGGAGAGTGCGAGTGCCAACCGTAGCCGTAACTTAAAGAAGAAAAAGAAATCTCCCAGACGTTTAGCCTGATGCGTCTTTAAAGAACGTACCCTATATCCTCCAGTTATAGGGTGCAAAAATCAGGTTAGTCCAGAGGTAGTTCATACCGATATCGCAGACCTAGCCCTATCTGTGGACGAAGCAGGGCTTTAGGAGGATATGTGCGCCCCATTTACCAAACTGAAAGAGATACTGCTAACGAGTCCATAGTTATGGATTTCATACAGAGTAAATATAAATGTAATTTTATGCTGACAAGGCCGCTCGACCCTTTTGATGCCGTAATTTTAGACGATGACGACGTAGTAGTAGCCTTAGTAGAGATAAAAAGTCGGCGTAATACTAGCGATAAATACCCAACTTATATGTTGAGCGGGGCCAAGGCAGATACGGTTATACGTATAGCTGAATCGATGGACGCTATACCACTACTGATGGTTAAGTTTACGGATGGTATTTTTGTTACAAAACTGATGAGCGGATTTGAACGCAAGCGAGGAGGTCGTTATGACCGAGGAGACGCGTTGGATATGGAAGAATGTATATTTATACCTATGGATAGGTTTAGAGCACTATGAAAATTTTAGATAACAAGGCGTTGCTCTTGCGGCTTCGCAACCCTAAAAAAGTAACGACGGTCATACCCAAGAGCCAAGAACTACCTGATAACAAAGTAGTGGTTAAGTGGGGTATCGACGAGGCGCATGTACTGAAGAACTTAAACATCAAGGTGCCATCCCCTATCGAAGGGAAGTACAAGTGGACGGGTAAGTATTCCCCGTTTGAGCACCAGAAAACCACGTCATCGTTTCTTACCATGAACAAGCGAGCGTTCTGCTTCAACGAGCAGGGTACAGGTAAGACAGCTAGTGCGATCTGGGCTTCAGATTACCTTATGAATGTGGGTCGTATCCAACGGGTGTTGATTATATGTCCCTTGTCTATCATGGATTCCGCGTGGCGTAATGATCTGTTCACGTTTGCAATGCACCGAACGGTCGATGTGGCCTATGGATCAGCGAAGAAACGCAGGGAAATCATTGAGGGTAACGCTGACTACGTGATAATAAATTACGACGGTGTTGAGATTGTGTCGGACGCCGTGGCAAATGGTGGTTTTGACCTAATCATTGTGGACGAGGCGACCCACTACAAGAACCCCCAGACCAAACGATGGAAGACGCTCAACGCGTTGATGACCCCTGAAAAATGGTTGTGGATGATGACCGGTACCCCTGCGGCACAAAGCCCAGTGGATGCGTATGGCTTGGCTAAACTCGTTAACCCTGCGGCAGTGCCCCGCTTCGGCGGTTCGTTCCGCGATCAGGTCATGTTTAAAGTTACTAACTTTAGGTGGGTACCCAAAGACAACGCCACCGACACCGTATTCCGTGTGCTACAACCAGCCATACGGTTCACCAAAGAAGAATGTTTAGACCTACCGCCTATGGTGTATGTAAAACGGGAAGTTGAACTTACCAGACAGCAGAACAAATACTATAACTTGTTACGAGATAAAATGATTATGGACGCAGCAGGTGAGCAGGTAACTGCGTCTAATGCAGCAGTGAACATGAACAAGTTACTACAAATATCCTGCGGTGCAGTCTACACCGATACTGGAGACACGCTAGAATTCGACATCAAGCACCGATATAAAGTCCTGCGTGAGGTAATCGACGAGTCTAGTAAGAAGGTCTTGGTGTTCGTGCCTTTCAGACATGTTATAGACATTCTTACTGACAAATTAGAAGCTGACGGGATCAGTACAGCAGTCATTCGTGGTGATGTACCAGCGGCCAAACGGACGCAAATCTTTAGGCAGTTCCAGAATTCTGATGACCCTAGGGTGTTAGTAATCCAACCTCAAGCAGCAGCGCACGGTGTGACCCTCACGGCTGCGAATACGGTGGTATGGTGGGGGCCAACCAGTTCACTAGAAACGTACGCACAGGCCAACGCTCGGGTACACAGATCAGGCCAAGACCACAAGTGTACCGTGGTTCAGTTGCAAGGATCGTCCATAGAAAAACGTGTTTATGCAATGCTGGACAATAAAATCAATATTCATACAAAAATGATTGATTTATACAATGATATACTTGCGTAGGACAGCCAAGTATATTATATTCAATAGTTCGGCAAGTTAAGGAGATGTAAATGGGCAGCGAAACGGCTATACCTTTAGACAAGTTGGTCAAGACCTATATAAAAATACGGGATCGGCGGTCTGAATTGAAGGCGGAATTCGACAAAGAGGACAGCATTCTTGTAGAGCAATTGGACGCGGTGAAGGGCGCTCTGTTGGAACACTGCAAAGAACATGACGTTAGCAGCGTCAAGACTTCAGAAGGTCTATTCTATCGGACGGTTAAACAAACGTATTGGACTAGCGACTGGGATCAAATGCACAAGTTTATTCTTGAGCACGGAGAACCTGCACTGCTAGACAAGCGCCTAAACCAAAAGAACATGAAAGAATTTCTTGAGTCGAATCCTGATTTGTTGCCGAAAGGTCTTAACTCAAACTCCACATACACTATATCCGTTAGAAGGAAGTAACCATGACACCCGCATTAGTTTCAATTAGAGAAGTCGCTCAACACTTTATGGTATCTGAACGCTTGATCCGTAACTGGATGAAGCAAGGGCGTATACCGAAGAATACTTACATTCATATAGGGCAGACCTATAGGTACGACTTGAATGCCGTATCGCAAGCACTACTTAGTGACTTGAACGAGGATGCACCTGACACAACATGGGATGAAGTAAGTCCAGAAGATGATCGGGTCGAAGTCCCTGACTTGGATACAGACGAAGATTACTGATGGCTAGTAACATTAAAAGAATTGGTATTAAGGGTAAGAAGTTTGGTGGTATACCCACTGAAGGTCTAGATACTCTTGAATGCGTTATCGTTGGCGTTGCTTATACGTCTAGGATGTATTATAAAAATGAGTACGACCCCGATAAAATAGTTGCACCGACTTGTTGGTCTAACGATACCGAATACCCTGCTTTAGACGTACCAGATACCCAACGGCAGTCTGGACGTTGCTTAGATTGTGTTCAAAATATTAGAGGTTCTGGGAAAGGCTCTGGGCGCGCATGTCGTTTTGTGCAGCGTTTGGCAGTCGTTTTAAAGGATGATCTGGAAACAGTTTATCAGTTACAACTACCCCCGACTTCTATTTATGGGGACGCAGTAAAAGGGGAAATGCCCCTACGTGCTTATGCACGGTACCTTGAGGCGCGTGAGACGCCTTTCATCGCTGTTATATCGAAGATTTATTTTGACGAAAGCAGCGATACACCAAAACTCTTCTTCAGACCAATACGTCCGTTAGAAGAGCAGGAGCTAGAGACTGTCAAAGAGATGCAGGATCACGAAGATACTATTAACGCAATGACTAAAATTGTTGCGCCGATAGAAGATCGGAGTGTCTCCCCATTCGATGAGGTTGACGGTTTTAAATTAAATGACTAAATGTTTGGAGAAACATATATGAACTACCTTATAAAAGGTGTTGAAGTACTATACCCACGTATCAATAAGACCTACCGTTTTGATAATACGGAGAACAGAAGTGTGCCGTGTGACCCATTCGACGACGGTGCTTCTTACTCGATGCAGTTTAAGATGGACGATAAACAGGCTAAAGAATTGATGGGCGCTATGGCGGCTGCATACGCTGAGAAGCGTGAGGCTAAATGGCCTGAGAAGATCCCCATGCCTTTCAAGAAGACTGATGACGGTATGTTTATTGGTAAAGCCACGTTGAAAGGGGCGTACGGTAAAGATGCTACCAGTAAACCTAAGCAATATGACGCGGGGAACAAGGAGTTAGATGAAGACTTTGCCTTGACTACCGGCAGTGTTGGTAACATTGCGGTCGTTCTTTTCCCATACAACATGCGAGAAGCAGGGGTATCACTACGGTTACGAGCAGTGCAAGTTACCAAGTACGTACCACTACAAGCATCATCCCCGTTTGATGCAGTGGAAGGCTTCACCGTTGACGAGGAGGTAAGTCCTTTTGCAGACGTTACCCAGTCTGCCCCGGTGACAGCCGAGGAAGTTGATGTAGTAGAAGTTGATGTAGAAGATGTCGAAGAACCTGTAAAAGAGCCGAAGAAAGTGGCGAAGGTGAAGTCGGCAGCACCGAAAGAAGCGGCAGATTTGAGTGCACTTGTTGATGGATGGGACGACTAGTCCTAATTACTTTGGGTATCTTCGAGAAGAAGCCCATTCCTAAAACAATACCCACGGCTAGACTAGTCGAAGAGGGCGTAATAATGCCCCTGCCGTGGTGTCGCTCGGATCTACGCTTATGGATACAACAACATTTTTAAAGGAGGTTCTATCGAGCAGTGGGCTATATTGTATTTTTGCGTCCAACAGTTCCAAAGATAAAAGAAGCCAACAGTTTTATGGTTCCATAGACCAATTAGTCAGTGCCGCCAAAGACCTAGATGATAACGACTACGATGTTTATTTTGCTTTAGCTACGTTCAACGAAGGTAAATCGCGTAAAGTCGATAACGTAAAACATCTTAAGTCCTTCTTCCTAGATCTTGATTGCGGCCCATCCAAAGAATTCGCTTCTCAGCAAGAAGCCATGCAAGCACTAAAGCAGTTTTGTAAGACTTATTCGTTACCACGTCCCACCATCATTAACTCTGGTAGGGGTGTGCATGTGTACTGGCCGCTCAAAGAGGCAGTGTGCCTAGACGACTGGCTACCTGTAGCAGAACGCCTCAAGGCTCTTTGCGCCCGAAGTAATTTCCCTGCCGACCCTGCGGTTACATCGGATGCTGCACGGGTCTTGCGTGTACCCCAAACACATAACTACAAGCCTGACACTCCTGTAGCAGTGGGCTTTATAGGGCCAACGGTTTCGGCGTTAGTTGACTTCGACAAGTTCTCAGACCTCGTTGGTGGAGACTTGATACCAGTTCCTAACAAAAGAATAGAAGCCCCTAGTGCGACGATGCTCGCTGCGCTGGGGAACCAAGAGTATAAGTTCAAGCACATCTTACAGAAATCAAACGAAGGCGCAGGGTGCGTCCAGATCTATAACGCTTTGCAGAATCAGAACGGTGTCTCAGAACCTATATGGCGTGGGATGCTATCGATTCTTAAAGCGTGCAGTGATGGTAGTCGGGAGAAGGCACACAAGCTATCCAGTGGGTACGAAGGTTATAACCCTGAAGAGACGGATGCTAAGTGGGATAACTTAACGGCTGATAAACGGTACACCTGTAACAAGTTTGAGGAAGAGAACCCTGAAGCATGTTTGGCTTGCCCTAATCGGGGTAAGTTACGTAGCCCATTGCACGTTGGGAAGACGCTACGAGAGGCTACTGAAGAAGATAACGTAGTACACGTCCCTGCCTTAGACCTACCGAATGCACCTGTTAACACGTACGTAATCCCGAAATACCCGTTCCCATACGTGCGCGGTGCAAGTGGTGGTGTGTACGTACGCAACAAGAACGCAGACGGGGACATAGAAGAGAAGCAGATTTACCACAACGATGTCTATGTGGTGCAGCGCATAGTAGACGTGGAAATAGGGGAAGCGGTGGTAATGCGCTTGCACCTACCGAAAGACGGTGTTAGGGAGTTTACAGTACCCCTGACAGCGGTAACGTCAAAAGAGGAGTTTCGCAAACAGATGTCAATGCGGGGTGTTGCAATACCCAACATAGATGACTTGATGCGGTACGTAACAGTATGGATTAACGAACTACAGGCAACCGAAATGGCAGATAAAGCACATAGACAGTTTGGGTGGACAGATGATACAGCATCCACTTTTATTCTGGGCAACCAGAAAATACGTAAAGACACGATTGAATTCAACCCACCATCAGCGCAGACAGCCGGTATGTTCCCTGCGTTTGAACCCAAGGGTACGCTTGAGGAATGGAAGGCGTTGATGGAGTTCTACAACAGACCGGGATTTGAACTACACCAATACGTAGTATGTGCAGGGTTCGGGTCAATCCTTATGGAGTTCATGGGTGGTATTGCGTGCTCGGCCATCCACCTACACAGTAAGGATTCTGGTTTAGGTAAAACAACTGCGATGAAAGCAGCGGCATCTATATGGGGTGACCCTGAAGAGCTTATCTTGGATGATCGAGATACGCACAACAGTAAGATGAACCGTTCAGAAGTACTACACAACCTACCGTTGTTCATTGATGAGCTGACTAACGCAACACCGAAACAGTTGAGTGAGTTGGCGTACCAGTTTACTTCAGGGAAGCAGCGGGGTCGTATGGTCAGTGGTAGCAACGCTGAACGGATACGTGGTGAGTCGTGGAGTCTTATGGCAGTGACCAGTGGTAACACCAGCGTTATAGAACGTATACGTCTGGCGAAAGAAAACCCAAGTGCAGAGGCGCAGCGGATACTAGAAGTTCGGGTTGACAAGATATTTAAAAGCCCTGACAGTAAAGCAGAGACGGACGTATTTGCAGCCAACATTGAAAAGTGTTATGGGCACGCTGGGCCTATTTACGTACAGCACATAATAAATAACCTCGATCAAGTCAAGCAATTAATCGGAAGCGTTCAGCCCAAAGTTGACAAAGAAGGTGGGTTAACGTCGGAGAATCGTTTTTGGTCGGCAGGGCCATCGCTTGCATTGTCTGGCGGGATACTGGCTAAGAACCTTGGGTTGATTCAGTTCGATATGGCAGCGATACATCGTTGGATCATAAAAGTACTCAAAGACAACAAAGATAAGAGCAAAGATATGGCGGTTTCCATAGAGCAAACTCTAAACGAGTACATCAATGAGCATTACGATAACATCTTAAGGATAAAAAGTACGAGTGATTTGCGTAAGCAAGACGGCACTGTACTGGACTCTTTGATCCAACCTGAGACGGTGCCTAGGAATAAATTAGTGGCCCGATACGAGACCGACATTAAGAAATTATACCTTGTGCCGAAACCGTTCCGTATGTGGTGCGGTGAACAGCAGATAAATTACTCGGCGTTCGTACAAGAGATGATGGATAAGCTCAAGGCCAAGAAGATGAAGATGCGTCTAGGTAAGGGCACCCACTTTAGGATGCCGCCCACAGACGTACTGGTCGTTCAATTTGCCGAGGAAGCCGATGAGTCGGGGAGTTCTGAGAACGTATGATCTATGCCCTGACGGGGTACGGATCGTAGTGGAATGGAGTGCGATGGCAGTAGGTACATCTATTTTTGTACCCTGCATCAACACTGCAAAAGCAATAGCGGAAGCTAAAACAATAACCGCAGGTAAAGGTTGGGATATAGAGGTTCAGGTAGGGGTTGTAGGCGATAAATGGGGAGTTTGTATATGGCGCGTTCTATGATATATTGGCACGGACAGCGCGTCCCCTTCTCGCAAACAACGTACTGTCGTCCTCCTGCTCTAAGAAGCACCCCCCTCTTCGGAGGGGGTATCTTAACTCCTGCCACAGGAGTATCTAATGGAAGCAACTAAAAACGAATTACTACTCGCGTGGATGACGCTGGTTAAACTGCGCGACAGTAACGTACTAGATGCAGGTGACGATCAGATTGTACTGAGCGCCCTACAAATACTTGACGAAGAACAATCGCACACCGAAACCTAGGTTATATCCCTAGGTCGCTCATAAGGTCTGGGGTATCGTCCCATCCAGCCGCTTGCGCTTTGAGTTTAGCCGCGAGCCTAGGACTTAACGTAACGCCATAGTGCATGTTAGAAGTTGTTTTCATGTGCTGTCGCATAGACCGTTTAATCGTATCTGGTGTTATGCTCACTTCAGGGTGCCGTTTGTTGAAGTCCACAAGATCTTCCATTGTGCGGTCAACAGCTCCCCCGTTACCTTGACGTATGCTGATGTAGTACTTACGTAATATTCTGGTTCTTTCTTCGTTTATTGCGCGGTCTACTTTCTTTAGAGAGGCATTCTGCTGCAACTGCCGGGTGTACTCCGCAGGTGCGAACCCCATGAATTGGGCAGCAATGTGGCCGGGGCTGATGTCTTCCGCAATAAGATCCCCGCGTAGAGTCTTTGGCCCTTCGTTTGCAAAGCGTACGCTTTTGAATCCGTTCCGTATGGCGGCTGGCATGGCAGCTTCTACACCACGTAACACCTCACCTCTACCCCATAGGTCATACCCACGTTCTAGTTGCAGCAGTGACCCTAGCACTGGGCCTCCTATCTGCTCCGCAGCGGTAAAGAATATGCTTTGATCCTTTTCGATTAGTCGGTCACGGAATATTAGGTTAGACAGACCCATTCTGCTGGCAACGTCTACCCCGAATAGATAGTTGAACGCACCACCGTATGCGCCTTCTCCTAAGTATTTACGAGTGACGGTTTCAAAATCTTCTTCGTCATCCCCTTTAAACATGTTAGACAGCATGGCAATGACGCCAAAGAACGGTAGCCCCTGTACCCCAGCAACAACAGCAGCCCCACCAAAAACACCCATAAGCTGGTTTCTTGCCATCTTACGCATCTCTGGTTTGTCGCTGGATATCGCAGAATCGATCAAGTCGTAGAGCATGAAGTACATGGCTGACCCGTACCGCTTGAACAAGAAGGCAACTTTACCAACGCCATTTTGTGCTAGACGTGGCGCGGCAGCGGCAGCGATACCACCGTTAGTCATTTCTGTAACGTTGATTGCGTCGAACGCCAACGCGTTCCGTTCTTCTATATCCAGCTTCTCCCATTGGTTAGGCTGTAGCCCTTTGTCCTTGAGTTTTTTCTGAAGGGATAAATCATACGCAGCCATCATTGCTATTTGACGGTTCATCCGTTCGCCGTGGTGGAATATAAACCCAGTTACGGCATTCACTTGCGACATTGGACTATCAATAGAATCGATCTCGACCGTATCGTAAGCGATAGAACGGTTAAGTTGCCCTAACGAATCGGCCAGTTCAGATAACGTCTGGAACCGCCTTATATCGTTTGAAGCCTCGTCAAAATTGATGTTGTCTAATGACGGCATCGCGCTGGTAGATACTTTTATTTTCCCTTTACTATCATTATCAAAATCTGGCCCCCAACTTTCTATTTCACGAGTCCTGCCACTAGATAGGAACACTCTTTTCGCGTTCCATATCGCCTTCATGCTTTCTGTGTACCCGTACTGGGCACCGAGGTAAGGGAGTACCACCATTGGGATCTGAGACAAGTTCACAAGAGCAGAAGATATGTTCAAACCTAGCGTCATGTTAAACCCAAAGCTAGTCGCCAGACGTGCCCAAGGATCTACATTAGGACTAGCGGCCCAGTCTGCGCGATCTACTAACTCTTCGGTCAGCAAACGTATGGTAGTTTTTTCGTCGTCGGATACAAAATCTATACTACTTGAAACGTCTTTCTGCCATGCCGTTATTTCATCACCATAGGCACGCATTTGCGCCCCATATTCTATACGTGCTAACTGTTGGCCGATGCTTGCGGCACGGTTCTTAAGCCCTGCTAACACATCATGGTTAGGGATCTGACGTTCCGTAGGTGTTACGTCACCCACTGCACCACGGGTATTCTTTCTATGCCTAAACGAATTAGCAAAAGAACGTTCTGGTAACGTGTCCAGAAACAGCCGCATGATTTGATCTTGTGCAGGGTTATTGTCGCTTATCCCATTGGCTTCTAGGATATCTAATACGCTGTTAACAAACGAAGAAGAAGGCGCATTCTTTTTATACTTGCTGTCTTCTACACGAGAGAACGCGTTAACAGCACTGATAACTTTTATTGCTTCTGCACGGGTCTTGGTTTTACCAGTAGGGCTGTTTAATTGGGCAGCAATTTGCGCTTCGACCAGTGCTTTATTTTCTGGGCTAGGGTTATTCCAATGGTCTTCAACCTGCTTCATTGCAGCCTTTCGATCTTTAACGCTATCAAATGCTTCCATGTAGTATTCGATATTACCGTTGCTGGGGTCTACCGCACTGTACTCTAACCAGAATTTACCAAAGCGCATCAGCGGGAAGTAAGGATCAATAACGCCGCCTTCTGTAAGTTTAGCGAACAGCTTATTGGCTACCAGCTTACTCTTCTCACCATCCTTCATTTCAGCCCCTAACCGGACTTCCATGATTCTTCTGATATCGTCGTACATAGACTTATACAGGTTACGCCACGACTTATAGAAACCCCTACCTTCAGGGCTTAACTTGTAGAAGCGTTTGTTTAACGACTCCCACTCAGCAAAATTCTCAGCGTTGTACTTCTTTTTTGCATCTTGTTTAGTCAACGAAGGGTCTAGGTGCAGGTAGGTACTGCGGGTGAGAATCCTGCTTAGTTCCTGCATCTCTTCTGCGTGTTTGTTAGCCCACGCGCCAGTACGCTGTGCAAGGTTCTCTATGCCGGTGTTCAGCTTGTTTATGACGCTGCTTTGTTTACGTACGATATCAAGCAGCTTGTCTACGCCGGGGATCTTACCTTCTGCTAGTTTTGTTATGGCGTTTAGATCCAACATACCCAAGGCAAAACGTTTTGCTTTATCAGGTACCGGACTGAGTAACGTGTTTAATATACCGCGCTCTCCGATTTCTTTGAACGTAGGTACGCTTTCGTAAGTGTCCTCAAAAAAGTTTTTAGCCTTGTCCATAGTCGAAGCGTTGTACAGCGTGCCCGACCCACGTACACCTGCATACGGTGCTAAGATACTTTCTATTAACTTGTCAGCAGTACCCGCTGCATCGTTAGGCAAACCAAAAACTCTACGTAAGAACGTCTTCATGATATCTAGGTAACGGGCTAACCCTGTTGTAGTGCCTTTATCAATTGGTATGGACGCAAGTTCTTGGCGGAATTTATAGTTACCGCGTACTTCAGCCACAAACTCTTCTACCGATTGCGTTCCGTAGTAGCCGCTCAAAGCGCCTTTGACTTCGTTGTACAAGTTGGTTAACTGTCTAGTGACGGGGCTAGACGGGTTCTGTAGCTCTTGTATAGTCGTAACGTGCGACATTTCATGTATTAGGGTATGCGCTGTTACACCCGTATTCTCATCAAGTAGTATGACGTTATCTATGGCAGGGTCTGCATCGCTGTATATGAATGCACCCTTCGTATTTGGTTCTTCGTCTAGTGCTGCTCGATACCGTTTACCCAGTGCGTCTGTAGGGTTGGTAGGTACGATAACAACACGCGTATCACCCACGAATTTAGTAAGTTGAGAAGCAATCTTCGCAACACGGGGGTTGTCAGCAGCATAGGCTAACGCAGTCAAGGCACCCTTTAGGTTACCTTCTTTAATATTCTTGATGACGTTGTTGTCTAGTGGCGCGTCTAAGTCAGGGTCGAACTGAGTCTGGGTGTTAAACAAACTACCTCTAGCCCGTACATCCCTTAAAGCAGCTTTACGTAAGGTTGTTAGTTCCGCAGCTTCTAGGTTCGCTTCGCCACCAGCATTCCTAACTTTGTCTTGGTATACTTTGTCAACTGCTGCATCAAAGGCTTTCTTCCTAGCTGCGGCACTATCTGCTTGCGCCGCTTTCTCAGCTTCTTTAGTTGCAGCCGCTTGGTCGGCAGCCGCTTTTCTTTTTGCGGTAGCGGCGGCAGCTTGCGCTTTAGTTAATGGTTTTTCACCAGAACGACCTGCTACCGTTTTCTTACCCTTCGTGACTTTACGGTCACTGGCTTTACCACCAAACTTACCAGCAGTAGCAGTAATAACAGCCGTTGGCCCTGTTGTTTCAGGGGGCGCGTCCACAGCTTTTTTACCACTTACCGCTTCAGGAAACGGTATGTTTAGTGGGTCAGGTGTTACTGCACGACTATCTAAGTAATCTTTGAACACGGTATTAGGCAGCCCAATCTTACCCGCCATACTCTCGTACAGCCTACGCATACCTGCAGCCACTCGTGCAAAGAACTTATCGACAATCGTTAACGGTTTTTCAGATGTTACGGCCCAACGAGACACTTGATCGGCAAACCATTCCGAGGAACTAAACCAATACGCCCCAAGTGTTTGTGCTGCAGGTCTGTCAAGCACCTCACGGTTGTTTGCTATCGCTGCTTTCGCTGACGTACGAGCGCGTAGGGAATTGTAAAGTTCCCCCACAGTACCCTTTCGAGCGTTACTACGCCATTTTTCGTATTCAGCTCGTATAGCCTCTTGTACTCTGGGCGAAGCATTTTGATATTCAGTCGCTTCGAATACGTGACCTATTTCATGGGTAAGCGTTTCTATCGCTTTAGACCTACGATTTTGCGGCTTCAAAACAATTACATGGTCACCGTTGGTTAGCGGTTGCGTATACCCTTGGACACCTTCACCCATAGATTCCGCCCCTGCTATGCGAGCAAATGGGCCGTATAAGTTTTTAAGTTTTGTTTCTTCGGGGTTAGAAGCGTCTTCAAAAGTTGTTACGTATACACGGGCTTTGATACCCAGCATCTCTATAAATTGTTGTGCTGTATTAGCAAGTTCTTTAGGTAAGTTAGTAGAGAATGCTACGTTAGATCCTTCTTTGAAAGGCCCATTAACTTGACGATTGTACGCCGCTTCGTCTATGGCAACGGCTTTTCTTTTCGCTTCTCTTAACTCCGCAAGCTCCGCTCCACTAAATACTTTGCCCCAAAATACTGGGTTTGAGACATCTCGTGGGTTTCCACTAAAACTTTTTACCTTGCCGTCTTGTTGTTTTATAGGTATGTAAAGAACTTCGTTCGTTTTTTGGTCATAGCCTATTCGCAAGGCAATTTCTTTGTTGCCCCAGACAGGCTCATACCCTGCACGTCTAACCCAACTAACTTCTTTGGGATCGAACTCTAGTGTTTCTTCAGGTTTTGTTTCTACTGGTTTTTCTTCTGTAGCTTTTTGCTTTGCGTCGAAGTCTGCGAACGCCTTTTGTAGGAACTGGAAGGCTCCAAGGGCACGAGTTTGATCTTCATCTAGGTCGGCAGTAGCTACAAACGTACTACCTTGTTCGTCCTTAGCGGCTCTTTCAGCCGTTCTCTTCGCAGAATAAAACCGAGTAGGTTGCCCTGATTTAATTACGGCGTAAGGTTTGATCTCGCCTTTCCGAGTTAACGGGTAGGTGTTGCCAGATTTTTTAGTTAGCGACTCGACCTCGGGTTCCAGTTCTACTACATACCCCTGCCTGCGTTGTTCGTCCTTTATAAGTTCCCCTAACTCGTTTTCTTCAGGCGCAGCAACTACTTCAGGCCCAGCCGTTGGGGTAGTAGGAGGTGCCGTAGGTGGTGTCGTAGGCGCAGGTGGAGTCGTAGGCGCAGGTGGCGCAGGTGGTGTCGTAGGCGCAGGTGGCGCAGGTGGCGTCGTAGGTGGTGTAGGTGACGCAGGGGGCTTTTGACCAAACAGACTTAGTTGGTCTTGCGATACGCCTTCTAGTTCCTTGGCTACATTCTCTCTGGTTTCGGCCTTAACTGTTTTATTGTTAACGAACTTTATGAAGTCTTGTCGGACTTCTGGGTCATTAAAATCTTGGCCTTCTCTACGCTTACGTATTCCTGCTTGAGCAGATATGCCCAGCCTGTCTAAGAACGCCTTGTCTATTATTCTTGGTCCTTCTACTTCTGGTTCAGATTCAACCGGTGCTTGCCCTGCGACACGCTTACGGCTCATACCCGGAAATGATGCTTGCGTAGGATCTTGGCTTACTGGCGCACGTTCCGGTATCTCTGCTTCAAGCTCTGCGGTACCGGCAGAAGTATCTTCAATAGTTTCCGTTACCATCGGCCCACGAGACTGTACTTCTGAGGGTGCTCGTTGCACGTTAACTGCGCTGACAATGGTATTCTTTTCGGCTTCTGTTACAGCAGTGTCTGTAATCCCTGCTTCTGCTAATCGTCGAGCAAAAGCACCTTGTAACGTGTTGTAGTTATTAGTTGGATTGTCTTCAATAACTTGTTGTAAGAGGCTGTACCGTTGCTTTTGTTCTTCGACAGCTTGTTCCGTCGTTACTGTTGGCGCTGCTACCGCTGCGGTGTCTTGCAACGCACGACGTATAGTATTTAACTCTTCACGAGTCACTTTCTGCTCGAAATCAGGTTTTACTTTACCTAAACGGAGCAGGAATAATTCTTGCAGTTCTTCTGAAGTAAAATCAGATTCGGCAGTTTCGCCAATAATTTCTTGTAGTATGCGGTCTCGCTGCCGTTCGGGAGTTGCATCTTCCGCGTCACGATCAGCTTCTAACTTCGCTGCGTCACGATCAGCTTCTAACTTTGCTGCTTCAGCGGCTTTGGCGTCTTCCTCTGCTTGTACCCCTTCGTAGAATTTTTCTTCTTCTACAGCGGCTTTGGCGTCTTCCTCTGCCTGTACCCCTTCGTAGAATTTTTCTTCTTCAAGTTCTGCTTCTGCTGCAGCGGCTGCAGCTTCGATTTCATCTTCCGCAGCTTTTCTTTCAGCGTCTACTTCACGAGAATCTCTACTAATACCTGCAGCACCACCACCTAACGTACCACCAACTAACCCAGCAGCAACGGCGGTTTCAGTGTATATGTCAAAGGCTTCGTCACTGTCCAGTTCTAGCCCAGCTTGTGCACGTTCAATTAGGGTTTGCCCCAGTTCTGTAGGGACTTCGGATATAACACCAGCACCAGCGCCTCTAGCGGCACGAGTAAACAACCCTCCAGCACGTATGGCTTTAGGCGTTAAAAACTTACCAACCATGAACCGTTCAGCAACAGCGTCTAAAGTGGCTTGGGGTATAGCAGATAAGAACGCCGTGCCCTCATCCATCTCGACGCGAAGCCCCTGCTCAATGGCTTCTTTTTGAGCTTCACGGTTGTTGCCGTAGAAGAAGGGTAGTTGAGATATAGCAGCACCAGCAAGAGCACCAGCAGCAGTACCAACAGGGCCGAATACACTGCCTGCCAACGCACCAGAAGCAGCGCCAGCACCTAAGCTAAGACCAGTCTGTGGGGCGGTTTCGCCAAGGGTTTCAAGGAAGAAATCTAGACCAGTGTTAACGCCTTCTACGTCTTTCAAGCGCGTAGCCATTGCTTCTTGTTCGGCTAGTTGGGCTTCGTTCTCGGCAACCATTTCAGTACCGAATTCTTCTACGCCTTCAAAACCAGTTACTTTACCTAGACCTTGAAGGGCAGAACCAAAACCCCGACCAGCAACGTCGATACCACGAGAAAAACCGCGACCTAACGCGGTACCTTCGTCACCAGATGGGACGAATATTTCTTCTTCCTGTGCTATTTGTTTCCTGACAGCATCTAGTATTACTTCGTCAGATGTACCTTCTGGAGCTTCTATATCGTATATGCTGCCATCAGGTCCAGTTACTTCAAAACTAGCCATTATTAAGTACCGGGCCGTTTAGTAATTTTTAGTCCCCCATCACCAGCACCGCCACCAGCAGCCCCACTAGCAGGCATAGCAATACCTGTACCAGATGCGATTGCATTCAGGCTTGCTATAAGTGCATCTCTATCTGCTCGTATACCGTTAACTGCTGTTTTTGTTTTTTCAGCTAACTCGGTATCGTCAAAACCTCGCATGTCTAAGGCGGCTGCAATACTTATTTCCGCTTCCCTTGCAGACGCTTGTGCAGCAGCTTTGGCACCTGCAATTTCAAGCATTAAATCTTGCTTAGACGCGTCTGTACGGGCTTTGGTTGCCTTCTCTTTAAGATCTAATTCTGTAGCCTTAAGTGCTGCAGTATCGCGTCTATAAGTTGTTTGAGCATCAAGATCCATTGCTTTAAAAGCTGCCGTTAGGGCAAATTCTTTAGAAGATTGTGCTAACGCGTTTGCATACCGTTCGGTATCCATGTTGAGTCTTTGAGCATCATTTTCAACTTTCTGTAAGTTAATCCCCAAATTATTTGCTATTTCTGTAGACTTTAGATCCAACCCTCGTTCCCCTTGTTCTATTTGGGCTAGGGCTTGTTTTCTTTCTAGTTCACTTGCTAACAGTTTGCTGCGGCGGTCTCTAATACCGGCTAAACCTTCTTTGCGTTCTGCTTTTTCGGCACGAACCGCTTCACTAACACCTAAGCCTAGACTAGCAAGTGCACCTCTGTTTGTGGTAGCAGCAGGTCTTTTAGACGCGTTAATAGCCGCATCAGTAAGACGGTCAAGCAATCTTCTGGTATTGCTTCTGGTGTCTTTTAACCCTTCTTCATCTCTTTTAAGGTCTGTAAGTTGTTTTTGTTTTAGCGCCTGAACTTGTTCATCATAAGTTAATTCTTTTTCAGGTGCACGACGTAGCATCTCTGGCGCACCGGGGAGTGGGCGACCTCCTTGTGTTGGTGCTAAGTTGCTTCTATCTAAGGTCTCTAGTCCACCAGCAGGCATACCCATGTTTAGCCTTGCTTCGTTTGCAGAAAACGCCTCACGTTGCCTATCACCTTGCCTTGCAGCTTGCGCTGCTGGATTTAGTAAGTAATCGTCAACAGGTTTGGCTTGTGCAAGAGGAGCGTCAGGTACAGCAGAGTCGTCAGGAAGGCCCAACTGCTTCGCCCGTTCCATTGCTTGTTCCAGAGTAGAAAGTTCGGTTTCATCTGCAGCCGCAGTACCCGCCTCTTCACCTACAGCAAGGGCTTCGTCAGCAACAGTTTCTCCTTCTTCTTCGGCAACAACCTTTTCAGCAGGAGCTACCGCTCCCGTATACTCCATTCTTTCTGCCGCTAACGGTTCTAGTGTAGGAGATCCCATACCCATACCCAGACCCATACTCATAGGATCAGGTGCGCGACCTCTATCACTAAGGTCAGCAGTACGGGCAGCTTTTAGTTTCCCTGAAAACGATTCACCAATCTCTTGTTCTATCTCCGCATCACTTTTACCTGTAGTACCGTACATTTTCTTGCGGTATTCTGCCACTTCAGTAGGTCTTGCTGTCTCTAGCCTATCTAGTATCTCTTCGTCGCTTAGGTTTCTAGCACCGGCTGTTTTTCTGCGATACTCTTCAACTAACGCCTGTACCCTACCACCAGCATCAAAAGCAACAATGCCGCCGCCTTCAAAGTACCGTGGATCTATATTCGGTGCAGCTTGGGTCATGAGGCCACCGGCTGCAGCCATCATTGGTTGACCCTGTGGGCGTTGCTGTTGTTGAGGGGGACGCTGTGGTTGCTGCCCCTGCTGCTGCATACGTCTCTGCTGTTGCTGTTGTTTCTGAGCAAGGGCACCGCCTACGTCTTTAGTGCGTTGACGCAGACCTTTAATGCCTTGTAGACCTTGAGCCATTTCAGCTTTTTTACCCTGAAGAACTTCTTGCTGCATCTGATCCGCGACCGTTGCAGGGTTCTGTTGGGCTTCCATTTGCATACGCTGAGAGCGTTGCTGCTGTTCTTTGGAGATCTCTTGTAGGGCTAACAGGTCTAGTAGTTCTTTGTTCTGCCCATAGCGTTGCTGTAGTTGCTGGGGATTATCCTTGAACTGCATTTTACGTTGTTGTATCTGTTGGTCGATACCGCCCATAGGATTCATAGCCATTAGTCCCCACCCCATCCTCTAAATAAGTCTGCAATACCACCAGCACTAGTAATGAATTCGCTTAATCCACTGGGTTCTTGGTAGCTATACTGCTGTGCGCTAATAGGTAGTCCTTGGAGCAGCGACTGTTGATACTGTACTTGTTTGTACGGGAAGTCGCGTTCTTCTTCAAACTGAGCCAGATCCGCAGATATACCCGCTTGTTCGATGGCACGTTCTTGTGCACCAAGATTAGCTTGTGATGCCAAGGCTTCCAGACCATACCTATTTGCTGCGTCTTGAGCGGTTTGTTGTCGCCCTTGTTCCGTATTGAACTGGTCTCTATCACGGTTATATATGTCCTGCGCTAAACCTTGCTCGATGTTAAACTGATTTGTAGCTTGGTTAAATGCGTCTTGTTCTCTGCCTTGTTCAACGTTGAACTGATTCATGGCTTGAGTATAAGCATCTTGATAGCCCTGACCGGTAATGGCTGCAAGGTTTTGTCCAAGGTTACGGTTCAACTCAGATTCCATAATAGCCTGACGTGACCCACCATAGGCACCAGCCTGAGTCAATCGCCCTGCATCAGCAAGTCTTGAAATCTGTGCTTGGCGTCGAGCTTCTTCAATTTGCGGATCTAACGCAGCCTGCACATAGGGATTCATATAGTCTTGGGCTGATTGAGCATTAAACTGTTGCGTTTGAAAACCTGCTCTTGGTTGTTGTTGCGTAAAAGTCCCTCCAAACGCTTCAGGCTGAAAAGCGCCCATCTGTTGAGTGGGTACTGCCAGTCCTGCTACACCTTGGAACGCTGCTTGTTGCCCTGTAGATTGCCCAGCGGTGAGCGGCCCTGTATACCCTTGATACCCTTGATTAGCGAGTGCCTGACCTTTGCCAAGCATACCCGTTACGTAAGGTGCTGCCCACGGGGCTAACGAACCTGTTTCTGAAGTTGGATCTCCGACTGCCATAATCTTCTACCTGCTTGGTATGAATTTGTTAGGGTTTATTTCTTTACCCTGTTCTTTATTGCCGGTACGGGCTTGTCGAACTTTGTCCATCATACCGTACAGCGTGTTAGCACCAGCGTTAGAATTGCCGTTCCCAAGGTGACTAACAACATCTGCAGGGATAACAAACTCCCCGTCGCTTAATCTGGCTTCTTGAGTACCATCAATTGTAGCAGGGATCTTGTCAGCCATTCCATCTGTCGGGCCACCTAAGTAGTAACCCCTACCAGTACTCCCGCCAGCCGAATATGGATGGTATCTACGGTTGTATGCAGAAGCAGCGCCACCACCAGCAAGGGCAGCAATGCCCCCACCGTATTTGTATTGCGAAGTAAAGTTAGAAAGCCCTTGCTGCTGGGGTACTGGGTTTGAATTTATTACGCTAGAGGCAGGAGCACCGCTACTTGTACCAGAAGGCTCAACAAACGGAGTAAGTGAATAATCTTTGGTAGTAGTAGCTTCGCTTAACCCCATACCGGTAGCAGTTGGCGCACTATAAGTGCCGGGGTAACCCATAGCATTTGCAGTGTTCATCGCTGCAAGTTGTGCCGCTTGAGGTGTTAATATGTTCTTAGCCTGCTCTTCCATTCCCGGTGAGGTATAAGCAAAGTCGGTAAAGTATCGTTGCCCTCTGCTGCCCGGTCTTCGGTCAGGGTTATACGTTCCCGGCACTGCACCACGCACAAAAGAATAGTCGGGCACACCAATAACCATCTTACCATCTGCATCTACAGTGACACCACCAGCGTTTGTATTAGATAAAGGTAGGTTATACCCAACGGTAGTGTTAGCGTTAATACCGTTGTTTGCGCTTAACGAACCTAACCCTTCGGTTTCTGGCCCTGCATCCATTATCTCAAGTGCATCGGCATAGTAATCAAAGAAACTCATTAACTGTCTCCATAACGCATTATCTGCATAATTTCGTCGGTAAAATCATAGTCTACTTTACCCCCTTGTGCCATCCCTCCGATCTGCAACGGACCTGACGTACTGCTTTGTCGCTGCGCCATTTGCTGTTGTTGCGCCATCTGTGGTTTGCCGTAAGGAGATGGGAATAAACTCTTTTGTTGCGGTGTAGCAAAGACATCTTCAAAGTCGTATATGTAGTTTATACGCGCAGGGTCAGGGGTGCTTACATCTACTCTTGTACCTGATAGATCCCCTGCACCCATCAAGGCGTTAAAGAAAGTAGCAGCACCCATCAACCCGCGAGTAGTGTCAGCTTCGCTGCTAATCAGACCCCGTGTTACTTCTTCTTGGTCGTTCAGGAACCCTTTAAGTGCTAAATCGCGGTTAGCAGCATCTAAGTACAGCCCTGTGGCAGGGATCTCACCGACGCCTTCTACCCCTACGTCTACATAACCTTGTAATATTCCAATGTCTATGTCGTTTATAATACCGTCAAAGTTAACGTCGTACAGGCGGTTATCGTTGTTGATTTCAGTAATTGCTTCGTCTTCACCGATCAACCCTACAACCGTGTCTATATCTTCTTGCGTAAGGTCTGTGGCAGGAATACCAATTACTTGACTAATGTAGTCTAAATACTCGGTTGTATTTTCTTCAGACGCGTCTATCGCACCTAAAACAGTTTCTTCAGACTCACCAATACTGGTTAATATTTCTTCTTTAGTAATCCCAAGATTAGTAGATAGGTCACTAAGCGCAAGACTTAGAGCTTCGTCACGAGTTTTACCGTCTTTTTCATACTGTACAATGAGGTCATTAAGGTTGCTTATGTTGACGTTTGTTGTATCGATTTGGGCACTTACGCCTTCTACAGCATCTAAAATAGTTTCTTCAGTCTCACCAAGACTCGCTAATAAGTTAGTTTCTGTAACACCAAGTCTATCTGACAGATCGCTGATACCTTGCGCTAGAGCTTCGTCGTTACTAAGTCCTTGAGCTATATACCCGTTTACTATGCCAGCAAGATCAGAAAGATCACCGGCAACCGCTTCAACATCTCCAGCAACGGCTTCAATATCTTCAGCAAGGTTGGCTTCGGTTATACCAAGTTGTTCGAGTATATCGGTCCTATTAATACCAACTTGCTCAGATAAATCTGCTAGTACCTTATCTACAGCTTCTGCGCGGTCCATGCCTTGGTCTACTAACGCGTCTATCTCTGCGTACAACCCTGTAGCAGGTCTACTTTCGTCTACATCTGGCGTGCTAGGATCATCTTCTACGGCACGAAGCCCAACGTTTCGGCCTACATCGTTTATAGCACCTTCAAGGTCATCAACAGATTTTGTTATAGGGTCTAAAGCATCTCCAAGTTCGTCTTCGTCTATACCCATTGAAGGCAAGCCGGTATCTGGGTCAAGCAACTCGTTAATCAAATTGGTTCTAAACGTTTCTAAATCTTCGGCAGTAGTAACATTCTGTAGGTCGGTTTCTACGCGGTTTAGAATAGTTTCAATTTCGTCTATATCTAACCCAAGCCCATCTAATGTGTCTTCTAGGGTATCGAGTAAAAGGTTAGCATCTTCTTCAGGCCAACTTGAATTACGAAAAGCATCATTAGCAGACCCGTCTTCGTACGGGCTTCTTGAAACAACTGGGTCTTCTTCATCGGGAGCTTCATATACCGGCAGACCACCAGTTTCTGGGTCTAGGGCACCACCATTTTCATCAATAAGCGCCGGGTTACCACTTTCATCAAGAACCAGATCATTGGGGTTTGGGTCACCTTCTCTCCAGCCCGGATTGTCTAGTGCACCTAAAGGTATGGCTTTTACGACTTCGCCAGCAGCACCGACAACTTGAACTACTTGCCCAGAAATACGCCCGACAGTCGTTGTCACGTTATCTTTAACCTGCGTAATAACCCCATCTTCGCCTACAAGAAGCTCTCCTGCACTAGACGGGCCTACGTAAACCCCTTCTTCATATAAAGGTACAATTATAGGCGGCCCATTGACGGGCAGGGGCACAGGGAATTTTATTTCTACTTGTACGTTTGGCGAACCAAATACACCTGTTGATGTAGAACCTATCGCTCCTCCCGGCGTACTCTTTATTACAAGAGGTGACTTACCCCCAAACCCCGCAGTGCCGGGAGGGCCGAGCAGTTCGTCGAGTATTTCTTGTAACGTCTTAGGACGACCTCCCGGCCCAGTCCCAAATATAGCGTTACGCACACCAGTAGCCAGACGCCCCACCTGCACCCCAAGGTCGTACTCGATATTCTTCTTAGTCCACGCTTTAAATTCAGCATCACTAGGTACTACCCCACCGTTAGCGGCAGTTGCAGCCTCCAGCATGTCTGTAAGTTTTTCGCGGTCTTCTGGATTATAGGGGTCTAATGCAATTCCTGTACGCTGCTCAAATACTTCTATAAGTTCTTCTTCTGTTGTTGCACGAGTATCTATGGCCTTAACCGCATCCGATTGACTCGTTTCACCACTAAACTCGGCATAATCTTCTCCGGTAAGACTGGCGGGGTCGTAACCTTCAGCCCTAGCAATTCCTTCTAGTTCCGCTCTAGTAACAAAACGTTCGTCAAAGTTGTCAAATATCTTTTGTTCTTCATTAACAATTTCTTCTAGGCTACCTTGCCGAGCAAGTTTTTCCGCTTCTTCGTCTGAAATTGTTAACCCATTTTGTGCAGCATAATCCTTTACTTCGTCTACAGTAATTTGACGAGCATCCACATAATACTTTAGATCTTCTAGTTCTGCCTGTTCATGGTTTGCTGTACTGTTTACGTAGGCTTCTTGCCCTGCCGCATCTGTAGCGTCGGTGTACTCGGCCTGCCCTATACGGTCTTGAACTTCTTCTGCAGAAGGCCTATACCCGTTCTCTGCTTCAAACGCTGCTATGGCTTCCGCTTCAGTGACGTACCGTGGGTCTACGTATTCCGCAACTTCTTCTGCTGTCTTACCGTTAAGTACAGCATCTTCTAGTTCAAACGGTGTTGCTTTATAGTCTTGGTCTTTGAAGAGTTCCCGCATTGCTGGCGTTTCAGCAGTTATTCTTTGCGCTTGGGCGGGTATACTAGTGAATTGTTCTTTCGATAGCCCAAATTTTGTAGCGACTTCAAAAGCAGATAAAGAATCACTGTCACCAAAAATATCGGTAAAGAATTTGGGGATTTTGCCCCCTGATACATCAGCCCCTAGCTGGCTTAGATAACCTACTTTTAAAGGGTTGTTGATGACGGCATCGCCATTCAGTAGCTGTTGCTCTACTTGTGCAACCCCACGCTCAAAAAACGACTTAGAAAGATCGGCAAGCATGTTCTCAAATCTAGCAGTCGTCTCTCGCAATACCGTAAGCTGGCCACCGGGCATGTTGTCAGTATCTATTATATCAACGCCGCCGCGATCCTCCCTGATATCATCTCGAATATCAACAGTATCAAGGTTCTTCTGACGAGCAGCATTTGCCTCTCTTTTGCCTTTGTCTTCTTCTTGTTGCGCTAAATACGCGGCTTCGGCTTCTTCCCTTGCAATTCTGTTGGCTTCTGCGAGTGCAGCCTTATCATCCGCGATCTTTTGTCGCGCTGCGGCTTGGCGTGCTTTAGCTTCAGGGTCTACATACCCGTAGTCTTCCGCCTTGAGTCCTTGGCTTTCTAAGTATCTCTTAGCCGTAGCCACTTGACTAGGTATACCAGACCCGAGAAACCGACGTACGTATTGTTCTGCGTATTTAGAAAGAGCCATATCAGTTTGCTATTAGCACCCCCTCAAATGAAGCGCCGACGACTACGTTGGTAGTATCGGAGCTGGCTCGGCATTCTATATCTGACTTTTCAGTAATGCCGAACGGGTAATTGAAAGGTAGCACAAGCAAGTTGCTCTGTACTGTCTGTATGATCTTTGTGCGAAACGTGTTTGAGCCAA
>Ga0307488_10000486_pt1 | contig 32884 bp, 54 predicted proteins | sample SB02metaG_FD_202248 | JGI IMG/M metagenome (GOLD analysis project Ga0307488, IMG submission 202248) | Sea-ice brine microbial communities from Beaufort Sea near Barrow, Alaska, United States - SB 0.2 | ecosystem: Environmental > Aquatic > Marine > Coastal | place: USA: Alaska | collected...
CCTTCCCAAGTCTGCCTTTATGTAGTCTGGAAATTCGTTGTATATGTAAAAGGTAGTCGTAGCACTATAGGTACATCCGTACAAGAAAGATATCCAGTACCTCTGTTCTATGTTAAGCTCGTACCTGTCTGCTAGGTATTGTAAGCAAATTATAGACGGGTCCACATCTTTAGCCTCCATAGACCTGTCGTGATACTCCTTGTAAGACATTACGTTACCATTCATATAACTTGTGTTCTATTGTATTAGTAGCTTCAACACCAACCCTTGATAGTATATCCCTAGTAGAGGCTATTACCACCCTGTCTTTGTTTTGGTTGTAGTACATAGGTCTATGTTTGTTCCTGTAAGCAAATAACGTTTCGTTCTTTATGTAAGTAGTAGCGAATGAAATAGATTTATCTGTAAGGAAGTCTTCATTGTCTAGGTTGTCTACTAATATCCACCCGTCATTATCACTAGGTATAGTTGTTTCATATTGAAACTCCATGTTAGACTTTGATAGTTGACTGATGACTCCATTAAACACTAGTGCTAATTTATCCTTACTGTACTTCACTAATGGTTGATTGTTGTTTAAGTCCTTGTAGTCTCCACTTGTAGAGTATCTTAAATGTGCTACAAACAATTCAGGTTTCTCCTTTAGTAAAGTCTCTTTAAAGTTCTTGTAGTCTAGTGAGTGGTATTGTCCTTCGTTACTGTAGTAACCGAACGCATGTACACCTCTTATTCTACTTTCATCTAGTAGGTTCCTTACTAGGGTTTCATCAAACTTTCCCTTGTAACCTATTATACTACACATTATCTTTAAGAGCCTCTAGTAAAATAGTTCCTAGGTAAACTTGTTCTAATCTTAATTTCTTTAGTAGTTCTGATATCTCTTCAAAGTCATCTGTGTTAACAGCTATCTGTACAAACCTCTTATTATTTTCTCTAAGCTCATCTAGTTCATTATCTAGGTCAAGGTCATCAAGTACAGAGTAATCAGCCTCCTCTTCTGGTTGCCATACATCTAGTCCCCAGTCCTTCAAGCTTTCACTGTCCCAATCGTTTGCTAGTATAGACCAATCCCATTCTCCAAAGCCTACATTATCCTTTACAATAAACTCCTTTTGTTCTTTCTCTGTAAGGTCGTCAGCTATTACTACTGGTATTGTTTTCAATCCTGCTTCAATACAAGCCTTGTGTCTCATGTTACCTCCTAGTATAATCATATCACTGTTTACAATTACAGGTCTTAAATCTAACATCTTTGGAAATTCCTTGATTGACTGTACTAGTTTCTTAAATTTTTCATCCTTGATTACTCTAGGATTATTTTCGTTCGTTTGTAACTCATTGATTTTTACTTGTTTAACTTTCATAGTTGTATATAGAATTTATTTGGTTTTATTTGGTGGTGGTATTACAATACCTAAATCTGTTATTGCCCATATTCTGATTCTCTCACAGTACTGGTTGAACTCTTGTTTATTCATTTCACTTGTAGCTATGGGTGTAAATTGTTTTTTCAGTATGTTATGCATCTCAAACTGGAAGTAACCTAAATCATCTCCTAGTACTTTAACAATACATTTCCAGTAGTAGTTATTTTGTGCCTGTGTTCTCATTCTACATTGTTATGTTTAAAATCATTCCATAATGTATTACTATGATTTGTATCACTGTCAGGTCTTTTTACCTCTGGCATACCTTTGTAATCATCTGTCAACACCTGTTCCATGTAAACCTCACAACACATAGCGTCCTTACAGACTAGGTCGTTACCTCTAGTAATAAACTTTACCTTGTAAATGTCTTTCTCTGTATTACACTTTAAGCATCTGAATTTCATCTATTTGTTTTATTTTATCTAGTAGTTGTTGTGGAGTGTAGATAGTTAGCTTACTGTTATAATTCTTATATATCTGTGTAAACTCCTTTCTGATGTCGTCAAAGGTCCACAAGGACTGTACTTTGTTATCTACTTGGTTTTGTAGGATTGTCTTTATGTTCTTGTAGGTCATGTTTTTTTAGGTTGTTTCTGTAGATGTTTTTTCTGATACTGGTCTTTACCTGTGAAGATATGTACATACCTATCACCATACCAACACCTACTGTTATTATTATTACTACTATATCCATTACTTAATTAGTCTTTTTATTCCGTTGTAAGCTTCATTTAAACAGGTACCACAGCTTGTAGTGACTTTAAACCTAGTACCATATATTGTGTTATGTAAGGTTATCAACCTCTTCTTTGTTTCAATATCTTTAGCTACACCATTAATAATATCTGGTGCAATATCCTGTATTTCCTTCTGTAAGTGTTCTGGTATATCTTCTACACTGTTAACCTTTCCTACAAGACTCCATTTATCAATAGGACATTTCATTATACCTATACTAGCTTTTATCTTCATGAAACAACCGCACTTCTTACAAGAGCCTGTAGGTCTGAAGTAGTGTTCACAAGACTTGCATAAATCTATTCTGTACTTGAAGGTATTTTTATCTACAAAGAAATTACTCATCTTTCAGTTTATTGATTAATTTTTTTCTTACATTATCTATTGTAGTGAATAAACTATTTCTACTGATTCCTGTTTTCTTTGCTAGTGTATCTAAGGTTTCTTTTTCAGGATTGTAATACATGTAGTAAATGTCTCTGTCGTACCAGTACATTTTTGCTACTTCATTATCTATTTTCTGATACAAGTCTATGTGTCTATTATCCTCTACTACATGAGCTATTGGGTACTCATTAGTCTTTACATGGGTATAATACTTTGTGTACTTGTAATAGTATTTGCTTCTAGGACTTTTAAACATTCTACCTAAAGCTACATTACCATACTTTAGTATTCCTATTTCTCCATCTTTATCATGTATACTTCTTAACGTGTCTGGGTTCATCTGTAAAAAATATAACATCAGTTCCTGTACTGTATCATCTAATATTGTTACGTCATTTGTGTACGACCTAGCGACCTCTATAAAATTAGGCCTTAATTTTCCTACTAGTATGTATATGTCATTCATACGTTGTCTCTAGTTTACTCAGGTCGTCTACCACCCTGTGTGAGTACTCTGTTAGTAGGTGTGAGTACATTCTTACATCACTCCTGTTTGATTCATTACTGTAACCTGCCATAAACCCCTTTATCATTACAAGGTAGTTTACTGGTATTATACTAAGAAATTCAATGTACCCACCTACTTCACCTTCACTGTACTGGTTGTGATAATCTAAAATACTACTAGCTACGTCCATAAACTCAGAGTACCTACTGGTATCTTCTACTAACATTTCCTTCATTGAACTATGTACTAAACTCAAGTAAGGTTCTACTATAACTTCGTGCTCCCTACTGATATATGTAATATCCATTGAGCAATTTTACAAAAATAATCCGATAGGACTACAGATATTAAAATTACTTATTCACATAGTGTTGTTAGCTTCTTTAGTTTCTCCTTAAACTCAGTGATTTTATCTTCATAATCACATCTCATCATCTTACAGGTTTGTTTTGATTGCCACTCAAGGTATTCAGAGGTCCTGTCTCCCACTCTCACATCTAGTAGTTTACCGAACGTATACTGCTCTCCTTGATTAAACATGTTACACTTGACGCATTGTACCTGTACGTTGGTCTCGTCCCATCTAGTTGATAGGAACCTCCTAGACATAAAGTGTCCTGCTTGTAGTTTTTTCCAGTGGTCCCTCTTATCACATGTAAAACAAACAGCTATACCTCCACTAGCGTACCTTTGTCTTATGTATTTACTGAAAATAGTATCTAGGTCCTTCTTTAGTTTACTGATTGGTTTCTTTTTTTTTGCCATGTTAGAATAATTTAGTTTGGTTAGTTAGTGCAGAATAGGTGTAATTTGCTATTTTAGTTGTCTTTTGCCAGCGGTTCGTTACATTCTGAGGTATTGAGTCAATATTGTGACCTCGTTGTCTTAAATTGAAGATTATGGCTGATAACCTAGTTGCTCCATATTCCTTGATTGCCTCCCAAGATGTTATCTGTCCCTTTGTTTGTAGATGCCACAAGACTGCATCTGTCTGGTTTTTCACCTCATGTTCTAGTATTGTTTTCATTTTTCTTTATTTATGTTAGTGTAATGTTCTAGTACTTTTTCTCTTATGTATCCCATGTCTATCCATGTAAGTATCTCATCTGCCGGAAAGACTACTAGTATATTTTCTCCTTTGTTATCTGTACCTCTAAGGTACACTTCGTTATCACAACACTGAAACGTATTTAGGTCGTGTATGTACTCTATTTTTTCTGATGTATTATCCATTTTTTAGTTGTTTTAAGTGATTATCTATTGTTTTGAGTCCTGTTCCTTGTCTTGTCCTGTATTGCAGTCTCCTGTCTTGTCTTTCGGGTTCCTTACTAGATTCATTCCATATTAGTGTTCTCTGTGCTTTTATCCACTGATAGTAGGTCTGTACGTTCATAACAAACCTTTCTGTGTTCCTTACACCCTGTCTGAAGGCTTGATTAACGTCTTCAAATGTAAGGTTCTTGAAGTCTTCCTTCAGGTCGTTAGCTAGTGATTGACTCAGTACCACTATATGTTTACTATCTTTAGATTGACCTAGTTCTACTAAGGTCTTGCTAATTAAGGTTACACATAATGGTACTAAATCGTTCATCTGGATATCTTTGATTACCATATTAAGTCATGTATAAAATTCATATCTACACCTGTTTCTAAACAGATAATCTTAACCTGTCTCAAAGATAGTCTTGTAGGTTCGTTCATGTATCTATCTATTGTAGCTTCTGTTACTTGTAAGTCAATAGACAGACCATACCTACTGTAGCCCTCTTCTTTTAGCCACTTGTGGAATACACTTTTGTCTAGTGTACTGTACTGTCCCTTTCTAAAGAACCTATGTACCTCTGGTTTACTAGTCTTCATATTTAATGTTTTTTACTATATCCATTGCCTCATTGTAAGAATTTAGTTGTTTATCAATTTTACTTCCGCCAGTAGGTCTTTCCCACTTCTTGTCGTTTTTAATCCAAGTATTTATCCTTCTAGTAATATCAAAAGTTTTCTGTAGTTCAAAGCGCATCTTTGTTTTTGATTTGTTAGGTTCAGTCCAGTAAGATATAAACTCAGTACACATGTCTGTTGGGTTCTCAGTTCTAAACACTTCCTCACTAAAGTCGTCATACCTATAAGAGATATTGTTATTGATTCTTATTTCTTTATTCTTATTAGGCGATGTTTTTCCTGTAACAAGCTCGTCTTTTTTAACAGAACATAAGTTGAGTATTTCAAGTATCTTGTTCTCATGTATCTTGAAATGTGTCTTTGCTGGCATCCCCATTAACCTAGTAGTTATTAGACCTTTATCTCTAAGCATCTGTATTGCGGTCTTCTGTTTACCCTCTGTTAATGTAGTGTCTAACTGAATATTCTTGTAGGTATTAAAAAACATACCATCTACAAGTCCTTTCCTTTCAGTAAAATACCCTTCTTTACTAATCAAGTCTGCTAGTAATACTGTAGCGTTCAGTCCCACTACTCTAGCTATCTCCTTATTTACCACTAGGTAAGCTGATTGTGATAGTATATGCTTCATAAACTTACCTCTATGAGGTGTTTATAGTCCTGTAGTAGGGTTCTGATTTTCTTTACCATATCTGCAAACTCCATGTAACCGCTTGGTATTATAGTTTCAACCTCTCCACTAATAACCTTAATGTGTACCTTTGGGTTCTTCTGTGTAAAGTCTATCCCTTCCTTCATTAAGAAATCTTCTAATGTAGAACTCTGTGAGAATGTTAGATTATTTTTACGCTCCTCATTAGTGTACTGCTTCATTACCTTCCAGTATTTGTTTCTGTAAGGAGGCCAAACAATTAAATTCTCATGTGATTTTTCATAGTGGTATATAGAGGTTCTGTCCCTTTCAAGTACGTTAGCTATCACTGAATGATGTATATCATGCTCAAATCTACATATATTAGAAACTATCATTCTTGGTAGTGTAACTTCTAGTTTCCTAGATTTACCTGTAAGTTGTTCAGGATGAAGCTCGCAAGCCTCTGTAGCAATTCTACAAAGGTTGCGCACTCTATCTTCATCTGTCAATCTAATGAATTTTGCCATTAGAAAGGTTTGTTGTTTACTTCATCTGGTTTCGTACCTTTCATTACCCACAAGTAGAACTCCTCAGCATAGTCTATTACGTCCCTAGTAGAACAATTATCTCCTTTACAGAAGTCTACCGCTGCTTTCAAAGAACTTTGTTTTACTATTAACTCCTGTACATCCACGCCTTTTGCTACTCTTGTAGGACTTACAACACCTCCACCTGTCTGTTGAAAGGTGTTATGTGGTTTGATTTTTACATAGTCACCATCGTGATATTCATAATCTACTTCTGCACCTACTGTAAATTTATTCTGGTCTTTAGATTTAGACATGTACTGACCCATGTCTCCATTTTCCATTGTGATTTCAAATTTGTACATCAATCCGAATTTGCCGTCCCACGAACCATCTGGCGTTACTTGTTTTACTACTGATTTTTTTACTTCCATGTTTATATATGTATTAGTTTTGCTTACTCTGTTTTAAACGATTTTCAGCTACCTCGTGTGTCTTACGTTGGATTTAGTCAAATAACAGCTTAAACTGTACCTTTTCACCCTTAAAACGTGTATTCACCTCCGCAAATAAAGTATCTATTTGGTTGGTGGTTAAGGACCTTGATATAATCCCTAGTAGTTGGTTTACTAACATTGCATCTGTAGTTAGTGATTCAGCTATTATTCTTACCTTACTTACTGGGTTTAATTTATTCATCGTCCTTGTTTTTGTATTTTCCCATTACTCCCTTGTGAGGTCTTTGTCTTCCATTGTTCTTTGTCCTCTTATCTGGGTAGTGGTATTTTTTAACAGGGTTGTTTCTTTTAGTAGACATACCAACACCGAACTGCATGATAAAAGAGGTGTTAACGTCTGGGTCATGTAGTTTACTCATATCTGTAGGTATCTAAGTTAAGTCCTGTTTCCATACACTCATCTTCAATCTGACTACTAGAGTGTTCTTTACAAGAGTAACACATCTGCATATCTACATGTAAAGTGCCTCCACAACATGAAGAGGTCTGCTCCATCTCTACAACGTCCTGTATGCAATCGTTACATAAATGTGTTAAGTCTACTACTTCATCTGACTGACATCTCTTACACCAGTTTGTCTCTAATCCAGTGTTTTCTGTTGGGTTCGTTGGACCCCCTATTACTATTGTATTTATCATTTGTTTATGGTTTTTAAGTGTTCTTTAGCTTCCTTGTAAGTATCATGAAACGTCTCTTCACCATCTTCAAAGTCTGTTACCAGATAGTCTACTGATTGTCCAAAGCAGCTACATATTGATATTCCGTTTTCAAGTCCTATATATACATATCCACTACTAGTGTTGAAACCTGTTCCGCCTTCCATTATCCATGGATTACCATCTAAGCTTCTGTAAGCTTCAATTACTAAGTGCATAGAGTGTATATCTGAACTCCCCATTATCTCTAAGTCAAATTCTATTTTATTCACGATATGTAAGATTTAAGTTTATCTACTGCCATTGTCCACGAAGCCTCTTCTACTGATACACATCTATCATGAAACACGTCTTCCATGTTAGCACCACTACCGTAAGACCATGTGTTGGCTCCTTCAAAACTATGGTGGTGTATGTTCTCTAAATGTAACCTACCATTTTTAATGGAGGCTTTGTAGTAGATTGTAAATGTAGAGTATTTTTCAGTGTCTGCAAAGTACAGTGGTAAGTCTGCTGACTTGAACTCCTTTAACCTAGTAGAGGTATCTGTTACCTCAAAACTGTAAATGTCTGGTACGTCTTGTGTCTTTTTCATAATGTTGTATTTTAGTAGAGGCAATGTGCCCCCTTTCACTACCAAAACCCCACTAGTTTCCTAGTGAGGTAATGATAGAAACACAACGACTTTATTCTACTGATACTGCATCTAATCCTATTTCTGTGTCTGTATCTTCTAGTATTGCTACTTTTACTATTTCTACTTTAGTATGTGAATGATGAATTTTACCTGTGTCTAGGTAAGTATTTGGAATATCACCTTCAGTTTGGTTATTGTAACTCCAGATTTCATCTGCCAATTTATTACGTACTATTTTAGTAGCATCACATGAATTAGTAGCTGACACCCTCTTGAAATGACTATCTTCTTTACTAGTGTCTTCACCAGAAGTTTTAATAGTATAGCCCACTAGATACTCTTTTTTCTTGATAAACCTTGTTAATGTGTTAACGATACTTGTAGTACTGAAAGACTCACTAGCGTCTATGTACGCATTCTCTAATTCTACTTGGTTATCATAATTCATACTTAACTCGTATTCATTAAGTTGTACTGACTCCCCTTCTAAAGAGTCAATAACCTCTTCTACTATGTCTACTAGTTGGTCGTACTCTAGTAAGGTTTCTGATTCTTTGTTCTTAAGCTCTTCCTGTAAGTCTGTAAACATGTTGTAAACCTCTTGAAACTTCTCTAGTAATTGTGTAACTTTTTCATCTGTCGTGTTCATAATTTTATTTTTATGATTATAATCAAGACTTCGTGTCTCAATCGTATTGCAAATATTAGAAATAATTTTTGAGACTGCAAAACTATTTTAACAATATTTCGTTGACAACTTAGCATTCTTTACAGAAAATTCCTTCAGATAACTTTTTTTATACATATTGATAAAAGGTCAATCTATAGTTAAGAAAAAAACCATACACATGATTGTCGTTATTTAACAACAAAATCTTTGTTTTAAGCTATTTTACACCCATTCGTGGCTAATAACATTAAAATGAAAAGTTCGTCAATTCCATGTATTAGTAAGCTTAGTGATTACTTGTTTATGTATATGTAAAAAAGAAAATTGATTTTAAGAAGTTCGGGGTGTGTTTTAGGTACTTACTTGAAATATTACCTAAAGTCTCTTAAAGCGTCTAAAAAGTGTCTCTATAACGACATTAGGACGTTGATTGGTTGGGTACCTCCGTTCAGTACGACAGCGCAAGCAGCTACAGGTTTCCTACCATACTTTGCGTAAGCCATAGCGTAGCTGTCATGGTCTATACCACAACCTACCTGTGTACCAAAGATACGAAAGTTTTTACCTACATAATGTTCGGTATAACACTGAGTGTGTAAATGTCCTTGTACAGTATTCATCATATCGGCTCTACATTTAGTACGAGCTGTACCACCTTCACCATGTATGTATTGAACACCATTTTTTTCATAACGTTCAACAAACTTCCACTTGGGTACTTCTAACACCTCCTTATATGATTTTATCCACTTCTTTGGTATGTTTCCTGTTTGTGCCTTCCTCATTACCATTCTATCATGGTTACCAATAATAACAGTAGCTTTTGGAAAAGCCTTGTACCATCTAGCTATCCTACTAATTGATAGTTCTAGTTCAGTACCTCCAGAAAGTCCATCTGGGTTCGTTTCATGATAACTTGAATAATGGTTATCTATGATGTCCCCAATAAATACTACCTCAGTACACTTGTACTTCTTGTAAGTTTCCTTACAGAAAGGTAGGTATTTATCAAGACAAAAGGGTTCATGTAGGTCCCCTATTACAAGAATATTACTTTTTGATGTCTGCAATTCCTTGTCCTATGATTAACGTAAGAGCTGCGTAAAAAATCTCTTGAGCTGTTTCTGGAGACACTCCTAGAAACGTAACTATTGCTGGTACTACAATACTACTGATAGCGTACCAAAACTTCTTACTTGTAAACATCTGTCTGATTATCCAATCTTTCATAACTATAATTTTGATTAATATGTCCAAATCACTTCTTGTGACTTTTCAGTGTCCAAATCTACATGAATAAATGTACCTGCAATACCTATTCTTGTAAAACCTACTAACAATAGGCTGTTAACAACTACCCATCTACTCCTAGCATCTGTTACTGAAATATCAGCCGCTAATCCTTTCATATGTGGGCTTGTTTTACTAGCTTTATACCCTCTATCTAGTAAAGATTGATTATGGTCCTTTGTTCTAAATCCACTGTTTATCTTGAAAGGTATGCCAGCTAACTCCCTAGCTTCGTCTAGTAATTGTAGAAATTCAGAAGACATATTCTTACCACTACCTCCACTATCTGGTGAGTCAAACTCGCTTAATTTAAAATATTTATACATGTTGTTTATTTTTTTTTACAGTGTGTTCTCCATCTTGCAATTGTGTAAGCAATTGAAACTACTAGTAAAACTATCTTTAAAGCTAACTCTAAATCTGCAAATGTAGTTACTCCTAGTACAGAAACATTAATTGTTACAACTTCACTTATTTCTGACGTTACTCTTTTTAGTGGCATCTTGTTTGTATTTCTTTAAGGCTACTTCGTTTTTCACCTTTGGTTTATATGTTTTCTTCATTACTTAAGGTCTGATGTTAAAAAATCATCTAATGTAAGACCGCTTTGTTTTGGACTTACATGTTCTACATTCATACCACTATAGAAAGAAGATTTATCTGGATTGACGTCAGCACCTGTATTTGTAGAGTACTCTGGTAAACTTGCTGTATTGTCTCTTATGTACTCTATTAATCTGTTTGTGTAAAACTCAGCTGTATTCCTTACTTCCTCACGTAAGTCTTGAGCCTCTTCTCTTGTTAAATTCTCACTGTTTTCTGACGTCTTTTGTACGATATTGTTATTCATAACCTTGTACCTCAAAAATGGTATACACTCATAAAAAGCCCAGTGAACCAACGCATCTTGTATGTAATCATTTACTAAAGTTTCGTATATACCACTTAGTGACGCACCGCTTATTTTACCTTGTATAGAAACAAACAGGTCAGTACCTAGTTTTGTTTCAATATATTTTTTCTGTGCCACCTTTATGTAAGGAAGCATGAATTCAACATCAACATTACCACCAATTGCAGTACTGTCTTTTAGCTTGTTTTCTGATATGAATAGAACGTATGACATGTTATTTGATTATTTATTTTTGAAACCTCTGTTAGGCATGTTAATAGGTGACTCTGCCACTTCCGATATGTTTGCTTCTGGATAGAAACCTTGAGACCTAGCTTTTGCTGTACTGATTATACTAGTAGCGTCTTTTATATCTGTACCTGTAGCAACCCCTAAAGTAAACCTGTATATTTTTCGTCTCCAGAAATGTCCACAATTACCACCACCTTTAAACTTCCATATACTGTATGTATCAGCACCTTTCTCGCCCCAACCTTTGTTTACCACCTGTTCACCCATGTTGATAATATCCCTCTTTCTGTAAACTTTACCATTACCACTAGCCCTCATCATTGCTGTACAAAATGGTCTTCTACTAGTTTTACTGTATTGTTCTGCATATTCGTATCTTACCTTGTAAAGATTGTAATTCTTATCAATACCATCTTGATTATGTTTATCATCAGGTTCTTCAGCGTTTGGGTAAGCTCTACCTGTACCTACTAGTTCAACCCTCTGTAATTCGTTTAGTGTAGATTCAAAATCAAAATCTTCATCTTCATCTGATACGACTTCGTCATCTACTAGTTCATAATCATCACCCATCACTTCTCCATACTCTTCTATTAGTTTACTAAGTACTGACTCTTCAGTAAATTTAGAGTACTCATCTTCATCTACCATTTCGTTAGTCTCTAGTGGTTTTAATCCAAGCTCCTCCCTGATTTCATCTTGTGTCATTACCTCTTTCATATCCTCTAAAGTAAACTTACTAGTAACTGGTTTGTTCTGTATAAATTGTAATGGTAGATTTATGTTGTTTATGTTTAACACCTTTCCTATTGTTTTTAAGATGTGTTGTTGGAATGGTTTGATTACAGTGTTAAGGTAAACTTCAAAAGCTTGGTTAAGCTCATCTGCATTGTTTCCTAGACCTGTATTGTTCTTTATACCCATTAGCATAGGACTTGTCACCCTGTGTCCTGTAAGTATATTCTGTACCAAAAGTTCTTGTAAAGCTAGATATTGTTTGTCTGCATTACTAACAGCTATCGGTGTAATTTCTGGTGTCCTAGTTTTATCGTCACTGAATGTAAGAACAAATTTACCACTAGCAGCTGCTCCTGTAAATTTCTTAGCTAGGTTCTGTTCAATCTTCATGCGCTCTTCCATACTAGGGACTCCATTAGCAAAAGATATGAAGTAACTACCACTAAAACCATTACAGATATTAGATAAATGGAACTCTGATACCTTCTGGTCTATTAGTGCCCAGTTACATGAAGCTACATAATCAGGAGTGTAATACAACTCCATAGCAGGACTGTAATCACCTGTGTATATTAATTGACTCGGACTTGTTCTGTCGTTTACATTAAACGCTTGAACCTCTCTAGGAGGATTTTTTCTTGTGTTACTCCAGTCGCTTGATATCCAGTAAGACTCTACAACTCCTAAATCATTCGGTTTACCGCATCTTACTTTCTCTACAGGTACATGGTATATCTCTACTACTTCTGTACGTTCTTGATTCCAGATAAGATTAAGCGCGTAAGCTCCCTGTAACTTGAAATCAAAAGATAATTTTTTTACTACCTCATGTAAACTTTCTTTTCCGTTACAAGAGTGTATAAATTTTGTTAATCCTACATAAGTATCTAAACTATCTGGTTCTTCATCTATTAGTAAACCCTCTCCTGCTATCATACTAGATGTAGCGTTTATAATAGCAGCATGTGTAGATGAGTTGTAGTAAAGGTCTATCAGAAATTGAGGGTATGTATTCCTAAAGTCTTCTGTCCCGTACTCAATCCAATTTTTACCTACAGCTTCTGTAACGCTTGGAGCTGTTTGTGTAGCTAAATCTATTGATACTATATTTTCCATTGTATTTTTTTAGTCTTCTATTAAAGAAGGTTCTTCTTCATTCTTTTCGTAACCTAAAAACGAATGTACATAATCTTCAGGAAAAACTTCGTTAATTTCAAATTCAATTTCTTCTGTAGTCATTAAGTCAAAAAACACCCCACTATAATAAACAGCAGAAGTAGTTTCTGTAGCTGGAACTTCTACTATCTGACCTATATAGACTATTGCTTGCGTTCCGTTTCTGTATACTTGTTCTTCTTCTATAACTTCATAAGTACCTTTAGCTAGTAAGTCAGTATAACCTTCTTCTTTTGTGTCGTATTGTAGTTTGTATATATTCATATTATGTAGTTAAAGCTTCTAATTGAACATCTGTTAGTGCTGTCTTGTAGACTTGTAGTTGTTTTACTTTGCCGTAGAAAGTGTTGCCTGAGCCGTCTGCTTCTGAAAAATATAAACTATTTAACACCCCTGAGCTAAAAGTTGTTCCGCTACTCTGTGTAGAACGCTCTGCACCATCTATCCATAAAGCAAAGTCATTTACTTTCCATTTAAAAGCAACCTTGCTAAAACTTGTAACATCACTAATCGTAAAGGCTGTAGAACCATATACATAGCCTGAGTTTACAAGATAAGCAGATATTCTATTACTATTATTGTAATATCTAATAATAACATAATTTGAATTTGTGCCATCACTAAGGGTAATGTATCGATAACTCAAATCATTACTTAAAGCAGCCATTTCTACAAACAAAACCCCCTCTGTACTATTAATTAAACTACCTATACCATCTCTTGTGAAGATGTCTTGGTTTCTTGTTACTGTACTTCCTGTTGTAGGTATGTAGGATGTTGCGTAAGATGCTTGTTCTAATTGACCTCCCCAAGCATAACATCTTGTTAGAGTTTCATCACTTGTAGTTCCTTTCCTACATAATCCATAACCGAATGTACTCCCTGAAGGATTTGTAAAAGTTAAATCAAACCTTTGCCAAACATCAGTTAAATTAACATAAGTCTTAATGTAATTAGAGCCATCATAATAAGCTAAAGGGAATGTTCCATTTGAATCTGACTCGTGCTTTTTTAAGTAAAAAGACAAGGTGTATTCAGTACTTGCAACAACTCCAACATTATTAACTAATCTTGAATCTGTTGTAGCTGATAAATCAACTAAATATGAATCTACAGAACCACTTGGAGAAGTTGAAGCGTTTGCAGTTAGTGTTACACCTGAAGTAATCCATTGACTAAAATCTGAAGAATATGGTAAAAGATTAGTCCTCTGAGGCTCTGCTAATATATGTGGACAACCTCCTCCTGTGTAGTCTATACGAGGTACGTTATCTCTTGTAACTTCTTTTACTGATATGTTTGTTATTGTAAATGAATCGCCAACAGAGAATGCGAATATACCAATTGTTGAATCTGATGCTTGAAAATATAGACTATAACTTCCGTTGGTATAATTACTATTAGGTGCAATATAATTTAATGAGCCTGAAGAATTATAGACACCTATTCTTGATGCTACTGCAATATTTGACAAATCAAAATCTATCTTATAAGTTAAGCCTGAAATTAGTGTTGATATTTGCGATTGTACTCCTGAGCCATTTGTTATAGCATCATAATCAACAGAATTAACACTATAAGTCCAACCTGTTTGCAGTGTCCACCCTGAAGTTCCCCCATTAAAACCTCCATTAGTAATTTCTTCAGCACCTAAAACCTCAGCATAATTTACTAAACCATTCTCATCTACTCTTGTAGCAGCAGTTTCTCTAGTAACATCCATATCTGCTGCTGTGTATTCTTTTACTGATACGTTGTCAATATTAAAATTACCATTAGTAGTTGCTGATGACAAAAGGAAATAACCATTTGATGCACCAGTACTTATAATCCAAGTTTTTGCTCCATTTCCTGTAAAACTCTCATTACTTGTACTGTTTTGACTACTTCCTGACCAAGCAGTTACATTCCCTGAAGAATAATTACTAACCTCTGCTGTTATTTTATATTGCGTATTTGCTTGAAAAACTGTTCCTTGATATACTCCATTATTATTTGCTGTTGAATTATTAAATATAGCATTACCACCACTAATTGTAACTCCTGTACCTTTACTCCAATCACTATCTGTAGCAAAGTCGCCATTAGTAATTTCTTCAGCACCCTCAGTAGGTACAGGAATTACACCAAATAAAGTACCTGCCTTATATCCGTTAGGAGTTACTACTATACTTACGTCGTCTAATAAACTCATTATATATTACTTAAAATTAATAATTGCGCTTCTAGACAAGCCTTAGCCTCAAATACACCACCATCAGCAACAACCCTAACCTTAAAGTTATTTACTTGCTTTTGTATAGGTGTTAAACCACCCCTAGTCGCTAGTCTTAGTCCTAATTTCATTATGAATCGTAACCAATAGCTACTCCTGAAGTCATTGTAATTGCTGTAACATTTCCGAATAATATTGTACCCGCTGGTATTGTAGTATGTAAAGCTGCTTCACCTGTTAAGTGAGTCATAGTGATAGCACTTATTACGCTTTCTGTTACAAAGTGAATTGCATACCAATCTTTACTAGTTTGAGCTTCTGTAGTAAATACTACTCCTGAACCTGTCCCTAGTTGTAACCTTAATAAATCATTAGTGTCTGCCATTTTTAATTTTTTTAATCTGTGTATAAATAATTTGTTCCACTAGCTTCAGTATGAGTAGTGTATTTTATCTGTTCTGAACCTGATGTTTCTGATATGTATAATTTACCTTCATGTACCTTACCTTGTACCACTCCGTTGTTATTGTGTACAGATAATATTTCTGTTTCTGATTCTGGAGATTGGTCTGTATTCAAAGCTACTGTACCTATCCAAGAAACCTCGTAAACTTCATATCTCCAGTAACCAAAAGGTTTCATGTTAACTGCTCCTGTAAATATATTTTCTGTAGAGTTATGAGTAAATGAATGTTCAATGTACCTATCATTACTTGTACCAGTAACGCCATATGCGTATTTTACTGTACCTAACATATCATTTGTAAACTTGTATAAGTATCTCAAATTTGAGTCAGCTACATCTGTATTAATCTTACTTTCCAGTAAAGATAAATAACTTTTTATTATACCTCCATAAACTCCTTGTATCATACTAGTATATAGAAAACTATGGTAATTATTTTTGTTTCTTGTTTTCCTTTAGAGGTTTGTCTTTTGTAAAGTATCTTTCAACTCCTAGTAATTCTACATCACTTGATTTTACGTTATCTAGTATTACTGTACGACCTGTCATTGTTAATACAAGTCCCTTGTGTTTTAATTTTAATTTATACATAATTTAATTTTAGTTTAAAAAAAAGAGGGTGACCAAACGCCACCCCCTCTAATACATATATTTTTATCTGATTAACTAGTTACTGGAGATGTTCCTGCCATAGTAAACGATGAGTTATCAAATGGTGTAGTCGTGTAGTCTGCTACTGTTTGCATCGGGTTAGGCTCCTGTCCTTCAAAAGTCCAGTCATAACCATTCATGTCTCCTAGAGCCACTCCTGAGCTGTTAGTACCTGCTGATAATTCACATCCGTTATCAAGTCCCATTGCTACAATAACATTCTTACCTGCAGAATTTAGTTCATTAAGTTCTGCAAATATCACTAACCTCTGTTGTGATAACGCTTTGATTTCGTTTTGGTCTTCCTTTGTAAGTTTGTGTAACTTTAGATTTACTGATTGTGTATAAAAAACTGTACCATTTTCACTTGAAGCATTCACTGTTTCAGTTATTCCTGCTGTACCTCTTTTTACTAGATATTTATAGATATCGTCAGCAGCACCTAAATCAAAGTCTGTTACTTCACCTGCTGCTGATACATAAGATGTTAACTCGTCATGTTGAGCAAAGTATACTGCCTTTACTCCACCAACAGTGTCTCTACACCCAATATTCCTTCCTTTTGTTAAATTACATGCCATTTTCTTTAGTTTTTAGTGTTAATATTAGTCTAGTCTTACAATGTCAGCTCCTTGAGCATGTTGAGTACCTCCAGAGAATTTAGCTACTACTCTTACATTATCTGAACCATCTAAAGCAGACATGTCTAACATTTTGATTTCTGTTTGGTCTGATACTAAATCAGTACCGAAAAATAAGTTAGATTTCTGAGCTGCTACCATTTTGTTATCTATCATTCCAGGACAAACTGCAATTTTGATTCCATTGTACATTGGTACAAAACCATCGTTCATGTTGTAAAGTTGTTGGTAACCTGCAGCCGCTTGATTCTCTAAGTATAATCTGTAAGAAGCTACTGACATGTAAATGTATAAATCTTCTTTAGTATAAACCGCTGTTGGAATAGAAGCTGTTACTAATCCTAAGTTTTCATCAATGTTAGTTGCAGAGAAAGCTGTAGCCGCTCCACCTGAATTATCAGCCTCTACAATTGCTGCATCGTTTTCAAAGTGTCCGTTACCTGCATGCATGAAACCTGTAAATTCACCTGAACCTGTATTTGCACCTCCCCAGATTTTAGTTTCTACATGGTCAGCAATAGTGTCAGATAAGTATGACATTACAAAAGCTGCAAAGTCACTAGACATACCTGAATTATGTGCTCCTGATACCATTTGAGAAGCTTGCCAGTCAGCTAATAAATCAGCTTTACATAAATCTACATTGATTTGTAAGTTTTCTGGTAGTAAGATTCTTTCTGTTAATGTTAATGTACCTGCATCTGTAAAGTCACAATTTGCGTCTGTGATTAATCCTGATGAAGCTACCTTAGTGATGTTCCTTTTGAACTTCACATTCTCTAGTACTGTTAAGAACTCTAGTGATTTACTAGACTTTAACGCTGCTGCTATGTACTGACCAGCGTGTTCTCCAGCATAAGCACTTGTAATTGAATATCCCATTGTTTTTGTTTTGTTTTATGTTAAAAAATTATTTTCTTAATGATAAGTTATACCAGAACCTTTCTTTACTATCTAGTCTAGCATACTCTGATTTACTAATCTCCTTTACTGGAGAGTCGTTATTTTCTTTTGAGAACCTGTTTGTGTTAATAGGCGTTGTAGCAGGTTGTTTTGACAATTCTATTTCCTGTTCTTGCTTTTCTGACTTTAACTCTGCAACCTCTGCTGTTAAATTTGACACTTTATCGTTGATTTCTGACAATATCACCCCAAAAACATCGGATAACTCAGCAATGATTTTTTCGTTGTTAAAATCAACCTCCCTTGTCTCCTTAACTTTTTTCGGTAATCTCACCTCTTCTTTTGCTTCAACCTCTTCCTCTACTGGTTCTTCTTCAGTAGGTTCTTCAGTTTCCTCTTCATAGATTTCTGCTACAAGTCCTTCCTCTTCTACTGAAAACCCAATACCATCTTCTGTCTTGTATTCACCAATAGGTAAAGGTATTGTCGTTCCGTCTTCTGTAAGGATAGCAATATCTACACCAGCTGTTAAATCGTCAGCTGTTGAAACGATAATAGTACCATCTTCTAATTTTGCTTGATACTCTAGTGATACCTTTGTAGGTTCTAATCCTAAAGCTTCTAAAATTTGTGTTTTAATGTCCATGTTTATTATTGTTTTATACTAGTATATAGATTATGTATTACTTTATTTGATTTATCTAGCTTCGTCTAGTGTTGTCTCAACTCTTTCCCCAAGTTTTTTTGCTGCTTCACCCGCTTCAATAGCATGTTTAATAATGGGAGGTTCTTGTATACCTAACTTTTTAGCACCCGCCCTGAGTTTTAACGCATGTGAAATAACAGTGTCTCCAGCCGAGTAAGCTTCGTCTCCATCTTGATACACTTGTATACCTAAGTCTTGTACTTTATTCTCAAAGAAATCATCTTCTTTCCCACTAGAGGCTTCGTAATCCTTTTTCAAAGATTCTAATTCTATTTTCATTTTGATATTACTGTCTCTCATTTTTTCGTACTGGCCGTACATTGTCTCAAATTTAGACAAACCGCTTGTAGCTTTACCAACTGCTTTATGCATTAATTTCATTGCATCCTCTACTCTCTTTACTGTTTCTAATTGTACTTTCTGAGTTTCACCTTTAATACCTCCTAGTGACAACATGTATTTTTCGTTATTCATTATCTAAAATTTGTTTTAGTGCCTTTAGTAAGGCTTTATTATTATCCTTGTTCATTGTTTCCATCTTATCTACAAAGTAACCTTCAATAGATAGACCTTTCAACTCACCTGATTTGATTCTTTCCCACATGTCATCATTATCTATCTTCATTTTTACGAACCATGTACCTACTGGTAAGTCAAATCCGTACAGGTTAGATTTATCCTGTTCACCTTCTTTTATCCAGGACTCTATTGTAAGAACTCCTGAAACCCTATCCTCATGTTGATATGTAGCCTTGTGGTGGTTGTTATTCCTTAAGTAAAGTTCACTAGCTAATCTTACAGTTTCCTTACTGAAGTAAACATAATAATCTTGGTCTTTACTAGCATCATACCTGTATATGTTCTTGTTAGGTATCAAAGCAGGACTTACAAGCATCCTTTTTTCCTCATCTACTGCTGCTAGTGTAAGATTGTTTTTTTCTTTACCAAAGAATATGAAATCAACCTCTATAGCTGGGTCCGTTACTAGTGATATAGCGTCAATAGCTAACTCTTGATTCTCATCTGATATTACTAACTCTGTTATCTTGTAGGACTTTTTACGTTTCTTTTTACCTTCCATGTATATATATAGATTTAGTTACTGATTATTTTATATTGTTGATTGTGTTCTGATTCCATCTAATTGGGATTGTGAGTCAGTCATTTCATCTGTTACTACATAAGCTTTTATAGGTTCTGGTTGACTATCACCACCTCCTAAAGTAAATGCTCCAGTAGTAGCTGGCGCTGTACTTGATACAGTAGGTGTATTTACTCCACCACCACCACCTCCACCTCCACCACCATCACCTACATCTTGAGCATAAATAGCCCTTACATTAGCTAGACCTGATAATACCGCTGCTCCTGCTGCAATACCACCTAGTACAGGACCTACATAAGGTATTGATGCCATACTAGTAAAAGCTGCTGTAGCACCTAAGTAAGTCTGTATAACAGCTGATGAAGCTGCAATAGCCTTCTGTTTCTTATCAAGTGCTTTCTTTTTGTTGTTAAATTTCTTCTGAATTTCTATTTTCTGGTCATCACTAAGACCTTCAACAGCTAATTCCCTTGCTAACTGATTATCTAATTCTGTTTGTCTAGCGTCCATGTTAGCTGCAAAACTATCTAGTACAGATTGTGCAATTTCAAATTTAGCTGCAGTAGCTGCCTCCTGCTCAAGCTTCTCTATTTCGTCATAGTTGGAGTTGATTTCCTTTTGTTGTTCTCTTAAACTATCGGTAAGTAACACTCTTTCATCTGCCGTGAGTGATTCCGCTTCTAATATTTTGTTATGATGTTCCTGTAACTCATCTAACTCCCTTTGTCTATCTGTCTTTAGTGAGTCACTGTATTCCTTCAAGGCGGTACCTTTTAATTCAGTAAGACTCCTTTGGTGGTCCTCTTCTTTTTTCTCTTCCTCATCTGTTATTTTGTCCTTCTCATCTTGTATAGCTTGTAGTCTGTTTAATTCTATCTGGTCGTATTTATCATTAAGAGACTTGATAGTCTGAAGTCTTAAAGTCTCATCTCTAATGTCACCAGCCTTTAGTAGTGCTTTTTGTCTAGCTTGTTCGTTAGCCATCTGTTGCCTCAAGGCATCGTCTTGTTCCTGTAATAGTAGTAACTCGTTTTGTAATGATTTTACGTCTTCTGCTTGTGTCTCTTTGTCTTTTTGTCTTTGCTTGTACCTATCATGTGACCTTTTTCTTTTATCATCTAATTCTTTCAAGTTGTCTGCTGCATCTTGAGCTGCTTTTGCCTCTAGGTTTATCAAGTCTCTTTGTGCCCTAATTTGGTCGTTTACTGTTGTAAGGTTTTTACGAGCTTGTTCACCATTACCTGCTAGAATTTTCGTGTTGTCCTTAATGATTTTAGAATTTTCTTCAGTATAGTCGTTTATGTTTTCTAATTCCTCTGCATTTATCTTTAGTCTATCATTGTTATGGTCAAGGTCTTTATTGTAATCTCTTTGTTTTTCTATTAACCTTACTAGTTGTTTTTCTGCTTCTGTATCAGCGTCCTCTAGGTCGTTTTTAAAATCAAGTTGCTTCTGAAAATTACTATTTAACTTCTGTGTTTCTTCATTCAGTTTCTTTTGGCTTTCTACATTTACGTCTGTAGAAGAACTCCAAGACATTACTAGTCCTATCAAAGAACCTATACCTACTATTAGAGCTCCTATACCTGTAGCGATAATTGCTAGTTTCAATAGATGCATAGCTACTGTAGATAAACCGATAGCACCTGTAAGAACTCCTTGAACACCAGCCCAGACCGCTGTAGCACCCGCTCTACCATATGTAAGTACCACTCCAGCTTTATCAAACACCTGTGAAGATTTCTCTACTATAATTCTTTTTACTGTAGCTGCCATTAAAGCTGCTTCTGACATCATTCTAACTCCCTGTGCAATTGCTATGGCTGATTGTACTTTAACCTGTATTTTTTCAAGGTTCTCACTATCTACACCCATTAGACCCATTGCACCTTGTGCCACAGCAAAACCACCAGCAATCCCTTCACCCATCTTTAGGAAGGCTTCTGCTTTCTGTTGAGGCTCCAATCCTTCCATGTTTTTCTCAAGGACCTTCATCTCACTACTAGCGTTCTGTAATTGAGCTTGTAAGGCTTTAAATTCTGGGGTACCTAGTGGCGCTCCTTCAATAGTATCTCTTAGTGTTGAAATTCTGTCTTGTAGTTCAGTAATACTTTTTACTGGCTTCTTAGTATCTACTACAAATTTCATGTTTAATTTCTTTGACATCTCTTTTAGATTTCTACAGCGTTAGTTTTATTAATATGTAATTTTACTACTGCATGCCACTGAGTATTTACATCTGTCTGTCCTGAAACTCTTATTCTGAAAATAGTAGGGGTTGTTACTATAATTGAGTAACTTCCTAGTCCTCTACCATCACTTCCTAAAGTCCTGTTGATAGTTATTGTATTTGTCATAACTCCTTCGTTATCACTCCTTACAGCTCCAATCCATTGATAACTTATGTACTCTCCAGCAGTACCTCTTGTACCGCCTGTACAAAGAGCTGATAAGAATATTTCATATAGAATAACACTATTTGTAGGTAGTGTAATTTCTTTGTTTATTACATTATCTCCATTAATGTATAAATCTACATTTGAACCTGAAGTAGTCTTTCCTGATACTTGTAATACTGAATATTGTAAAAGTCCCGCCTCACTATTGAACCCTCCACCACCAATACATAACTCGTTTGTATGTGTAGACCTTCCCATCTTTCCTACAACCACAGAATTATTCACACCTCTGTCAATTACATTTGCCTCACCAGATACTAATGAGTTGTTACTTTCAGTTATTTTATTAGACTCTCCAATGACTTGTGAATTTCTACTACTTGATACATTGTTACTTCCTACCTGTGTAACTCCTTTTGAACGTTCCTTTTTTTCTATTACTAAAGAAGGCGTGAAAGCTCTACATATACCATCTTGAAATTCGTACCCGTAAGCTAAACAAGTTTCTTGATTTGGCATCATTTCATTTGTCCCGTCAGTAAATATAATTACTCCATTTTTTCTGATTTCTTTAGGTTTAATTTTATATTTTTTCTTAAATTCCATTATGTAAGTAGTATTAATTCTACAGTGCTTAATTGACTCGGCTTGTAGTCTATTTTATTTATTCTGTACTGTCTATTTTTTATCTGTATTAAATCATAGAAGTTTATGTTTGATATCTCTAATGGAGTCAGTAGAACCTTTACAGACATAGTCTTTGTATCTGAATCGTATAACTCGTCATAGTATGGACTCCAGTATTCATTAAATAAATTCTTTACAGGAGTGTTACCCGTTGAAGATATTATCTGATGAGCTCCAAAATTGAAATCTCTACTACCTACTACAGTTGGTAAATCTGTTACATGAGAAAATAAACATACATACGACTGGTCTTCATTACCTAGTCCTGCCGCTGCTGGTATTCTGTATGTACCATATGATAGTTGTGGTAGGTTAGTATGTGTAGATTGGTCTCCTGATACGTCGTATAGTATTCTTGGTTTGTTATCAAAACCTTCTATTGTCCCATCACTCTTCTGTGTTACTATTTGTGGAACTGTAAGTGTTGAACTGAAGTCTGCAAACAGTGGCGTACAAAATGTAGAACCAAATACTTTCAATTCTAGTTTCTGAACTCCTGTAGATACTGAAAATGAACTTGCATCTATTTCATAGTTACCAAATACATATCCTGTTGAATTTTCATATACACCTGTAGCGTAATCTTTGTCGTCCTTCTTGTAGTTAAACTCTACTTGTTTTTTTAGTTTTACAGGCGTTAATTTTACTTCTGACAAATCTACCTTATCTGTCCAATCATATAATTTTTGAGTAATATCAGTAGTACCTTCAGTGTTTTTAAAAATATCACCATAAGGTTCTATTTTCAGTACTGTATCGTTATCTTTACTTTTCAGTACTACTAGATTGAACATAGTAAAAATATCTTTAACAAACTCCCACTGTTTCACCTTACTTCGCTTAGTTAGTAAAACAGTTGTATCAGTATAAGAAGACATTATACTTGAAGTTAAGTCACAAGTTGGTACTGATTGCGTAGCGTTAATACCTTGTATAACTGAGCCAGAAGACTTTTTGAATTGGAAATACAATTTATCTCCTGCATCTAAAGTGATATTAATTGTTCCACTATGCATTACTACATCACTACCTGAACTTGTATGATATGACGCCCATTCACTGGAAGTAATCCCTGTACTAGCATCTTCTTTCCAAAGGTTCACTTGATAACCACTAGCACCAAACGTCTGTATATTTATGTTCCATACTAAATCATATACAGTATTATCAGTAGCGGCTACAAACTCATCATCTGCTGTTACCCACCCCTGTGAAACTAGATTAGCTTCGTTATTATTCCATAGAATTTTTTGAAAACTAGTAGTAGCTGTATTATTTGAAGCGTCATTATTTCTTATGTATTCTGCTGTTTCAGCACCTGATAGGCTTGATGGGTTAGCGTCGTTTCCCCAATTGAAGTCCATGAATAACCTCTTAAAATCTGGCTCATGACTTGTACTAGTACCAGCATAATTACCTATACCTTCAATGAAATCTGATTGATATTGAAAACCTGCTTCACTGATAATTCTATCAAACAGATATTTTACCTTAATCCATGGTCTGAACGCATCTGATAGTTTCCAGAAAACTGGATAACCTTCGTTAGCACCTGTAGTAAATTGAGTGATATCTCCATTGTATCTACAGAAAGGATATTTTAATACGTTAGTAGTTGTAGCACCCGTCGCACCCGCATGACTTCCGAGAGGTAAGGCAGTAACAGGCAAGGACCCAATCCAGCTACCTTTTATGTTAGTTTTATGATACTCGTGGGTTAGTTCATCAAAACCATTATTGAAGTCTGCAAACGTCTTATTTCCAATTGAAGTCTTTAGTGATATACTAGATGAAAATAAATTAACATTGTAAGACACCTCCCCTTCTTTATCTGTAATACTTATCAAGGTTAAACTTCCTTCAAATATTGTATGACCATCTTCCTTCAGTGTAGCTTTTGATATCTTGTAAGGATTGAAAACATCACTCTGTCCTTGTGTAGCTATTGTTACATCGTACAAGTGATTGAATATCTTGTTGTTATGCTTAGTAGCTGGTAGTGAAAAAGCCTTACTATATGATTGAGTTTTTTCTGCTATGTTCTTGAAGTTATCAATACTTAATGTTAGTGGTAAACTTTCATGTGAGTACATATCTAGTATTACTTGACCATCGTCTATATCTGTAATAAGAGGTGTAGCAGGACTTTGTTTTAATACGACTTTGTTTATGAGTATTACTGTGTTGCCTGGTGATTCCCAATTCATACAGAATATCATAGACTCTTGTGTAGCCGTAAATGTGTATGTAAGATTTACAGCTGCTGTAGTTGTTAAGGAGTTACCTAATGTATATCCATTACCACCGATAACATCATAGGAAGTTCCTCCTGTAGTTACTGAACTACCTCCAAAGTTTCTAATTGAAAAAGTCCCTACAGCTCCTGTAGTTACTAATACTGTAATATCATAATGTGTTCCTATGTTTAATCCGTCTACTAGTTGATACGCTCCTGACTTTCCTGTTCCTGTAGAAGTTAAGTTTATCTTATTTGAACTAGTAGTAATTGTAGGCGCTGCTGTAGCATCAAAAGAACCTCCACTTGTATGATATGATTTCCAAGCTTGAACAGGTACACTAGATAACATTGCAGTTTCAGAGGGTGTAGACGTTGTTACAGCTGTAGTAGTTAACATGAAGTTAGCAAAGTAGAATAACGGGTCAGCAATTAAATTCGTACTACTAACTACTGAACTGTAAGTGTATTGACCATTATACTCCTGTGGATGTAATACTAATTGTAAACTCATTATCTTTTTTGTGTTTTTCTTTTTATACTCTTAGTGATACTGAAGGTGTACTGAATTAATTTATCATTAGAACTTGTTAACCTTGTATGACTTTCAGTATCTAGTGTTACAGGTGTAACGTATTTTCTGATTTGACCTTCATCTATTTCATCTGTAGAACTCTTTTCAAGTATGAATACATCTGTACTGATAAATAACTCTTCTAACCATAAAGCTTCTTCAGAGGTTATGTAGTCTGTATTGACGTTAATTCTCTCTGTAACCTTACTGGTAAAATTCCTTGTACCTCCCTTATACCCTCTAACACTAAAGATATCCTCATTCCATGTACCATCTTGTTGTTCGTAATTAATAGATTTCTTACTGAACACCCTTGAACTCTTCTTAGTAAAGTTATAGTAGTCCCATACTCCAAATTTATTCAACCATGTAAGTCTGATAGTTTCAAAGCCTCTACAATCATCTTCTTGCTTGTAGAATTTGTAGTCTGTAGATATTGTAGCTGTAGTATCATCATTTGCATACACTACATAGTAATCCCAATTCGCTGGAACTGTCAACCCTGCTCCTCTGATATTTGCAGGACCTACACCAGCAAATTGTAATTTAGTTTCTGACTCTGTAACTACAGCTCTATAACCTCCTTGTGAACCTACACATTCTACCTGTAGTAAACTTCCTGTAGCAGAACCATTATAATAAAATTGTATTTTAAGTTTATGTAATGTAGGGTTAGTAGTACCTGACGAACCTACTATAAAGTCGTCATTGTACGCTTGAAAGAAACCTAAAGTAAGATAATCATAATCTCTTACATATTGTATTGTTGGACCATTACTTAAAAACTTACTACTAGTACTGTTCAGTATAAAATTATAATACCCTAGATTGTAACCAATATCTGAAGAACCAGTACCCTTGTTTAGGACGTCTGTTTCATTTAGTACTCCATTATACACTAGGTAGTTAGATGACTCAGTTGGAGAGTTGTAGTGTACTACAGTACCTACTTGTGATGTAGCAGAATATTCCATTGTAAAGATAATCTTAAAATATCTAACTGAATTTTTATTAGTAGCATACCCATCTACTCTATGTATATCATGATACTGTACGTTGTAAGGTGTTGTATTTGTATTTGAGTAATTAGATGAACCTGTCTTAACTATACCACCTTCATAATCTGGACTTACATAAGAATCAATAATAGGACTGAAATCAAATATGCCCTTACCTTTTACATTAGGTGTAGCTTTTACAGTAGCTATCTTTACTAAACCAGACACTTGATTAGATATGTGAATTTCAGCTCTGTACTTGAAGTTGTAAGTTGAGGTTACAAGGGGTTCGTATACAGTAAACATTATCCTTTCTCCTGATGGTACTAGTTTATACTTGGGTTGTTGTTCTATTGATATCATATCTGTTTACCTTTAATCATTAATTTATCTAGTATATCTTCACCAAACTTCTGTATCAGTTCCTTCCTGAATTTTCCTTGTGTAGCTGCTATAGGTTGAGAATAAAAGCTTAGTGATTTAATACCTCTAGCAAATATACTCCTTCCTATTAAGAATGGGGCGGACTTACCTGTAATCCCTTTCCTCCTTGTAAAGGCTTGTATAGCTGATAACCTTGGAAATCTCTTGAATTTGTAAGGACTCTCTTTCCTTCTACCATCTACATCTACAAAGGTCTTTCTACCACTAGTACCTTTATGTTTACTTCCTTTTGGTAGTACAGAACCTCCTTTACCTCTAACACCCTTGTTTATAAAATCAGCGTGTTTACTACCTTGAAAATCAACAGCATACGTCTTTGTTGTTTTATCATACGATAACTTGTATTTTAAGGACCTTAGTAATTTTCCTGTATCAACCCTCTTCTTTCTCTTAATAAGACTTTTTGCCTGTCTCACTATACTTTTACCATACGACCTTAAGTACCTTTCAAGCTTTGGACTTCCGAAAGTTTTCATTAAGCACTAGCAATAAAAAGTTCTACCTGTGGGTTGTAAGAACTACCTACTGGTCTTACTTGTATACTAGCTAGGTTTTCCATAGTACCAAAAGATGGTGAGGTATCTGCTTCTCCTAGTAGTATTGCTGCTGCTTGACTAAGTACATGACTATTACCAGCTGTAATTGTTACTTGGTAATTATCACTAGTACCTACTACCGCTAATTCAATTTCAGCGTCAGCGTCTAGGTTAGTGACTCTTATGTACTTTACTAAATCAACATCTATAGCACTACTAGAGGTGTGTACCGCTGCAGCAAAGGATGCTATTGTAGTAGTCTGTGAATGTGGACATGTAATAGTACGTTCTAAAGTATCTAAAATACCTGTTGTAGTTACTGTATTAGTAGAACCTCTGTTAGTCCCATTGATTGATACAGTCTCTGTAATTGTAGTTGTTAAATCTGCCATTGTTATTTTTGTTATTATTTTATTTTACACATGTAACTGATTGATTAATAGGTATGTCACATGAGTCAAGTACCGACTCTATTATCACTGGTACGTCTACAACCCAACCTGTTAACGTGTTATCAAACCTCTCTGTAAATGGTTCACATGTAAAGTCGTCCTCTACATAGTACCTAGCTTCCTCTCCATGTGTTAAACTAGCCGTGTGTAGTAACTCTCCATGTTTAAGTAAAGCTATGATATCAGTTGTTATCTGTAAGGTTTCACTTAGTACCTCTTGTTCGTTACTGTTATCTGGTTCTACAATATCCATTACAAATATCTGAAAGTTAAACGTCTGTTGTGACAAACTAACCTCTACATTAGTAGGATTAATATGGTACAGTGGAAATTTAGTATTCTTTTCAAGGTCAATATCCCAGATATCTCCTGTACTAGTAGCTTGTATCTGTTTATGTAATTCACCTATACATGTTAGTGTATTCAGTACGTTACTATATGTTTTGTATCTTATCATATGTTTACTTGTTTTAAGCTGTTAAGGTCCTGTCTGTATGATAAATAGGTTAGTACCTCTAAAATTCCTAATCGTGTAACCTCGTCCATCTTAAGTACATTCTCGTTTGATAGGTTATACATTACCGAATACCAACCCCACTTTCCAAGAATTGCTCCTTCCTTTCCTGTAGGTCCTTCTTCATCACCTTCACTGAAGACTGCAGCGTATGATTCAACAATTCCCTTCCTAAATCTGAAAAAAAAACCGAGGCCCCATTAAAGTCCCCTACTGTAAGATTGTTTAGTAGTATCTGTTCCCTTTCCTTACTAGGTTCGTAGGGTTCTATCTGGTACTTATCTCCATCTCTTAGTGTAACTGGTCTGTATAGTATTGAAAGTATCTTATGTAGATTATTGTTTACTCCTTGTGATAGTAAAGCGTCAATATCAACCCACTCACCAAATGTAAGGTCTACTAGTTTAGGGTGGAAGCCGTAATCAACCCCATGTATAGTTACAATATGTTTAAGTTCGTCATCTGGTTCTGAGTTTAGTAATACTGATAAGTGTTTACCTAGTTCATTGATATTGTTTACAGGTAGTCTATAGATGTCTCTTTCAGATATATCAGTAAGTACTCTTATTATCTTTACAATTTTCTCTAGTGACTTATGAGACTCTCCTAGTATGTTTTGTATAGCTATGTACTGCTTGATAGGTACCTCATCCCAATGTTCTGGTAGGTTATGTAGAACCTCTTTGCCTTGTTTTAGTAATGTAATATTCATCTGTATGTATATAGAAATTGTTAGTAATTAGTTTAAAATGCTACTGGACGTAATACTTACCTATGTTTTTATCTATTAGGTAGTACATACGCATAGCCATTGCATCACTGTAATCTGGAGACCTACCAATAACCTCCTTTACTTTATCTTTAGGTATTATCTGTAGTTTATTATCTTTGTCAGCGTCCTTACTTCTAACCTGTTCAAGCTCCTCTGTAATGTCCGCTCGTATACCTGTATCATTAGTACTGATACCAATCTGTCCCTTGTTTACCATCTCTGATAACTTGTAGTAACACTGAGTCTTTAGGTTCTGGTAGTTCTCATTCTTTAGTGGTCTACTATTGTTTACGAACCCTTTACATCTTAGTAGGTCTACTACACCCCCTCCAACCCCGTCCTCATCTACTATGATGTTTCTCAAGTTGACGGCGTGGTCCTTCTGCATGACTCTAATCTTGTCATAGACCTCAGTTATAGACGTTTTAAGGTAATATTGCACAATTTCTATATGATAACCTGACCACAGCATTAAAACTGTCTTATCCACACCGAATCTTGCTACGTCACAAGTAATGTATTTCTCACCTCTTACACCCTCCTGTTTAAATAGGTTCACTATACTGTTGTAGTTGATTAGATTATCTTCACTAGCGTCGTACTCCCAGTTACCATATAGTAACCTCTGTTTGTTTAGTTCATCAAGGTTTTCTAGTTGTCCCTTGTAATGTTTACTTACATTATCATTATCATCTACTAGACTCTGTATAAACTTTCTGTAAGGTTTTAATGTGTTATCTCTACTAGGTCTGTAGTATTCAGTGTACACCCAATTCTTAGCTGGGTTACATGTTAGTAATAGTTTTGGTATAATGTTGTTCTCATCTAGTTTGTACCTTATCCTACTACTAACAACGTTCTTAGCCTTCTCTGATATCTGATTAGCCTCATCTATGAAAGCTCCTGTTATCTCTAAAGAACCTAGTGAGTCAAAGTTTCTATCACTAGGATATGCAAACAGGTCCTTCAGTATAATCTCACTACCATTAAAGAATGTAATGATATTCGTACTACCATTAAACTTGTAGTGTTCAACCGCTTTGATTCCCCACTGACTACATACTTCAAAGAATGTATTGAGTGTTGTCTTCTTTAGTGTATCTAGTTTAGACCTCCCCATCAGATACCTTGTTTCAGGATATCTTATACACATAATGATTAACCAAGCTACACCCACCCAAGACTTACCACCTCCAGCAGCACCTCCAAATAGTACGTCAGTAGTAGTGTTATCAAACAGGTACTTAACAGCTCTCTTTTGAGTCCTAGTAAAGGTTGGGTTTATATTCATTAGTAGTCGTCACCATCTATGTTTATGTTTATCTTGATAGGTTCGTTATTACTAGTGATATCTAGTTCCTGTTTCTCTATGTAACCACGTTTCTTACCTTTTGTTTTCAGATAGAATATAGTAGCAGCTGTACCGCCGTCCTTCATCTGATTATGTAACTGACTCTCAGCAAAGTCTAAGGCTATGTTCTCTATATCCTGTACTTGTAGAGCAAACTTCTTATCTTCATTACACCACTTGTAGAAAGTACTCCTTGGTATATCTAGTTTCTTACAAGCTGTTGTTACTACTCCTAAAGATGCTTCTAAAGCTTTTAGTAGTGATTCCTTTTTTATGTGCCTACTTTTGTCCATTCTTGAAATGTTTTAGTGGATAGAATATTAATGAGTTTCTGTAGCCATTACTAGCTAATTGATTTATCGGTGTTACTCCATGCATGTTTCTCCAAGCTGGATATACTAACATACTATTGTCTGCCTGTTCTATTGTAGCGTTATAGTCTGGTACATGTAAGCTTCCCCCTGTACTATTAAGTCTCTTTGTAAAGATTATGTTTACAGTGTCTTTGAAGTTACCAGTGTCTCTATGGAAGTTTGCTGGTATGTTAAAGTTAGATATACTACTGGTAAACATAGTACCCAGTTTATTCTTATCATCTACATCTTTGAATATCTCTTGTTGTTTAAGGTAGATTTCTGGTGTTATCTGTTTTATTAGTTGTTCTCCTTCAATACAGCTAGCTAACATTGCCTTTACAAAGGTTTTTGCTGTTTCACACCTATGTACACTACTAGTTGTAGATACCTTTCTCCTATACCTAGGCGCACAACCTCCAAGTATTGTAGAGTATTGTTCTACTCCACTAGCACGTCTCATTGATGACTTCGGTACTCTGTCACTCCTAAACTCTATGTTAGCTACTACTAGTAACTTACCTAGTCTTTCACTGTATTTGTTTACGTCCTTTATGTAGAAGCCTATTGGTATTCCTTTAGATAAGAATATTGTGTCCTCTATAATATTTGCCTCTATGTAGGGACAAACGTCATTAGACTTCCTTTCATGTTCTACTTCTTGTAGTTCTATTTCTTTCATAGGTCTTGTATTATGTTATCAAATTCTATTTTAACCTCTTCTAAAGGTCTGTTATTATCTATCATGTATATCTTACAATATCTTCTACATTTGTTCATTAGTGATATGTGCTCCCTTAACTTCTGGTTGTATGTGTCTATGTTGATATGTTTACCTCTACTAGCAATCCTAGCAGCGTTATTCATGTAGGAGGTCTTTAGGTATACTAGGTGTACTTCATTGTCCCTTGATAACTCCTTAATGTCCTTCTGTTGGCAATACCTACTACCAGCTATCAGTAGACCTTCTTGTTTAGTCCCTTTGATTTTATCCATTACCTCTTTTTTCTTGTAGATAGACAAGCTGTCAGCCCCACAGATATCTAAACCTAACACCCAGTACCTCTCACTAGTCCTTAAGAATATATCGTTAGTTTCCAGTATAGGTCTATGTAACATACTTGACTTTCCTACACCATAGTTACCAACTACAAATACTATCTTTCGCATTCCACAAGGTATTTTTGTTCAAACGTTTCGTACCTAAACTGCCATAGAACGTCCCAATAAACACCCTGCCGTACGTTTTCTGACATCTTCTCAATCTCTTTGGCTATTCGGTCAATATAGTACCCAATGTACCTTTTTTCACCGATTCTATATTTCTTGTAAGCACACAGGGTTGTCTCTATTTGAAAGACATTACCATTGTAGTTCCTTAAGTAACCTTTAAATACCTCATGTAGCATTACTAAGTCCTCTTTTTGTAACCTCCTTTTTGTTCCATGTGTAACAAGGTCTGGTCTATTTATACTGAAAGCTAATCCATTCCTACAAGACTCTGCTTCCAACATGTTAAGGTACGTAGGCTTGTGAGTGATATCAGTAATAGAGTTCAGTACGTCTAGGTAGTTAAACAGACTAAACCTACCAAAGTACTTGATAGCTTCTATCTTATTATACATCTGTGTCCAGTTACTACACTTGAAGTACCTCCTTTGACTTGTACCGCATAAGGACCTGTAAGACCTAACCGCTTGTATAAACTGATTGTTTGATTTAATCCTTAGTCTATCTGTTTGGAACACTAGCTTGTGTTTGTTATTGTCCCACCAGTCGCTCATCCTTCCCAAGTCTGCCTTTATGTAGTCTGGAAATTCGTTGTATATGTAAAAGGTAGTCGTAGCACTATAGGTACATCCGTACAAGAAAGATATCCAGTACCTCTGTTCTATGTTAAGCTCGTACCTATCTGCTAGGTATTGTAA
>Ga0307488_10000487_pt1 | contig 32851 bp, 28 predicted proteins | sample SB02metaG_FD_202248 | JGI IMG/M metagenome (GOLD analysis project Ga0307488, IMG submission 202248) | Sea-ice brine microbial communities from Beaufort Sea near Barrow, Alaska, United States - SB 0.2 | ecosystem: Environmental > Aquatic > Marine > Coastal | place: USA: Alaska | collected...
GGATAAAAGTGCTGTAGTTATTTGATTAAGCTTTAGAACGAACGATTTGGTCTTCATAGTCTTTATCTTCAATACGTTATTAGCACTAATAAGTATAGACAACAATTAGCAGGAACAGAGCCATAAATTAGGTCTTCGCGTTCGTCCTACGAAGTCCTAGTCCAGTGCCACCGCAGCTCTGAACCAGGAAGTTTTGAAGCTAGCATCGGTCACAATAATGGGCTTAATATCTTTACCTATCATGATCTTCAACATACTCAGAAAGGGTTTATGAGTGCAGATTTTCCCTTAATTTTAAAATAATACACTTCTTAATATACCCTCACACTGCGGCCATCAAAAGCCAGCGATGCACACAGGCAGAAAACGCCTTAAAATGCATTTTGTAAATATTGAGGGTGACAAGTGACAGCATATTGTTCAAAAGAGTGTTTACATTCATGGTACTTACCGGTTAGGCATATTTGGCGATTGATCTGATCACCAAATGCCATGAATGTTCCCCAGTTTTTTAACTATCTTTCTGATTTGTATATATTATTTGTGGGTATAACTCAGACTTTTATAACGTCAATTTACGATGTCCTCTCGTGGGACAATTTATTTCTGAGCTAAGGACTTCAAATTAACATACACCCGGAACGTAAAAAGGCTAAGTATATGATAATCGATATTCTATAGACTCTATCATAAAGGTAACATTCTTCAATCCAAAAAATATATTTTTGTTTTTCAATGACATAGGTAATAAAAGCACTCTAGATGACTCGTAATTAAAAAGCAACCTAACACTAGAGTCTGTAGGTGTCTGTGATGTGTTTGTGGAGTCAGAGGCGCTGATTTACGCAGCCAGCGGTATTCGTGAAGGTCGCCTTCTCGCTCACGGACTAAACCGCTAGCGCGCTAGGGGGGATCCACTTTCGCACCTGAATAGTTTCGACATTGCCACTCCCTTCCTATCCTAAGTATAGGGCATGTCGCCCTGAATTTACTTAGGTGCAAGATCATGACTCAGAATACCCAATCTGTTAGTCCTCTTCGTCAACGTATGCTCTTTACTAACCTTCTAGGTTGTACAATCAGGAATTTGAGTCAGTTAACATTATCAGACTTTATTATATTGAATAATGAAACTAGGTTGAAAATATCAAACATTACCGCCGTTTGGGTCAAATAGACCGATAATTTTTATCTAACTTTATTAAGGTCTTACACCATTAACATCCCAAAGATATTGCCCAAAACACTGCACATTATTTGTATCTGTTGATGACATTTTTCCTTTTAGCTAACCCCAAGGTAACTAGAAGTCTTAGTGCCAATGCGATGAACGTATCTAAGGCACGGTGAAGTAAAAAAGTGTGACAAGATTTTTATATTTTAACGCTATCATTTGCTTTTTTGTAAGTTAAGGCCCTGTGGCTGGAAACTTATTAGCAAAACCGCAAAACTTAAACTATATGAAATAATTATGTAGGTGATGGGGCAACTTAAAATGGAAACAAATGATATAGCAGATTTATTTATCACTGCCACTGGGAAAATTGAGTTCTACTGGAACTTTTATACAGTCACCCTACTTGTGCTAATAGGATGGCTTATATCGACTAAAAAAATCCTGCGACCTGGATTAAAGTGCCTAATTACAGTTGGCTATTTGGTCTTTGCATGCATGAATATCCTTGGATTGTGGGGTTCATATACATTTGCAGAAGCCCTTAGGCAGGACTTATTGGTTGCCGCACAGTCGGCCCCAGACACCCTCAAAAATGCGCAGGTTATTCTTGCAGAAAGTTCTTTTTCTAAACAAAAAGTATCAGTACTGTTAATTCACGGCGTACTTGGTGTTTTTGTAGTGTCAGTTATTTGGTTTGGACGTCTAGGGGAATTAGGAGAAGATAACAAGAACTGACCTAACGATCCTAGAAATGCTGGGTATTTTTAGGTTTGAAAAGCTTAGCCTTGTATAAGAAAAACGCTTCAAAGAAGTCAGGGGAATAACGACAACACTGCTCAAATATGACAATTGTCACTCCCTATTGATAATACCTGTATCTAACCGACCCACTTTACTTCGTCCATAGTTTGCACACAGTTTACATACTCAACACGAGATACAAACATGCAACTACCACACTACTGAGCAAAACACTCATTCATGCGTGATTGCCGCTGCTTATGGGTTAACCAAGTCATTTACAGGTAGAAGTGCTTTAGATAATATCGATTTAGAAATTAAGTCGGGACAAGTTTTGCCATACTTGGAGCGAATGGCGCAGGTAAAACGACTTTGATTAATATTTTACTGGGGCGGCTTAATGCCAACTCAGGTGATGTGAGTGTGTTTGGAGTCAAGGCGGGATCTTTGCAAGCTAAGCGTCAGTCGGGGGCAATGTTACAAGTCGCCAACTTACCCGAAACCCTAAAAATCAAAGAGCATATTCAGCTATTTCAAAATTATTACCCCAATCTAATGGATTATCAGCAAGTGATTAGTTATGCGGGGTTGCAAGACATGCAAAATCGTTATTCTAAAAAGTTATTTGGTGGTGAAAAGCAGCGGCTATTGTTTGCTTAAAGTATTTGCGGTAATCCGAAATTATTGTTTTTGGACGAACCAAGCGTAGGCATGGATGTAGAAGCTAGACAAGGTTTATGGCAAGCCATTCGCGATTTAAGAAGCCGCAATTAAGAGGCTTCAATCGATATTTTTACTGTTGTTTAGTGCATTAGTGTTTAATAAAACGCCTGAATATCAGTGATGGCACGCCCTAAAATGAGGGCATGAACATCATGAGTCCCTTCATAGGTATTCACGGCTTCCAGATTCATGACATGACGAATAACGCCATATTCATCACTGATACCGTTGCCACCATGCATATCACGAGAAACCCGAGCAATATCTAGAGACTTACCGCAATTATTTCGTTTCATTAAAGAAATCAATTCAACTGGGCACTGATCCGCATCCATCAAACGCCCCATTTGTAAGCAACCTTGCAAGCCAAGGGTTATCTCGGTTTCCATATCAGCCAATTTCTTTTGAATTAACTGATTGGCAGCCAAAGGGCGACCAAATTGTTCACGATCTAAGGTATAAGTTCTAGCCGCATTAAAACAAAATTCTGCAGCGCCAATTGAGCCCCAAGCAATACCATAGCGGGCTTTGTTCAAACAGCCAAAAGGCCCTGCCAAGCCTTTAATTTCAGGAAACATGTTTGCATCTGGCACAAACACGTTATCCATAACAATTTCGCCCGTTATCGAAGCACGTAAAGAAAACTTACCTTCTATTTTTGGTGCAGATAAACCCTGCATACCTTTTTCAAGCACGAAACCACGAATTTTACCTTCGAGTTTGCCCCACACCACAAACACATCAGCTATGGGTGAATTCGTAATCCACATTTTATTACCCGTTAAGGAATAACCACCATCCACTTTTTTGGCGTGAGTGGTCATCGATGCTGGATCACTACCTGAGTTAGGCTCAGTCAAACCAAAACAACCTACCCATTCACCAGAAGCCAGTTTAGGTAAGTACTTCATGCGTTGTTCTTCAGTACCGTATGAATATATTGGATGCATAACCAGTGACGATTGCACACTCATGGCGCTGCGATAACCACTGTCCACACGCTCTACTTCACGCGCAACCAACCCATAACTCACATAATTAACGTCACTGCCACCATATTGAGCAGGTAAGGTAGCGCCTAACAACCCTAACTGACCTAGTTCATTCATTATTTCGCGATCGAAGTGCTCATGCCTATTCGCTTCAAGCACACGTGGTAGCAGTTTTTGTTGGCAATAATCATGAGCAGTATCACGTATCATGCGCTCTTCTTCAGTGAGTTGGCTATCAAGAAACATGGGATCTTGCCAGTTAAAAGAAGTTAATTTTTGGCTCATTAGGTGGCTCCGTTTATTTATTTTTTTACACATTGTCTAATTTATAGGATGACTCTATGCTTAAAACAAGAATAAATATAATATATAGTTTGTATATTTTCGATAACTTTTTATTATTAGGTGTTTTTACATGAATTTGAAACGTCTTGAATATTTTTGTCAGTTAGCGGCGCTAGGCAACTTTACTCGGGCAGCGCATAAAATAGGCATTGCACAACCAGCATTAACCGTGGCGATTCAAAAGCTAGAACAAGAAGTCGGGCTTAAGTTAATTAATCGTGCTGACAAGAACGCCTTATTAACAGCTGAAGGTCACGTCCTGCATAAACTGGCACTCCAGTTATTAAGTCAAGCAAAACAAGTTGAATTAGAGTTAGAAGAACTAAAAGATCTAGAAAGAGGCACAATTCGTTTTGGCGTTTCAGCTATGATGGGCTCTTATTACTTCCCTAAAATATTGACCAAATTTAAGCAACAATACCCAAAGATAAAAATCCACTTAGTGGATCAAGGCACGGCAGCACTTGAGAAAATGTTACTCAATAGCGAGCTTGATTTAGCCTTAATACGTGGTGATTTAGAAAATCCACAACTACGTTACACGCAACTTATTAATGAGGAAATAGTGGCAGGCATGGTTAGCTCTCATCCTTTAGCCACCGAACACACCCTATCAATGGCACAATTTTGTCAACAGCCGCTAGTGTTATTTCATGAGGGTTACTTTTTACGTGAAGTAGTCAGTCACTATGCAAAAAAACATCACTTAACATTAGACGTTCGTATGGAAACCAATCTTATTGAGCTGCAAAAGTCACTCGTTCGCAATAAGGTGGGTATTACTACTTGCCTATCGCGAATTTTACAAAACGAAGATCAGATGACATCAACCCCCTTTGAGCCAAAGATTGAGTTTAAGCTGAGCTTGGCATGGAAAAAAAACCATTACCTTTCTAAGGCCAGTAAAGTGTTCATGACGTATTTGAGCTCAACGGTTGAGCCTAGGGACTAAGTTTAAATGGAGCCTGTGCGAGTAACTTACTCAAGCCAATTTGTTTCCCTTAATCGTCTTTAAGGAACAGCAATAGGTAAAATTAGCCGATCTAGGAGAGGGTATTTTTAATTGTTCTCACTACTATGAACTGATCTATAAAATTTATCCTTAAACCTATGTATAATGCGCTTTGTTATTGAAAATGATGAGATTATTTTTTTTATAATTTAAAAAACGTATCGGCAGTGATAACAAGTCAATACGCCTAACGTAATAAACAATTGAGTAGTGCAAAATGAATACACTGACTGGTATGCCAAGAGATAAAAAGGGCGAAGTAGATCGTAAATTTGTCGAAGCCCTTGCCAGAGGATTAGATATATTAAGAGCATTTAATCCTGGAGACGGATTTCTTGGCAATCAAGAAATTGCACAACGCACTGGATTGGCTAAATCCAGTATATCTCGGCTAACTTATACCTTAACAAGTTTGGGCTACCTGACATATTCAAAACGCTTAGAAAAATACCAACTTGGGGCTGGCGTGTTAGCTTTGGGTTATGCATTTGTTTCTAACCTTGCCATTCGGCAAGTGGCAAATTCCTTAATGAAAGAGCTATCTATTGCAACGGGTACATCCGTTGGCCTAGCCGACAGAGACCGATTGGATATGATTTATGTGGATCATTGTGCCCCAAAAGACATAGTCACCTTCAAGAAAGAGATTGGTGATAAAATTCCGATGGCAACTACGGCAGCTGGTAGAGCATATTTAGTGGCTTTATCAGAAGAAGAACGAAATTTCTTTATGCGGCATTTCAAAGAAAAATTAGGCGATAAGTTTGATGCCGTCAAAGCAGGTGTTGATCAAGCGTTAGAAAACTATAAAAAATTTGGTTATTGTTATTCGTGGGGCGATTGGGAGCCAGATACCACTGCCATTGCAGTGCCGTTGAAACTCACCCAAGGTCAAATCTATGTATTTAATGCCGGCGGACCCGCATTCCGACTGTCGAAAGAGTTTTTGAGCGGTGAAGTGGCACCACAGTTAAAAAGTATGGTCCGCAATATCGAAGCAACCTTAATTCGGTTTTAGGGTTTTATCTTTTCAGGGTGCTATTTTAACGCACTCTTATTTTGTTCAATTATTTCTCTGAGTAGGTTATCAACGTTTTATTGCGTTTGAGTTCTATTTCTACATACATCGATATAAGAAAGAAATTAAGAAAATACCCACTTTAAGAGCAATTAAGAAGAAGCATTTATACTCTACACTTCAAGGTACTCACACCACCAAATATGGTCGCTATGCCTCAGCCTCTGAATCCCAATCAGTTTAATTGATGCGCCTAATTACCATTGTGTTATCCGCTGCCTTTGTCTTTCTTTTTTGTGCAGTGCGGTGGTGCGTCAAAGATAAATTTACAGGACACAGTGACGTATATCGCCGAGTTTGGATGGAATAGGGGTTGTTATTTAAGGTGCCTAGGAGGCTGTATGAGAGCTCTTATCTTCGATGTATTAAAGTAAAGTACCTAAGTATTACCCCAAAAATAAATGCCAGTAAGAATCAACTTACTGACATCAGTCTGTTGAGGGCTTTTGAGATAAAAATTTATTTTACTTCTTCACCTGCTGCTTGCCTATCAGCATGGTAGCTTGAACGAACTAAAGGACCGGATGCGGTATAGGCAAAACCAATATCATCTGCATACGTTTTTAACTCGTCAAACTCTGCAGGGGGTACATAGCGTTTAACGGGTAAATGGTGTTTAGAAGGTTGCAGATATTGACCCACGGTTAGCATATCAACATTATGTTCGCGCAGATCCCGCAGCACTTCTTCTATTTCACTTATTTCTTCGCCTAGACCAAGCATTAAGCCTGATTTTGTTTTCACTTCAGGGTGGGCTTCTTTAAAGCGACGTAATAAATCTAATGACCATTGATAATTGGCACCTGGGCGCGCGAGTTTATATAGGCGAGGTGCTGTTTCAAGATTATGGTTGAAAACATCGGGTGGTGTTGCAATGAGTATCTCAAGTGCGCGGTCCATGCGGCCACGAAAATCAGGCACTAAAGCCTCAATGGTAATATCCGGGTTATGCTTACGAATTTCGCGAATACAATCAGCAAAATGTTGTGCACCACCATCCCGTAAGTCATCACGGTCTACTGATGTGATAACCACATAGTTTAATTTCATGTCTTTAATCGTGATGGCAAGTTTTTCAGGTTCACCAGCATCAGGCTTTAAAGGACGGCCATGGCCAACATCACAAAACGGGCAACGACGAGTGCAAATTGCTCCTAGAATCATAAATGTAGCTGTACCGTTGTTAAAACACTCTGAAAGGTTAGGGCACGATGCCTCTTCACACACTGAGTGCAAACCATGCTTTCGCATCGCTTGTTTGATGGCATCAATACGTTCAGTTGATTTTGGCAAGCGGATTTTTAGCCACTGAGGTTTACTCAACATTTCTGTTTTTTCTGTTGGCAACACTTTAACAGGGATAAACGCCATTTTTTCAGCGTCGCGAAGTTTTACACCTGGCTCCATTTTGAGCGGTTTATTCATTCGTTTTAAAACCTTTAATGTGCTTAACATCTAGTGTATTAAGCGTGTGAATCATTTGCCTGTTACTACTTTTCGAGGAAGGCTTGTTCGATGACATAATCGCCTTGCTCTCGCGAGGTGGCCTTTTTAAAGCCTTGTTTATTTAACATTGCCATCGTGTCATCAAGCATGTCTTGATTACCACAAAGCATGAACCTATCCGTACTTGGATCAAGCGCTGGCAAGCCAATTTCTTGTGTTAATGTATCCTTAGCTAGCAAGTGAGTAATTCTTTGTTGATGAGCTTGAGAACGAAACGGCTCTCGTGTCACTGTGGGGTAATAAATCAGTTTTTCTTTGACCGAATCACCAAAAAATTCATTGTTCGGTAGTGCATCACAGATGGTGTGTTGATAAGCGAGTTCAGAGATATAACGCACACCATGCACCACTATAATTTTTTCATACTGATCGTACAGGTGTGGATCTTTAATAATGCTCATAAAGGGTGCTAACCCAGTTCCTGTCGCCAGCAAGTAAAGATGCTTGCCTGGTTTAAGGTGGCCAGCTACTAGGGTACCAGCAGGGCGTGTCGATAAAGTAAGTGGCTCACCAACCTGAATGTGCTGCAATCGAGATGTGAGGGCACCATCGGGCACTTTTATACTAAAAAACTCGAGTTCATCTTCATAATTTGCACTGGCAATGCTGTAAGCCCGCAGTAATGGTTTTCCATCGACTTCAAGGCCAATCATGACAAACTGACCGTTTTCAAAGGTGAATGTGGGCTGACGAGTGGTTTTAAAGCTAAACAGCGAATCATTCCAGTGATGCACATTCGTGACTGTTTCTGTGATGGTATTTCTCATTTAGTACTCTTTTAAACTAGGGTGGAAAAAGATAACCGTACTTATGTTACTGGTAATTTACGAATAGGGCTTAAACCAAGGTGGCTTGCAAATACTTCTCACTCCTACCTCTTCATTTGTTCATTTTAGCAATAGCTTGAATTTTGTTGACGATAGCGAACAGGCCGTTGCCACGGGTGGGGGTGATATGGCGCACAAGGTCCAGTTCTTTGAAATAGCCATCGATATCAAAATCCAATATCTGATCCATGGTTTTGTCATTAAAGACGGTCATCACCATGGCCAGTAGGCCATTAACAATCACCGCGTCACTGTCTACCTGAAACTGTAATTTACCGTCCCGCTCCGTGCTGACTAGCCACACACTACTTTGGCAACCTCTGACCAGATTCTCGTCAGTTTTCAGACTTTCATTAATAGGTGGAATACTTTTACCCAAATCGATGATGTACTGATAACGCTGCTCCCAGTCATCAAAAAAGGCCATATCCTCAACAATTTCTTTGCTGCTTGGTAGATTCATCAGTGACTCTCAGGTTATATCGCTAGAAAAAAATACCGGCTTCGAGCTGAGCTTCTTCGCTCATCATCTCGCGGGACCAAGGAGGATCAAATATCAGCTCTACTGCAACCTTTTTAACATTGGGTACCATGCTCACTCGGTATTCTACATCGCCTACCAATACCGGTCCCATACCACAGGCGGGGGCTGTCAGCGTCATATTGATATGCACGGTCTGTGTATCCTGATTGACGAACACTTTGTAGATCAGCCCCAGAGATAACAGGTCAATGGGAATTTCAGGATCATAGACAGTTGCCAGGGCTTGTAAAACCTGATCTTTATGGATTAGACCATCTTCTGGGATGGGGAAATCCATTTTTTGCGGCTTGCGGCCTATGGCATCGGCATCAGTGCCATCAATACGTAGCATATTGCCGCGCCAAGTGACGGTGTAGTTGCCGCCAAGATCCTGGGTGATATTGACAAATTGGCCTTCTGGTATCAGTTGTAAATCGCCATTAGGCACACCCCTTGCTTTGCATTCGCGCTCAGTAACCACCATTTTTTGCATTTATTGAACCTCTTTACGACAAAGCACAGGTTTATCATCATATCTAGCTGACATTAAAGCTTTCACCACAACCACATTCATTGACGGCATTGGGGTTATTAAACTTGACTACCCCGTTGACACCTTCTTTCACATAGTCAATTTCAGTGTTTCTGACTAAGTCCATAGTTTTGGCAGCAATGGTCAGAGTGAGCTTATCACTCGCCTCGATCTTCGTATCCCCGTCTTCTGCTTGCTTGGCAACGTCCAGCACATAGGAGTAACCGGTGCAGCCGCTGACTTTGCTAGACAGGCGCAATAGATGGCCTGGGTGCTCTGCCAACCTGGCTTCGAAATACTTTATCGCAGCTTCTGTCAGGGTGACGGGATCGCCTTGGCGGTTTTTTGGGGTAAACATTTCTACATTCATAAAATAATCCTCACGCCAGCATGCTCTGGACTTTTTTAAGGGCAATAAACAACGCGTCTACTTCTTCTAAAGTGTTATATACCGAGAATGAAGCTCTGGCTGTCCCCGGTAAACCTAAGCGGCGCATAAGTGGTTGGGCACAATGATCGCCAGTACGAATGGCAATGCCCTGACGATCCAAAAGGAATCCCACATCGGCGGGGTGGCTGCCCCGCAATAAAAAACTCAACACGGCTATCTTATCGGGTGCATTACCGATGATGGTTAAGCCCTCAAAGGCTTGGGCTTGTTCCAGGGCGCTGGCCATCAGTGCCTGTTCATGGGCTTGCACCGTGCTTAAGTCCAGGCGCGTAAACCAGTCTATGGCTGCGGCTAACCCGACAGCACCGGCAATATTGGGGGTGCCAGCTTCAAGGCGGTTAGGCAATTCGCCCCAGGTGGAGCTTTGGTAGGTGACTTTGGCAATCATTTCACCGCCGGTCTGCCATACAGGCCAGTCCTGAAGTACCGCTTCTTTACCCCACAGCACACCGATGCCGGTAGGGCCAAACAGCTTGTGGCCAGAGAATACGAAAAAATCACAGCCAATGTCGCTTACATTCACATTGCCATGGGCAATACTCTGGGCACCGTCGATGAGGACCAATGCACCCTTTTCTTTACTCCAGGCGGTAAGCTCTTTTATCGGATTGACTGTACCCAGGGCATTAGAGATATGGGGCAGGGCAACCATCTTCGTTTTCTGTGTCAACAAGGATGCAAAGGCTTCAGTATTCAGTGTGCCATTATCATGGATGGGCGCAATTTTTAGGGTTGCACCGCTACGGATACAGGCCTGCTGCCAGGTGACTAGGTTAGCGTGATGCTCCATTTCTGTTACCAACACTTCATCGCCATTTTGCAGACGTTGGGCCATGCCATTGGCAACAATATTGATACCTTCAGTGGTGCCACTGGTCCAGATCACTTCCTTGCGATCACGGGCATGAATAAAGTTGGCTACTGTATCCCGGGATTTTTCGTAGCGCCGGGTGGCCTCATCGGAAAGATGATGGGCACCTCGATGCACATTAGAATTACACTGGGTGTAAAAATCGGTTATCGCTTGGATCACCGCCTGAGGTTTTTGGGTGGTGGCGGCATTATCAAGATATACCAAGGGGTTACCCTCAATCTGCTGATGCAGAATAGGAAACTGAGCCCGGATTTCATCGATATTCAGAGCACTGTTACTGGCGTTCATTTTACTTCCATCTCCACGAAGCGTGATTGCAATTGGGGCTTAAGCCATTGCGCTAGGTGCTGATTTGGCATCTGATCTACTAGTTCCTGAATAAAGCCAAAGTTCAGCATAACCAGCGCCTGTGATCGAGATATACCACGGGAAAGCAGGTAATAAAGGGTTTCTTCCTCGGTCTCGGCAACGGTGGCACCGTGAGCACACAGGACGTCGTCGGCATATATTTCCAACTCAGGCTTAGTATTTATCTGACCGCGACGGGACAATAACAGGTTGCGGTTATGCAGCTCTGCCAGCGTCTTCTGGGCATCCCGGTGAATATGAATGCGGCCATTGAAAACGGCCTTGGCCTTGTCACCCACAATGCCTCGGGCATTTTCTTGTGTGGTGCCATTGGGCATTACATGTTCGATGGTGCTGTGCAGATCAAAGTGTTCTGCTTCGCCGAGCAAGTAAACCGCGTTAAATTTGGCCTTGGCATGCTCACCGTTGTGAATGATATCCACATCTATCCGCGACAACTCACTGCCATAAGCGATCAGTGTGCTGTTAAGTTGTGATTTTTGCTGCAGGCTAAAATGACAACCGCCGATATGAATGGCCTGATGAGTATGCATGGCGAGTCGGTAATGCTCAAGATAAGCCTGTTCACCGATGTCATATTCGGCAAAACCTGTGCTGAGGCTGGCTTGTTCGCCTTGCCCATGTTCAATCACTGTAGCACTGGCATGGCTACCCAAGCGCACCAGCACACGATGATGAGACTCTTGTCCTTCGCTACTGATATTCACAATTCGAATTGGCTGTTCAATCTTGCTGCCAGCATCAATATCGATAATCAGTCCATCTTCTACCAAGGCATCGTTGACTAGCCCAAAAAGATGACGCTGAGGTTTGATCTTGGCAAACAGATCTTTGGCCGTGCTTTGTTCCTTAACCGACGCATCCAGTAAGCTACTGATATGCAGCCCTTGTGGTAAAGGCAGTGAGCTTATATCGCTTTGTAATTTGCCATTTACAAATACCAAGTCAAGGCTATTTAGACCCTCTATATCTTCAAGGATGGCTTCGCCTGCTGTGTTACCAGGGCTTAATTCAAGCTGTTCTAGTGGTGCCAGTGAGGTATATTTCCAACTTTCTACCCTACGATTGGGCCACTTAGTGTTGCCCAGTGCTTCTAGGGCCTGAGCCCGAAGCGGGCTAAGCCAGTCATCAATGGCCTGACCACGGTCTATGACCTGCTGCAACCATTGACTCATGCATTCGTCTCCTCGGCGTTATCCTGTCCTAGGAAAGCGTAACCTTCTTTTTCCACATCTGTTGCCAGCGAGGCGTCGCCACTTTTGACGACTTTACCATTGGCCAAAATATGCACATAGTCCGGTTTAATATAATCGAGCAGGCGCTGATAGTGGGTGATGATAATAAAGCTGCGTTTGCCGTCACGTTGGCTGTTCACGCCGTTAGCCACTACCTGTAGGGCATCTATATCCAAACCAGAGTCGGATTCATCCAGAATACATAGGCTTGGTTCAAGCAGGATCATCTGCATAATTTCGTTGCGTTTCTTTTCGCCGCCGGAAAATCCTTCGTTAACACCGCGTTTAAGAAAATCTAGCGATAGCTGCACTTGTTTGCAAGCTTCCTTGGCTTTTTTCAGGAACTCTGTGGCAGTCAATGGCGTTTCACCACGTTGCTCACGTATGGCGTTCACTGATTCTTTCATAAAAGCCATATTGCTGACACCGGGTATCTCTACTGGATACTGAAAGGCCAGAAACAGTCCCTTACGGGCTCGTTCTTCTATCGACATGTCGAGCAGGTCTTCGCCGTGAAATTCTACTTGGCCTTCACTCACTTCATAGCCTTCGCGACCAGATAGAATGAAACCTAGGGTGCTTTTACCCGCGCCGTTGGGGCCCATAATGGCATGAACTTCACCAGGTTTAATGTCTAGGTTCAGACCTTTGAGTATTTCTTTTTGTTCTACACTGGCGTGCAAGTTTTTTATTTTAAGCATTAATTCTTATCCTATTGAGCCTTCAAGACTGATCTCGAGTAATTTGCCCGCCTCTACAGCGAACTCCATTGGCAGTTCTTTGAATACTTCCTTACAGAAGCCATTAACGATCATCGATACAGCCTTTTCAGGATCAAGGCCACGTTGCTGGCATAAAAACATCTGATCATCGCTGACCTTGGAGGTAGTGGCCTCATGCTCCACTATGGCAGAGGGATTGCGACTCTCGATATAAGGAAAGGTGTGAGCACCACAGCGGTCACCAATGAGCAGAGAATCACACTGGGTGAAATTACGCGCACCTTCCGCCTTAGCACCCATATGGACCAGGCCACGGTAAGTATTGTTGCTGTTACCGGCGCTGATACCCTTAGAAATAATAGTGGATTTGGTGTTCTTGCCCAAATGGATCATCTTGGTGCCCGTATCGGCCTGCTGTTTGCCCCGGGTCAGAGCAACAGAATAGAATTCACCTACACTGTTATCACCTTTGAGTATACAACTGGGGTATTTCCAGGTAATGGCAGAGCCGGTTTCCACCTGAGTCCAGGAAACCTTGGCATTGGTGTGACATATAGCGCGTTTGGTCACAAAGTTATAGATCCCCCCTTTACCGTTCTCATCACCGGGATACCAGTTTTGTACGGTGGAGTATTTGATTTGAGCGTCATCCATAACAACCAATTCAACCACGGCAGCATGCAGCTGGTTTTCATCCCGTTGAGGCGCAGTGCAGCCTTCGAGGTAACTCACATGACTGCCCTCTTCGGCGATAATCAGTGTGCGTTCGAACTGGCCAGTATTCTCCTCATTGATACGGAAGTATGTGGACAGCTCCATAGGGCAACGTACGCCCTTGGGTATATAGACAAAGGAGCCATCGGTGAATACAGCACTGTTAAGGGCGGCGAAGTAATTATCTGAACGGGGCACCACGCTTCCGAGGTATTTTTTTACCAATTCAGGATACTTATGCACAGCCTCGGAAATGGGGCAGAAAATCACGCCCGCTTCTTCCAGCTTGGCACGGTAGGTGGTCACCACAGACACAGAATCGAAAACGGCGTCTACAGCCACCCCAGCCAGCATTTCTTGCTCATAAAGCGGAATACCCAGCTTTTCGTAGGTGCGCAACAGTTCAGGGTCTACTTCATCCAAGGACTGGGGCTTGTCCGCCATACTCTTAGGTGCCGAGTAATATGAAATGGCCTTAAAATCTATTTTGGGGTAATGCACATGGGCCCATTCGGGCTCTTCCATGTCAAGCCAGCTTCTATAGGCTCGAAGACGCCATTCTAACATCCATTCCGGCTCCCCTTTCATGGTGGAAATGCGGCCTATAACCTCTTCGTCAAGGCCAGGTGGAAAGGTTTCAGATTCGATGTCGGAGACAAAACCGGCATCGTATTTGCGGGATAATGCCTGTTCAATTTGCTCACTCATACTTTAATTTCTCCCTAGCTTTGTTGCCCTGATTTCAATAATTGGATGCCACAATAGCTGATTAATATATTGCAAACCACAAATGTTGTAGACAACTGTATAAAATTGATAACAACGCTAAATACTTGAGTAATTTAGTCAGGTATTTACCTTACAGTACTTGACTAAATTACTCAAGTATTATGGGCAAAGAAATAATCATTTCAATTTACTTACTAAGTCTCAAGTAGCTGCTGATCAGAAAAATACCCAGGTGTTGGCTTGCTAAGCTTTGCAAGCACTGTCATCTGCATACAATTTTGTAGGCTATGCACCCCAATTAAATCTTTGCAGAGCCTGCTAACGTACGACCAGCAAAGTGTGTTCCTTAAACATCTGAGTGGCATCCGAGTGAGTCAAAAAATCTTTGTTGAGTTGCCCAACACTGAACAGAATTTAGGTAGGTAAATAACTGGTTACTGATGTCTGGAATGTCAGGTGACTGAGAGATTGTATAGATATCTGGCTATGTGAGAGCTTATTGTTAAGTGTTTATAAAACGTAATTAAAATTCGTTGCCGTTTAGGTCAACTGCTAGGCAATTTTTGGCGTTAACCAAGACTATTCAATGATTGTGAATAGCCTCCACTTGCCAGTTTTATGATCGCTTTACGTCTTGAGTCGTTTAACAAGGTTTTATACAGCCAACAAGAGGGAGTTTCTCTCTTTCAGTACCCCAAGAAGTGGGTTCATAATGCTGATGTGAGTTTCAAACTTAATTATGCTCGTACACTTACATCATAATATTAGGCAGTAACAAAGACAGTATTGGAAAGGCGATAATCGCAATCAGCACAAAAACGTCCATTACCAGAAATCTTGCCACTCCCATAAAAATGTCATACACCGCAACCGAGGGTCTAGTAACACTGGCGATGACAAACACGTTTAGTCCTACCGGTGGGGTAATCAAGCTTATCTCAAGTAATTTTATGACTACCACACCAAACCAGATCAAGTCTAATCCGTAACCGTCTACCAGAGGTATTAAGAAAGGTAGGGTAAGCACCATAATACCTAGTGGATCAAGAAACATACCGAGCAAGAGGTAAACAGCTGCGATCATCACCATCAGTAGCCATAGCGATACATCTGCACTCTCTACAAGTCCAACCAATGCGGGTGCCATGCCGGTTAATGCCACAAAGCCAACGAAAATTTTGGCACCTGCAGCGATAAAGAAGATAGACGTGGTTTGAGTACAAGTATCCTTAATTGATAAAATAAATTGCGACCAATTAAGCCTTTTTTGTAAAGAACCAATCACGATGACCGCAAAGGCACTGATAGCTGCAGCTTCGGTAGCGGTGAATAAACCGCCATAAATACCACCAATAATAATGGTAAAAAGCAACATTGCCGGCCAACACCTTATTGCAGCTTTTCGGCGATCTCCTTTTTCAAGTATGCTGTCATCGAGCGGCGCAACCTCTGGATGACGTTTTACCCATACGTAGATAACCACTAAAAAACCAAGCAGTGATAATATGCCAGGGATCACACCAGCCATAAAGAGGCGACTGACTGACATTTCGGTGAAAATACCATACACAATAAACAATACACTTGGCGGGATCAGCGAACCCAGCGTACCGCCTACGGCTACTGTAGAGGTAGCTAGGCGTTTATCGTAGCCCATACGTAACATTTCTGGCACACAAATTTTACCCATCGCCGATGCGCAAGCGATGCTCGAACCGGTAATCGCTGAGAATCCCCCACAACCAAAAACAGAGGCCATAGCAACCCCGCCTGGCAAGCGTTTTAGCCAAACGCGCGCAGCATGATAGATGTCAGTAGTGATACCCGTATGGTATGCAATATGACCTAATAGCACGAACAGCGGTATCATGCTTAGGTCATAAGAATGCACTAAAGCGAAGGTGTTAGATGAAACCATCGACAGGGTCGGAGCCACTGCACTAACAATGTCAAAACCACCATGTCGCATGGCAAAAAATAAAAGTATAAATGTAGACGACACACCTGCCAAACTGAATGCGATTGGGACACGAAATACAAGTAAAAGCAACGCACAGGCAAAGCCTATGACCCCAAGTATCAATGGATCCACAGCTTAACCCTCTTCAATTATGTCGTGTTCAGCGTCTGTTCGCTGCACGAGGTATTCAGTATTTCCAGTGATGGCCGCTCGAATATCTGCAACGAGAATTATCGATAAACGTACAATAAATAGCGCCGCACCTGCAAAAAACGCAAATCGCCCTGGCCATTCAGGGAGCTCCAATTCCCCAAAGAAATAAGCACCACTGCTTGCTGCATGAAAGAACCCTTGCCATGCAGAAAATACCAGTGGTAGTAATATCAATAAGCTGATGAAAGAACCGATGGCTAACATCCATAATTTGGCGTGTTTACCCAAACGTTTAAATAAGAACTCTATAGTGATGTGGCTATAATCTGCTGTGACATAAGCTAGAGGTAAAAAAATAGCTCCCACCATGAGTTCTCGGACGATAACCACATCGTCGGTCACTCCCCAACCAAAAAGGTTTCGTGTGAGAACGGTTAAGGTGATCATTAATCCCAGCGTGACAATGCACACGCCAGCCATAATCAGTGCCCCCTGTTCAATTTTTTTCAACATAACAATACACTCATGGGGTTAAATTAATGGGTCCAGGGGTAGCCTTTTAGATCGCGTTCTTGGCTGTATTTAGTCAGGGAGGCTTTGTAGTTTTCAACCATGGACTTTCCATCAAAACCACTTTTCATAGCTTCGTTTTCCCATTTAGAAATATGATTTTCACTGGCTGAATAGAGTTTTTGTGAATCTGCAGCAGACAGGCTGATTATTTCCAACTGACGACCATCAATCCCTTGTGTAAACCTTTGCTGTGCAGCATTGTCAGATTTCATGACATTTTGACCAAGGTAATCGATAAAGTCGGCGCCTACTTCATTGAGTATCTTTTTCTGAAACGGACTCAATCTGTGCAACGCATCTTTATTAATAAATATACCCAAGCCGGTATAAATCCCCCAATTCAATTTAGTTAAACTGTCGGCCACTTCATGTTGCTTTAAGGCAAGGGAGGCGTTCATATAACCCAGACTGCAATCTATCAATCCGTTATCTAGTGCTTGATACGCCTTATAGATATCCAAACTGACTAAGTTTGCCCCTAATTCACCAAATATTTTGCCGAAGGTACCCACGCCACGGACTTTTTTACCTTTTATGTCATCAAGTGAACGAACTGGGTCTCCTGCACATAACATAATAACGTTGGAGAGCATGTATGACGTCACGAAGACTAAATTTTGTTTGGCCAAATTGTCTGTTACTTCAGGGGATGTCATGTGGTCAAAGTTTGCTTTTAGTCCAACCCAAGGATCTAAATTTTCAAAGGGTAGGTTAGTCAGTGAAAAGGAAACCATCTCTTTAAGAAAGTAATCTGGAATAATTGTCCCTAAATCGACTACCCCCGCAGCAATAGATTGTCGCGATGCATTTGCCTTAAATAATGCCCCCCCCCACATAATATCAATTTTTAAATCACCGCCTGTGCGCTTCTCAACCTCCGTTGCAAACCATTTAGTGGCTTGTGCACGAGCACCTCGGTTTGGCCCTGGCTCACCATAGGTGAGAACGGTTTCTGCGACAGCAGGGATCGCAATCAAAGTGATAGCTGTTAATGTTGCCGCCCTCAAAAACCTACTGATTATGTTCATTACTTTTTCTCACAAGAGCTTCAGGTATTTCGCATGGCGGAATATAAGAGCCGTTTATGTTATTTTACATTAACAAACATAGTGCTGCAAGGATGTTGTTTACTAAATCGAATCAACCTTTATACGGCCGCAGGGGCTGCACTTCAGGCCTAGTATTGAGCGAGTAACGGACTGGATAAATGAGTCAGGGGTGTTGAAATTGATAATCTAATTTAAATTATGTAGATGAGAAGTTATTTACACAACGGTAATAGTGATGGCTTGTCGTCCTCGGCTTAATCTCCCCGCTATTCCACAGTATGTGCTTCAGCAGGGCAATAACAGACAAGTAAACTCTTTTATTCAGCAATATTATGCTGTTTATTAAGACAAACTAAAGCATGACAGCAAAAAATATAAAGTAGCTGTTCATGCTTATGTTTTGATGACCAACCATGTGTATCTATTGATGACAACACAGACGGGAAATAGCATAAGCGAATGAATGCCATCGCTGGGACCTTTTTTGTTAGTATATTAATCAAACATATGCAAGAACCGGTATCTTGTGGAAAGAGCGTTACATGTGCAAAGGGCGCTACAAGTGTTCTTTGGTGGACAGCATTAATTTAAAACGGCTCGGCCCTTTTATTTCTGATACACGGCGGTAATCACTGAAGCGCTTGCTAGGGAAGTCCTGGCTGTTGAGGAGCAATGCCTTCCATCCCTCAGCCAAGTCCGGCCTGGCAAAAGTTCGAATACGACTATCCAGCTAAAGTGCTTCTCCTGACCCGCGGTACCGCAGCAGAGGCCGCCCTTCTGGCGCAGCGTAACCGCACTGATTTCTCCAAACTACTCAAACGGCACAACAACAATCCAGAGAAGTTCAAAAATAAGTAATAGCGTTTGTCTCTTTTTGTAGACACCTTATCTAACTGTTTTCATTGACTATTTATTTTACACCCCTACTCACTGTCGCTTATCAGAGACAAAAAATGCCAAATAGCCGGTAATATTTCACACTAAACCAGCCTCAACTCGTGTCATTTTTTTATCTTCTTGTTTTAAAATGATTATTTTTTTCTGGCTCAGCTCTTGCAGACATCATAAGTACAATCCATCCAGTAGCCTTAGCGTTACGTTAATCAGGAAGTAGTTACCTTGTCTATTACCTTCGAACTATGCCAAGACGGCAGGATGCTTGAGCAGTATTACGATCTTCGTGAAAAATGTTTCCGAAAAGAACTGGATTTACCGGACTTTGACGGTGGCGAAGATGAGCGTGACTTGCAGGGGCAAATAATAATTGTGTGCCAGGACGATCGTTGCGTGGGCGGCGCGCGTATCGCTAATAGCGCGCCATTGGGTGACCAATTGCGGGAACTGGCTGTGAATCCAAGGGCCTCCTGTATGTGGGAACGCTTCGTGGTTGACCCGTCAGTGCGCTCACTGCAGTTGATCCGAGACTTCGTGGGTCACCTGATTGAGTATTCCAGGAAAGCGGGCTATCACTATGCGGCGGTATTAAGTTCTCTGCGAAATGCCCGCTTTTACCGCCAGTGCCATTCTGCTCTGGGCGTCAACTTCCAAATACATGACCATGTACCAGATTTCTCCAAGGGCACCTTCGCCGGCCTTGAGCACTATCTTTCTGTGTCATACCTGCAATGTAGCCAGACAATGAGAATAGCGGCCTGAGTACGACCCCATGCTTTCCCTTCCAGCATGGATTTCTGTTAATTTTTTTACAGCGCACTTCATTGGAACCGCGCGCCAACATCTTATCCCATTGTTTTTATGAGGCTTTAATTTTCGAGATATTTATTGCTGCCATCCTGAACGACTCTACAAAACCTAAATGGTTATTAAAAGGCGGCATTATTTTATTTGCCCAAGATGTCATTATATTTTTAACACTCTTATTTTATTTTTCTGGCGGCTTGTGATTCTTCGCTTTGCAGTAACTCAGAAAAAATCACTAACTCATCTTCAATAATTTGACCAAGTAGTGTCTGCTGCGGTGCTTTTAGCAATCTTTTAGTGGTTCGCAAAGCATTTTGAGGCTTGAGTGCCAATGCTTGTGCTTTAGATACAGCAAAATTAAGTACTTCAGATTTGTCTATTTGCTGGTTAACAATACCCATATTAACAGCCGATTGTGTATTAAAAGCATCACCCAACATTAATACTTCGGCGGCTTTACGATGGCCTGCTAACAGAGGAATAAGCAGACTTGAACCGCCTTCAGGGCAAGCACCTAAATCGACGAAAGGCATTTTAAAATGCGTATCTGACGCATAGACCAAATCAAAATGCAGCAGCATAGTGACGCCTATGCCAATCGCTACCCCAGATACTGCTCCGACGATTGGCTTAGGATAGTGATGTAGTTCACGTAATAAAATGGATGCCGGTGAGGGTTGATCAAAATCACGAGTATTAAAATCGTTTAAATCATTACCTGCTGAAAACGCATCTTGAGTGCCGTGTATTAATACCACTTTAACACTGTCATCAGACACACTGTCTTTTAGTGCTTTAGCCATAGCAAGATACATTGAGCGGGTTAACGCATTTTTTTTCTTGGGACGATGAATACCAATGTGTAAAACACCACTGTCAGTGTGAATGAGTACGTTTTCTTCAGATTCCATATTTATTGCGCCTATTTATTGCACCAGTTAAATACACAAGCTAACTGCACAAGTTAAGTACACTAGCTGACTGCACTTATTGATTATTCAAACCATTTAAACGGGATAATGCCAAGTCGTATTCTGTTTTGAAGCGGGCAACAATAGTAGCCACATCAGTGACATCAGCAATACTGCCTAATCCTTGGCCTGCACCCCAAATATCTTTCCAAGCTTTAGTTTTACTGCCGCCCTCAGAGCCAAATTTCATTTTGTTTTTATCACCCTGCTCTAAATCATCAGGGTCTAAGCCAGCATTAGTAATACTGGGTTTAAGGTAATTTCCATGCACGCCGGTAAATAAAGAGCTGTACACAATGTCTTTGGCACTACTTTGAACCAACATGGTTTTATATGCTTGTTCGGCATTGGCTTCTTTGCTGGCAATAAAACGCGTGCCTATGTAAGCAAAGTCTGCCCCTAATGCTTGTGCTGACAATATAGAGGCACCGTTAGCAATCGAACCTGACAACGCAATAGGGCCATCAAAAAATTGTTTAATCTCACTCACTAAAGCAAAAGGACTTAAGGTACCCGCATGACCACCTGCGCCCGCACACACCAGCACTAACCCATCAACCCCGACTTCTATAGCCTTTTGGGCATGACGCACATTAATCACATCGTGAAAAATAATGCCGCCATAAGCATGAATACGTTCAACCAAATTAGGATCTAAGGCACGCAAGCTGGTAATAATAATCGGCACCTTGAATTCGATGCAGGTGTTCACATCATCTTCTAAACGGTCGTTGCTCTTATGCACAATTAAATTAACCGCATAGGGCGAAACAATAGCGTTCGGATTGGCTGCCTGATAGGCATCTAATTCAGTGATGATAGTGGTTAGCCACTCACCCAGTAACGATTGTGGGCGGGCATTGAGAGCCGGGAAAGACCCAACAATACCGGCTTTACATTGCGCGATGACTAATTCTGGTCCAGAGATGATAAACATAGGGGCACTGATGACGGGCAAAGATAATTTATTTTGTAGTGTCTTTGGAATTGACATATTGGTCCTCTAAAAGGTATTCGATGTGTTTAACAAAAAAGCGTTATATCAGAAAACCAACATAACGCATTGTAAATTTATTTAGCGATTGGCCCACTGCGTTAAGGTTCTGCCTTCTTCGACAAGTTGTTTTAATAACGCTGCGGGTTGCCAAAATTCTGCACCGTAAGTGTCACCAAATTCACAGATGGTTTTATAAATTTTGTCTAAACCAATGGTATCCGCATAAAACATGGGGCCACCGCGGTATGGTGGGAAGCCATAACCGAAGGCGTAAACTACATCAATATCGCTAGGACGTTGTGCAATGCCTTCTTCAAGAATTTTAAAACCTTCGTTGATCAAAGCAAAAGTCAAACGTTCTAGAATAGTGTTGTCACTTATTTTTTTACGCTCTACCCCTCTTTTCTTGGCTTGTGCTTCAATGACCTCCAGTACTATTGGGTCAATAATACGCTGCCTAGTGTCAGGATCATATTGGTAATATCCTGAGCCCGTCTTCTGACCTAAACGCCCCATCTCATATAACGCATCGGCAATACAGTAAGTTCTCACATCACCTTTTTGTGCATCGGTTAAGCTTTCACGGGCTTTATAACCTATGTCTATTCCCGCTAAATCGCCCACTGCAAAAGGCCCCATTGCCATACCAAAGTTTTGCATGACTGCGTCTATATCTTGGGGGGTTGAGCCTTCAAGCAAACACAATTGCGCCTCTCGAGCATATTGGCGCAACATACGATTACCTATAAACCCATAACAAACCCGAGACAATGCAGGGACTTTTTTGATGGACTTAGCAATAGCCATAGATGTCGCTAGCACTTCATCAGAGGTTTTATCGCCACGCACAATTTCAAGTAATTTCATGACATTAGCTGGGCTGAAAAAATGTAAGCCAATCACATCTTGTGGTCTAGATGTTGCCTGAGCAATTAAGTTAACGTCTTGATAAGAGGTATTACTGGCTAAAATCGCGCCTTGCTTACACACGTTATCAAGCTTAGCGAATACTTGTTTTTTGATGTCTAAATTTTCAAATACCGCTTCAATAACCAAGTCCATATCAGCAAAATCTTGGTAATCAGTGGTACCCGTTATCATTGCTTGACGTTGGGCTGCCAGCTCTGCGGTCAATTTACCTTTGCTGACGGTCATGGCGTAATTTTTAGCAATAAGATCTTTACCACGCTGTAAGGCTTCTTGGCTTATTTCCAGCAAAGTAACCGGGATACCCACATTCACAAAATTCATTGCAATGCCTCCCCCCATTAAACCACCACCAATAATACCCACGCGTTTGATCTCTTTTAGTTGCGTGTCTTTGGGTAAATCTTTTATTTTTGAAGACATTCTTTCGGCAAAAAACATATGCTGTAATGCTGCAGACTGAGATGATTGCATACACTCTACAAAGAGTCGTCTTTCCACTTTTAAACCTTCATCAAAAGGGGTGTTTAACGCCGCTTCAATACATTCCACAATGCGATGTGGCGCTTCTTGCCCGCGAAAACGTTTACTTAATGTCTTCTTATAATCCGTAAATAGCTCAGCGAAGAATTCAGCTGAGGCACCTGCTTGATCAACCTCTAAGTCGCTGACCCGTTTCAGCTCGGCACCTTTTGCAATGACTTCATTGGCAAAATCTAGTGCTGCGCTGAGTAAATCACCTTCAACCACTTTATCAATTAAACCAATATTGAGTGCTTGAGCCGCAGCAATAGGTGTACCGGTTGTCATTAAATCAAGTGCGGCTTTCACGCCTGTTAATCTTGGTACTCGTTGTGTGCCACCAGCACCAGGCAACAGACCTAATTTTACTTCAGGTAAGCCGACTTGAGCTGAAGACAAGGCACAACGATAATGACAAGCCAGCGCCGTCTCTAGGCCACCACCTAGTGCAGTGTCATGGATAGCGGCAATGATAGGTTTTTGCGACGCTTCAATCACAATCAGCAGTTCAGGTAATGAAGGCAACATGGGTGGTTTACCAAATTCTGAGATGTCTGCCCCAGCAATAAACGTGCGACCTTCACAGATCAAAACTAAGGCTAAAGAGGCATCATCTTGTGCTTGTGTTACCGCATCTTGGATACCGCTACGTAATGCATGTGAAAGGGCATTCACTGGGGGGTTATTTAAACGAATAACCCCGATTTCACCTTCTAATTGATAACTAACAACTGACATAAATTCATTCCTTACTTTTAGAAAGCTCTTTATGGGAGATTCATTGGATGTTCATTGGATGTTCATTGGAGATTGATAAGAGAACTAAACTAAACACGTTCGATGACAACAGCGATACCTTGACCAATACCAATGCACATTGTTGCGAGTGCATATCGACCACCGGTTTTTTCTAATTGGCGTAATGCAGTCAACATAATCCGCGTGCCACTGGCACCCAAAGGATGACCAATCGCAATCGCACCACCATTTTGATTAACCCTAGGGTCATCAAAGGCAATGCCGAGTTGTTTCATGCACCCTAAGGCTTGTGCTGCAAATGCTTCATTAAATTCTAAGACATCCATATCCGCTAGGGTTAAGCCCGCTCTCGCTAACACTTTTTGCGAAGCAGGTACGGGGCCTAAGCCCATCACTCTTGGTGGCACACCAGCAATAGCGCCAGCAATAATTCTACCGCGAGGTTTGACACCCGCTTTTTCACCCACGTCGTTACTACCAATAATCATGGCAGAGGCGCCATCGTTGATGCCTGAAGCATTACCCGCGGTAACCACACCATCAAATAAGGGCTTTAATTTACCTAATGCCTCTAACGCAGAAGCCGGTCGTGGATGTTCATCAGTGGTGACTGAAAGTCCTGGCAGCTTTCGACCTTGTGACACCTCAATGGGAATGATTTCATTGGTGAAATACCCCGCAACTTTCGCCGCTTCGTATTTAGACTGAGAGGCCGCCGCAAATACATCACATGCTTCTCTGCTAATATTTAAATCGCTGGCAATGTTGTCTGCCGTTTCAGGCATGGAATGACCACCAAACTGTTTTACCATTTCTGGGTTAGTAAAACGTGCGCCCATAGTGGTATCAAACATTTCTTGTTGCCGGGCAAAGGCTGCGGTAGCTTTGGCTAAAACAAATGGTGCGCGACTCATAGACTCAACACCACAAGCAACAAACAATTCTCCCTCATTGGTTTTTACACACCTAGCTGCATCTAATGCCGCCGCTAAACTCGAACCACACAAACGGTTAACGGTTAAGCCACCGGTTTCGATTGGCAAGCCAGCTAATAACCCTGCAGTGCGAGCTACGTTGCGGCTGTCTTCACCCGCCTGATTGGTATTACCAGCAATCACATCTTCATACAGGCTTACATCAAAGTGATTGCGTTGGACTAAGGTTTTAATAAGGTGCGCTAGCATATCATCTGGTCGAACAGATGATAAAACGCCTCCATGGCGTCCAAATGCTGTTCTTGCGGCATCGTAGATAAAGGCATCTTGCATGATTTTTCCTTATAATTTGATGTAATTAACTGTTTATGTATTTAACTAAAATTGGAAAAGCGATAAGTAATGTAGCGGCTTTGTCTTGGTCTTGGCTATTGGATAACTGAATGTGTACCACCTGACCTTTTTCAGGGTCAAATTCTGACTTAACGTGAGCGCTGATATCATGTTTGTTGAATAAATCATTCACGCTAAATTCTGTGGCTTTATTACGTAACAAGGGTTTGAACACTTTGCCGACAGCCGTAACGGGTATGCTATCAAGAATTTCGATACGTTTAGGAATTGCTGCCCTTTCGCTAATATGCGCTTGGCAAAATGCCAGTAGTTCAGATGATGTTGTTTGCTGCGTGATTTGTGGCTTATTTTTTACCACGACATAGGCAACGGGTATTTCTCCTGAATGCACATCAGGTTGACCTATAGCCACAGCTTGAATAACACCCCCATGGGCCAATAATGCATCTTCAATGATTTGCGGATCAATATTATGACCTCCACGGATAATCAAATCTTTGGCTCGGCCAGTCAACTGAATGTGCCCTAACCCATTGATCACACCTAAATCGCCGGTGTTAAACCACTCACCTTCGACCCACGCACCTGCATTATCACTTTCATTCAAATAGCCTTGAAAAATATTAGGACCTTTCACCAAAATAATACCGGGTTCATCAGTGGCACAAATATGACTAATTTTGTTATCCGTAAGATGCGCAGCAATCACCCGAGTGTATGGTATGCTATTACCCACCGCCACCCCTTTAATATCAGAGCCTGGTAATACCCTAGCAATCAAACAAGATGACTCTGTCATGCCATAACCATTGGTCACATTGCAATGAAATCGTCGTTGAAAGGATAATTTCAACTCAAGGGGTAGGGGGGCGGATCCACAAGCCGCATATTCAAAACAACTGAGATCTATTTTCTCATCCGGTTGTTGCAATAAAACAGACATAATGGTGGGTACAGTAGGAAACCAACACACGTGATATTTATTCACAAAATACCACCAGTTCTTGACTGTATTAGGGTTTCTAAACCCCTCTGGGGTCATAATCACCACAGTACGACCCACAATAAACATGGACAAACTAGCGGCAATCACACCAAACACATGGAATAATGGTAATGCATTTAAGATTGCAGATTTACCATGGTAAGCATTAAATCCTGCATACACCTGCACCACAAAACTAATATTGTTATGGGATAGTTTGGCTATTTTAGGGCGGCCTGTTGTTCCGCCCGTATGGAAGTACATAGCAATATCGTCACCCTTAGGTTGACTGGAGGGCGCTAATCTTTCACTGGACTGGGTCGCTATCCCACGATTAAAATCTGTCACTGTGACTTTTTTATGACTGATTTCAGCATGGCTATCATCCAGCACCAGTATGTGTTCAAGTGAGGGAACACGTTGAATAATCTGATGCACTTTGTTACCTAATTCAGTGGCAGCATCAAGGGAAACAGTGACTAATACTTTTGCTTTTACCTCATTTAATATTTCAACAATATGCCCAACTTGCAAAAGGTAGTTAATAGGGTTCGCAATGCCCACAGCTTGTGATGCCCATATACTAAGATGAGTTTCAGTTAAGTTGGGAAGTAAAATAGAGACAACATCGGTTCTCTCAACGCCGAAGGATTGATACAGGTTGGCTGTTTGATTGATCTTTTTAGCTAAAGCAGCAAACGTTAGCTGTTTAGCCACTTCATCTCGAGAAGCAGTGACATGCTCAGCTATTGCTATATCCCTAGGGTATGCATCTGCAGCATGGCAAAACACATCATATGTTGTCTTACAGTGATATCGATCTTGGTAACTTATTGTCTCTAAATCAGCAAGTAACTCTAATTCTGTCTGTTTGGACATGTAACACTCATTTTAATACAAGTTGTAATTGTTTATTATTGCCACGACACCAACAAAATCGGTAAAATACCATCAATATTCTGCAATGCGGAATTACATTTTGCAAGTATTTTGAAAGACGACGCAAAGTACTCTATATAATAATGAGATAAGCAACTAGACCCATGCCTAATAAAGCCACAAATGAATAACGCCTCTCCTTGGCTGTCCCCTTTATGTTTAGTCGTTATTTTTTTTGCGACCTTAATGACACAATTGACGGGTTACCAAGCACCCGCCATATTGGCCGTACTTGTGTTGCTTGTATTTACTTTGGTGGAATGGAAATATTTAGAGTTAACCACAAAGATCATAGCCATAGTGGCTATTGGTTTAACTGTCGCATTGTTATTGTTGTCACAGATATCCTTTGTACAGTTAGGCATGTTGTGTGGCAGCGTCGCTTTTTTTGCCTTTTTTTTAATTGCATTGGGCCTGTTAAAAGAAGCGGCCTTAACCTCAGAGTCAGTTAACCTAACAGGTCGTGCATTATTACAACAACAACCTATTAGGCGCTATGCGCTGCTCACTTTTGCCAGCCATTTATTGGGGATATTAATGAGTGTTGGAGCCATTAACTTATTAGGCACCATGATCCACAGAAGTTTAGATGACACTAGAGACACAGTAGACGTTCGTATAAACAGTGCAAGGCAGCGCCGTATGATGCTAGCGGTAGTAAGAGGATTTTGCAGCATACCTTTGTGGGCACCAACATCAGTCACTATTACTCTTTTAGTCACGACCATTCCCAAACTCCAGTGGATAGATATTATGCCTTATGGTTTGTACCTGACCCTTGTACTACTGTTATTTGGCATCTGGCTGGATCATGTTCAGGCACCCAAACATCTTAGGCACCTTGTGCCAGCAATATCCAATAATTTATCAGATTTAAAGGTGAGCTTCCCTATTGCCATTGTTGTTATCACATTAGCAGTTGTTTCTGGTCTCTTACTATATATGACCTCCCTGCGGCCCATTGCTGCGGTGTTAGTGAGTGCGCCAATTGTCAGTACAGCCTGGATATTTTCCCAGTATCACCGCAAACGAAATACCTTAAGCGCAATGCGATTAACAGTAATACGCTTTACCAAAGACATCTTTTTTAAAATGCCATTGCAACGTTCAGAAATTGTTTTTTTTGCTGGTTCAGTACTGATTGGGCGTTTGTTGTTAACCGTGTTAGATATTGAGTGGTTTACGCAACAATTAACGCATTTGAATATCTCTGCTGCTTTGATATTAATTGCATCGTCATGGATCATTTTTTTAGCGGCGCTTATATTTATCAATCCCATGATTTCAGTCACTTTGGTGGCTGGAGCCTTATCTCAATTACCTAGTGTCGAAAATATGCCTGTGACCATAGCACTAGTGATGATGGTAACTTGGGCCGTGGTTATTGGTAGTTCCCCCACTACAACCTCAGTACGTATTAGCGCTAATATCACTGGCATTTCACCTTTTCATATGGGAATAAAATGGAATGGCTTATATAGTGCGTTAGTGTTGTTAGCCTTAGACCTTTATCTGATTGTGATGCTGTAATTGAAGACTTAATGCTGGGTATTAGGCATTGCACTTACACTTTTGGATAGCTAATACACTTTTTATAATCTTTTTTCTAGCGTGCTGCTAAGTCGCGGACTGAGCACGCCGTTAAATCGATTCATAACGTAACCTTCAAGCTCGATTTACTTGATATCGGCTCGCAGTGGCAAAACAACCTTACTCTCAAATGCCTTAATTTGAGCATTGAGTAAGGTTAGCTGTTGCGCATATTCAACGCTATCTAACTGCTGCATTAATAGTAAAGCAGCGTAGGCGCTGTATTGATTCTGGTGGTTGACAAAAAAACCTAATTGATTCGGGCGCTCAATATGCGAAAGAAACTCGGGCAAGGCTTGCTTTATTAGTGTGGGTTGTGATGCTAACAAAGCCTTTTGCAAAGGCACTAAACTAAAAAATCGCGTGGTTTTTAGCGTCACTTGATTAACCAGTTGTAGCGGAATATCAGGGTCTTCTTTTTGTGTGATAAAACTTAAATAGTTTTGCCAAAATCTGGCGTCGGGGGAATCGCCATAAAGTGACGCGGTATGGGCAAACCATTTTTCAGCCTGCTCAGGCATGTCAGCTTGGGTATATAGCAGCGCCAAGTAAATACTATTCACCGGCGAGCCATCATCAATTTGTAAACAGACTCTTATGGCCTCAATAGCGTCTGAAAGCTGTCCCCTTTGACTGAGTATTTTGGCTTTCCACACATAAGCCCAAGTGAAACGGCTGTCAATATCGATAGCATGGTCTACTGATGCCAACGCTTCAGTCATTTCATTACGCCAAAAGTGCACAATGGCTTTGTTGACATTTATCCAAGGCGATAAAGGATCTATCTGCAGCGCCTTATTAGCATAAATAAGCGCCACGTCAAACTGATTCTTAGCCAAGGCCCACTCGGAATAAACATATAGGCCTCTGGCGTTCGATGCATCCAGATTTAATACTTGATTGATCAATTGCTCGGCCTTATCAAACTGCAGGTCTTCAATAGCCAACAGGGCGCCAGCAAGGAGGCCATTAATGTCATGGGGATCAAGGTACAAGGCGGTATCAATAGCCGCCGTAGCTTTTGCAACAGCGACCGCTTTTGCCATGTAGATATCATGATAATTATATCTCGCGTAGATAAAGGCTAAACTACCAAACGCAGCGGCAAAATTAGGCGCCAGTTCAGTTGCTTTTAAAAATGATGCTTGTGCTTTAAAAAACCACTCGCTTGTTTTTCCATTCATCCACCAGTAATTACCCTGAAGATAAGCTTGGTAAGCATTAATATCCACACTGTCTGATGCGGTTGTGAAATTGGCTTGTTCGCTTTGCCCAAACAGTTGGGCATTAATATCTGAGATGATCCTAGAATTTAATGACAGCAGTTTTTTCATTTCGTCTTCATACACTTCAGACCAAATCGCATTATTAGTCTGTTTTTCCACCAAACGCACTAAGACTCGGATCCGCTCATTAGCCTCAGTAATGCTGCCTTCTAACCAATACTTAAGGTTCAAATGCTCGGCTAAAGTATCTAAGGCACCGGAGTCTCTGGCAAGAGCAATAGAAGAATAATGTGCCAACACGGTCACCTTGTCTGACTTGGCTAGAGTGATTGATAACTCCTCTGGGAGCATCTCGGCTAAGTAGTCATTGCTGTCATCGCCGGTAAGATTACGCCATGGTAAAAAGGCGATGATAGTGTCGATAGTGGTGTCGTTTTTTTCAATATTCTGAACAATCTCCTGAGTCAGTTCCTCGGGTGCAGATCCCTGATGCTCAGACGTTTGAGTAAATAAACCAAAAATCAGCAAGGCAAGTATTAAGCTCAATATGATAAGTGCTGCCACTTTGCCTTTATTAAATGATGGGGCTAAACCTGATGCAGCGCTGTGTTTTGTGCTGAGTTTAATAAATTCTTTTCTAGTCAACCAAGTGACATCTGCCGATAGCCGGTAACCTTTTTTAGGCACAGTGCGGATTATCTGGCGAGTTTTACTATCGTTGAAAGTTAGGCGCAGCTGCGAGATGATCCGCGTCAGGGCGTCTTCTATTACCACACGTCCATGCCACACTTTGTCCATTAATTCTTGTCGACTAACGGTCTCACCAGCACACAAAGCCAGTTGATAAAGAACATGCATGGCTTTGGGCTCTAAGTGACGACTTGCATCACCATGAAATACTCGATGAGCGCCCACATCAATGCAGTAGTCACCTAAACGAAAATAGCCATTTTCAGGCAGTGCTTGTTCAATCACTTATCTGGTCCCACTCAATGCTCACCCTAAATGGTCCCATTTAATTATTACCCTGATATTTTGAGGTGGTATGAGTATAAAACCACCAACATTTGTTTTTCATCAGCTTTTCCTCAGCTTTTTATCTGCTGTTCCTCAGGAATATTTCCTACCAGTTCACCATACTGTTCAAACACATACGGCACAAGCAACTAGCATAAGTAAACATAAATCATTGAAGGTTAAACGTTAACCACTCATTCAAACACAAAAGGTAAATCATTATGAAAACAGCAATCAAATCATTCTCTCCAGCGTTCTTAGCCATGCTGATTATAATGCCAGTTAGCCATGCATCAGCAAATTATGTCACTGCAGGTTCACAGCTAATAGTAAAAACCAGCGTGGCCGAAGTTATAGGTGTACGAGAAATTGAGTCGGGTAAATTGGTACAGGGTATCCGTAAAAGCAAGGCGGCTTTAGCTAAAACGTCAACTGTGTCTTTGCGTAAACCTCTGCTTGATAACTTGTGTGTCGCTCATCTAGCCATTAATGATATGGAACAGGCAAACCAATACTGCCAAGCCGCCGTTAACACGGGAAAAGCGTCTGCTATTTCCTATAATAACCGTGCAGTGATGCATTATGTTTTAGGCAATGTAAAGGCTAGCCTTGAAGATTTAGATGCAGCTAGTAGTCAAGGTAGATTCCAAAACATGGTGGCAGGTAATCTGCAGATAGTGAAACAGCAAAACATACTGGGCAAGGATTATGGCTTAGTGTCTGAGGAAAATTTTTCGCTTATCGCGAATACGGGTAGTTGAAAGTAATGACGCCTGTGTTAAATAATGTAAACACAGGCGTCATCAACATTAAGCCGCAAGGCTTATTTTAAGGGTCTCTCAAAAACCTTATCGAATTGAGTTGTCTTAACACTTTGGTTTGTCATCAAATTTGTGATTATGCCTCACTCAATTAATTGGCATCACATTTACATTAAATTCGAAAATCCCCTCGTTAATATTATCTGATCACAATATTCAATTTAGTGAGACTACTGAACTGTAAATGCTTGTCAGCTGAACAGTTGTTCGCGTTTCGTATTCCAAAAAAGTGTAGCAGCTGTGAGGATTTTGAGGTGGTATGGGTATATGTATCGCCACCTTAGCACTGCGGACAATATGCATTTGCCCTATAATGTTTAAAAAGTGACACCTTTATTTATAAGTGAGAAATTTTGTTAGCATTTGAGTACAACAAATTCAACGGTATCATAATCGACAGCGACCAAATTCCTGAAGACATCGATGTGTTTCTACCCCAGCTCAACGCGTTATTGAACCATGCCAAGCAACAGAATAAGGCGGTCATCTGGTTAACATTACCCATTAATTTAGCGCATTTGATAACAATCGCCACCACCCAGGGCTTCACTTTTCATAATTGTTTGCCCACCGAAGTCACCCTGATATTTAAGTCTCAATCACAAGATTTTGTGCCTTTTATGCCCACTCATTCACTTGGGGCCGGTGGTTTAGTGCAAAATTCACTGGGGGAAATATTAGTGATCCGCGAACGTGGCGCCACGACTTACAAGTTACCCGGTGGCCATATTGAATTAGGTGAAACCATTGAAGATGCCGTGATCAGAGAAGTACTAGAAGAAACAGGCATTCAGACCACCTTTAGTGCTGTTTTAGGGATGG
>Ga0307488_10000488_pt1 | contig 32843 bp, 27 predicted proteins | sample SB02metaG_FD_202248 | JGI IMG/M metagenome (GOLD analysis project Ga0307488, IMG submission 202248) | Sea-ice brine microbial communities from Beaufort Sea near Barrow, Alaska, United States - SB 0.2 | ecosystem: Environmental > Aquatic > Marine > Coastal | place: USA: Alaska | collected...
GCCTTTCAAAATAAAGAGAAAGATAAGCGAGCTGATGAATTAGTCATCGCTAACAAAGAGAAAGGAAAGCGAGCAGATGAACTATTCATTGCCAACGAAGAACTTGCCTTTCAAAACAAAGAGAAAGAGAAACGAGCTGATGAATTAGCCATTGCCAACAAAGAACTCGCCTTTCAAAATAAAGAGAAAGATAAGCGAGCTGATGAATTAGTCATCGCTAACAAAGAGAAAGGAAAGCGAGCAGATGAACTATTCATTGCCAACGAAGAACTTGCCTTTCAAAACAAAGAGAAAGATATGCGAGCTGATGAATTAGTCATCGCTAACAAAGAGAAAGGAAAGCGAGCAGATGAAATATTCATTGCCAACGAAAAACTTGCCTTTCAAAACAAAGAGAAAGAAAAACGAGCTGATGAATTAGCCATTGCCAACAAAGAACTCGCCTTTCAAAATAAAGAGAAAGATAAGCGAGCTGATGAACTATTCAATGCCAACGAAAAACTTGCCTTTCAAAACAAAGAGAAAGATAAGCGGGCTGATGAACTGCTCATTGCCAACAAAGAGAAGGAACTTCTTCTACTAAAGTTAAAACGTGCCGCCAGTGTGTTTAGCCATGCCCATGAGGGCATCATGATAACCGATGCCACCGCTACTATTACTGAAGTCAACGATACTTTTACCCAAATGACTGGTTACACCTCAGAGGAAGTGCTGGGAAAAAACCCAAGAATGCTTCAATCTGGGCGTCATTCTTCAGAGTTTTATGCCGAAATGTGGGTTGCATTACTGACACAAGACCACTGGAGTGGCGAGATATGGAACCGCCGTAAAAATGGTGACGTGTATCCCGAAATGCTCACTATCAGCGCCGTAAAAAATGCGGAAGGTTTTGTGCAACACTACGTTTCATTATGCACTGACATTACAACGATGAAGGAATATCAAGGGCAATTGGAACACATTGCTCATTATGACGTATTGACTGAACTGCCTAATCGGGTTTTACTGGCTGACCGTTTAAGTCATGCGATGACCCTGTGTCAACGTCGCGGTCAGTCATTAGGGGTCGCGTTTATGGACTTAGATGGCTTTAAAGAGGTCAATGACATCTATGGCCATAATGTGGGTGATGAACTACTCATTACCGTGTCACAACGCATGAAAGCCGCCTTACGTGAAGGTGATACGTTAGCACGTATTGGTGGTGATGAATTTATCGCAGTTATGGTAGACTTAAACAATATTGAAGAAAGTACGCCTATATTAAAACGTCTACTTCAGGCTGCCTCTGATCCTGTTACCATTGGTAATGACGTCATGCAGGTTTCAGCTAGCATTGGTGTAACACTTTATCCACAAGACGGGTCAGACGCAGACCAACTCATGCGTCATGCCGACCAAGCTATGTACGGTGCTAAGCAAGCAGGTAAAAACCGATATCGCCTATTTGATACGGCACTTGCTAATGCAAGCAAAGTGCAACTAGAAAGTATAAGTGATATTCACTCAGCTTTGTGTAATGGTGAATTTATGCTGTTTTATCAGCCCAAGGTGAATATGCGCACTGGTGCAGTGATAGGCGTAGAAGCCTTAATCCGCTGGCAGCATTCGGTGCATGGTTTAGTGCCACCTTCAGAGTTTTTATCCGTCATTGAAGGTCAAGTTATTAGCATAAAACTCGGTGAATGGGTAATCTCCAGTTCATTGTCTCAAATAAGTCAGTGGCAAAGCATAGGAGTCAATCTACCTATCAGTGTCAACATTAGTGGTTACCAATTACAACAAGATAACTTCGCAATTCGCATAGCAGCATTGTTGGCAGCCCATCCAGACGTAAACCCAAACTGTTTAGAATTAGAAATATTAGAAACCAGTGCCTTGCATGACATCAGTAAAGTGTCTGCCACTATGAATGCATGTCACAAGCTTGGTGTACGTTTTGCTTTAGATGACTTCGGCACGGGATATTCATCACTCACCCATTTAAGACGCTTGCCAGTACAATTGATTAAAATAGATCAGAGCTTCGTGAGCGACATGCTAGAAGATACTGACGATTGCGCAATAGTTGAAGGCGTAATAGGACTAGCCAAAGCCTTCCGCCGTGAAGTGATAGCAGAGGGTGTAGAAACGATTGCTCATGGATTGGCACTGTTGCAACTGGGTTGTGAGTTGGCGCAGGGTTATGGCATTGCTCGACCTATGGCTGGGGTCGATATTCCACAATGGGTATCTCACTGGAAAGCTGATTATTCTTGGCAGGCGTGGGAGCTTATTGAGGTTAACCAACTTGTGACAACTGAGATTAACCGGATGTGACCAAACACAGTTTAAACACTCATAGGACAACTGGCAACTGTGAACAGAAGGCCTAAATTGATTAACTCACAATCTAATTTAGCCATTAGCTGAAAGTCGCATCAACCAAACTAATTACTCTCAACTTTGCAAGGTTGCCCTCAATACACAAGCAGTTTCTGTTAATTTTTATTCTCAGCCAAATATCGTTTTAGGACATATTTTAACTGAACATGATCGATTGGTTTAGCCAAATGCGAATTCATACCCACATCCAATGCCTTTTGAACCTCGTCTTTTAATACTGCAGCGGTTAAAGCCACAATTGGAATATCGGAATTTATTTGCCTTATTATTGAACAGGCTTCAAAGCCATCAACATTTGGCATGTGTAAGTCCATAAACACCAGATCATAATGTCCGTTTTCAAGCGCATCTATACATTGCTGTCCGTCATCAACGAGATCAACTTGTAGCCCGTATGAAAGCAGAATTTGTTGGGCTACCACTTGGTTAATGTCATTATCCTCAGCTACCAAAACATTGCCAATAAACTGTGTTCGCGCTTGTTTAACTGCTTTTTTATTAATGGGGGGCTCTGCAGATACTCTTAGGCTGAGCGTGAAAAGGAACTGACTACCGACTTTCTCAACACTGTTTACCCATATCTGACCACCCATTTGTTCAACCAAATCTTTTGCAATCTTCAGACCTAAGCCAGTACCACCAAATTTCCGCGCGGTGGAATCATCGGCTTGCGTAAATGCTGAGAAAACACGCTCTTTATTAGCCTTTGGAATACCCATACCGGTATCACTTACACAAAACTCAACAGTTTGAATAGTATCTGTTTGATTGCTTATGGTTACACCAATATTCACCTTACCTATAGCGGTGAACTTAATCGCATTGTTAACCAAGTTATTCATAACTTGGTTTATACGCGTTGGGTCGCCAAGGAGACTCGATTTTACGTTATCATCAATGCTGAAGGTTAAATCAATACTTTTTAATTGTGCTTCTGATTGGAATATGGCACAAGTGTCAACGATTAATTGGTGAACACTAATAGGCACATTTTCAATAATGAGTTTGCCAGCAGTCAGTTTAGAAAAATCAAGAATATCATTAAGAACACGGTGCAACACATCGCCAGAATATTTAATTTTTTCAAGATGTGAGCGTTGTTGCTTCGACACATCAGTCGACAACATAACATCCAGTAAACCTAAAATACCGTTCATGGGCGTACGAATTTCATGGGACATGGTAGCTAAAAACTTAGATTGGGTTTGGTTAGCCTCACGCTCGCGGATCAGTGCTTTTTTCATCTCATCTGACTTATCCAGACTTGCCACCAATGCTTGTTCTAAGAAACTGACAAGTGCGAGCACCATAATGGCAACGATCGCGTTTGAAATAGATAACCTTAGCCAAATAGCCTTGTCATAGGGTAAATCAGCAAAGGGAACCAGCAGAGTGGAACTGGCGAAAATGATAACAGAAAATAATCGCCAATAATGTTTGACTAACATCACGGGAAAAATAGTCGCTAACGAAATCAGTGTTGCGGGGATAAGACCATTGGAGAGTATTAATATAGGTGCCAGTGGCACTGATATTAATACCCAACTTTTAGCACACCAATGATTATACTTTGCCCTGATTAAAGCGATGGCAGCTAATATAAACCAAGTAAAGGTTATCACCCAGGCAATCAAAGGGTTATTAGGCTCAGTCATGACGATAATCGCCGAAATAATAAGGGCAAAACCTAGCATCACTTTAAATCCAGTGGTGCGCAGTTGCTGCTCTACTTTCGATGAATTATTGGACATTGAAAGACATTACTTAAATTTCTGCCTATAGTCACTACAAACGATTAAATGAATAATCTTAAACTACATGACGGCCTGATTCAAAGACCGCGGTGTGCTTTGATTCTTGGCTGTTATCAGCTAAATGGTTGCGCTTTTGCTCATTAATTATTCAGTTATTTAAACTGGCATCTACCATCTTGGCTAAAAAGGTATTAATGTCGCAAAAGAAATATAAACACTACGCCAAGGAATCATTACCCCATGCAAATCACATCCATTCTCAGACGCGCAGCACAAATCAATCCCAAAGGCATTGCAACCATCTATGAAGACAGGCAACAAACTTGGACCCAGATGCAAGATCGCGTTGCACGGCTGGCTGGAGGCTTGCAAAAACTAGGTATGAAATTAGGAGATCGAGTGGCGCTACTGTCGCTTAACTCCGACCGGTTTATTGAATACTACTTTGCTTCTGTCTGGGGTGGCGGAGCGATGATGCCGATGAACATTCGCTGGGCGGCGGCTGAATGTGCCTATGCGTTAAACGATGCAGGTGCTGAGATCCTCATTGTGGATGAGGCATTTAAAGGTGTAGCTGCAGAGCTTAAATCGCAGGTGCCAGGTCTCAAAACCATCATCTATTGCGGCGATGCTGAAACACCTGATGGCATGCAAAACTACGAGGATATTGTCGCATGCAATGCCCCAGTTGTAGATGCAGGCAGAGGCGGTGATGATCTAGCTGGTATCTTTTATACAGGCGGTACAACGGGTTTTCCAAAAGGCGTAATGTTATCGCATACCAATTTTTATGTGGGTGGTGTTGCCAATGCCCACGAACTCAACATGCAAGAAGGAACGATTTATCTTCACGCAGCGCCGATGTTTCATATCGCTGATTTGATTTGGTTTAGTGCGGTAACTTTTATGGCGGGAACCCATGTGGTGATACCCATGTTCACGCCTAATGGCACGCTGGCTGCCATCGAGAAACACAAACCCAGCCAGATATTGCTGGTACCCGTGATGCTACAAATGGTAATGCAAAGCGACAAGCTGGCACAGACTGATGTGTCATCTTTGCGGCAGATTGCCTATGGAGCGTCGCCAATTACGCAGTCAGTACTGGTGGATGCGTTTAAGAAGTTTCCCAATACCTCTTTCATACAAGCTTTTGGCCAAACAGAGCTAAGCCCTATAGCGTCAGTACTGTCGGAAGATTATCATGTTCTAGAAGGCCCAAAGGCCGGAAAATTGCGCTCAGCGGGACGTCCAACACGCGTTTGCGAAGTCCGAGTGGTCGACGCCAACATGCTTGAGGTACCGCGCGGCGATGTGGGACAAATCGCCGTTAAAGGGCCAACCACTATGTTGGGCTATTGGAACAAACCTGAGGTCACAGCCGAGACAATCCGCGACGGTTGGGTACTCACAGGCGATGCAGGCTATATGGATGAGGACGGCTTTATCTTCCTCATGGACCGAGTCAAAGACATGATCGTGTCCGGAGGCGAAAACGTCTATTCAGCTGAAGTGGAAAATGCAATTGGCCAGCACCCAGCCGTAGCCACGAGTGCAGTGATTGGTATTCCAAGCGAACAATGGGGTGAAAGTGTGCATGCTCTGGTGATCTTACATCCTGGTGTCGAAGTGACAGCACAAGCATTGCAAACACACTGTCATACGCTGATTGCCGGATACAAATGCCCTCATAGCATTGAATTCACAACCGAGCCATTTCCATTGTCTGGTGCGAATAAAGTGCTTAAGACCGAATTACGCAAACCCTACTGGGAAGGACAAGAACGCCAAATATCTTAATGCTTTAGCTTGCCGGGAGGTATCAGAGCTGCGGGGTAACACTTAGCCTGCAGCTCTTTGCATCGGAATTCTTTTAGGACCTCATGCAATTAAATACGCTAAGCCTTTTGTCAAAAGGGAACATTAGATGACTATACCTATCTAAATCGTCGCATCAGCCATCGATCGGGTTGGGAGTATACTTCATTTACGCGACTGGATATGTGAATTTAGTTGCTAGAGGTATCAGCATCTAGCAGTTGGTAGAATACCAATGAGACACCGTTTGTCCAACCAAAACCATGTTGAACTTCATACTCGCCCCCCTGTGCAACACGTTGACTATGTTGAACATTATATTTTTCCATCATGTTGTTATCAGTTATAAATTGTTGCTCCACCGCAGTCATCCATCTATTCATGATAGTTACCGATAGTGGTGCAAACCCGTAATTCATTAAGCCAACCACTGCAAAATATTGCAAGGGCGCCCATCCATTTGGTGCATCCCACTGTTGCGCAGTGTCGTTGAGTGTAGTAACAAGACCACCTTCCATTAAAAACGAATTTTCGAGTTTGTATGCAATGTACTCCGCTTGTTGATGTGAAGCAATCTCACAAAAAAGAGGTAAGCAAGCAGCGAGTGATTGAATCGCTGTTTTTTGGCCTTGGATAAAATCAAAATCATGATAAAACCCCCCTTGTTCATCCCATAGATATTGATTAATCGCATCCTTTCTAATTTGGGCGTAAGCCGCAAATTTTGAACTTAGTTCACTCTCAAGTAACTCAGCATAAAATTGACTTAGCAAGGTCTCTAATTTATACAACAAACAGTTTAGATCGATAGGCACAATATGCGTTGTTTGGATTGTCAATAAATCATCTTGGTTAGCTAACCATCTTGAACTAAAATCCCAACCTGATTCGCAGGCTGCGCGGATGTTGCGGTAAAAAGCAGGTCTTTTAGCTGCTTCAATATTTTCTGCCGCCTCGATATCTTCTCGATATGATTCAGGCCTAGGCTCAACGCTGTCATCCCAATAGCGATTTAAACACACTCCGTTTGGCATTTTTACGACACGTTTGATTGCTTTAGCAGCACCCGCTAATTGCTCTTTACCTTGCATCCAAAATTGGTATTCTTTCTCTAACCCTTGCACACAATGTTCTAGAAACTGTCTTCTTACTTTTGTCTGAAGCGGGTCAATATTCTGTAAATACATTTCAACCATCAATCCTAATACAGGGGGCTGAGAACGGCTGTTGTAATAGCTGCGATTACCATTAGGAATACACCCTAACGTATCCTGTAAATCAATAAAGTTTAAAATCATTGACCGAATGATATCTTGCCGACCCGACTCATTTAGCCCCAAAGCAGTGAAATAACTGTCCCAGTAATAGATTTCACGAAACCTGCCCCCCGGCACAATATAAGGATGAGACAGCGGTAACAAAGAGCATAAGTCTAGCTTATCTGGCTGTTTTTCAAGTTTTGGCCACAGCGATTCAATATAACTTTTGACAGACCCTTTATCGGTGTCGTTGCTGAGTAATATCGTTTCAGGAATAACAAAGTGCTGATGTACAAAATCGCTAAGATCAAACCCCTCGCAGGTCTGATTTTTTTGATAATCAGCGAATATTTCAGACCATGAGAATTTAGGATAAGCGTCGGCGAATGTTTTGCTATCTGCAAATATTCCAGCTAGTTGCACATCGTGAAATAAGTCACTGCCGAAAAAATCTAGGCTTTGCTGTAAGCATTGTTTTGCTTTATTAGTATCTGACATAACGGCTACTGCTTATTGTGCATGGTGGAAGAAGACAACTTATTGGTCGACTTACGAAAGAAAAACAAAGTAAACGCAAGTAACGCCATGGGAAGCAATGATAAGTAAAACGCATTTTTTCCACCAAAGGTATCAAACACAAGACCCGTAATAATGGATCCGGTAGTACCACCCAGTGCAGAAAACACCACAATTAGCCCGGTCATTTGTGCATGTTTCTCTTTTTCTAAAGAACTTAACATCACAGAATTAATAACCGGGTAAATAGGTGCCATCATCAAACCTGCAATCGGCAAAAGGTAGGCGGCGATAGGTGCATTAAAAATACCGGTAATAACTGTTGCGTCTATGTCATCCGCTAAGGGCAAACTTAACAGCATCAAAACCGCCATCATCGCGATACATATGTTCAAGAATAAATACCAATTCACGAACTTCAATATCTGCCCAGCCATTAATCTACCAATAGCGATCATAGCCGCAAAAATACTGGTGATTTGCACGCTCACGTCAACAGGTAGGTGTAATACTTCGCTGTTAAAAGTAGGTAACCAAGTGCCAATCCCTTGTTCGATTAACACATACAGAAACACAGATAAAACAAACACTAAAACCAGCGGTTTGTAAGCCAACTTAAGCATTTCAACAAAATCTTGGATCAAGCCATTAGACTGAGATTCAAGTGGATTTTTCTGAATTGGTGAGAATAAAACAATACAAGCAGTGATAAATAATCCTGCTGCTAATGGATAGTATACGTTTAGCCATTCGACCGAAGTAGGTGCATCGGGATCGATGTATGCGCTGAAGATCCAATAGCCAGATAACACCCCAAGCATAAAAATACCTTCAATAGTGTTAAGCAGGGATGAGTGCGAGCGCGTGTCATGGGTTAGCTGACCAACAAGTGAATAAACCGACACTTTCACCAACGCAAAAGATATACCAATACAGGCAAACAACACTTTTATCGCAATGAAGTCACCCCAAACTGGGGTCAGCAAACAGGCTCCTGCTGCCAATAACAAACCGATTAGCAAAGCGATTTTATAACCTATTCTCGGGATAAAAGAGGCTATAAAAAAAGAGACAATGGCTATGGATAAATCTTTAAAACCTTCAAGAGTACTGGCATCTGGTTTACTGATACCAAAGCTGTTTATGGATTGCAAAATAACCGTACCGACACTATTCAACATAATGGCGAACATAAAATAACAGGCGGCTATCGCAACAATAACAAGCAATCTAGACATATACGCTTTACTCATAGGCACTCAATGAGGTTAGTCTATATGCAACTCAAAACATATGCAATCGTTTGCATTTTAATGCTTGTTTATAAGCATGTTATTATTTAGTGCCGAGTAGAATTACGCGGAATTAACTCAATATCGATAACAGTAGATTGCGTTGGCTTGCCTTCAAACTGAAGAACTAACTGATTGACCATCACCTCTGCCGCTTTTTTAACGTTCTGTCTGATAGTGGTAAGCGAAGGATGGAACAACTCTGCCATCGCAATATCATCAAATCCAACGATAGCCACCTCGCTAGGAATACCAATGTATCGCTCTTTTAAAGCCTTAAGCGCCCCTAGAGCCACCATATCGCTTGATGTGACTATTCCATCAAAAAATAAACCATGGTGTAAAATTGTTTCGCTAATTTTTTCATAAGCTGCTGTGCTAGTAATATCAATAGATAAGGTCAACCTGTCTTCAAGCACACCGCCTGCCTCAGACAAAGCCTGACGATACCCTTTATAACGTTCAGCCAATTCCAAATGCTCTGGATCCCCTAAAAACACAATATTTTTACAGCCGCTGTCGATTAAATGTTGGGTCGCAATATATCCACCTAACTTATTATCACTGCCCACAATGGTGTAATCAACGTCTGATGTGGGGTCGCCCCATACAACCATAGGCAGCCCAGTCCGCGCTACAGCATCAATTTTTTCATCGCTTTTACCTTGTCCAACCACAATGATGCCATCTGCGCGGCTACTGGATAGAAAATAATTTGCCCAATCGTCAGACGCCATAAAAGAATTAGACAGTAACAATTCGTAGCCTTTATGGTTAAGTGCCTGATTCAACTCACCCACCACCTTAAGTAAGAAAGGGTCACTGATGCTTTGTTCGGTATGGTCAATCAGATTAAGGATCACAGCAATCACATTGGTTTTTTGAGTACGCAAACGGCTAGCAGCTGCATTAATGCTGAAATTATGTTTACTTGCTAAGTCTTTTATTTTATCTCTGGTGGCTTGTTTAATAACGGGATTATCGTTTAAAGCTCTTGATGCAGTAGATGTTGAGACGCCTGCCAACTTGGCAAGTCCTGCAAGTGTTAATTTTTTATCTGTTTTCAAGATGTATTCAGACTCTACAAGTAAGTAAAAAAGTATTTATGCTGATACCCAAGCACAGTTTTATTCTAGCATATTTGTATTATTTGAAAATAATTTCAATCGATTGCAAAAAACAATTGCAATCGATTGCATTTTTACATATGGTTTACAAGTAAAACAAAAACACACATGTTAGGTAACAACAATGAAAACTAAAACATTCCATAGAAAATTACTTCCACTCAGCATTGCATTTATCATAGCAAGCCCAGTTATCGCTCAAGAAGAAGCGACAGATGAAAGTAAAAACACAGATTTTATTGAACAAATTATTGTAACTGGTACCGCAAGTGGTACCGCAATTAGAAAGGTAGACGCTAGTTATGCCTCTACCTCATTAAGTGCAGCAGACATTTTAAAGTTAGCCCCTAAGAGCACGGCCGAGCTTTTTAGAGCAGTACCTGGTGTTTGGGCAGAAAGCTCTGGCGGAGTATCAGGCGCCAACGTATTTGTCCGGGGTTTTCCTGGCGGTGGCGATGCACCTTTTTTAACGGTTCAACTGCAAGGAGTTGGGATATATACCCCTCCTTCCGTCTCTTTTCTTGAGAACTCAACATTATTTCGCGTCGACGAAACGATTCAGTTTATGGATGCGTTACGGGGTGGACCCGCTTCAGTATTATCCAATGGACAACCAGGATTAACCACCAACTTCTTGCTTAAAGAAGGCAGCGAAATAACCGAAGGTACATTTAAGTACACCACTTCAGACTATGGGTTACAACGTATTGATGCAGTACTAAGTGGTGCATTAGATGAAGACTTTTATTACATGATTGGGGGTTACGTACAACAAAGCTCAGGGGTAAGAGACGCTGGTTTCACCTCAGAGAAAGGTAATCAATTTACCATCAACCTGACCAAAGAATTAGACAACGGTAAAATTAATTTTTACACCCGTATCACAGATGATCATGGAACTTGGTACACACCTTCACCTTTAATAGATGGTGTGGATAACAGCTTTGTACATTTGGGTACATTAAACAGACAAGCCACCATCAACTATGGTCCAGAAGATGATAGCACCAGCGAAGCCATTGATTTTGGTGAAGGCCGCGGCTGGGATGGTTCAGTTTCTGGCGGGAGCATTAACTTAGAACTAGGTGATGGCTGGACGTTTGTCGACCGTTTCTCTTTTACCAAGGGTGAGGCTGATACCTTAGGTTTAGTGACAAATGGCGACCCGTTAGTCCTTTCATCTGTCGCGGATAATGGAACTTCAGCTACAGGTGCAGTCACAGGTAATACTTACGTTGGCAGCACGTCGGTTCAACAGCTTGGTCGTTGGGTTGTCCGTAAAGACATCGAATCATTTACTAATGATTTAGCCTTAACAAAGACAACCGACACCCTCAAGGCTTCGGTTGGCCTTTTCAGCTCTAGTTATTCTTCAAATGACTGGTGGGCATTAGGTAATCACGCGTATCACGTGGTGCAAAGTGGCGGTGAAGCGCTGGCAGGTATTGCATGTAATGTCAGTGTGGCTGGTTGCGGCTGGAACTACGATATCAACAGCACCGGTGATGGTAAAACCACAGCACTTTATGCGGCTTTAGATTATCAATTTAGCGATGACCTAAGTGCAGATATCGGTATAAGAAACGAAAATCATGAAATTGAGTACAGTGTCGATGAAGGTTTGGATGGGGTCATAACTAAAGCTGTTCAGTATGATGAATCTGATGTGGCTTATACTTTGGGTCTGAACTGGCAATTTGAAAAAGATTCAGGTGTGTTTACACGCTACAGTGAAGGTAGCAAAATGCCCTATTTTGATGACTTTCGCGATAATTTTGGTAGCTATTCAAACGGCAATGACCTCATCTCTGATGTCAGTCAGTTTGAATTAGGTTATAAACTTGCTACCTCAAATTACAATGTTTATGCAACAGGCTTTTATAATGAAGTAGAAAGCTCTCAAACTCCTATACCCGGCGGCGTCTCAAATTTATTCGCAACCGAAGCCATGGGTATTGAATTTGATGCAGCATACTTTGCTGATAATGGACTCGCTATATCGCTGAATGCAACGATCCAAGACTCGGAGATTGTGGAGTCTGCCGATCCGACCATCATTGGTAATGAAGCCCAGCGTCAGCCAGGCTTTCAATTACGTGTTACACCAAGCTATGATTTTGAAATGGAAAATTTCTACGCCACGTTATACGGCACATTATCTATTATTGATGACAGATTCGCTGATCCCGGCAACACGGTCGTGCTAGACGGTTACGAAAGTCTGGATTTAGGACTAACCGTTGCTAATTATAGTGGCTTAAATATGAATATAGCGATACAAAACCTAACCGATGAAGATGCGTTGACTGAAGGTGACCCTCGTAACCCAACAGCACCCAATGGGCGCTTTATTTTACCTAGAACAGTCACCTTTAGTGTGGGTTATTCGTTCTAGTAAAACTTCACAGATATTAATTTAATGCTTATAAACTGCTAGTTTATAAGCATTTTTTTATTTAACAGAATATTAATGAAAGCATATCAGCAGATACAATACGTAAGCAGTGGGGTTATTTAAAAGACTTACTAGAATAAGCAGTACTGATTATTACTTCATTATTTTCTAGGCTGTAGATTACCAAGGCCTAAAATAATGGCTGATAAAAAGGGATGGCATGCGCCATCCCTTTTGTACAATTATTTGGAGTTGGCCGATAAGCCGGGTTCTGTGAAGTTTGTTCGAAAACAAACAGCGACAATCATTCATCTAGGCCAGCAATCGCTCACTGGCTCCAGCAACACACCCGATCTCAACGTGGGCCACGCCATACGAGATCCTATTTGGTCTTGCTCCGGGTGGAGTTTACCTTGCCGTATACTGTTGCCAGCAACGCGGTGCGCTCTTACCGCACCCTTTCACCCTTACCGATTTGTTACGAATAACAAAAAGGCGGTCTTCTCTCTGCTGCACTTGTCGTCGGCTCGCGCCGCCCAGGCGTTACCTGGCACCCTACCCTATGGAGCCCGGACTTTCCTCCCTCCAGAAATTCACGAATGAAAACTGAACGACGATTGTCTGGCCAACTCCGAGGCGAATTTTACGCAGGTTGTAGCGCAGATACAATGACTATACCCAAACAATTGGTGGTGCCGAAAGGTGAACTCAGAATATGGCTCCAATGGAGCTTAAAATTTAGGTTAATGTGTAGTTTGATGCCATAAACGTTTATCTGCTAGTTGAGTTGTTTTAAGGAGGAAAGGATTAGATAGTTTATGTAAGACCCGACTGTTTAGTCTTGCCTTAGAGAAAGGCTCTTGATGTGCAGGGTAAGTGTAAAAAAGGGTGTCGAAACTGCCATCATCAATAGCTAGGTTTAAGCCATATTCTAGTCTCTGGGCTAAAAAGTGGTTGTCTTTTTGAACAAACAAATACATCGCAGCAGCGATAATAGAGTAGGTATTTATCTTCAACTACTAGATTACTGTACTTATATTTACGCATTTCTGCCCACGGTTCTAAAATGGATTTAGTAAAATAATCATAAAGCCCTTACTCACTCCTTTATATAAACTATTGTACCAATCTGATGTTTCTGCATTCAAACCGTTTACTCGAAGAATATCTGTATCGGTCCAATCAGCTCCTTGTATCGCAACCATAGCTTTTATCTGCTCAGTGCTTGAGATATGGACTAAAATTTGTTGCTTCGTATCTTGGATCACCTTGATACGGTAATCGCTCAGATCTTTTGAAATGGGGGATCATAACAGCTCGTGCTTCTTGGTCTTTTTGCACTGAGGTCATAGTCCACATTACATCCAGCTCGCCATCATTGAGGCTTTTGAGTTTGCGTTGGTACACCATAGAGGTACCTAGAGCTTTTAAAGTAGCGGGGCCAAATTTGGGCAATGACTTTTTAATAGCTAATTCTAGCAAATTGACATCATAGGTTTTTTGTTGGTCTCGATTTAAACTGGCACTCACATATTTGATAACTTCTACTGCGGCATAACTAAAATTCACTGACAGCAACATAGCCAATGCAAAACATATTTTGGTAGACGTTTTCGATACGAATGATTTCACTGAAAACATCATTCTAAATATTGAGAACTTGATTTCATTGTGATCCCTGATTAAATAGTACAAATAAAAACAATAATATATTACCAGTCTTATCTGAGTGAAAGGCTCATAATGCTTTATATGGGAAGCATTATTGACATTTACTGTATCTATTTTAAATAGAATACGTTGTTTCAAGCCATAACCCTGAGTATTTAGCCAGGATTTGGCCTCTGCGTCAGTTTAAAAAACATCTTAAAAACACATCCGACGAGGATCCTAAGGTATTTTTATTGGCATGCTTATGAAACAACTCCATTTTAACACTTTTAATATTGTCATTGACAACCGCTTCTCTTTTTAGGCCTTGAGCTCTGCATTCTGCTAGCAACTTTCCCATCAGTAACTCACAATCAGGTGTGCACAATTCCAAATCATTAACATTGCTGATGAGGCCCCAAAGATTACCTTTGAGAGGTGTAATAATACCAAGAATAGGATCTCTATATGCATTTGCAGTTTCGGCATTCCATGCCCCAGCGACCACCGCCAGCAAAATATCATTCTGAGGGGTGACTTTAAACTCACCATGCTCATTGAACATATTCAACTACCTTAGAAAGGTAAAAAGTTAAACGAATAATCGAGCAGGGTTTTAGTCACGTTTTGGTCACCAAAATTGATCAATTTAATGCGAAACAGTAATTTGTTTTCAACATCTTCTGAGTTAAGTTCACTAAAGACCAGTTCAACATTAGACACTCCACCATTTGGCTCTATGCTTAATTTAACGGTTACTTTACCTTGCAAGCTAGGGTCCGAGCGTAACGCTTTACGGTAAATAGCGTAAATAGCTCCCTTATTAGCATCAAGCACCTTTCGGATGGATTCAGTTTGACGGCTACCCAAAACACTGTCTTGTGTTTCAAGTTGTTTAGCCGCCACTGATGCTAAGCCCTCGCTAGGTGCCACATATTCAGTGTTTTTCCTGCCTACCAGTTCACCTTTTGAGCCAACATTAGTTGTCAAATTACTGGTATCTACGCCACCACTATTACCCGCTACTTTTTTACCAATAAACTTACGCTGAGTTTGATTACTGGCTCCTGAGCCTTTAATGGTGTCGGTATCCGCTAGATTACTCAGGCTAGCGTTGTCGCGCATACTGGCTAAATCATCTTGGAAGGCTAACAAACCTGATTGTTTGGCTTTAGTTTTTGCTTGTTCCGTTATTTCTGCTTGGGTGGGCACTTTTACCTTAACTGGTTTAGGCGGCACTTTTTTGATTTCTTTGGGTGCTGCCTTCTTTAGTTCTGCTGGTTTAGGTGGCACAGGTTTTGGTTTTTCAATATTAGGCTCAGGCAATGGCTTTGGTACGATCGGCTTAGGGATTGGCACTGGAATAGGCTTAGGTGGTTCGACTTTTCTAGGCGTCATTAAACGCGTTAACTGGGCAGGTAATTTTTCTTTTTCAGAACGTGGGCGTTCTGGTAACTCCTGCCATTTCACCACTGCCGCAAAGGCCAAAGTGATGCACAAAACAACAACAGTGATAGTTTTAAAACGTCTATTTTCCAGCTCACTTGAAGACCACGGCAGTATTGTAATAAATGTATTGGGCTCTGACATTTTACTGTTAGCAGTGGCGGTGTGCACATTCATCGCGGCCGCATTCATAACTCTTCACCTTGAGCCGCAGCCACATTATTCAATTTGCTTTCATTGGGCTGCGGAGCTGGCTCTTGCCCTGCAACAGCCAAAGATATATTAGTAAACCCTGCTTGAGCGCATGTCTGCATAATACGTTTAAGCAAGGTATAGGGAATATTCTTATCACCCATGATGGTAATCGCTCTTTCGATATCATTGCCATCGGCATCTTTGTCGCCACTGTTACCTGCGCGATTAATTTGGTATGCCAGCTCTGTTGCCAGTTCGGGGATCACATCATCATTTTGGCTCAGAATAATCTGTACGTCGGTTAATTTTTGGCCCTGCAAGATCAAATCGTTATTATTGACCATTAAAATCAAGGTTTCTTTCGCTGCTTGTTGTGCCGTTGATTCAGGCAATTCCACACTTTTACTGTTTTGTAACACTTGCACTTCAGATGCATTCACCATCAAGAAAAACACCAGAATAGTAAAAATGTCCATCAGAGAAACTAAGCTGAGTTTGGAGTCTTTAGCCATACGTTTGTGATGACGTTCCATACGCATAGCTCTTGCTGATCTTTTCATTTTGCAATCCCCAAAGACTCATTTGAAGCGACAGGAGCAATATCGATTGGCGCATCTCCTAGGGAAATTTCGGGAAAAAGTTCAGCATCCACTACAGAGGCAATTAATACATCTTGGTATGAACGCGTGGTATCCATTAATGCCACAATCACTTGATAAGGAATATTTTCTTCCAATAACAAAGTAGCGGCTTTTTTATCAATATTTTTGTTTATCAGAGTCTGCTTAATTTGCCTAAGCACCATTTGTAAGGCCGGATAATCATAGCCTTGTTCGGTAACTGCTAACTCTTTCACCAGATACCCTTGAGGGTAATAAACGGCAATATTATCTGCTCTAACCACCAGCTCCAAACGCTGATCTTTCACATCAATATTTTGTTCATTGGCTTCACCAAGCTGCGGCAAGGCAAGTTCTAAAACGGTAATCCGCGAGAACACCATCATCATCAATAATACTGGCACCAGTACTATCATCAAATTCATAAAAGAGGTGATGTCCAGCTCAGCGTCTTTTTTTATGCCTCGACTACCACGTCCAAATTTAGCTCTACGCGCCATAACTTATTCCTATACTTGGATAATTTGTTGGCATGATCTATTAACCGTTATCTAGTGATCATTATCTCTTAATAGAAATCTATCGATTGTCATCTGAAGAACGTGATTGGGTATTCAGATCATTCCGAGCTATCAATGCGTTTAAACATTTCACCCCAGCCATTTCCATACTATCAATGATCTCAGTGGTTTTGGTTTGTAACACCGAATGAAAAGCCAAAAGTGGAATAGCCGCAATCAAACCAAAGGCGGTAGTATTCATTGCCACCGAGATACTCTGGGATAACAAACTGGCTTTTTCTGATGGGTCAGCTGTCGCCACCGCAGAGAATGCGGCTATCAAACCAATGATAGTTCCCAGCAAACCCAATAAGGTTGAGATATTTGCCAGCGTCGCTAAATAAGCAGTGCGCTTTTCTAGTCGAGGCGTCGTTTCCATTAAACCTTCTTCCATCGCATATTCGATATCTTCACGCCTTTGGCTGTGATTCAAACGCGCCATACCTGCACCAATAATGCGGCTAATAGGCGCTTTATCACTACTAGCAAAACTTAACACGCCGCTATAATCATGTTTATTCAGCAGCGGCTCTATTTGTTTAAAAGCTCTTTTATTGACACTTTTAGAGAAACTTAAAAAGAAAAATCGCTCTATTGCTATCGCTAGGCCTATTGCCAACACAACGGCGATAGGGAACATAAACGCACCGCCCTCTTGAAAAAACCGTACTACCACTTCAAAAAAATCCATCACTGACTCCTACTAAGTAATCTGTTAACTATATCTATTAACCCAGGTTTTTTAGGTATTAACCTAAGGGTTGGGGTATAACATTTTTATTATTTAAAATTTGAATTTGACGCTTTAGCTCGCCCCTTTGTAACGGCACAAACGTCTTATTAATTCGTTCAACAATAGCGCTAGGTAAAGCTTGTCTCGTTTTAGGGGATTGCCAAGGCACTATGGTTAGTACTTTAGGCTGCTCTTGGTTACCTCGAATGGTCTCTTCTAACTTAATAACACCAAGCTCTTGAGCATTAAGCATACTGCTCATTAAACATAACGCCATGCCAAAAAACATCCCCAAAAAACAGCCCTTTATTGTATTCATAACATCGCTCCAGCTTGAGTGACTGCTTGGTCACTTTTGATTTGCCGCTTTAAATCAATTATCCAACCTTTTAACTGCCGTGAATTGTCATCAGACAAAGCTTGATAAAGCTCATAATCGACCAAAGCCAGAGACTTTCTCCCCATGTACAGATCGTATAATATGCCGCGATTGAGATATCCCACTGCAAACGCAGGCCAGCTTTTTATGGCCAATTCATAATGGCTTAAGGCTTGCTGAAATTGACCTTGCTGCCGCAAAACCAAAGCAAACTCGTTGTGGGCTAAGTAATTGAGTGGATTGGCAGAAATCGCATTATTAAGATATCGGGTCATATCTTTGTGCTGTTGTTGCATATCATCGTTATCTTGCTGCTTAACCAACAATGCTAGTTGTAACCAGACTCCTGAAAGGTTTGGGTGTTGTTCAGACAAAGCAATAAACCGTTCTCTAGCTAGAGACAGCTTACCTTGCTGCTTTAATAATAAAGCCCCTTGGAATTGGTTTAGAGTCTGATCACTGGTTTTATCTTTTTTCGTCTGTGTTTTATATAGATTAGGCAGCGCTTGTAAAGTGTTCACTTTAGTTTGCAGTGTTGTCAGTGGCTCTTCTACAGCTTCTGAAACGTTTTTTTCTGTTTCGTCAAAAGGCAATAAACTAGAACAACTATTCAGTAAGGCGAGGCTCATCAAACTCAAGATAATATTAGTAAATTTCATCCGTCACCTCCACGCTCTTTTCTTGTTTATTATATCTGCTTGGCAACAGTTTTTCTAAGGCACTGAAACTCTTTTGGACCCAAGCATCATAACTGCCTTGCCAACTTCGCTTGGCGTTGGTTTCATGAATATCGATGGCTTTTTCTTCAAACGGGTAAGCTTGCTCTTCAAGCAGTAAATCATATTGCTCCAGCTCAAGGGCATTGAGATTTTTTGGCTTACTGGATGTCATCAAATCTTTGGCAAGTTGATGATAAATGTCGGCAATACTAAAGTTGGCTGAAGTACTGAACTCTTCCACTTTATAATCCAAGGTTTTATTGTAGGCATCGAGCGCGTTATTTAATGCCGTTTTTTTCTTGGCTAAGCTAGCTTTTAATGGCTGCGTTAATTTGATTTTTTTGTAAATATATAGCTTGTCATCGGCAAACACATTGGACGCCATTGCCGCTAAATATCGAGTACGGACAGCACGTTCAATATCAGGGGATTGTTGTACTTGTTTATCTGCTTGAATTAATTTATTCAACCAAAAACGCCGCTTACTGGGCTCATTACTTGCCAGATAAAATTCACTCATAATGAACCGCGCTTCGTTAGCCTCAGCAAAGGGCTTAGCATAGCTGTGGGCATAAGTGCGATAAGCCTCTAATGCCTGTGGTCTGTTATCAATCTTGTTCAAATACTGCGCCGCTACATACAAGGCTTGCCTGCCCTCCTCAGACTCAGGGTTAGCGCGGTGTAAAACCAATAATTCATCAGCGGCTTGTTGCCAATTTTTATTTTGCTGATAAGCCTCAATCAACTTATCTTGAATCCCGGCCGTCAGCTTATCTTTGGGGAAACGGCGTCTAAAGTCCTCAAATAAATCAATCCCTTGCTGCCATTGTTGCATCTCTAACAAATAGGTCGCGGCATCATATTGTGCGTTGACACGAATAGCTGACTCAGGTGTTTTTGCTATCACTCTCAAAAAGTCGTTAACGGCCAAGGGTAAATAGTTGTTGCTAACATTCTGCTCACCTTGTTTGTAAATGCTTGCGGCTAATCGATCGCGAATATCAAGGCGACGGCGATCGTTATCTGGCAACAGTTGTAGGATTTGGTCATATGTTGTTTCCCCTAGTGCATATTGCTGTAACGCAAATTGACTGTGCCCTGTTACTAAGTAACTGGCTAAGCGTTTATCAGATTGCACTTTTGGTTGCCAATCCAATAGTCTTGTTGCACCAGCAATAGCCAAATCATAACGTTTTAAGATGAACAGCTGTTGCATGCGGTTATACAGAATGTCACTTGCCCTAGGATCATCAACAAAATTATTCACAAAGTTTTCTTGAGCAATCAGCTGTTTGTCTAGCCAACTAGACTGCTGGTTATTATTTTGCAATGCCAAAGAGTCTAAAAAATCTAAGGGATCTAAAGAGACTAAAGGCGCTTCAGGCAATAGTTGAATTTTCTGATAAGCCAAAATTGCAGCATAAGCCGCTTCTGCGGCTTTAGGATGAGCAGTGGTTATATGCGTATTAGGTTGAAGATGCTGATAAGCATAACGTTCAAATGCATGAATAGACGCTGCATATTGCTGCGCTTCGTATAAAGCTTCACCTAAACGGTAAGTTGATTCAGGGGTTTGCTTATCTTTAGGAAAAGTCAGGATAAATTGCTGATACCACTTAGAAGCTAACAACAAAGCTTGTGTGGCTTGTGCTTGGAGCGCTTGAGGTGAAGGTCGATTATTATCACTCACCTCAAAGTTAGTTTTTTGACTCGCGCTGGCTAACATTTGCCCGCGGCTATGTTCATATTGTGCAAGCTCTTGTAAGTATTCGTTTAGGTAAGGTGCCACTTGTTCTTGCAAAACAATTGGCCAATTAAGCCAATATTTACCAGCGATACCGTAACGTGTCACAAACCCCTGCTTGGCGGGTAATACTAAAGTGGGAAATTTACCTAGGATATATGCGTCAATTTGTTTCACCGCAAAAATCGGCGCTTGAAAATGGTCGCCGTGATTTTCAGTAAAGGCTTGGTATGCTTTAGCGCTATCACGGTATCTGTCGTTGTTCAGATAGTGTTGCGCCAATGCGTCGTACAAAACATATTCATAGTGCCTACTTTCGACATTTGTAAAATGAGTGGCGACACTCTGAGCTGGATATGCAACGTCGCTATTTTGATAAGAAAGTTGGTTGTCCTGATAAGAAAACAACAAACTCATAATACGTATAGTATCATTTACCAAACGTTTTTCACCCACAGGTAAACGCTCAATTTGTGCTTGACTGTCTACCTGAGTCAACATCTGCTGGGCAACAATTTCATTCGGTAATTTATGATCGAGCAAGGTAGTAAAGGCCTTCAATGCTTCGCTTTGTTGTTCATTTTTAAAATAACTCCAACCCAACATATATGCCGCAGTGCCGTAATATGGGTTTTGGTTATCTTGTGCCAAAACATTGTTGTAGGCATTGATAGCTAATGCATAATTAGTACGATTAAACTCGACTTCTCCCATCCTAAAGTGGATTTCAGCTAGGTAGATATTCTGCGGAAATTGTATTAACAACTGCTGTAAAGTAGCAAAACTCAATTGCATTTGACCTTGTTGTTCATAGGCTTTGGCTAACTGGTAGAGCACTTCTACGTTATCTGGGTTTTGTGCATGCTCCACCAGCAATTGTTGGTATTGCTCTATGGCTAAATCAAATAATTTGTGTCCAGCTGAATCAATAGGGAGTCCGTCTTCCTGCATTTGCTCCGCCAGAGACACTTCTAAGTCGGCGAGCCGGTACTGGACTATTTTTTTAATTAACGGATCGCCTTGGGTAGCTTGCGGGTCAGCGACAATATCAAGCAACGCCTTATAGGCGTCTCGCATGGTTTCTGTTTCAGGCTGCTCTAAAAGTGTATGGTCGAGTGGCAATGGTTCAAAATATACATCGCCAAGAGTTTGTTTACTGATAGAGGGTGCTTGTGGCAACTGTTGTGAGCTGTCACTTGAAAACAATCCGCATCCAGATAACGGTAACAACATTGCTACAACCGCGGGCAGTGAATAACCTAATTTCATAACGGGTCATTCTCTGTTATTGATGTGTCATTCAGTGGTGTTTGGCTGTCGCTGTTTTTTAGTAACGCTTGATCGTTCAAACGCACCATGGCTAATTGCGCCTGCAATATATAGTGACTAACCTTTAATTTATGCACTTCAATAAACTGCGTAAAGGTGTCGGACAACTGGCTAACCAGTGCATTTTGTAAGCCATTACTTTTGACAATTTCAGTACTAATACGCTGAGCCAACGAGCTGACTCTGTCTCTTTGCTCGACAAAATCAGGTTTGGCGGCCAGTTGCTTAAGAAGTTGCTGCTGACGAAGTTGTGCTTTGCTTATTTCAGCATCGAGTTGCTGCAATGCCTTCTGGGCTTGCCATTGATTTGTGCTGTAAGCTTCACTTGCTTGCCATATCAAACGCCCTGCAACGCGCTCAACCCGCCTTTCATAAGAGACAGCTAAAGGGGGGTGATCTAGCTGTTTTTTAAGTTGAGTAATAGTGGCTAAACGTTTTTCTGAACGCTTTACTCGGTCTAACCATTGTTGACTTTGTAGGCTCATTAAAACTTGCCCATCTTGCTGATTTTGAGCGGTAGCGATGACCTGAGCAATGGCATCGCGCTGTGCTTGTAGCGCTGGTAATTGCTCTAAAGTACGATTTTGTAAAATGTGTTTAGCGCGTTTGCGTCGCTCAACTTGCCTTTCGTCCAACATCAAATGATATTGCTGCAGTCGTTGTTGCCAATTGAGCAATTGCTGTTGTAGGTCACGATTTTGCTCAAGCGCCAACAACCCTGACCTAAACTCATTGCTGACAGACACACTATCAAACAGCTGAGCCGTATTAAATGGTCGACCTTTCGTGTTCAGCGACAGGCTTACATCAGCATCGACGCTTTGCTGCGTGTCTTTATTAGGCAGTAAATCCAAAATAAACTTGCGCTGTTTAACCTCTTTCTCTGCTTGATTGAGGTTCACTAAAGCCTGCTTAAAGCGATCTAGGCCCAATTGCAAAACCTGCAATGATTGACGTGGTGCAAATGCATTCTCATAGGCATAAGCGCTGGCTAAATACGCTTCTAGGGTGTATTCACTATTTTGCGGCATGAGTATTAGCCGTTGCCAAATCGCCAAGGCAGTTTGTAATTCATCCTTTTTAGCCGCTGCCCAGCCATAACCTAATAACGCGGCTTCTGCGTCTAAACCATCAGTGCGGATATTTTCAAACACTCTGAACGCTTCAAAAGGATCAGCGTTTTGTAGCAAGGTATAACCCAGCGTTAGGTTAGCGCGGTCGCGAATGGCATCTCGCTCAGCGTCAACATTTGGTGCATCGTTATCACTAAATATCGGATCAGCCCAATCCATCCAGCGGCTGACAAAGCTACTATCGTTATTTATCAAAGTAGACAAAACAGAAATAGCCTGTTGGTTTTTACCTTTTTGCAGCAGGGCTAACGCCTGATTGTATTGAACATAGTCGCGGTAAATGGAATTGTCTGATAACTGTTCTAGCCATTGAATATCAGTAGTATTTGTACCCTGATCTAATAAAAAACCATGTAACTGCGATTGCATATACAGCCAATTATCGCGAGTGGACGGCTCAAAAAATTCATCTGCAGTGTGTTGTTTAATTTGCTGAAAAGCTTGTGCGGCATCTGAAAACTGGCGTTTTTGATAATACGTTTTACCCAACAATAACCAGGAATAGGCTGTGACATCAGGCTTAATATTATTTTTTAGTAAACGCAGGAAAATATTAGCCGCTTGGTTATCTAAACCATAGGCCAAACTGATCCCGCCTTTTAGTAACTCAGGTTCAACTTGATAGCCACTCAAAGAATCGGGTATCTGGGTCAACCCATTGGGGAACTTCTGCTCTAAAATAGCCATTTGGGTTAACGCTAAGGAAAAATTGCCTTGATAATATTCGTACAATACTTGTTGGTAAGCTTTTTTTAGCGCCACAGAATTGCGCTGCTGAGCCTGCTGGGCGTCATCTTTGGCATTGATTTGGGAACTCGTCACCAAAGCAAAACAACAACTTAACGCATTAAACCACTTCAACATATTAAAGCTCTATCGCCTCAAAAACAGGCTGTTGCTTAAGGCTAGAATCAATAATGCTCAATTCTAACGATTTAGCCTCTGCAGTTTTAGTAAAGGTGATACTGGTGGCTCTTTTATACTCTCTATCTTGTGGTCCTTTACCGATAAAAAAGGCAGTGAGTTGATGTTCGCCTTGGGCTAAGTTATCGATATGTAATTTTTGCACCCCACCTTTAAACAAGGCTTGAATTTGTTTTTCGGTATACAGGTGGTACGTAACAACCTTGTCATCAATCTTCAGCTCAACCGCATCTAAGTTAAAATAGGCACCCACATCCATTGAAAGATAAACCACTACCTGAGTGCTAGATGGAAACAATAAGTCCTCTTCTAGCACAAACAAATCACGGTTAAGGGCAACCACTTCTTTTCTCAGTTGTTGTAATTGTTCAGTAACAGTATTGTTGATTGGTTGCTTAGCTAACAGCTCACTTTGCTGAGCATTGACGTTTAAACTGATGCTTAAAAAACTACAAACCAGCAACGATATCAACCAATGAACACTGTTAATTTTAGGTGCTTTTTCTGAATAAAAACTCATGCGGTTAAACTTCCTATAGCCTTTGGACAATCAAAGGGCACTAATAAAATATGGACACGTACAAACGTGTGATATTGGCCGAAAACTGATAAAGCGGCTCTGCACCTATTGGTGCATCAACCGCTAGCACATTTCTAAAATCATCATAGTCATAGTTAACATGATCAAGGTCGAGGTTGATGGTGCTTTTTTTGAAAAAATTTGCCGCTGAAAATTGGAATTCATAAGTCAGGCTTAAACCCAAAGACAAGTTATTAAAGGTACTCATTTCTTTATCCCGAGCGCGGAAATTAAATTCAGCACTTCGGGTATATAAATCCTGATAAAAATCAGCTTTGTCTTGTTGATAATGCCGCGCTCGCAATTCAACAATCCAGTCTTCACCAAAGGTATGGATATAACCCAACTTAACAGTATTTGCTTCGATGCCCCACGAATCGGAAAATACCTTGGCTTCGCCATACACCGAAGCGCGATAAGGTAAATAATAGTTAGCGGTGATAGCGGCTGCGTTACTTCTGCGAGTGTTAGGGTAAACTTCGGTTTCAAAACGATAACCACGAGCGCTGGTTGCATCTAAAAACCGTACTGAACGATAAGGGTTATTCAAATACCCTTGGTCAGATATGTTCTCTACACTTAACCCTAGTATCATATTTTTAGTGATCACCTGAGTGATCCCAAGTCGGTAATTTTGTCGTTCCGCCAGTTCTAGAAAATTATCATCACCGGTTTTACCCACTTCGTCATTACCTTTAGAGTATCCAAGAGTGAGCGTGGTGAGGTCACCAAAAAAGTCTTGGCTAACGCCAAAGTGAATCGACTCAGCTTCAAAGTCGTTTTCTGAACTAGTGGTGTAGTTCAAGCTCATTAACGTTTTATTGTGAAGGAAATCAACCCCAACACTATTTTCTGTGCGTTCTTCTTCATAGGGACTAGCCGTAGCTAATACGTCTATAGATGCGCCAGAAATGCTATCTACGTAATAATTGGCAGAAACAGAAACATAATTACCGATTTTTTTGCGTAACAAAATAGACGGTCCGTCAATCGACATACCACCACCTTGATAAGAGTGATACATCGCATCAGAGCGGTCTTGGGGTAACACGGCAGCAAATGCTTGCCAAGCCAATATGCCGAGTACAAGACAGGCAAAAATTAATCGAGTTATTAATTTTCGCAGCGTTCCAGATGGGCTGGTCATTTTCGGTCTAATTACAGCCACAACCGCCTCCTGCTCCACCTTCTGCTCCTCTTGCGCCTTCACGGGCTTGAAAAGCATGGTGGGTATAAGACATCGATACTGGGTTACGATTCATGCTCATAATCGGGTCGGCCAAGTTGTCACGCTCATAAGGCTTAACCCAAGGTTCAAAGGTGCTACTACAGCCACTGGTTAAACCCGAGGTCACAATGACCATAATGGCCAAAAACAAGCGCAACAAGTGGGTTTTAATTACCTTCACTGCCTACTCCCGAAGTAACGCTTTAACGGCTTGTTTGTATTTCACTTCATCGCCACTTTTATAACCGTAATGCACCAATCGTTGATTACCATCGCGGTCAACGATCACAGTGGTCGGCATAGCCTGAACATCATACAATTTGCTGACATCGTCATTGACATCAAATAACACAGGAAAGGAAACAGCAATATCGTTTAGCAAGATGTCAGCTTTAGACGGGTCTTCGTCCACATTGACCGCTAAGATGGTGAAACCCAAATCGGCATATTCTTGTTGTAACTCTTCCAAATAGGGTAATTCTTCGCGGCATGGACCACACCATGAGGCCCAGAAGTTGATCAAAACTACATTACCCAGTTGTTCTTGCAAACGCACATTGCCTCCCTCTTTACTGGCTAACGTAAAGTCAGGGGCAGGGCCTTTTGCATCTGCAGCAAAGGTATGAATAGGTGTGAACAAAACGGCAAAAGAAACCATTGCTATACCTAGTCTGCTACAGAATTTAGAACTTATATTTTGATCAAGCTTTTTAGGGTTAAAACATCTAACAAATAACGACATATTATAGTCTCTCAACAAGTAAACAACGGTCTAAAAAAAGAACGTGGCACCCAGGCCATATTCAATGTTGTGTGTGGTTTTTTCTTCACCGATTAACTCAGAATTAAACAGGTGATCTTTCATATTGATGTGCAAAGCAAAAAAATCAGTCAACAGCAATCGGTAACCCGCTCCTAATGTCACTGTAAATCGTTCATCACCACCGAACTCGGTACTGCCTGCGCCTAATGTAAGATAAGTGGCAGAGTTAAACACCCAGCTGTCTGTGAAAAAGGTTTCGCCATTGAGGTTGTAACCTAATGACACGTTGTAATAGCGATAATCTCGTTCTGCATCGGTTAAAAATGGCGCACCACCACTGAGCACTTCAAAACTGGTTTCTCCCGCTTCAGCTTGTCCATACGTGGCTTCAACAAAAAAATCTTCATTAACATGATAAGCCGCCCGCGCGCCCATCAACATGCTGGATGAAAAATCTTCAATGCTAATGACACCCACCAACATGCCAAATTCAAAATTTTCAGAGTCGATATTAGCTTCGTTAATATCACGGCGTTCAACACTAGGTTCGATTACACTTTGTGGTGTTGCTTGTTGCGTGTTTTGCTCCCCCACATTTTGTTGTGACTCTTGTTGTGACTCTTGTTGCGCGAACACAGAAAAACTCATCACTGTGCATAGTAGGGCTAGAAAAAAACTGCGAATCCTAATTTCCATTGTTCTAAATCCTCGTTTATGTCTCTGTCGGTTAATGCTTGAAGGTGCTGGTATTCAAGCTTAAGCATAAAATTTTGTGCCATGTAATATCGTAAACCTATACCTGCAGCCAATAAATCACTGGTGCGAGTTTCATCACCACTTTGAACTAAGTTGGCTCTAGGTTTAGTACGGATTTTCCCTGCGCCTAGAGTGATATAAGGAGACACGCGCCATTCTGGAAAAGTGGTGTGTTGCACATGTATTAAAAAGAACTGATTTTCAGATAAGTCACCTAACGCTTGGGTCACACTTATCCCAGCGGCTAAGTTTTCAGTTGCCACCCAATTAGCAAATACGGTCATCGAGGGCACACCTTCAAACGAACCACCTAAAGCCCCAAACTCAACATTACGCTGGGCAAAAGACTCAAATGAACCATCAGACAACTTTACTGGTTGGCCACTGCTACTTTGGGTCAGGTGCAATGCGTCTTGTTTTACCCAGCCTTGAATATTTCCTTTCCCACCTCCCCCCGAACTTCCTTCCGAGCTTCCTTCCACGCGAGCATTTTCACTGCCTCGCACACCTTTTATTGTTTCGACTTTAAACCAGTTGGTGCGGCGTTTTAATACCGTGATCCACTGATTTTTTTCCACAACATGAATAACAGGAAAACCACCCGCAGGGCCAGAATGTAATTCAATGTAAGGCTGCTTAACCTGCACTTGCACATTTTCAGCAGCGAATGCCTGACTAATCATTAATCCTAATGTTAGCCATATTCCAATGCCCAGCTTGAGTAAACTCAAAGAATGAATGAATACCTGTTTGAAGTGCATCAACATCAGTTTAGCGGTGCCACAAAGGGATTATTGTAATACTGACCACCAATATCTAACCATTCAGATAATAACTTTAGCTCAGCAGGTGTTAACCATCCCTCATGAGATCCACCCGTGTTAAAAGGAATAAAGAATCGGTTGCTGGAACGCGCGCCATTTACAGACATAGTATTAGCCACACCCACAGTTTGGTTGACAGGGATAGCATTTCCCTCAGCGTTCAAAATTAACTCACCGGCTTCATCCACTTCAAACACAGTATTGCCATTTTGGTCAGTGACAATCACCAAACGATCAAGTAATGCACCTTCAACTAACTCTTGTTCATTATCGCCAAAGATTAATTCTCGATAACTGCTGAGAAAATCAGGGTTGTCAGTGGACGGCGTTGCACGCAAATCTAACTGGGCAGCAGGAATTTGTGCTAAACCATCTTCGCCCTCAGGTGTATGGCAACTTAAACAGCTTTGGTCTTCAAGTAGTAGCAGACCGTCTGCATCAAACACCTGCCTGTCTAATGAAAATATCGGTTGAATATGCTCGGGAAAATTAATTTGAATACGACATAAGCTTGTCCAATTAAGCGCACAAGCCGCAGTAATAGGTAAGGGCGATTGTAAGTCGCCATAGCGGTAAGCGAAACTGGTGGCTGGGGTTTGGATAACAGGGTCAGTCCAGATATCTTCAAAATTGATATCTTGAGAAGGAATATTAATGCCGTTAATCCTACCTGATGTTTGCGCCATGGTATCGCCTAAATCAGCAAACAAAATTGGATTAGTATTAGGAAAGGGGCTGCCCGTATTAGCCGAGCCTAAGTTAATACTATCTGCTTCGGCATCTGCACGACCATGAGGGGCTTCGCTGTCTTGACTGTGACAACCATTACATGTGCGTACTTCACCTGCTGCTAACTGTAACCAATTCTGATGCCTCTCGCCTACTCGCCTGCCGTTTACATCCAATATACTGAAAGCTAAGGGCACATTAGCGGGCGCCTCAAAATACACCGAACCATCTGGCTCAATGGGTACATAACCAATAATTTCTCGCATCAATTGATCACGACTGCGACCGAATGCAGAGTTGTCAAAGTCTCGCACCTCTTCACTTGGAATGGACACGGCTTTTACGACTCGCAAGAATCTCGCGGGTCTGTCGCCAATAGGGGTTTGAGTGGGGTCGGCCATGATTGCAATGCCTTGTGCCGTGATGTCGGTACCGGCAAAGTCGTAAACACTTTTAATGTGCACCCGTCCTAAATTATTGTTCGCTAAGTCTTGGTCAAATTCTTCAGCTTGTTGTGCGTCTGCGGGAAAAGCACGAGGCTGCATGGCCACCACATCAGTATAAAATTGACCTTCCTCAGGTACATTTATGACTAACTGGGTATCGTCAATAGGGTCAAATATCCACAATCCAAACAGCAGCGGTGCGGTTTCTACTTGTGGGTTGGCTATCAATTCATCATCGCAGGGTAAAATGGTGCGAACGTCGCTTTCACTTTCATTTTCATCTAAAACTTGTTCGGGATCATATACTCGGCATTGACTCCAGCTAAACAACATCCTTTGGCTGTTATCCCAAAGTGGATAGACTGCTAAGAACACACCACCAGGTGAAATACTGCCATCAATTAAAATATTATCGAACAAGGCTGATACTTGCGCCGGGCCGTTTAAACCACTTTGTGAAGCAATTGGCATAGTGTTATCAATGTAATTGGTGATATCGATATTAACGTATTCACCGCCCCAATCATTACTAACAAACGGGCGAAGCGTCGCCAATAACTGGCCATTAGGCTGCTCGGTCAATTGGGTAAATTGCAAGGCTTCAGCAGAGAGCTCACTATTATGACTATGTCGACCATAGACAATCTCTAAACCACTGCCATCGGCATTCATTTGATAAATGTTAATGTTATTGTTGTTAGCTACGTTATCCCAACGGCTAAATAAAATTTTGCCTGAACTGAGAACCGTAGGATTAAGATCGTGGCTTTGATTGAAAGATATTTGTTGAATGTCGCTACCATCGGCATCCATTACATGTAAAACAGAGGCAATTTCATTGCGGTCTTCATCCAACCCTTGATATTGAGGTTTACCTTCGTCTAATAAAAGCGCTTGATTAGCCTGTTGACGAGTAGAGCTAAATACAATGCGCCCATCCGGTAAATAAGTCGCTGAGGTATCTTGGCCAAAGCCAGCGTCTAAGTCAGAGGCGATGACACGCCTTAGAGCATCTGCCATTAGATCATACTCCCAAATATTCCAACTTGGTTGTTCGTCATCATCAACATCTTCAATTTCTGGAGCGCGCATTGCAAACAGCAAATGGGTACCGTCATAAGATACCGATAAATCTTTTACATCATAACCGGCTAAGGGGGATGTTTCTGTAGCCGCAATTATTTCGTCTTCAGTAAAAAATGCGCTGTCTGAAATGTTTTTTTCAAGGGCGCTGACCGATGCCCTTGGTTTAATAAATAACTGCGCGCCGGGCAAGAAATCATTCGGAATACGTAAATCTTGCGTCACCAATACCGAACCTTCATCTAATGGCGCGGGCCTTTTTATATAAGCAATCGGGACATCTACTACCACTGGATCTGGCTCTTGCTCTGCAATTAATAATTGGTCACCACCACAGCTCATAAGTTGAACACAGAGTAAAATAGCAACTGCGCGTGTCAGACTAAAGTGGTTGAATGTTGATAATGACCAATGCTTCAAGGTATTTTCACTATGGTTAATAAATCGTTTTCGCTATGGTAATAAAACACAAATAGTTTATCAGTATCTGTTGCAGTCAAAAACTGTCTACAGACAGCTACCTTTATCTATTAGCGTGGAATGGATAGTTGCATTAACAGCTTTAGGGAGCAATTTATGGTTCTATCATTAGGAATATTATTCAATACGTTAATTTATACTCGCGGCACGTCTAGCATTTCATAGCACTTGATAAAAATAATGCCATTTTAGTCTACCCTTTATTGATAATAATTTTGACGAAATGCAACGCCACATTTAATGTATTAAATTAGAGACACTAAGATTACTTTAAAAAAACACACTTAATTCACTGATAAATATACAGTTAATTATAAAAAGTCATTTTTAAAAAGCGAGTGGAAACACTTATATTTCAAAAAATAGACTGATAAAAGTAACACTTAGATTAATGCACCCATCATTTTATTGATGCTACTTTCCATAAACGCCATGTAGCTCATGCCATTAAACTAAATGGCGTAATTCATGCTAGCCATGCTGATTATGCTGATTATGCTGATTATACGTTGAATATGCCCTAAATGTGGTGGGTCTGCGCTAAACACCTGCCAAATGAGTGCTTTATTCACACTGCAGAAACTTTAGCCATTCAAGTTACTCTTTGGACTTGTTACTAAGAAATGCGTCGTTGATAACTAACCCTCCGTTTTTAGGTATGAATTACCAAACCTAACTTGCATCAGTAGTATTGTCATTAATAGATTTATTGATTAAAACCCATAACAAGCCACATAAATCGTTATTGGCGGTAAGAGGAGTTCCAACTTGAAACATCTAGTCAGGCAAATTGGCGCAACTAAAATCGCTGTCAGTTGGGCAGTAATTGTTGTCAGTTTATATGCTCTACCGCACACCTATGCCGGCACAAGAGAACAAGCCAAACGTATTCATGACCGATTGGCAGGTGTACCACCGAATAACGATGTACTGGATCAAATGGAAAGCCTTGTTAATGCAGGTGATGTGCGCGGGGCAGCGGATATCGCAATGGACAACCCAGCCTTTTATTCAGTGACCTTAAAAAACTGGATAACACCTTGGACTAACGAAGACGCTGATGTATTTGCACCTTTGAATGACTACACTGCGACTGTTATTGGCATCACTCGCGACGAAATTGATTTTAGGCAAATACTCAGTGGCGATATTTTATATATAGGTGCTGCAAGTGCTGGTGTGCCTGCGTATTCCATCACTAGTAATGTCCATTATCAGGCTTTGGATGACCAAAGTGCTGATTTAAAACAAGTGTTGCAAGCAACCACCCAATCAGCGGTGACGGGGTTACCTACAGATGCAACGGCAGGTGTGATGACTTCGCGCGCAGCCGCTAAATCATATTTTAAAGACGGCACCAATCGCGCCATGTTTCGCTTCACTTTAATTAATCATATGTGCACTGATTTGGAAGGCTTAAAAGACACTAGCCGCAGTCCAGATCGTATCCGCCAAGATGTGAGTCGCAGCCCCGGTGGCGATAGCCGCATATTTAATAACTCGTGTGTGGGCTGTCACTCAGGCATGGATCCGCTCGCGCAAGCATTTGCTTATTATAACTACGAATACAATGTTGCCAACGATCCCGAGGGTGAACAAGGCTCAATCCAATACAACCAAGTTGGCGAAACCGATGCCGATACAGGTTCGCGTGCACAGAGTAAATATCAAATCAACAGCAATAATTTCCCTTATGGTTTTATTACCAACAACGACAACTGGAGCAATTATTGGCGACAGGGTTTAAATAAAAACCTCGGTTGGGATGAGTCGTTGCCTGATAATGGTAACGGTGCTAAATCGATGGGACAAGAGCTAGCCAACAGCCGACAGTTTGCTAGTTGCCAAGTCACCAAAGTATTTAAAAGCATCTGTTTACGCTCGCCACAAGATGTCGCAGACAGAACACAAATTACCAGCATGACCAACACATTTACGGGCACCGGCTACAATATCAAACAAGTGTTTGCCGACTC
>Ga0307488_10000489_pt1 | contig 32841 bp, 29 predicted proteins | sample SB02metaG_FD_202248 | JGI IMG/M metagenome (GOLD analysis project Ga0307488, IMG submission 202248) | Sea-ice brine microbial communities from Beaufort Sea near Barrow, Alaska, United States - SB 0.2 | ecosystem: Environmental > Aquatic > Marine > Coastal | place: USA: Alaska | collected...
CTGCTTACTTTAAGACCGATGAAGGAATGGAAGTATTTAGATCTATAGAAAAGAAGTTTTTATAGTAGTTTTTAAAAAAAACACGTAATTATATTATAGATGGTGAATTAGTATTGACCGGTTGCATACGTGTGACCGGTTAATATTTATAATAAAAGAAATAAAATGGCAGTAAATGTAGACATAGTTTATAAAACGGTATTACTTATTCTTAATAAAGAGCAGAGAGGTAACCTATCACCAGACGAATTTAATAAGGTTGCTACGCAAGTACAGCTTGAAATATTTGAAGGATACTTTGATACTTTAAATCAGCAATTACGCCGACCAGATAATGATACGGAATATGGTGATCGTATTAAAAATGTTGATCAAGACATTTCTATATTTAAAACATCAGGTGAATGTCCATACGTATCTTTAGCGTCTGGATCATATTTTAATACACCTATAATTTCCGGGGCATCAAATGCTACAGCTCAATTAACAGGTATTTTGAATGTTACTTCTTTTCAGTTAACATCAATTACCGCTTCTCAACTTGCCTCAGGCACAACTACAGTTACAATAAACGGTATACCTAATAACTCTTTTGTTATAAGTGGTTCTAGTATAGTTTTCACTTCTGCTCCCGCAGCTGGTGCTGTAATATTGGTTACAACAACCCCTAGTGACTTTTATCGTCTTGGCACTGTTATATATAAAAACAGTATTGAAGCTCAAATGACATCACGTAACGAAATACTATATATAAGCAAAACACCTTTATCTGCTCCAAGCACAACATATCCTTTATATATTTATGAAAATGAAAGAATATATTTATACCCACAAACAATAGTATCAGATATATCTGTAACTTATTTACGCAAGCCTGCAGACATTAGTTGGAGTTTTACAATACCCGCAGGAGCTAATTATTATCAATATGATCCGGTAGTTTCGCAAAACTTTGAGTTGTCAAAAACGGAACAAGCAAATATTATTTTAAGAATATTACTTTATTCTGGTGTTGTAATTAGAGATCCTCAAATAGTTAATATGGCTGCTCGACAAGTTCAAGAAGAACAAATGAATTCAAAACAATAAGATATGCCTATACCTAATAGCGGTTTAATAACCGAAACTAACGAACAATACTACGCTGGAGCACAGCGATTTCTTTCAGATGGGACTGGTGTAATAACTACAACATTTAATACTGATTTAATATTAGGATCATCTGATCCAAACGCTTTAAATTATACTTTAAATAATTTTAAATTATATACAAGCACTACAGGTTTACCGGGCACTTATGTAGATTATATATTAGCTTTTACAGTAGCTAATAATGTAATTACGTTTGGAGCTACTCCAGTAGCGGGGATTTACATAGCGGTACAATTAAAAGCTTTAGACGGGGGTAGTTTTGGCAATGAAGATGCTACCGGAACGGCGGTTCAAGAAAATTACGGTAGTTATGGCTACACATCTTTAAACGACATAATAAATGGATTTATAGCTACTTACGTAGGAGAACATAAATTAATACCTGATGTCAAAAGAACTGATGTTATATTCCACGCTAAAAGAGGATTGCAGGAATTTAGTTATGATACATTGAAAAGCATTAGTTCACAAGAATTAACAATCCCCCCAAGTTTAAGCGTTACAATACCTCAAGATTACGTTAATTACGTAAGTATGTCTTATATAGATGCCATGGGTGTTAAACACCCTTTATACCCCGCTAATGATTTAACTATTAGCCCTTACGAAGTTCCTTTACAAGATAATAATGGAAATTACACTATAGATAACTTTGGAGATAATTTAGAAGGGTCCTCTTTAACAAACGAAAGATGGGGAGAAGCTAATGACAACTTACTTAGCGGTAATATAGCTGTAGAAGATTATTTTGCTTACAGCGGATGGCTTACAGGTAATCCATTTTTAGGTCAAAGATATGGTAATGAACCACAATATTCTCAAAGAAATGGTTGGTTTAATATGAATGAAAGAGATGGGACTATAGCTTTTTCTTCTAACTTAAAAGACCGTTTAATAGTGCTAGAATACATTTCTGACGGCTTAGCTTATGAATTAGACATGAGAATACCAAAAATGGCTGAGGATGCTTTATATGCGCACATGTTGTACTCTATATTAGCAGGTAGAATTAATCAACCTGAATATGTTATACAAAGATTAAAAAAAGACAGATCAGCTAAATTAAGAAATGCAAAAATAAGATTATCAAACATTAAACTATCAGAAATAGTACAGGTAATGAGAGGTAAATCTAAATGGATTAAATCGTAATTAAATGGCTCAAGAAATTAAGAATACATTTCTAAAATCCAAGATGAATAAAGATCTTGATGATAGAATATTGCCAAATGGCGAATATAGAGATGCTTTAAATATATCTGTAGGTAGATCGGAAGATAATGATGTAGGTGCATTAGAAAATATTATTGGAAATGATTTATTATCTTCTACAAACTTAGGAGGGGGTGGATTAGAAACAATAGGTATTTACGCTAGTGACACAAATGAAGCTATTTATGTTTTTTTAACCAATTATACCGACAACAACCCAGACGAACCAACACCGGCACCTGAAAATACATTACATTATATATACTCTTATAACTCCAGCGCAAATCAATATACAAAATTAGTTGAAGGAGCATTTTTAAATTTCTCTAAAACTAATAGAGTAATAGGTATAAACTTACTAGAAGAACTATTGTTTTGGACAGACAATAGAAATCAACCTAGAAAAATAAATATAACATTAGCAATAGTATCTACTAACAGTGTGACACCTATTAGCGAAGACACTAGTAATAGTAGAACGCCAGCGCCTACGCCTGCTCCTCCAGCGGTAAGCTCAAGTTATTATACTAAAGAACATCAAATATCTGTTGCTAAATACAATCCTTACCAAGCTATAGAATTATACACCAAAGCTACTGTCGTAAATGCTGTTAGCGGAGTAAATGATTCTATTTATGTTATTGGGGATTTTGTAGATTTTTATACTCCTTATATTGGAGCTACTATGACTAGCGTCAATAACAATGGTACTCAATATTTAATTGTAGAAAGTGTTGCTGTTCAATATGATGGCAATACTAGGATTAAAGCTAATAAAGTAATAGCACCAGTCCCCGTGGTTGGAGAATTATGGACATTAGCAAAGTCAACAATGACTAATGAAGATGATGCTGTTAATTGGCCTGGTGATCCTAACTATTTAGAAGATGTTTACGCCAGATTTAGCTATAGGTTTAAATATGACGATAATGAGTATTCATTAATGGCCCCCTTTACTCAAATAGCATATATACCTACTCAAAAAGGATATTGGCTTAACGGGGATGAGGATGCAGCTTATCAATCTACTGTTGTGCAGTTTATGAAAAACAATGTACAAAACATAGGATTAGTTATAGCTCTCCCAGATGAAATTAGAAATTTAGCAACTAATTATAAAATACAAGAATTAGATATTTTATTTAGAGAAGCTGGTAGCTTAGCGGTTAAAGTATTAGAAAGCGTACCTATTTCGGTAATTAACAACAGTTTAAATTCCGCTGTTCGTACTAATACCAGTAATATATACACTTATGATTATCAATCACGTAAGCCCTATAGAGTACTGCCTGAAGCTCAAACCGTAAGAGTTTACGATAAAGTGCCAATAAGAGCATTTTCTCAAGAAAGCGCGGGAAGTAGAATAATATATGGTAATTACATAGACAAGCACACTCCTCCAGAAACTTTAAATTATAATTGTAGAATATCTGATAAATTAAGTTTTGGTAAATTTACTAATTTTGTAGAGTATCCAAATAGTACTGTTAAAAGAAATAGAAACTATCAAATAGGATTTGTGTTAGCTGACAAATACGGTAGGTCTTCTCCCGTAATATTATCTTCTGTAGATAAAGGCGTTATTTCTGCTACAGAAGGGTTTTTCTCAGGGTCTACAATATACAGTCCTTATGACGATGCTGATACTAGCACCGATATAAAAACTTGGTTTGGAGACGCAATTTCTGTAACAGTTAATTCTAATGTACAATCGTTTTTGAATAGTACAACCGGGACTCCGGGACTTTATGCTACGGAAGTTAATTATCAAAGTAGTGGCATAGGGTACGCTGTTGCTGATGGTAGCACTATATCTAGTAATATTTATACTTTTTCTATAGATCCAGTTTTTCAAGCAACAAATAAAAATGTACCAAGAGTTGGTGACTATCTAAGAGGTGAATACACTGATTACGTTGAGGTAACTGACATAAGTAATCCAGTAGGTACCCTTACTTATACTATTACGACTATAGGACAGGTAAATCAGTCATATCTATGGATCGAACCCCCTACAAATATCCCAGTTTTAAGGTTTGCTTACGACATTAATGATTTAGGGTGGTATTCCTATAAGGTTGTTGTAAAACAAACTCAACAAGATTACTATAATGCTTATTTACCTGGCTTTCTTAATGGATATCCAGTATCTAAAGACTCTAACGGCACCCCAGTGTATCCAGTTACAGATCCATTTGTAGAATTTCCAACAAATGAACTTAACAAAACGGCCCATGTTGTTCTATTAAATGACAATATTAACAAAATACCTAGAGATTTACAAGAGGTTGGTCCTGAACAAAGACAATATAGATCTTCGGTTAAGCTGTATGGTAGAGTTAATAATTTTAGACCATCATCACTTAGTACTGATACTAAAACTAAACAATACTTTCCTAGGACTAGTCTTAGCTCAAATGCCACGAATGATGTAGCTTCTACTATAGCTTCCGCTAGAGACTTAGAATTTGCTCCAGATTGGATTTTTAATTCCGTAGGGTTGTATCAATTAAATACAAATCCATATATAGCTAGAATATCTACATCAGAAAATAGTACTGATAATCCACTAGGGGTTATTTTATCAGAGCCAAATGCAGGAAACACAGATGAAGTTCCTGTTTTAACACCTATGCTTACTATATATGAGACTGAAGCCCAGGAATCATTATTAGATATATATTGGGAAACAACAACGGGTGGATTAATATCAGACTTAAATGAAGATGTTTCTACAAGTGTAGGGGGTGGAGCTCAAATTCAAATAGCAGGGGTGTCTTTAGAGGAGTCAGACCCGAACGGACAACCAATAACAGATTATTTTTACGCTCTTAGTGCGGAAGGACAAGTGCTTACTACTAGTGTGTTTAGTAATTTAAGAGTAACCAATGCTAATGGTAATATTGTAGATCGTGACTTTAGTCTGCAGAATGCAGCTGGGGGTTCTCCGGAGGAAGGAGGAGCTAGAATTATACTAGAAAATGAGTTAGTTTTTACATCGGTATCCGCTCAAAGAGATGTATTTACCTTTGTATTTACGGCAGAGATTTTTAATGCTTTAGGCGTTTCTCAAGGAACTACCCAACAAAGTATTACGGGAACACTACAAAATATAGACCCTGTAATTAATTACAATGGCGGCGCTATAATTATTCGTGAGAATGAAACCTTGATTACTAACGGTCTTAGCGGGGTAAATGGGGCTTCTAGTAGTGAGGCCTTAGGATTAGTATGGTCGATGGAGGTATTTCCTATAGGATCAGCGGTGCCTATTCAACCTAATACAATTGATTGGGTTATTAATTCAACTACCGGGGAAATAACAAAACCTCCTTACGGGGTAGATTTAGGCACTTACACTATAAAAGTAACATTGACAGATGCCAGCGGCGGCGAGGGAGCACTTACAGATACTTTAGATCTTAATGTACAGGTAAAGCCTGCATTACTTAATAGTGGGGTTGTTCCACTTTCTTGCTTCGCGAATCCTCAAGTTTTGTATAGTCAAAATTCAGATTATTCATGGCCTCAAAGGCCAGTGTGGATAGAAGAACAAATAATATGTTCTAGCAATCGCTACCACGGCTCAGATAACTATGGATTTAGAGAGCCTATTAATGGAATATTTTATATTTCAGATAACGATCTTTCTATTAGCGATTTTTATGATTGGACAGGACTTTACGATGAGCCTCCAACTATGGAAACTAATGATTTAACTCCAATTGCCCCAGATAATGGTTGGCCTACAGGCGTGTACAGAATAGGGGAAACAAGCCACACCCAAGGTACCTTAGCTATGTCAATTAATATGACAATGGATCCTGTTTGGGACGCTATAGCTGGTAATTGGACATTTGATCATGTATTAGGCGTTAAATCAGTTGAATGGTATTATAGATTTGCCGCAGATAGTCTTTACACGGCAACAGCATGGGCCCCTATACCAAGAGATGCAGATGAAAATCAATCAGGAGGAAATGTTCCGGGTGGATTATTCAATTCCCCTTACTTTGCTCAGAGATTCCCATATCATGATCAGTATAAACCTTTTAATAAATCTTTGTGTGATACTTTCGGCCAAACGCCTTGGTGGGCTACCCCTGAGAACAGCTCGGTTTTTGGTTTATTTACATCAGGATTCCAACCAAATATAGAGAATAAAGACCCTTTATGGTGTTGGAGTACTTATAAGGAGCCAATGTTTATAACAGGTGTTAGAACATCTAATTATAAAAATTACCCTTTAGCAATTAGTGCTGGAAGAAAAATAGAATACGCTATTGTTGTTGAGCAATTAACCTCCGTTAGTTGTACCGGTAGATCACAAGATTGGTTTAGAGATGTAGCGGTAGGTTGGTGTACTATAACTGATTTAAATAATTCTACTTGTGTTCCTGTAGAAGGTAGTAATGTAGTCGTCTCTGGTAACGTTTTAGAGGTACAAAGATCTACAGAATATAATGGACCCCAAGGAGGGAATATTTGGTTAGAAACTCCCGCAACGGAAGTTTATCCTCCTTTATATACAAATATATATTTTGGAGAAATGATTTCTACCTTATTTACTGACGTGGAAATGACTACACCTTATAAGCCAGCTTCAGCTGATGCGCAATTTATTAATTATAATTATAAAATATTAAGCCAAGGAGTGGGTTATACAAACCCTGAAACAGGGAATTCGTTAGAAGTAGGGCAACTTCAGTGGGCTGCTTCTTTTAGCAGTATTACAGGAGCTAAAATATCATATACTGATCAAGTTGGGTCTATTCAGACTTCAGGGAAGCCTTTAGTTATAGATGGCGGGGAAAGAAATTATATATATACTACAGCAACAGCAACAACCATACAAGACAAAGGACAATACTTTCTCCAATGGCCTCCGAACAAGCCATTAATTCCTAATAATGGGCCTTGTTAATACTTATTTATAAAATTAAAAAAAATGTCAGCAACATTAGAATTAAAATACTTTAACACTTTTTGGTTAAAAAGAATGGCCAATATAGCCGATGTTGCTCCCGGCGTAGAGAACATTCTGTATCTATCCAATGTAACCACTACTATTACTGTGGACACAGTTTTAACAGAAAATCAAATGAATGTTGGACAGGAAGTAACTATGACTTATCTTAACAGTGACAGTGGCATAGTGACAAACTATTCCAGTTACGTAGTTAGTAGAAGTGCTGGTAGCGTTGATGAGTTTGTTGTAGCTGTAGCTCCACTTGGAACTGTAACACCTATAACTGGAGAAACGACTGTAACTATAAATTTTGGAAAAATTATTAATTTTGACAATATACCTAGTTCTTATGAGGGAGATACTACTTTAGATTGGATGATTGAAGAGTCTAGAATTAGAGGTGGTTATAATAATACTTCTGTTGACTTAGGGGTTAAAGCTTATTTAGTTGAAGACGATAGCGTTCAAATACATAAATTTAGTGGTTTAATATATTCTGGAATATTTAATTCTAGAACAGGTATAAATCAAACTAATCAGTTTTCGGTTGCTGAAGATATTACAAGGACTATAGATCCAGCAAATGGCTCGGTACAAAGATTGTATGCTGAAGATACTAACCTTATAATATTCCAAGAAGAAAAAGTAAGTAAATCTTTAATAGATAAAGATGCAATATACTCAGCTGAGGGGAACGCCAGTGTTACTAGCCGTAATTTAGTTATAGGACAAAACGTTGCTTTTGCGGGAGAATATGGTATCGCAAAAGACCCGGAATCATTTGCTGTTAATGGATATAGAAAGTACTTTACAGATAGAGAACAAAATGTGGTTTGCAGGTTATCCATGGATGGTATAACCGTTATATCTAATTATGGTATGACTGATTTTTTTAGAGACAAATTATCTACAGTAGGAAATGGCGGAATAATTCTTGGCGGGTGGGACGCTCATAACAAACAATACGTTGTTTCAATGCAGCAGTCTGACGCAACTAGATCTGGTACTTTTTCAACCTTAGCATTTGACGAAGCTGTAAAAGGCTGGGTTAGCTTATTTAGCTATAAACCTGATCAAATGATTAGTTTAAATAATAATTTTTATTCTGCTAAAGACGGTAAGATTTATGAGCATTACAAGCTTTTAAGTACATCTCAAGCAAGATCCGTGTGGTATGGAACAACTTATGAATCTAAAGTAACATTTATTTTTAATCAAGCTCCTTCTATGATAAAAAACTTTCAAACTATAAACTACGAAGGGGATAGTGGCTGGACAATGACAAGCTTTATAACTGATGCTGATACTGCTTTTTCCATAGCTCCGCCGGTTAATGTTAGAACACTTCAGGAAATGCAAAACTTAATGTTGCAAAATACATTTAAAGTAAAAGAAAATAAATATTATGCTAATTTAGTAAATAGTACTCCCTCATCATTTGGAGAGGTTATCTGGGGGGCTTCTTCTTCGGGTCTTAAAGGATTTTTTGGGGAAGTAACTATGTCAGTGCCAAACGCTATTAGTACTACAGGTGAGATACTAGGTAAAAAAGAATTATTTGCTGTTAGCACAGGGTTTGTACAATCATCTTAAATTAAATTTAATGAGTAACATAACAGAAAAAGTAAAACAAATTGTAGAATACGAAAAAGACATAGCTACAGGCATTGAAGAAATAAAACAATTTTTAATACACCCTGACACTCAGCAAGCTGAATTACCTCCGAAGCATTCGTTTTCCCCGGGTATATATGTAAGAGAGCTAGCAATACCAGAGGGCACTTTGCTTATAGGTAAAATTCATAAACATCGGCATCACAACTTTTTAATGAAAGGCACTATAATAGTTCTTACGGAAGCAAATGGTATTGAGCTGTTACAGGCTCCTCTAATGATTGTTTCTGAACCAGGAACACAAAGAGTAGGATATGCGTTAACGGACTCTATATGGACGACCGCACACGTAAATGAAGATGATGGACAAGATATTAAAGTAATAGAGGATAGAATAGTCGTTGAAGAAAAATCACAATATTTGGAATACAAAAAAAAATTAACTAAAAAATTATCAACATGAGTGTACTTATGGCAGGCTCCGCGGCAGTAGCAATTGGGGGCGCAATATATAAAGGTGTTCAAGCTAAAAAAGCTAAAGATGCAGCTGAAGAGCAACAAGCTATGATGCAAAGACAAATAACTGCTTTTGAAAATAATCGGCAAGATGTTATAAACCCTTATTCTGATGTCAAATCATTAGCAGATTTAGCTACTGATTTAACTAGTAATATGGGTAACGCTTATGATAATTTAGGAGTTGCTACTCAAGCTGCGGAGATGCAAATGGAGCAAACAGATATTGCTTTAGCAAATACCTTAGATGTATTGCAAGCAACAGGGGCAAGCGCCGGTGGAGCAACAGCATTAGCTCAAGCTGCTGCAAGAAGTAAAAAAGGTGTTGCTGCTAATATTGAACAACAAGAATCTCGCAATATGATGGCTCAAGCTAAAGGCGAAGAAAATCTTAATAGACTTCAGGTAAGTGAAGGAGCAAGAGTTCAAGGCTTGCAAATAGCTGAAGGCGGAAGAGAACAAATGGCTAATGCTCAAGGTAGAGCTTTTGAATTTAATGCACAAGAAAACAGAGACACAGCTAGTTTAAATAGGATGGCTGGACAAGAAGCTCAGGCAAGAATGGATATATCTACACAAAATGCAAACATGGATGCTGCAATTAGTGCTGGTATTAGTGGAGTAAGTTCTGGATTACAAGCAGGGGCTTCAATGGCAAATGATAGATCAATTGCAGACGCTGGGTTTATCAGCGAACAGAAAATAGCAGGAGTTTACGAAAAAACAGAATAATAATGGCAAAACAAACAAATACGGGTGGAGCTTATCAGAACTACCAAATAATAAAAAACGGAGACACCACAGGATCTTCAGAAGCTTTAGCTAAGGGAATAGCCACTTTTACCGACTCTATCGCTAAAAATTCAAAGGCACGCGCGGTAGCTAACGAAGAATTCCAAAAACAATTTAAAGCTGCAAAAAAAGAAGCTTCTGCTCAATCTGATGCAAGAGCAATTATTCGTCAGGAATCTATACTTAATGCAGGAAATACAATAAAGGATTCGGGTATTTCAGCAAAAATGCAAAAACAGTATACTACAGCAATGGAAACAGAAATAGTTAGAATTGCGAACTGGTCAAAAAATGTAGACAGCCCTTATTCTACACCTAATGAAAAAAAAGAAGCTCATCAAAAAATACTTGAGGCTAAACAAAGGATAGCTAGTCTTAATAAATCGCTAGGAGTCGCTGGACAATTAAGAGCTAACTCAAATATTAATAGTGAGCGTCGTCAATCACAGGGAACTAATTGGAATTACAATCCAAAAATTACAAGAGATGCAAGTGGCAATGTAGAAAATATTGACTACTCATATTCTCAAAACATGGAATATGTATTAAACGGAGGATCAGGTGCTGATGTAGAACTTACGCAAGAAGAAGATGGCCCTTGGAATATTACTTCTAAAACTAATAAAGAACACGTGGGCAAAGGTAATTTAGATTTTGATATTAGCATTCCAAATTTTATTGATCCTGACTTTAAATTAACTACTGATTACACTCCCGTAATACCTAATGCTTCTCAAAGAGTTGTTAACGGTGCTATGGCTCAATTAGAGGGCAAGCCTACTGATAAAATGGATCCTAAAATGTTAGAGCCAAATGTGCTTGAAGGAGAGGATGGTAAGCCTGGAAAAATTAGGTATATTGACGAAAACGGAAAAGCGTGGGACGCAATAAATAATTCTTTATTTAAAGCAAGAGCACTTGCATCTTCAACGGTTGCTGTTTCTGAGCTTCAAAGTATTAATAATGTTAACGATTCTAATAATGTACTGTTAGATCAATTAGGAATGACCCCTGAAAGTTGGGAAGTAGCAACAAATGGAAAAGCGGATACGCTTAAAGGAATGGAAGAACAGGTTGGGGAACAAGTTTTCAAAAGAACAGAAGAACTAGCAATGTCTGCGTTAAATTTTAAAAAGTTTGATGGTGTTATCTACAGAGTGTCTGATAATCAACCTGAAAAACCTACTGTTATTAAACCCGGCGATAAGGAAAAAGACGCATATTTTTGGAAAGACAATACAAAAAAGTTATTTGGAACTACGAACCTAAGCGCAGAAGATCCCAACATAAGGACGACAGCAGAAATTATGCCAGAAGTACTTCCTGTACAAATAGGAAGTCCTTTTCAAGGTGGAAAAATTACTAATCTTAAATGGGGAGAGGATTCAGTTATAGTTAGCTATTCAGGATCTTCTGATGAGGAGGCTGATCCTAATGCAGCTGGCAGTTATGATACAGCCATCAAAGCACCAAGTATACCTGGTTCAGTAACATTAAGCTATAATAGCGTAAAACAAATGACTACTTTAGCTGAATCAGTGGGGGGATCGTTAAAGAATCCTAGAGCAGCAAGTGTATTAGCATTGCAAATAGCTAACAATAATTAATAAAAATAATTCAAAAAAAATTATATTATATGTACGTATATTTAATAAATAATCAGAAAGTTACATTTGAAACAGAATTAGAAGCTGCTGATGCTATTATTGAAGCTGAAACTAATGGTTTTTCGTGGGAATTAGTAAGCGAAGGGCCAGGAGACCCTACTGTAAAAACAGAAGAAGAAACTAAAAAAGATGATGCAGAAGCAAGTGTTCCTAAAGGTTTTCAAACAGATGCTGCAGCAAGTGTGGATGTAGTGTCGGAAACAACACCTACACAAGATACGGAGTCCAACTTGGAAGATGGTTCTTCGGATTTAACAGAACTTAAACCTGTAAACTACAATAATTTTTTAAGTCAACGAGCTAACAATGCTAGAATAGAAGAACTCATATCGTATACAGATGAGGATTTAAAAGCTCGAGACAAAGATATAAGCGGTAGAGAGGAGGCTAAATTTCAATTTCAGTTAGAACAAGACGATGCCTCTGAAAAAGAATATAAAGAAAAAAATCCTGCTTTTGATGTAAAGAAAACTCAAGTTCAAATAGAAGCTGAACAGCGTAAAGCTATGCAAACCGAAGAAGCCCTTAAAGCTACTGAAATTGCTGATCAACTTGTAATTAAAGACAATAATAAAATATTTAACGAGTTTATTAGCAAAACAGATTTAACAGGAGAAAATGTAACTGGCTTAGAACTTAGCGGAGATCTCGTTGGGGAAATGCGAAATGCAATAAAGGAAAAATTAGATATAGGTTTTTTTGGGGGTGGGGATGGAATTACAACGGAAACTATTGATCTTATATCTAGAGCCGCTATCCAAAGAGCTAAGGACCAGGATAGTTTAAATCAAATAAAAAAACAAACAGAAGTATTAAAAGAAAACAACATTGCTACTCCTCAAATTTTTGAAAATACATTAAATAATAATGTAAATTATATTCTTCAAGGCCTTAATCCTGCAGAACAAGCTGCTGTTAATGCAAAAAGAGACGTTATGTTGCTTGAAAAAAACAGACCTACTCTTTCAAGCTTTGGAGGTGTTACAGGTAGCCAAAGTGAATTTAATAAAGAGCTTTTTGTTTATGCTGATAAGTTAAAAACAGCTAAAGAAAATTATGCTAAATTAAATAAAAAACGAGATGGTGGAGAAGGTCAAGTAATGACGTTTGATAAATACACTAATGAACGGCTAACTTTTTCACAAGACCAAGCAGAAGATCAAGGCATTACAACTGTTGATTTAAGTGAGCAATATAAATACTTAGCTAGTCAAATACCAGGTACTTATGAAGGGGCTAAATCTGCTTGGTACTTGAATGTTAATGAATCTTTAATTCTTAAAGAGTCTTTACAAAATAAACCAGAGGATTTTAAAATAACAGGATATGCTAATTGGGATTCAATGCTTAGATCTGAAAAGCTTCCTGTAGAAGCAATGACTTTGGGTAGCATGGTAGACGCAAGAGCACGAGGAGCTGATTTTGGAGATGTTAAAGTTGAAGGCACTTTAGATGGAAATCAATTAATAGGAGGAGACGATCTAAACAAATATTTGGATAATATTGTTGATAGACGAAAATATTTAAACTTAAATCAAGCGGTTGTAAATGATTTATTTTTATTTAACAATGATTACAGCACTCCTGGTTTAAATGAAACTTTGGGAGGAAAAGCCACTCAATTCCTTAAAATAATGACAACCGGCTTAATAGGTGAAAAAGCTTTAGATGTTAGTTTAAATGCTTTAGGCGTTCAAAATTTTACTACTCAAGAACAACTTGATCAAGCATTAAGAACTTTACCAAAACTAGGGTTTGACTTAAACGAAGACCAACAAAAAAACTTCGATAGAACATGGGGAATGGAAGCTACAGAAATGACATCAGGGCTAGGCGGAGCTGTGATGAACTTTTTTGTTGGTAATAAAATAATAAAAGGACTTAAAATTTTTAAAGTTGCTAATAAATTAGCAAAAGGAGGTTACGAATATATATCTATAGGTGACAAAGCTAAAACTTTACTATCAAGTTCAAGCACTATAGCTAAAGCTCAAGGAGTCTTGCTTACGGGTGTAAAAGAAGAACTATTAATGCAAACAGCTTTTTTAGGAGAAGCTCCTAAAGGCCAAGGACTTGGATGGGGATTAGGCAGTTTAGCTGGAGGTAAAATAGGGAGTATGTTACCTAAATTTTCAGGACGTTTTTGGGGCTTAGGAGGCATAGCTCAACACGCTATTGGGGGAGCTACCGGTGGTTTTGCGGCTCATCCTGTTTCAATGTTTACTGAAGCAATGTATGATTCTGTTGCTAATGACAAGACTTTTAAAACTGTAATGAACGAGTCTTTTATAAGAGATGCAAACGGTAACGATGTGCATCTTTTGAGAGACATGTTTATAAGTACTCTTGGTTTTACTGTTTTTGGATTTAAAGATATGAAACGATCAACTGTTAAAAATCTTTTCATATCTACTCGTAAGGTTAGAAACATTTACGAAACAACCGGGACGGAGCTCAACCAACAAGCTATAGAAGGGGTTAAATTTGACAACTATAAAGAAAAATTATCAGGCGAAAAGCTAGAAAGCTATGAAAAGCTAGTAGACGATCACTTAACTGCTAGGTTTAATCTTAAAATTATAGAAGGAGTCAAAGGCAACACTGTAATGAGTGAAATGCAATCCGGAGCTGAAAGCGCTGCGGCTTATTTAAAAATGAGTCCCGAACAAAGAGCTAAAAGCACTTTATTTTCTAGCAGAAGCGAAGCGGAAGCAGTTCAGCTTGCGTTTTATCAAAACTTGCAATCTATTAACACTCTTGTTACTGCTGAATTTAACAATTTTAAAAAAGGATTGAAGGGTATTGAGAAAGAAAACGGTAAGAATATTACGCTACAAATAGTAGACAATATACTAACTCCACAATGGAAAAACACCCGAGGTAATTATAATTCAAAAACAGGTGTACTTACTATTAACACAAGTAATCTTACATCAGGTGTAACTAAACATGAATTTAATCATATATTGTTGTCTAGTTTAAAAGGCGTTGAAGGTGCTCCTGTAAAACTAAGAAGTGTTATAGAAGACGATGTAGATGCTGCCATGAAAAAGTATGGTAAATCTTTCTTTTTGCAAATAGATGGCACTGTAAAAGAATATACTTCATTTGCTGAATATATAGATGCCGTTCATTCAGAAGAAACTTCAAAAATGAGTGAAGCTGAAAGAGCTGATTACAACGCTAATGAATATTTATCTTATTTAACACAAAACTTAAAGGGAGAAAGTGCATTTAGAGACGCTTTAATTGATGGAGGTGTATTATCTACCATGAAAGCAGGTGTTACTAAATTTGCATCTTTATTGGGTCAATCAGAAAAAATAGGTAATTTTTCTTTTAAAAACAAAGACGGAGTTGAAGATGCTCCTGTTTCCGCATCTGAAATAGTTCAATTTTACGATTCTTTTGCTAATGGTGGATTAAGTGTTAAAAGCAATAAAAACGCTATAAAAGGATATGAAAATCTTTTAGGCAATTTAGCTATAACTCCTAGCGGAAAAACTTTAAACAAACACACAGGAACGGAAGCAAAAAGTTTAGAGGGTGCATATAAAGAAACTATGAATTCTAAGGTTATTGATAAAACAATAATCGAATTTGAAAGAACTAACTCGGAAAGATTAAATGATCTTTACAAAAATTACGTAGCGGAAGGCAAAATGGATACAGAAAGTATTGCAGGTATGATGGGCTATCACTTTGGGGAAACCGTTGCGAAAGGTAAAGACAAAGGTAATAATATAGTTAGAATGATTTTAGAGTCTCATATAGGCAAACATGGCTTAAACAGCATAGCTGAAGATACAAAACTAGATATTATGTCGGAGTTAAGCTTAATAGAATTACCTAAAGCTATTAAAGCATATATGTACGGGCAGGAATTTGTTAAAGAAGTGGTAGATAATAAATTGTCAAAGGAAGACGCTTATAAGTTATTTAAAGAAAACCCTGACTTACAAGAGTCCGGCGGGACCGCTAGACGTGATCGTTTATACGCTTTTGCTAAAAATAGAATGTTAAGAAACGAGGGTAAACCTGTGGCTAACAGTATTAAAGAAGGTACTTTAACTACTTACATAATGGGTAATCTTGGAAATAGACTATTAAATGTTCTTAAATTGCCAGAATATCGCGACATGTTTCAAACAGAATCTTTAGATAGAATGATTGAAGAGAAACAAGGGGAATTTATAGAAGGGGAGTCTGATAACTTTTCTGATGGGGAATCACCTGCATCTTATGACACCTCGTCTCCCTTAAATTCTCCTAGAAGAAGTAGATTAACAGCTCAGGCTAAATTACGTTTGTCTACTAAAACTGTAGAAAAATTAGAAAAAACAGTTGACGAAGTATTTGCTACGGATAAGTTAGAAGATTTAGATGCTAAAAGTATAGGAACCGTTGAGTTAGGCAAAAGCGGTAAAGTAAAAATGGTATTTAAAGAAAACAATCAAGCCGAAGTAACTTACGCAGACGGAAGTAAAGAAATTATGTTAGGAGCAAGATCTCCTAAACCTATAATTGCAAAAGTAATAACAAAAGTAAAAGCAGAAGCTTTTAGAAATGCTAGAAACCCAAAACTAAGCGAAGCTGAAAGAGCAGAGGCTCAAATACAATATGAAGAGTACAGTAAGCTTTTATTTAATCCTCCTAAATTAAGCAAGGAAAAAATATTTAAAGACAGACTTAGAAAAACAGTATCTGAAAATATATTTGTAGAAATGTCTAAGGATGCTGGTGAGGTAGGCACGGCTGAATATGCGGGGTTTGTAAAAAGAGCTTACTCTTTGTTTAAAGATAACCTTTCACAAAGAACAATTAACAAAAGATTTCCAGAATTTAAAGAACCTTTATTGGATTCTAACGGGAAACAGATAAGAGATAAAACTGCTGCTGGAGCACCTTTATTTGTAAAAAGAAAAATTGATTTAGCGGAGTGGCAAGGAAAGTTTTTAGAAGGCTCTGAACAAAACATTAATAGAACATCGTTAATAGAAGCGTTGTCCGAGGAACTAGGTTTTGACAGAACATTTGAAATGATTATGTCGACTGAAGGTAAAAAACAAATAGAGTCTGGTCAAGAAAAATTAGGTGTTCCGTTAATGGAAGCTTATGTTGCTGTAATTGGTAAGAATATAGATAGGGGAATAGCTAATGGAGGTATGGACTCTAAATATTTAAAAGAAGCTGCTGAGTATTTAGGTAAAGGGCTTTCGGAAGTGCAAGAACTGTACGAAAAAGGTATGAAATATGCTAAAGATAAAGTTTTATGGGTTGATTATAAAGAAGCTGGAGTTATTGACGTAATGGAAACTGTAGTTGCTCTTGATTTTAATGCTAAGCAAAGTAATGATCCAATAAATGCTACAGCAGGAATACAATCATTAAAAAGAACTCCATCCATAGGTTTAGGGGAGCCTATAAAAATAAAAGATAAAAATGGTAATTTTGCTTCCAATGGCAAAGGTATATTAGCTTATACCAAAAAAGAATTTATGGAGTTGGCTTCAACTTTTAACGAATTTTCGACTATTTTAGGACCATTATTTCAAACATTAACTACTACAAAAGCTAGTAATACCGGTAAAATATTAGCAGAGTTATCGGGAATATCAGCAGGCAAAGGCTTTAAGGGAGAAGTTGTTCTTGATACAAATGGTAATTATGTTAGCACAAAGCCAGGTGGTTCAGCAAACAGAAAATTGTTTAACGAAATAGTAAGCGCTGATTACAAAGAATCACCCATAGAATTATCTGATAACTCTAAAGAAACTATTGCAAATTTTGAATCACTGTTGAAACAAAATATAGCTTATAAAGCTAGTCTTAATATATCAAAAGAAAATGCAAAAGGAGAAATTTTAAATAGTATAATAGGTAACCAAAACAGATTAAAATCAGTACAAGCCAAAATAACAGAAAAAGGTGAATCTCCTGAAAAACAGATTAAAGAACTAAATAAATTTAGGAATTCAGTTGAAGGCAAGGCTGCTGTTTTAGATATAGCTCTTGGGGATGCGCTATTAGAAACTGTTCTTGCGGTATCCGGAGACATGTATAACCAAGCTATTGCTAAAGGATCTTCTGCAAAAGCCGTAAAAGTAGCTAATATGTTAGAAATTATGCTGCTAAACAACACCGGCACTGGTTTACGTTCTTTGTCGTCTATGAATCTTTTGCACTTTGGTAATGAAAAGCTAAGCAATTCTAGAAAAAATAAATTTAAAAAGAAAAAACAAAAGCCTAATTCGCCTAAAGATTTAGGAGCTAACGAACATATACTTGCAAAACAAAAGTTTGGTTTAAAAATAATGGGATTACTACGTAATGGAGAGTTAAATGATTTGGCTAAAATTAGAGAAGTAACCTATGATTTTGAAAGCTTAATAGGTAGTGAGGATAAGCAAGTAGCTGGTGATGTGTTTGGTAGTAGAACAGGTTTATTAAATAGATATGCAAAAGCAATAATAGCTGTAGTATCAGAAAGAATCCGGGAACCTTTAGGGCGTATAAAATCAGATTTGGGTTTTGTTAAATATGCTTATGGAAAAATAGGGGGTAAAAAAGGTGCCCGATCTGAAAATCAACTACGGGTAGATGCAGTAATGGCTGGAACTATTAGCAAAGAAGGCATTGCTCATTTAAAATATACTTATGATTATGTTCGAGGCCAAACTATGTACGAAACATTTATTCAAAACGAATTGCAAAATAGTAAAAATAATTTTTCAGTTAGTAAAGAAGTTGTTGCTAAAAATGGTAAGACTCTAAATAAAATAATAGCTAGTGGGGTTAATGTTACTTCTGATTTTCCCGAGCTTGTCAAGCTTATGAAAAACCCAATAGGGCCTGTATCACAATTAGTTGTGTTAGATAAAATAAGTAAAAGCTATAATTCTAAAGTTAATAAAAAAAGATTAGAAATAAAAAACAAAAAAACTGGTAAAACCAGGTTTGAAACAACTAAAGAATATGAAAGAAGACTAGAAGAGCTAGAAAAAACTTCACCTGAGTTATACCTACCTAAAGGTATTGCTGAAATGATAGAAAGAAAAGGGGGAGCTAAAGCAGATGTTGAGGTCTCTGATTCTAAAGCTTTCAACGAAGGAAAGAAAAGGTGGGATGATATATTTGTACCTGTTGTTGCGGAGGATTTTCAAGGCATGCTTTATAAGCTATATGGCAAAGGTAAACAAGGCAATGAAGACATGGCTTGGATGAAAAAAAATATTCTTAGACCTTATACTGCTGCAGAAAATGCTTTAAGTACTTATAGAATGAATCTTGTAGTAGATTATAAAGCTTTAGAAGCTCAAATGAAAGCAATGGGTGATGGTAAAGCGGAAGTAGCTTCAGTTAAAAGAGTTGAAAAATTAGGCTTTAACATTGATCAAGCTGTTAGAGTTTATATGTGGAGTAGGCTAGGTAGAGATATTCCAGGTATATCAGATGTAGAAATTGCTCAATTAACAGGAGCTGTACATAATTCCCCTAGGCTTCGAGCTTATGCTAAAGGCATAATGCAAATAACCAAAACGTCTGAAAAATATCCAGATCCTACTGCTAATTGGTTTAGAAGCAATGTACAATATGATTTATTTACTTATGCTACCGATGGAGTGCGATCAGATTTTTTAGCTCCTTGGCAAGCTAATGTAGATGCTGCATTTAGCAAAGAAAATCTTAACAAGCTAGAAGCAAGGTTTGGGACTAAGTATGTGAAAAATCTTGAAGAAATTTTAGCAAGAATGTCTACAGGAAGATCAAGAATAGAAAGCACCAATGAAGCCTTTAATAAAGCTTTAGATTATGTTAATGGTTCTGTTGCTACAATTATGTTCCTTAATATGAGATCCGCAGGATTACAAACAATTTCTGCTGCTAATTATACTAATTGGACTGATAATAATCCTATTGCAATAGGTAAAGTCATAGCTGAAAATCCTAAACTATTCTTTGAAACAGCTCAAAAAATATGGAATTCAGATGCTTTAAAGGATAGAAGATCCGGGTTAAGAATTAATGTTGAAGAAGCAGAAATGGCAAAGGCTATTAATGCTGGGGGCAGAACAAATCTTCAAGGGCTATGGGATACAATGGTGCGTGTTGGCTTTAAACCTACACAAATGGCAGATAGTTTTGCTATTGTAACAGGGGGTACTCCTTTTTACATGAACAGAGTAAAAACTTATGAAAAAGAGATGTCTAAATCTGACGCAGAAAATAAAGCGTGGGAAGACTTTTTGGATTTGACTCAAGAAACTCAACAGTCATCGCAAATGGATAGAGTATCTAATATTCAAACAGGATTAATGGGTAGGTTAATATTTTCATTTAACAATACTCCTTTTCAGATGGCTAGGTTGCAGAAAAAAGCTGCTTTAGATTTAGTTAACGGAAGAGGGGATGCTAAAAGTAATGCTTCTAAATTAGCTTATTATGCATTTGTGCAAAGTACTTTGTTTTACGGATTGCAGCAAGGATTCTACTCTTCATTTATGTCTGAGGATGACGACAAGCTTACTGAAAAAGAAAAGATAGCTAAGTATAAAGAATTTGATAAAAGACTTGATAGAATAGGCACAAGTACTTTTCAAGGAATATTAACAGGATCTGGATTACCCGGTAAAGTTGCTGTAACTGCATATAATACCGTTAGAGAAGGCTTAAAACAGTATGACAAAGGATATGCTGGAAAAGATTTTTTTCCAATTCTTAATAAAGCTTTAAGTATATCTCCCACATTGGGAAGTAAAGTGAGTAGATTAGGTAGAAATTGGAATAGTCTTATGTTCTCAGATTTTACTAAAAGAGGTAGAGAAGTTAAGAATTTATACGGACCATTAGATCCCCAAAATCCAAATAACAAAGCTTATTTATCAATGTTCGGTACCCTCACCAATATACCTTTAGATCGTATTATTCAAAAAATGGAAAATATACAGGGTGTTCTGAATGAAAATAATGAAAATTGGGAAAGAGTAGCGATGTTTTTTGGTGCTCCTAAATGGTCTTTGCAAAGTTCTGAAGAAAATAAATCTGACATGGATGATAGATTAGAAAAGTTTTATAAAGAAACTGTACCTAAAAAAGAGCGCGATTCTATTAGTGCTAGAAATTTAACTAAAATAGAGCAACAAAACTTAATAAATGATTTAGGTATTACTAATAGAGAAATTAAATATGTTAATGATGAAGATCGTAGGGTAAATTTTATATTAAAAAGAGCTAAAGAAACGAATGTGGATTTAGAAAAATTAATACCAAAATACAAAACCGTTAAAGAAGTAAAAACAGATCAATATAAAAAATTAGAAAAATTAACAAAAAATAAACAACAAGAAATGTTGAATGATTTAGGTATTACTAATAGAGAAATTAAAAACACAACAACAGAAGATGCTAGAGTAAAGCTTATAATACAAAAATTAACGGACAAGTACACCCCTAAACAAGATCCTAATAAGAACAAACAAAATTCTTTAAAATAAAAAATTATGAATATAGTTGATTTAAAAATGGTTGTAATAAATATTAGTGCTCTAGCTATCTCAATGTCTCAAGTAGATACAGGTTTAAAAATAACATTGTTAGTGATTTCCATAGGATACACTTTAAATAAATGGTATTACGTGATTAAAAACAGAAGAAATAACAAAAAAAACAAATAATTATGGATAAAAAAGATTCAAGATTAAAAAGATTTGGAAAATGGTTAATGCGTAAATGGAACTCGTTCCTTTATATGTTAATGTTTAAAAAATATGAATAGAATTAAAAAACAGGCCACCACACCTTAGAAATTCTATAATAAAAAAGCCCACTACAATTAAGTAATGGGCTTTTTTTAATTTAAGCGATTTCACATGCACCTCCTGCACATGCAAGCTCACCGGATAAATCGGTTTCATCATCCTCTTCTTCAATCCTTGATACATCTACATTTTTTAATGCAGTCATTAACTTTTCATACTTTTCTTTGTCTATATCTTCAAATGGAGCTTGAACATAAGTACCGCCATTGTAAGGTAATACAGATAAACCGTTGTAGTATTCTTTATTCTGCCACATCCATTCTCCAATCCATTCCCATTCGTCATCTTTAATACTTATTGTAGCTGATATATTGTGCTTATTAGCGCCATCAATATGACCTGGAGTAACCCATTCTTGTGATACATTTTTTATACGCTCAAGTAAATCTATTGGAGACTCTGTTCTAAGCACAGATCCTTCAGGAGCTTTTTGTGGTATACCAATTACAGCAGTATCATGAGGTCTAAAATATTCATCTTCGATTAACTCGGGGTGATTCTCAGCTAAAAACTTATACATTGATTCATTTTTACCTACACGAATTCTTCTAATATAATAATCATTGTGCCAAGCGTGAATACCCGATGATGTGCCTAAAGTAAGTGAAGTTGTTCCAGCTGGTTTAACAGTGGTTGCTCTTGCTGAAGCATTAATACCAATTATTTTAGCCACTCTTTCATTTTCTTCTTTAACTACAAATGCAGCTTGCTCCATATCTAATTCCAACACAGCTCCAGATCCAATTCCAGTCATTGAAACGCCAATTAAAGCATCCTTTTCTGTTGTCTCTTGCCAAATGCTTCTAAGATAATGAAAGTTCGTGTATGAGGCTTGTATTGTCCCAATAAAGGCTGCATGCTTAACTCTTCGATTATATTCATCCTGATCAGTAAGATCCGACGCATTAACTTCACAAAGATTACAAAATTGATATGGTCTCAGTGCAATTTCGCAACATGGGTTTGTACCCCAATCTTTATCTTTACTTAAATAAAATCCAGGCTCTCCTGATCCAGATAATTCAATACGCTTCCATAATCCTAAAAAGAATTTCTTAGTTAATTTCTGACGTATTAATACAGCAGAGTTATTAGCTCTACCTCTTTGAGGATTCTTCTCCCACCAGTCACCAGATTTGCAGCCAATCATTTCATTGTCTGTTGATGAAAACAAAGCTATTAAAGCAGCTCTCCTGATGCCTCCTGCTAAAACTGAGTCAGCTATATGACATATAATATCATGCACCTCAACTGTAGTTAAAACATCACCATCTTTTTTATCATCCATTATACCCATTATTTTAACAATACAGGTTTTAAGTGGTTGTGGGCCGGGAGCTTTACCTCCAGATGTAACAAGCCTTGCCCCTTTAGGCCTAATGTCGGAATAATCAAAATCAATTCTTGATGATCTTTTATTACCTAAATAAGACTTCATACAAAATTTAATTGCATCTGCCCAACCTTCAATAGAATCCATTACTAAAAACCTACGCGTACGCTTTTGAAACGGCACTGTTACTGATGGTAACTTATTAACGTGATGTTGTTGTACTGAATAGCCTACACCGGTTCCACCAAGTAATAGAAACATAGTTTCACTAAATGCTGTTACAGATTCTATCGGCAAATAAGCGCAATTGTAGATTCTATTAGGGGAGATCTCAATTGGTTTTCCACCGAACTGTAAGCTACGCATAGATGGTAATATGTTTTTATTATAAACATCCTCATAGGCCTCTTTTATTTCTTTTTCTAAATTAGGGAATTTTTTTATATGCATTGATTCATTACGATATACCAACTGATCCCACGTCTCACGGCGTTTGGTTTCTGATATATATTTTGCGTATTTCATGTATACTGTAATGTCTGATAGTATTTTGTTTGATAAATTCATTAATCTTCGTGGTTATATATTGTTACTGAAATATCAAAAAACGGTACATAAAGCACGTATTCAGTTGATTCTTTTTCTCTGTAGGTTCTTATCCCAAATAATATCCCAGGATACATACCAGCACTCATTGACCAAGTTATTGGTTGTTCATTCATAATACATTAATTTTAAATTCGTTTTGTTTATTCACTAAGTCTTTCCATAGTACTTTGCCTTTGTTTTTCCAAGACCAAGCAACCCATTTGTCTATTTGTCGTTCTCCGTAAGCTTTTCTAGCTAATCGTTTATTGTTTCCTGCCATCTAATATAAGTTTAATCATTATAGCTATGTCTTTTTGATTTTGAGGCTTATATAAAGGTCTAGTGTCTTTGTTTTTAACACACCAGCGTTTAAACAACTTCCAGCGTAGTGGAAAAGCTTCATTAGCTCTACCTTTGCATTCACAGATATAATCCTTACCTGTAAAGTCTGGAGTATATTTAATACCTAATACTTTTTTTTGTCCTCTATCAATTAGTTCACCCTTACCATTAGCTTGTTTTTCTATGCAAATGTTCGGTAATGTAAATCCTTCTATAAGTTGAAATACTTCTACTTCATACAATTCAAACAATCCAGCTTCCTTTAAAGCTATGTACGTATTTTTCTCTAAGCCTGACCGAAATTGAATCCCATCCATGCTAGCTTTTTTAGCACGAACAGGACCCTTTTTATTTGATCTTTTAAAGCGTTTCATTCTTTACAAAAGATCCATTAATCATTGATCCCTTACGCTTGTTTATAACATCGTACGCGGATTGTATACAATCTTCAATAGTAAATCCAGCTAAATGTGCTAAGTTAGTTAAAACAACAACCATATCGCCAATACCATCTTTTAATTCAACAGGATCATTTTTAATAATTGCTCTTGCAACTTCACCAGCTTCTTCTTGTAGCTTTACATATTGAGTTTTAACATCACCCTTTTGATATAACCCTCTTTCAAAAGCCCAATGCCTTATAGCTGGGAATATACATTTTGCACACTCGGTTTTAACAGGATCACCGCTAACTACATCGTATACGACATCAATCTGTTCATTTAAACTTACAACAGTAGGATTTTTTAAAAACTTTAACATAGCTTTATTATAAACGTAACATCTACCTTTAGTATACTGCGAATCTTTAACATTTCTTTTAATCCATTCTATTAACGCTGCGCTTACTACAATTTCTTTATTTGCATTAAGTTCTATTGTTTCACCAATATTGCGTTCTAAAAACTTTTCTACATCAAACGACCAGCATGGAAATGTGGTAGTCATATCGGTTACATTAATCTTAAACTTAGATTTTGATTTGGTTTTCTTTTTGTTGCCTTTCATCAGTTCAGCATAAGTCATTTGATCTACTTTATAACCAAAGCTTTTCTGATACATTTTTTCTAGCTCAGAAGCTTCTTCTATCAAATAAGTTGTATGCAATATTTGAACTTCAGAAGGGTCATAGCCCTGTTCTTCAAACACTCTTTTGCCTAAGTTAGCGGTAACACCAACTTTTACTTTTGGCACGTGATACACAAAATACATTTTTTTATTCATATAATTCATTTTAAATACCAACACTCAATGGAGCTTTTATTGCCGGTAAGGGGTTATAATTATTTAATTTAATTTCTTGCTTTAATGGTATATGTAAACCATATTCTTTTTCAAAGAATAAACCACTATCTAATTCAAGGCTAGGTAACACTCTGTTAGATCTACTTAAGTATTCACCGGCTTGATTATAATGATTAGAGTAAAGGTGACAATCACCTAACTGACCAATCAATCGACCCGCTGTTAAACCTGAGCCCTTAGCTAACATCTCAAGCAATAAGCCATACATAACTATATCGTATGGTAAACCTAAGAAAACGTCTGCTGATCTTTGCTGCCACATTAAATCGATCACACCGTCGTTAACATAAACTTGAAATGCGTAATGACAAGGTGGTAAAACCATATCGCTTAGTTCAGCTGGGTTCCAAGCCGATACAATCATACGCCTGCTATCAGGCGAAAAGTGTATAGCATTTACTAGATCTGCTAATTGATCTCTACCATTAAAATCTCGCCATTGCTTACCATAAACAGGGCCAAGCGTTTCATCTGTACGACCTGAGCGTTCATAGTCTGGTCTCCAGTACTTTACGCCATTATCTTCTAGATATTTTAGGTCTGTCCTACCGTTAAGGATCCATAGTAACTCAGTTCTTGCGGCGTTAAAAGATACTTTCTTACCCGTAAGAATTGGGAAACCAAGTGACATGTTATGCTCAATGCTTCTGCCAAACACACTTCTTGTTCCAGTTCCTGTACGATCTGTTTTGTTTCTTCCACTATGCAGAACTCCAGCCATAAGGAGTCTATATTCGTCTTCAATATTAATCATATTTAGATAAGGATTGTTTTAATTTTTCTACGTAATTAGATGCATCTAAAAGCTCTTCTTGCAAGTGTTGCAACCACTTCTGAATGTCTTTGACATCTTCATCAAGTGTAACACCATACTTTTCATAACCTACGTCTGATCTACTTACTAATTGATCCACTACTTTTTCAATAATAGGATCTCTAAAAGTTATTTCTTTTGTTTTCATTTGTTATATTTTTTATAATAGTACATGTAGTATTCATACATTTTTTTCCATACTTCATTACGCTTTAATGGTTCAGGTGATGGATTTGGATTACCTTTAATTTCTATAATTAAAAACCATGCAGCTGGTGCACCCCTAGTCTCAGGCTTAGGATATATTCTTATACCATTTTTTTGGCACCACATCCTTGCTACCTCTTCAATCTCGTCAGCATTGTATGCTCCCATCATTGATGCTTTAGCTCTAGGCATTACGCTTCCCAGGGCATTGAATGGCTTTCAGCTGGCGTGTGTGGTATGTAACAACCGCTTTTATTTTCCCAAGTGAAATGACACTCAGCACCATTGATTCCTAAATTTTGAAACTTACATTTTAACACTTTAACCTTAACAGTGTTTGCTTCATAGTCTCTATGAACTAGCAGCCCGTGGTAACTAGCATCGTACCATTCGCCACCGCCCTTAATGTTATACATTGTAGGTTCTTCTATCTTGCCATCGTTACCTTTATACATTTTAGTAGGATGAGCTACAACAAATACAACTACATCATATTTCTTAGCAAAGATTTCTATCTTAGTTAAGTACTCCATAGTATACTTTGTTACATCATCACTTGATCCTTCGCCTGTATCTCTAACTTTATTAAATGGATCTATTACTAATGCTTTAATACCTTTACGCTTTACCAGCTCAGCTCCTTTACGAAGGACAGAGTCCAAAGTAAATCTTTCCATATCAATGTGAAAGTAATTGCTGTTGCAATGATCTGCTATTTGATTCCATTTTTCACCACCAACATCCTCCTTCTGAGGCATGCCTTGCCAGTGTTTCCGCATTAGCTTATGAGCATGTAAAAAGGTTGGTACATTCTCAGGCGAAGCATACGCTGTCTTCCAACCATATTTTTGATTGTAACCCACAACCATTTGGTCGACAAAATCCGATTTACCGGAAGACGGAATGCCAGTGACAGTAATAAATTGACCGGTATAAGTTGAAAAGATATCATCAAAGTTTTGCAACCCCACTTGAAATCCTGGCGTAAAGCCGTTATTAACAAACTCGGTAATTTCGTCTTCGATATCCCTGAACGTTGTAACATTCTCCATCGGTACAGGCTTCGCTCCTGTAATACGCTGTGATAATTTTTCTTTTCCATGTTTTTGTAAGTATTCATTTGCATCTTTGCAATCTTCAAAGGTTGTTATAAAACAAACTTCCGATCCCAGACGTCTTATTAATTCTGTTTGCAGTGCTAATCCAGCATCATCTGTATCTACTGCTAAGATAATCTTTTCCTTATCATCAAAGTAATCAATACAATTGTCAAGATATTCTAAGTTGTTCTGACCTAGTGTTGCGCCGTTAGGTACTGATATAGCGTTTGTTATACCTGCTTCGTGCAGTGCTAATACATCCATCTCACCTTCCACTATCACACAATATTCAAATCCAACTATTGAATCTATATTGTAGAATACTTTTTCAGCTCCTTTAACAAGCTTAAAATTCTTACGACCATCTCTATATTTAATGTTCGTTAATTCACCACCAGCAAAATAATTAAACTTAATAGCGTTCTCTTCCTTCTGTGTCTGTGGCATCCATTCTTTACCTTCAGTAACTTTTACATCTAATAAAGTTTGTCTTGATATTCCCCTACCTTCAAACCAGTTTACAACTGCTTCAGATAAAATAGAATCAACAAAAGACTTAGGCTTTTCGTATACTTTTTCAGCCTTACCTTTACGCTTAAACGTATGTAGTTGAAAGGGTTTGTTGCAGTTGTGACATGTACCAATACCTCGTTCCCAATCATAAGAAGCACACTTTGCTTTTACGTTCTTAGGTTTTCTATCATGAGAACACATAGGGCATATGCCTTGAGTCTTCTCTTCTAGCTTATGTACATTGTACTGGTCAATAACAAAGCCGTTAATTTCTTCTACCATTAGTTAAATACTCTATTTCTAATTACTTCCTTGTATTCAACTGGTGTATCCGGTTGTAACAAATCGTAAATATGTTGTGTTAATTCTGTATTCTCTGTTTTTAGATCAGCTATCTCATATTCAAGATTCTTTACTTTTTCATTATAATATTGTAGCATTTGTTTATTTTAGAGGTTAAAAAAGGGAGCATACATTTCTATATACTCCCGATAAATTTAATTTGATTAAGTTAATAATCTTTATTCCTACCGTTAGAACGGTAAGTCAACGTCAGCTGCGGCCGGAGCCGCTGCTTTTGGTGCTTCTTGCTGTGCCCCATCTCTTGGAGCAGTGTCTACATTTGTACCGTTAGTCCATACAACTTTTACATTACCTAAATAAACTTTATCAGCTTTCGCTTCACGCTCTTCTTTAGACTGTTCCACAATGATAGGTCCATTGTCTCCATAGTTTCCTAGTTCGTCATTGATTGTAATAGTAATAGGCAAGTACTTACCTTTTTTCCCGTGATAGATCTTATCCTTTGGGATGTTGTTTAAATTGATGTTTGCTTTAATAATTGAAGCCATAGTTAATAAGTTTGTAATTGATTAAACATTCTTTTTAATTGTTCTTTTGTCGCGCCCGTGTTTCGTCGAATGTTATCAACGGCTTTTACATGAGTTTGGTTGGTGTAGAAATTATCTACTTTCGTTGTTACACCGGTTACAGTGCAGGTTCTTCTTTTAGTTCTTCTCATTTTTAATAATTTAATTAGATTCATATATATTATCTTACTTTAGTCGTTTTTGTTATAATGTATCGGTCTTAACATAGTCTTTTAGATCAAACAAAGGATCATTAATAAGTAATTCATAAGCTTCCATTGCTTCAACAACTTTCTGCTCACCTTTGCTATAAAACTCATCAGAGCAATCATAAATAGCTATTTGTTGTGTTTTCTTACATATTACAAGGAAGACTAAATCATATCCAAAGATCTCTCTATAGATGTAAGCTTGGCTATCATAATTATATATGTTAGCAGACTTTCTAAACCGGTTTATATCTCCTGTTGTTTTGATATCAACAATTAAACCTTGGTCTTTGTTAATGCAATCTGCTTTACCTTTCCACCAAGTGCCATTGATTTCTTTAATACCCGGCTCTTCATATATAATATCTTTACCCAACAATAATGATTGGCATACGCTGTTGTTTTGGATTTTGCGTATCATTTCATCGCACTTATCCGCTTCCTTACGTGTTATCATCATATTGTCACCATTGTTTTTTACATCTTCTTTATAGCCTTTGGTGACTCTACTTGATGCTTCAGATATAGGGTAATTCTTTTCTAGTTTTTCAGGTTCTAGTATAGCTGTATGGACATATCCACCTAAGATAAAATTGATATTCATCTCAGATGGTTTACCAAACTGCTCAGGATCATTTAGTAATTTATATATATCTGAATTAGATCTATATTGTTTACCTACGCCATCATAATATTCAGCGTCATCTCTAAGTAATTTTATTACTTTTTTCTGTTCAGCTTTAGTCATTAAAGTGTTTCAGTTTTCATTGGAGCAGCTTCTTCTAAGGCTTTTTTGATTTCCTTACTAAGGTCATACTTTCCAGCTATAGCTGATAGATCACCGCCACCTTCAATAAACTTTACTGCCTTAGCATATAAAGGATCTTTCTTAGATGTAAGAGTTACTTTAGCTGTTTTGCCTGAGTGATCGTTAGATGCGTCAGCGTCTGCCGTGTCGTCAATCAATAACAAATTACCAAGCGCATACTTTTTAGCATAACTCGAAGCAGCTCCAAACTTCTGAGGCATAGACATGCCCTTCGACATCAGGTCAACGCCTACTATAGCAGTAGCGTGTATAGCATCGTCAGATTCTACATCTAACAATTCTGCTGTTGTTTTAATAATTGGATTATCATCTTCAATCATTTCCTCATTTATAGTTAGAGCAACTTTGTATTCAATTAAGAATGGTTTAATAGCTTCCAGTATATCTTCTGCGGCTCGGTAATTATATTTTCCGAACCCATTGTATCTGGATTTTTTAGCTTTAAGTTTTACCTGTATTTCAGATAACTTTTGGTTTAAATTTAATTTCATTTTATATAATAATTTATTGGTTTAAAATTTGCGAACTTTCTATATATATATAATTACACGTTTTTAAAGAAAGCTACAGTTTATTTTTGTTTACAACTTACAGTAAATCAGGTAGTTGCAAATCATTTGTTTTATTTATTAATTTATCCAAAGCTTCACGCTTTATTTCAGAGATTCTGACACCCTTCATTTTGTATGATCCTTCAATACCAAATACATCACATATTTCTACAGCATTATGTTTCTTACAGTCAAGCCCAAAGGACAATCTTAATACATCAGATTCACGCTCAGTTAAATGCTTATCAAACAAAGCTAGTAAATAACTATTTATTAAATCTACGTTGTACCCTTCTGTCTCATCGGGTAATTCAATTTCATAATCACTACCCTCTTCGTTATTAACTTTAAAGTCTCCTATGTACATAGATTTAGATTTGCTAAGTAAAGTATTAACAATAGGATTATCTGCTTTTTTACGTATCTCATTGATCTTCCACTCAGGAACTTTTATATCCCCCATGTTCGCATTTATATAACGCCTGATTGTTCCTTTAATTCTTTTAGATAGAAATGATTTTAAAGTCTGTTCAATGTTATTAGACAGCTCCAATATTTCCCAATCAAGTTTGTCTACAGCATTTATTAATCCTATGTGTCCCGCTTGTATAAGGTCATTGATAGATAATATACCAATAGCTTGATGAGAACTTGCAAACTTTCTTGCTAAATTTTCAGTGAGCGGCATGAATTTAACTATTAGATCATCTCTGTTTAGTTTTTCATATCCTATGTCCGGTACATTATTCAATGTCTGTTGTAAATCTTTATGGTATATTACATAGTTATTTATATTATATCTTTTCATCGGTTATTTTATCATAAGCTTTAGTCATAGCTTGGTTATCACAAAAATGAATGGAGTTTATTTTTAGCATCCAGTCATAAAATTTATCTACTTCTTCATTGTTTGAACTCATATTTTTTTATTTTATTTATTATTTTTTAAAACTTTAGCATAACACCGTGTAGTTATGTCGTTAAAATGCGTGATTATATATATGTACATTAATAAGTAGTTTAATTTATTTTTATAAAAATATAACATCTAGTTTAAATATACACATAATAATTTAGCCGGGGTATTTTTTATTCTTGTCCTCCAGCTTTTTAATTGCTGCAAATACATTTGCTGCGTTAATATAATCTTCACCTCGTTCGTAATGTCTTAACAACAAATGTAACTCATTTAATTGTGTTTCATTATCCGGTAACTCATCTATAAATTCAGAGTTCATAGCTTTAGTATCTGCATCAATGCGCTCAAAGAACCTCTTCACAATCACATCAGCAAGTTTTTCCATATTTTTTTCTGTCATATCTATTCTGTAGTTTTAAATACTGATTCAATTGCTTTTTCAATAGTCATTTGTAATTCATCCATTTCATTAAATGTTATGTTATCAGCTATGATTTGATTGCCGTAGTCAAGACTAAAATCAATATCGTAGTTGCCTGAGTCTTCAAAATTAAACTCTCTTAATGCGTCATTAATAGCATCACAAAGATGAGCATATTGATCTTCAGTTAATTCTGGTTTGTTTACATCTTCAAGCTGTCGTTTATTAAGTGCCAGTTGTTTTCTGTATTCATCAGTAGTTTTTTCTGACTCAAGTAATTGAGTGGTTAACACTGATAATTGTGCGTCTAATTCTTCTCTAGTTTTTTCCATTATTTATTATTTTATTAAGTTTAAATTTAATTGATTTGATACATAGTTAATATGTTTTTGGGTTGTAACACTCCACCAGCCTAGCTGACGTAAGTCGGATCCATCTATTTTAGCTACAATTGTAGAATAACTCCACACATCATTACCCATTATTTTTAAATTTTGTTTGTACTTTGGCAGTGTTCTCATAATTTATTTGTTTTAGATTCGTTTATATTATCTTTAAGTGATCGTTTTTATTATTTGTTAGTCTAGTAATACCATATATGCTTCAGGATTAGCTTTTTTAAACCAGCCAAGAGCTTTATTAAAGTTACTAATAATTCCTTGGTTACTAGTTTGATAAGCAATCAATTCAGCCCCCTTTATATAATCATACATAGATAACTCAGTATTAGTGAGATTTATAGAATTGTTTGATAAAAAGTTAGTAACGTTGTCTCCTTCTTTGTAGCACACGCCACCACTGTTAGTAAACCATTTAGGTAATTCTTGTGTTTTAGTCATAGTTATATTTATTTAAGTTAGTAACTAGTGAGGGAATCGAACCCCCAGTGTATTGATATTTTAAATTGTATCACACACGCCACGTCTAGCTGGTTACTCGCTGGTTTCCTCCTTGGACATTTAACATCACAATAACAGTGATCACGAGTTTTCGGTTTAATCGAACTGCTTATGCAAAGTGTATAGCATTTCTTTGTTTATATTAGCACAATGTTTTTTTGCGTCAATATAATAATTACGGTACGCAGCTACAGAATCGCCG
>Ga0307488_10000490_pt1 | contig 32805 bp, 17 predicted proteins | sample SB02metaG_FD_202248 | JGI IMG/M metagenome (GOLD analysis project Ga0307488, IMG submission 202248) | Sea-ice brine microbial communities from Beaufort Sea near Barrow, Alaska, United States - SB 0.2 | ecosystem: Environmental > Aquatic > Marine > Coastal | place: USA: Alaska | collected...
ATATATTGAGGTTGATAGTTAGGTACGTTAGGATAAGGACCTCCTGATATAAGAATATTACCTACAGAATCTTTGATATCCCAAGAAGTTTCTGATGGATATTGATCTAAGTTTATATTTATTAAAGTGTTTTCACAATAACCTTGACTAAATAATAAACTTGGTATTAATAATATAAGTAGTAGTAATTTTTTCATTCTTTAATTTTTATTGTAACGTCGTGTGGAGCAAACTCATTCCCACCGAAATAAGGATATAAGTAATATCTTCTAATCGTTCCCCAAAAGCCATCAGGTCTTCTCCTAACCATCGTTGTATCTCCATCTATTGTTATAGTATAGTAAAACGTTTCTATGTCAATCATCGCCTCGTATGGCGTGTTTATATCTATCTCTCTTATAAAGCCAGTGATTAACTTTTCATTTTCTCTTTTCAACCAACAAAGCTCTGTTGCTCCGTTTAAATATCTCCAACCTATTCTTATAGAGTATTTTTGATGTGATTTTCCAAAGTCACTAAATCCATATATTTTATTAACGTCCATCTGATTCTCTTCTATTTCAGAAATGTATTCTGATGATTCGTCTAGTATGAAATGAAATTTTATTCTAGAGTTGTCTGGGTGGTTGAAGTAACTACCTGATCGGTGTTTACCTTCAGGTATAACATAAGTTCTATAACCAAAGTCGTCAGTATGTTTAGAGCAAGATAAAAGTATTAGTAATAAAAATACTCTAAAAGTCACTCATTAATAAATCATCGATCACAGCTTGCATATCTTTTCTAGTCGCCTTCATACTAAATGATATATCAGCTTGAAATCTTTTTACCTCTTCTCCGTCTTTAAATATAACTACAGTTGGAACTATAACTATCTCATGTTTCTCTTGTATTTTTGGCGACTTAGCTATATCAACATATACTATATCACAGCCAGTAAGTTTTCCTATGTATGCTACTTTGTTAGGATCGTTCCACTCAGCGTTGAAATGTGTCACAACAATCTGAGATGTAGCATTGAAACTAAAAGCTGTAAAAAGTATTAGTAATATATTTTTCATTTATCTTTCGGTTAGTCGATCAATTTTATCTTCCATACGTCTGATATTTATTTTAAGATCTTCTACAGCTTTCTCTGTGTTCTCTATAGATAGTCTAATATTTTTATCTTTCATCATAAACTCCATCTTAGTAACATCAGGTTTTGGAAGTTCTCTAGCTTCTGCTATATCAGCTTGTAAAGCAAACCACATACCTATAACACCTGCCATGGCAAAGCCAACAGCTATCATTGTTTTTATGCTTATGTTAAAGCCTGTGTTTTCATTTAATTCTTTTGCCATTTTCTTAGTTTTCAGTATAGTTAAAAGATTACGTAGTTTACTCCAAATTTAAAGTCATACCACTTACGATTCCAGTATTTGTTGTATTTACCCTCAACAAACGTTCCTAGGTGTCTATTTAACTTATAACCAAATATTAATCCACCACTGTAATCTAGCCATTGACTACCCTCGTATTTATGATAGGAGTAATCGTTACCCCCGTCTAAATGATACGGCATAACGTTAGCCCAAATATGTGTCCAGAAGGTTTTAGTATACTTGTAATAATCACAGCCAAAAACAACAGAGTGTAATATAGTATTGTCTAACTCACCTCTTTTCTTGTCAGCATAGTTTGAAAGCATAATAGGTATTACAACCTCCTCCCAAACCTCTTTACTTGTAGCAACAAGCTCTCCATCAGGAGAGAAATACTCACTAGCAGCAACGTCAACATTATAGCCTTCCTGAAGCGCTAGGTAAGTGTAATGTATATTACCGTTGTCTAAGATCCACTCGGCTAAAGGATCGTACCCATAAGGTTCGGATAGTCTCTGTACTGCCCCAGCGTTAAACGATAATTTGTCATTAACTTTATATCTGTATCTTTCCGATGTCTCAAAATACTTAATATCTGCAAAACCATCTTCTAAATATTCTCCTTTAATTATATACTTATCTTCAACAAACCTAACAAAATGGTGTTGATCTAGATAGTCTATACCTTGTTGTCTTTTATAATCTAGTTCAAACAAAAACTCTAAACCAGATACTTTACCTATGTTAGCGCCGTCAGACCAAGAGTCTTCAGTACCATCATAAAATGTTTGTGCTTTGTTTTCATACCCAAACCTAGCGATTTTACGTATACCTAAAGCCAAGTTGTAGTCATAAGGTGTTTCTAGCGTAAAAGTTTGTAAGCCATCAGTAACCGAGAATACCTCTACGTCTGATATAGAGTTACCACCATTAGCTGCGGCGTAAAACGTAGCAAATTTAAAATACTTTTTAAAATCTACCTGCGCGTTAGTGCTTGTTGCTATACACAGTGCTAATATTGTAATTAGTTTTTTCATATTTATATAGTTGATGGATTTCTTCTTTTTTTCTTTTTCTTTGGTTTGTTTTTCTTTTTTTCAGCTTCTTTTTTCTTTTTAATATTTTCTTTAACTTCTTCCATTTTTTTAGTTTCACCAAGATTTAAACTCCAAGTAGTGTAACCACTTAAAAACATTAATCTTTGTAAAGTTGTGTAATCGTTGTCAGCAGCATTTCTAAGGTTTATTGTTTTTTGATAAATTTTATTTACCGGAGCTGTAGTTACAGTTTGCGTATAGTTCGTAACAGCAGACCACATAGGATTGTCTATATCAAACGTTTCCATTTCTTCAATTACTTTTTTATTGTAATTTAAAGTTTTTTCAGCATTAACAATTCTTCTAGCTTTAATACCTACAACAGGTGAAAAGTTTAGCATTTCCATTATAACAGCACTTTCATCTTTATTATAACCTTTTTCTCTTTGCTCCATGAATTTAATAGCCATGTTTTTTAAAGTAGATACTGCAACCCCATATATACCAGAACCTCTTAGTATAGTGTCTATAGTCCCCTGTATAACTCTTTCTTTTTTCTTTAAATAAGCTTCTTCATCCTCGCTGTCACCAAACATTACAGCAAACAAAGCTGTTTGTAAACTATAAAATATTAAGTTTTGTGCAGCGCCATAATATAATATTCTAGAAGCATTAGACATGTTACTCTGCGCTAACGTAGTGTTAGGTGGTGTTATTCTTTTATTAAGAATATCAGAACCAGCTTTTTTAATTATTCTATTATACTGAGACGGTGTGTTTAAAAAGTTTAATACTAACTTACCTATCCAAGCTGCTTGCTGCTGTGATGTCATGTAAGGTTTTGCTGACTGTTGCGTTGATTGAGTTATTTCTTGGAAATCATTAAAAGCTTTATTTTCAGCTTCTTTTTTACTTAAACCATCTTTTATATATTTATTAATTCTATTTCTATAAAAAGCCGCACCGCCAGTTGCAATTGCTATATTATCACCAATTTGTGTAGGTAAAAAACCAAGCTTAAGCGCTTTACCAACAATTACAGCTACTTGATCAAATAAATTATTTGGTCTTGCTTTTTTAATAGCCTCCGCAAGTTCAGCGCCGTTAATGTCTGTTTGTAAACCACCACGTCTTTGTTTTAACATATCTGAATTAAATATCATTGCAAAGTCTTTCCAGTATTGTGGTTGGTTGGCAAACGCTATACCGGCTGCTAAAATATTGTTGTCAGCAAAGTTTAAATAGTTAACGTTAGACATTTGCTGTAGCAACGCTGACCTAGTGTTAAAAAACATGACACCTGAAACAGAAGCGTTTAACCAGTTCATAAAAATATTTGGTTTAGCGCTAGAACCTTTTGGCCTGTTAATACCAGTTTTAATTCTATGTAACATATCTTCTAAAGCCTCTCTAAAAGGTGTGCCGTATGCAGCTTCAATTTTGTTTAAGTTTTCTGAAGAAAACATTACATCAGCATTTTCATTAAACTCAGCAAAGTAATCAGCTCTACCAACTCTACCTGTGGCATCTACTAAATCTATTCTTATATTACCAGTTTCCCAATTAGGCCCTGGGTCTACATATTTTTCTTGCTTAGATATTATGTTTAAAGTTTCTGCATATGATCTTAAATCACTATCGTTTTTAACTATATCAACTAAATCTTTTTGATCAACTTCGCTTAGCCCAGGTATTTTGTAACCATGCTTGTCCCATAGATAGACTCTTATAGCATCTTGATATGTAAAATCACCATCTGGAGTTTTTTCAATAAGCATATCTGTAACTTCAGGCATTTTTTCGCTTAAAGTTTTGTAATCGTTTGCTACAGCTTGTTTAGCAGAATCAATTTCTCTATGAGCTCTGTTTATTGGCCTAACTAAAGCTTGTTCTAAAAACGCTCTATGTGCGTCTCCTTCTTTACCTTCGCCCATAAAGTTGTATAATAAACCTACAAAGTCTTCATGTGATGGTGGTATGAATAATCTAAACTTTCCTTTATCAGCACCACGTTTTCTAGCTTTAGTAGTTCCAAATCTTTTTTCAGAATCAATACCAGTTACATTTTCTAGTATATCATTAAAATCTTTATCTAGATCTTTGCTGAATTGTATTTTAGCTTGTTGTACTTTTCTTTTGACATCAAATTGTTCTAATACATTGTCAACAGCTTGTACGTTTTGCAACGCATCATCAGCAAAATAAAAATCGTTATAACCCTCACCAACTTTTTCCGCCATCCAAAGTGCTTTTGCTTCTGCAGTAGAATTTCCTAGTCCTGTTATATTTTTTAAAGGTATATTTAAACCGTTAGCTTTTAAAAATTCAAATATTGCTTTTTGAGATTGTGGTGGTCTTGCTGTTAGTACAAACATGTTTTCAGGACCAAACTTACCTTGTAGCTTTAATGCTTTTTGAAACAATGGAGCTATTTCACCGTCTACAACTTTGTTGAATTCAGAAAAATCAAATTCATAACCGTTGTCTAAAAGATCTTCATACGTGCTAGCATACTGCTCTGGTGTTAACGTTCCTTCTTCGCCATCAGGTTTAGTATATCTAATTAAAGATTTACTAGTTGCTAACGTATCATCAAAATCTAAAACAGTAATACCTTTAGGGTCTTTAGAAGCCATTAATCTACCTTGCTTAATAGCTTTCTCTTTAATTTTATAAGCTCCTATTTCTGGTTTTAACTTTACGTTTGCAAAGTTTGTTATACTTTTTTTAGCTTTAGCAACTGTTGTTTTTCCTAAAAATATATCTGCTAATAAATCTTGCTGCATCATTATCACGTGAGGCGTTAATAGATCTGCATCAACATCTACACCATACTCTTGTGCTATTGTTTTACCGTTTAGTAAAACTATTACGTTTGGATCAATTCCACCAACTTTGCCTTTATCAAAATCCCTACCGTTATTATTAACGTTTGCGTTCCAATACCTTATCCATATAGGTTTTAGTCCTAGTAAAATATCGTAAGCATATTCCGGTGGTGCGTTTTTAACGTAATCATAGCCTTCTCCTTTTAAAACTGGAGAATCAAATCTTGCCGGTAAATCTCCTTGAATAAAACTTTGTACAGCTCCGTCAAAATAATTCAACTCACCAAACAGGTTACCATCTATAGCTCTATTAAGTAAAAACTTATTCATATCACTTGCCGGTCCAGCATGCTCTTCAACGTTGGCTTCGTTTAAAGTGTTATAAAAACTAAATATAGATGCTGTTCTTCCAAAGTGAATTTGAGTAGCACTAACAGAAGACATTAAAGCTCCAACTAAAGGTATGCCAAGCTCAGGGTCTGATTCAATCAACTCATCAAAAGCTTGCCATATTTTTTTAAAACCACGAGCTTTAGACTCTAATAGTTCTTGACGCTTTTTAGGGTCCATTTTTAAAAGCATAGGGTAATAATGTCTTTGCATAGCGTTTTCTATATCTACGTCTGGTTCAGCAAAACCTACAAAATCACCGTCTTGTAAAACACCGTCAACAGAGTCTTGAACTTGCTTAACGTTTATAAATGGATAATTTCTTGTTCTTGTTCTTTTTATAGTGTTACCATCTTTGTCTTTTATAGCTTTTGTTGTTCCTTGATAAGTACCACTGTGTCTAAAAAAGCTTTCTGATAGTTTTGGACCCAAGCCATAGTATAAAAGTTGAAGATAATCACTAACACCATCATCACTTGTCATATCTAAAGGATCATAACCAGCGTCGTTAACAATTTCTTTCCAATCTTTTTGCGACTCTAAAAATTCTTCACCAATAGTTCTTTGTTCTAAGTTTCTTTCAGAAGCTCCTTGTTTTTGTATTTGGTCAGGGTTTAAATTTGATTGTTTAGCCCACATCATTTTTGGCTTACCGTCTTCAAGAATACCAAGAACATGCGCGGGGCTATTTTTATCACTTAATAGTATTTTTCTTACCGCTTGGTTGCTCATTGTTTTACCAGTTTGTTTTGCCAAAGCTAAAACTCTTGACGATGTGTTTCTGTCAGTACGAACTGGCTTACCATCTATTATACCAAATGTTTCTAAAAACTCTATTTTAGTAATATTAGGATTTTTAACTTGAACAGCTAAACCCGCTTTACTACCTGTTTTAGCAGCTCTTGCTCTATCAGACTTAGTATAAAAAGCATCTAACAAAACCTTTTGGACACCTGTAGATGTACCTGAAACTGTAGTTCCTTCTGGTAACATAGCTATTAACAAGTCTGCGTTTTTATTAATAAACATCTGTGCAGATTGTAATTCAACTTTTGATATATTAGCGTTGTTTAATAATTTTTTAGGTGATATACCAAACATTTCCCCAGTTATTTCTGGTGTTAAATCTTTTAAAGATTTAAAATCTAACTTTTTAAGATTTAAGCTAGGAAATATTTTCTTAACAGCAGTATCAACTTTATTTTCAACACGTAATCTATCTGCTAATACAATTTTCTTTTTCTTTGGTTTAGCTTGAACATCAACCTCAGCAACTTCTTCAGCTGCTATATCAACTCTTTCAGAAACATCTTCTGTAAACTCTTCACCTAAAACTCTTCTTGATGCTTCAATTGCTCTTGATGGCAGGTACTTGTTAATAAAAGCCGCTAAAGGTACTCCAGACTCTAGCTTGTACTCTGCTATAAGATCTAATATACCTCTTTTACCAATTTCAATTTCACTAGTTAGTAGTTCTCTATCAAAATTAGGTGCATCTCTACGTTTTTCTACTATCTTACCAACAATAGGTTTAAACTCACTTATTATATCAAAAGCACCGGCAGCTCCTTCATTCTCGTAAATACTTTGCACTTTTTCAGAAGCTTCTTTAGACACTGCCAACTTTGGGTCTGCTTTTGTTTTTTTAGGAGCTAATTTACCCTCTGCACCTAGCGTAGCAACTTTTATTAAAGCTTTGTTTAGCTTACTAGGATCTTTTATAGCTCTAGAATAATCTTTTACAAAGTTTAATATATCTTGATCCGTATCAAACTTCATGTCAAAGTTTAAATGTTTTTGGCCAAATCTACGGAAAGCATCTTTTAAACCACCAATAAAACCTTCGTTAAGATTTATTTCGTTGTTACTTATTGCTTCACCAGTTATAGTTAGTATTTCTTCACCACCACCTTCTTCTTTACTATAAGAGTTTATTCTTTCGTTAAAATCACTACCCTCTCTTAATGTTGCTTTATTAGCTCCAAGAGCTTTTAGTACAGCGCTACCTAAAACTTCACCAGCTTCAATGTCTTGTTTTAAAGTAGTAAAAACAGCAGCATGTAAAAACTCGTGTGCGGATGTATTTACTTTGCCATCTCTTAAAACTGTTTCTTCGTTTATAAAAATATCTAAACTAGTAACTTTACCACTATCATCTAATATTGGCAGCATACCACCATATCTACGATCGTAATCAAAATCTTGTTCTACGCCACGTTGTTTGCTAAATTTTTGAAAATCTTTAGTATTACCTTTAATAACGTTAATTTTTTTACCACCAGCTTTTTCTAATTGTACAGCTATGTCTTGTATGTTTTGAAATTGTTTATCTGCAAGGTCTGTTTTAGACTTTTCTAACATTGCTATGTTAGTTTTGTCTATTTCTTGTATTTTTTTACTGTTAACGTCTTTTATAGTCTTGTTATCAGAGTTTTCTTTTATTTGTGAGTTTAACTTGTTTATTTCAACAACATTTTCAGTGTATTCTTTTATGTCTTTTGAATTTAAATTTTGCAAATAATCAAAAGTATCATTTTTTATTTTTTCAACAACGTTAGTTTCTTTAGATATTTCTTTATCTATAATATTTTTATCTTCTTCTTTTTTAGCTTTTTTTCTGTCTTTATATAAGTCTTTAAGTTTTTCATAAGAATCATTAAACTTTTTCTTTTCTTCTAATGGCATTAAAGTTATTGTAGCGTTGTCTACTGCTGTTTTGCCTTGACTTTTAACTTCTCCCATACCACTTATTGTACCACCAACTAAACCACCAACTAAAAATGCATCACCAAGTTGATATTTCATTTGAGATAAAGTTGGCATTTCTCTACCTTCTATAGTCATACTATCCCACACGTTGTTTGCAACTTCTGTAGCAGCTTCAGATGCACCTTCAAAAACAAAACCTCCAACTAAATTTTTAGACAACTCCAACATCCCACCTTGCAGTATTTTTTTAGCAGCAACCGCTCCAGATTGATTACCAACAACTCCAGCATATTTAAACAAACCTCTTGTAGCCATTTCAAAACCAGCTTCAATCGCACCGGTACCGGTAGCGTTTAACAAAAGTTGATTTAAATTAGCTTGGGGATTTTTTTCCAGCTCTTCTTCAAACTTGTTACCAGCATAAGAAACACCCAAAGCCATCATTGCCGGTGCGCCCATGTAAGCAGCTGCGATCGAAGGCCAAGATTCTATACCAGCAACTACAGCTCTAGCACCAGCTTTTGTGTAGTTACCAGCTAAAAGGTCTTCTGATATGCTTTTGTCAGCTTTTGCATCAAATTGATCAAAATACTCACCTGCATTACTAAACACATTATCGTCTCCTTTTGACAATAAAGAAAAACCATCTTTTTCTAATTCATCAAATTTAGATTGTTTTTGTTCTTCATTTAAATCTTTGTACAAATAATCTCTTATTGTTCTTTCCCCAGCTTCTAGATAATTAACTATTCCACCTATAGCTTTTAAACCACCCTGTGGTATAGTTGTTAAAACATCGACACTAAAAGCTATTCCTTGATTAACATTGGGATTATATAAAGTTTTTTGTTTCTCTTTTTTATCAGTCAAACCCTTACCTCTCATGTTTTTCATAAAAGTATCAAACTCAAGGTTTTGTGACTTAGCAGAGTCTTGAAGCTCCTGTAAAGTGTACTGATCTCCGTTGTATTCAAACATTAGTTACTACCTCTTAAGTTTTGTATTTGAACTTGATTTTTCCCACCTTCAACAACCTGTTGCTCGTTTAAAGTACCGTCTTGAACTTTTTTCATGAATTCTTCTTTTGTGTAAGGTTCACCATCTACAACTGTATATGTGCCGTCATTAATTTCAACCCCATTAAAATCTTTTGCATTAAGATTTAATTTACCCATTTTTGTAGAATTGTCTATTTCGTTTGAAAACCCGCCAGTAGGTAAGCCAATAACTATTGCCATGTCTCGTTTTGACATAACTTTACTTAAATTACCATCTCCGTCTTTCATTTGGTAACCACCGTCTTTAGGGTAATAATTATTTCCATTAAACATTATTTTGTCGTTATTTTTAACAGATGATATATACTCTTTAACTCTTGTATCATTTGCATATATACCGTCTTGCAAGCTTCTACCAAGATCAATTTTATCTTGTCTCTTGTTAGATCCTTTAATTTTTTCATCACGAAGTCTTGAACCTTCTTGATGACCGCTATCATACACATTTGTTAAAGTTTCCCATTGGCTTTCTATCATTTTTGGTGTTAGAAAGTCTTTTCTAAAACCTAAAGACTTTTTAGCTTGCTCAAACTCTTCTCTTTTATTCATTGCATCTTCGTAACCTGGAGCATCTTCATCTTGAATATCCATCATAACATCGTAATCAGCTTTGCTCATGCCTATTTGTTTCATAGCATCAATATCTGCTTGTGCAGTGCCTGGTTCACCACTTAAACCGTTAAAATAAAATTGTCGCTGCTCTTCTGGTGAAAGTGATTTCATTGCTTTTACATACTTATTTTTTTCATTTCTAAGAAAATCTTCATTTCTACTCATGCCAGCATTACCTTGTTTTAAACCAGCACCACTCATACTGGTTGAAATTTTACTAAAAGTATCTTCACCAAGACCTTGTACTGGTTTTGCAAATTTAAAATCTGACAATCTTTTATCATGCGTTACTATCTTGCCATTTCCATCTTCTCTAACATCATCTATAGTCATACCGTCTCTAGAAAATTTAATACCACTTTTATACCACTCTTGGTTTGCAAAATTAAGAGAGTTGTCTCTTTCCATTTCATCACCATATTTTTGGTCTATATTTTGTATATTTTTTTCTTGAACTTTACCTATATCATGTGCTCCTTGGTAATCAGCATATACTTTTGCTAATCCAGATTTTATTTTTTCATTTTCTTCAGCAGCTTCTCTTTTCTTTTTTCTTGAAAGACTACTTCTAATTATTTTAGCGTTTGCAGTATATACAGCTTTCTCTTGAGCAATATGTCTAGTTAGCTGCATCATAGTTTCTTCAGGCACAACTTCTCTAGGTATCTCACCATTAAAATCAGACATATTTTTATCGTACTGATCTTGCTTAGCACCTATCATTTTAGTAACAGAAGCTATACCACTAACAGCTCTTTGAAATGATTGTTGTCTATCTTGTTTTGCTTGGCGAGCTAAATCACCTTTAATAGCACCTGCTCTGTAAAAAACATTTGGATCTATTGCCATAGTTATATCTGTTTAAAGTTTACGTCAATTTTATTGTAATCAACAGTATCATAATTATCAAGTTTAACAATAGCTTGTGGAACTTCGTCCGCCATAACTCCTTGATAAACACCTTCACCAAACTTTTTATTTTTATATTCAAAAGAATAGATATTAATACCGCTAGGTGATTTTCCAATTAAACTTATATTTTCTTTTAATTTTCTATCTGAAGCAACTGCAGCTATTGAGCCAGCCGCTTGACCAATAGTACCAACAGCGTCCATATACTGATTAAATGTATTGCCTTGTTGTCTTTGTTGCTCAGCGCTTGCGTATTGACCAGACCTTGCAGCTACCATTGCTTGTTGTTTGTCATATTCTAAACCTCTAGCTTCAGAAGCTCCTTGTAGTTGCATTGCTTGTAAATTAGCAGCACCACCTAAAATCATACTTTGCTGATCAGAAGCACCACCTAATATCATTGATTGTTGAGCAGCAGCACCTTGCATTATTTGTGATTGTTGAGCAGCAGCACCACCCATTATTTGTGACTGTTGGTTTGCAGCTCCTTGTGCTCTAGCCATTTCAGCTGATTGAGCACCTTGTGCTGAAGCCATTTGATTTGATCCAGCTTGTTGAGCTGCCATTCTTTGGTTTTGAGATTCTTGTTGTCCTATACTAGCAGAGCTTTGCTGTGCTTGTCTCATGTTTTGATTTGACAATGCTTGAGCTAAACCAGCGACACCACTACCACCAGCAGCGCCAGAAAGATTACTAAGCATGTTAGCTTGGCTTTGTTGAAACTGTTGTTTTTCAAACTCAGCTTGTTGTGTGTTTACTGTTAAGTCTTCAGCTGTATTTTCTAAATTACCAAATTGATTTTGAACGTTTGCAAATTGGTTTTGTGCTCCAGCAAAAGCATTTTTAGCGCCAGCAAAAGCATTTGTAGCTCCTGCGTATACATTTTTGGCGTCAGCGTATGGGTTTGTAAGACCTGCAGCTAGGTTGCTAGTATCTAAATCAGCAAACCCATCTATAGCGTTATTCATTCTACCTTCAGCTTCTGTAGCTTTTCTTTTTTCAGCTTTATCACCAAACCAACCACCACTCTCAGACCATATACTGTCAAACATCCCACGTGCTGGACTTTTCTTTTTTAAATTTAATGTGTTAATTCTTTTTCCTAGTGCCATATTTATTTTTCTTATTAATTATAATCACACTTTTTGTGCTTTATTTACTACTTTCTGTTATCTCAGTACCCACGGCATATAACTCCACTGTTTTGTCTACTATTTCATTAATCATGGTAACCTCAGCGTAATAACCAATTAAACTGCTTTTATTTGCCTCGTTGTTTTTAGAAAACAAAAAATAATCAGTACTTAGTGGTATATTTACAGGAGTATTTACAGTTATTGTAAATGTTGTTACATCTGTTATTTCACCAAACAACAAAGAGTTTGAAGCTGAACCGGTTGAATATTGATTACCTGGAACACCAGCTGGTTGTGGTGTTAAAAACCACGCAAAATCTCCTATTGCTACTGAAACGTTTATTTGCTCTAAAAATGTTATTGTCATATTAGCCTACTGTTAAAATGTTGTTTAAATTCAATGTGATTGTTAATGGTTGTTTACCATGGTTTAAAACTTTAACGTCAGCTTTTATACTAGCAGATCTACTACTACCAGTAAATACAACTTTCTGACCGTTTTCTATTGTTTGAGCTGAACTTACCACAACTGAAACTCCAGAATTTACAGTATCTACATGTGGTGCGTTTGCAGTAACACCTATACCTGACATCAAAACAATATCAGCTGCTTTTATACCGTTTGTGCTTGTTATTGGTATTGTCGTACTATTTGTAACCGCAGCATCTGTTGTTGTTTCTATAGGGTTTATTTTTAAGTTAAGGTTGCTTAATTGAAACTCAGTGTTATTGTAATTCTTAGCATGATTAGATCCTTTACCTGTGAATGTTATACTTCTATTCATTACATGACTAGACGCTGCAGTGCTTAAAGTTATTGTACCACCTTGATCAGGTGTTATTATTGTTTTGTTATTTTCGTCTGTACCTAAAACACTAGGTATTTTATAAGAAGATTTCAAAGCTGTAGAGTTGTTTTCGTCGTAGTAGCCTTTATTTATAGATGTTATTGTAACCCCATTATCAATACCTGTACCACTAACACCCATACCAACACTCAAACCAGTTATGTCAGTTAATTCAAATTTATCTATACCAGCTGTTTTAGTACGCCTTGTAACTCTATTAAAAGAAAACTCAAAATCACTTTCAACAGGTTGTCTAATTATAACACACTGGCTAGAACTTAATGTTATATTCCAATTTATAGAAAGAGATTTAATAACGCCTTTAGACATAATATAATTAGGGCCTGTAGACGTAATGTTACTAGGCTCTACTACAGCGGAATTAGAATGTAACAAGCTAAACGTAACAGCAGTGTTACTGTACTGTGTTATGTAGTTTGGTGATTGGTAGTTTTTTTCAAAAGATAAATTTGTATTTAACTCAGTATTTCCTTTTGGTAATAAAATTAATTTATAACCATCATTACCTGTTATTTCTGGAAAAGAAATAAAACTGCTATACACACCACTACTATCTATTGTTTTAGTATTCAGCTCTACCACCGGCGCTGCAAAAACAGGTAGCGGTTGTGTTGCAAATTCTGAATTTGTGTTATCTGGAAAATTATAATAATGGCCGTTGGATTTGTTTACAACCCTTAAGCCAAACATAGCCCCAGGCTCTCCTTCAACACTATAGACTCTTATAGTTTTAGAAGCAGGCATTGGAGTACTGTCTATAGTTATTTTATTTATTTTTTTCATATAATTTTTATTAATCAACAAACACTACGTTGCTATCAAAATACTCTAAAAAGAAATCTTCACCTTCTTGTGACCATATAGGTTCGTTAAATTGATTTAAAGCTGTTTGATCGTTTGTACCATATCGTTTTTGAAACTCCATAGCCCTACCACTAGTGTGCACATAAACAGGCTGACCACCACCACACCCTTTAATAGAAAAACCTCTGTTATTAGTAGCTACACCATTAACATTAATAAAAACCCACGCGTCGTAATTACCAAATTGATTTGGAATTGGGTTCGGATATGAATTAGGTCTATTCATAGAGTATTGTGGTTCCCAATCCGGCCCCAACCAAACATGTCTTAAGTTTTTTAAATTAATTAATACTAATTTGTTTTGTATTATAAAACCTGTTCGCTCAAGATCTAAAGCTTTACCAATAGTTAACTCCAAGTCTATTTTTCTACTTGGATCAGCTGGGTTGTAAAGAGTAGGATCCTCAAACCCACCAGAACCCGCATTTCCACCACCGTAAAAAGAACTAACCTGGTAGCCGTGTGGGTTTGTGCCTAGATTCTCGCTAGATGGTCTATATATCCAACCGAAACCATTAAAACCTGCATTATATCCCACCGTACCCATGTTAACATCTCCTTGAATATTTCCTTGGTAATTAAACATGGCAGTATTCATAGCACCTTGCCAATTTGCAGCAGCGTTTCCAAAACCCAATCTCTGTGAGCCAATAAGTCCAGGATCTGGTAAAGGCGGCGGTGGTGGTGGTAAGTAGAAAGATAATATTTGACCTGGCCAAGCTTCTGAAGAACCTCTTCTAGTCGATATTGTATTAGTACCTACTCTTCTCATGGTCTCTGGGTTCATTGGTGCTAACTTATATTGTGGTACAAAACGATCAGCAGCACCAGTGGTAAAACCCCCATTAAGACTCCAACCACTAAAAGCTGGTGATTGAGGTGGGAAGTGCTCACCAATTGCATCGTTTATATTGTTGTACATTTTACCTACAAGACTTGGGTCTAAGTAACCAAAACCTTTAGGATAACCGTACCCACCCGTATTACTGGTTTGCCTATAACTTTCATCTGTATCTGAATACCAAGTGTTTAATCCAGAATTTCCTACAATCTGTGCAGGGTTTGCTATAGTTCCAGGCGTGTGAACAGTCCAGTCAATAGATAAATCCTGGCTGTAGCCAGTAGCGTCTCCAGATGCGAATGTGTTTCTTTCAGGACCATTACCGCCTTTGTTCCCGTAGTTGTTTGAGCTAGTATCATCATTAACAATAAATATTTGCGAGCATTTAGGATTGTCTATGTGGTTTATATTTACTTCGTCATAGAAAAGATCGGTTAACTCTACAACAGAACAATTAGCCCAACCAGTTAAATCTAAAACCTCTCCAGTACCAAGCTGAGAAGATTTTAAAGACAAACAATCAAAGTTTGGAGCATGTTGAAACAATGTGTCTAACATATCTAATTGATAGTATGGACTCGTAGGATCAGTTTCTGTGTGTATAAAATTAGTTATATATTGATTATGTATAACAAGTCTTTTAAACCCTGGGTTCAATGCAAAATCTTGTATACCAGAAAGATCTGTTATATTTCCAGAATATGGAGTGTATATTGTTTTCCAAATTCCTCCTGTTAAAGGAGGATAACCAGGTCTTTGTAAATAAAAACCATCATTATGTCCACCATTAGTTCCTGAATTCCAAACAGTATCATCAAATGGTCCCCAAGCATTTGCAAAACCTTGAGTGCAGCATAAACCGTCGTAAGTAAATGATCCATTATTACCTGTCCACTGCATATGTGAAAGAAATTCTTCAACTGAACAATCACCTCCAAGACCATTACCGTAATCTACTGGGTGGTTTAAGTTGTTTGCAAACGTAGACGGTATACCACAACCTAAACCAGTAAGACTACCAGGTCCTGTTAAAGGAGGTGTTATGTCGTCCCAGCTACCAGCATGACCAAGATAAAGACCTAGCATTTGGTTGTTCGAACCACCTTCGTTCCAAGATTCTATAGCTTCTTCAAGAGCATTGTCTATAATAACTGTTTCTTTTATAGGTGTTCCTCCCCAAGGCAAAACATTAGGTGTGTCAATAAGATTACAACCAAATACAACACAATTACCATTCTCAACAGTAGCATCAATAGGGTTTACATACCAAGTGGTTATAATATTACCATTGTTATCATACAATATTGGATTTGGATGGGTAAATTGATCAACTCCATTAACAGAGGCTGGATCTGTACAACCAGCATAAATACAGCTACCATCTTCATGAGTATAAAAATTTTCAAAATTTATTGCTTGTGGATCTGTACAACCGTGGTACTCGCAATTACAATCCATATGAGTAGCGTTAGCATCATAGTTGTCAGCAGCAATATCATTTCCTAAATTAAGATTAAGCTGTGTATTAGTAAGATCTTTGTAGCTCCAGCTAGAATCGTAAGAATCATAAGGCGCACAAGCATAACCAAGGCAGTTTGTTGATGGCCATATTGAATTACCAAAAGAGTTTAATGTACCTGGTTTTATATTACCATCGTCAACACAACCATACACAATTGGGTCACATGATCCATCATCACAGTCAGCAAGAGCATCATAATTAGGAGCACATACGTCTGTGCAACCAGGAACTGAATTTGAACCACAAGAAGGACAATTACCACTTGAGCACGCGGCAGTTTGAGCGTCTGCAGGCGTTGCATAACAACCACTAGGAGTGCTTGCAGGTGCTAAAGGGTTGTAGTAGTCGTGACAAACAACAAAAGCACCAGTACCACCAGTAACAGTGGTACAACCACCAGCGACAGGATCACAATCCCAAGAATCAGGATAATTACAACAACCGTTGTTTGTTATTGTTATAGAGAGAAGTAAAGGTGTTAAATCATAACCCCCACAAGTAATATTGAAGTCCCACGCTAAAGGATCGTTACAACCTTCGTAATCGCAAGGTAATGGAGTTGTTGCATAATATGTATCACCGTTATATACTGTAGAAAAAAATGATGAAGAGTTTTGATCCATACAACCATCATAGGTACACTCGTTAGGATCACCTGGGCCAGAATGTGTGTTAAACACAACTACCGCACCAGCAGTTCCATAAACACCACCAGTATCTATGTTGTGATTATTTGCTGAAACATCTCTACAACCCACCAACGGCCCAGCTAAACCAGTAGCAAAGCCAATACCCTGTATGTTAAACGCACTAGAATCTAAATTACCCGCTACTATTGTCATAATTTCTTACCTTTTATATAATTAAACCATTTACCTTCTTTTTCTATAAACTCTTTAACATCACCATCTTGTTTATTTGTTTTTATATCTGTGCAAAACCAACCATGCTCTCCAGTTAAATTATAAAACCCTCTATTTGAATTTGATTGAACTACTGGATGTGCGGTTTCTAAAACTCTTCTTGCTTGCGAGCCTTCATATTTTAAGGTATTAAAAGATTTTACAACATCAGGCGCGGCATTAAATAAAAATGTTACAGAAGATATACCTGGTTGACCATAAAAAGTGTTTCTAGCGGAGAGTGGGTCATGATGGTTGTATATGTAACCATGTTTATAAGTGTAGTATTCTCCAGACATACTTATACCATGCTCTGGTTCAAAAGTTTTAAAACTTTCCCAGCCTTTATTTTTTTCAGAATAACTAACTGTTGAATTGCTATCACCATAACTCTGCTGGTCTAAAAAACAATTATCTCTATTTATAGACAAATTGTACAAGTCTTTTTTATCGTCAAAAGTACCTATGAAAAGAGCTTCTGTATTTTCTTTTAAAAGATTAATAAAATAATCTTTCATACCATAATCTGATATAGCTGTTAAACCATCTTTAGATAATCTAAGAACAGTACCATTTTTAGCATCGGTAAAATAAGCTCTATAACTTTCTTTAGCAAAAGACTCTGGGTTTGTTGATATACCATAATCACCACTAAAAGGCATTGTTTGGCCAAGAACGTTGCTACTTGCTATTAATTGAGGATTTCCATCAGCGTTAAATATAGCGTCTTTATTTGCAGATATTCTTATAACTCTATCCTCACAAAAAGATATTAAATCTGTTTCTCTTGAAAATAACTTTTGTATACTACCGTAGGTAGGATTTAAATCTTTAGTTATTTTTTCTGCTTGAATGAATTGATTTAAATTATTAACACCGCTATTACTATTGTATATACCAGAGTATATTAAACCACTACTTCTTCTTTCTTCTTCGTACGGTTCGTCTATAGTTGTAGAAACTTTAACACCTTTACTTAGTTTCTTTTCATTAAAAACATCTCTTAATCTATCAGACTCAACACCATTGCCGAAAGAAAAAGTATTAAACCAAGATATACCTATTTTGTTAGCAGCAACGTTTTGTTTATTAACCTCGTAAGCTGTTTCGTTCCAACCCATACTTGCAAAATGAGTTTCTACATACGCTGATTGATTACCTATTTTTAAGCTTGGAGTAAGGGACGCAAACCCTGGAACTGTAACAAGGTTTACCCAATTACCTTTAAGACTTGTAAATGAATTATCAGGCCTAACAAATCTTAATACTAGTTTTTGTTGTTCAATTGGTTCTAATCTACCTAATCCTAGAATATCTAAAGGTTGATTAAATTTAATCATTAAATTACCATAATTATTTATTTCCCAACCAGTAACAAATGTAGTTGTAAAACCATCAACAACATAAGGGTGTGATTTACAACTAACAACACTACCTAAAGGAACCCACTGCTCAGCTGTTTCAATAGTTAATCTTGTTGGGTAAGAATCTGAAGCTTGGTAAAATATATTTAAATCGATTGCTTCTTTTGGTTCTGTTTCAAAAACAACTGGGTTTGAACTTGATATTACATCAGTATCTTCATCTTTTCTTTCTTTAACAAACTGTATTGTTTGCGGGTCGTTTGCTACGGTTGTTTCTGAGTTGTTTTTATCTGGATCTGTAAGAGTATTACCACTAGCAAAAATTGTTGAAGTGTTTGGGTTTTTGTCAATAGGAATTACATATGTCAATCTTCTATTATGTGGGTTTGCAAACCTAGTCCAAGCAACTTCATACTCATCACGCTCTGTTACTCCAACCGCAGGTCTACCCGCAGCAACCCACTGGTTAAATCTATATTGCACCTCTCCCCATTGGGTATGGTTGTATCTCCTAATTTTTTGTATAGGTAGAGTTTCTGATATTGTGTATATATTATCAATAACAGTATCACCTAAAATTCTAAACGTACTACCTGGTACTAAATTTTTTGTTACAGAGTTTTGGTTTGCGTGAATAGGGTTTTGACTACTACCAACCTCCCATATATATGATTCATTAAAATCAGAATAGTTAATTTGACTATTGCCAACAACACCACTTGAGCCTGCAGCAAAATCTGGTTGTATTGCGCCAAAAGATAATTCTATATAATCCTGCCCACCGTCATTATACACACCTTTACCATAACCGTAATTTTGATTTGTTGCTGATACATGATTTGGGTTATTAACATTAGGATGGTTTCCAGAAGGATGTATTCCAGCGTAAAAAGCTTCATCTATAAACCACTGACCATTTTCATCAACTTGCCCAGGAACAAAACCAAAATCTAAAACTTCTATCCAGTCCGGTTCGCCATCTGTAGAAGAACTTGGATCACCAGATTGTTTTATTGTTCCACCAGAAGATTGATATTCGTCCCATGTACCGTTAATCTGTAAATTTGTAGTACCTACGGAAACTAAAGGAGCATCTGTGTCTGAAACATAGTAAATATTAAAAGAACCTGTCACTCCATAAAAAGTATCTCCAGTTATATTTGTGTTTAAGTATTGATTAGCATAACCATCACCTTCAATTTTTACAAAAAACTTGCCAAAAAACTCTGGTTTAACTTCTGTAATTTCTTTGTAAAAGTTTAATATTAATCCTTCTTCGTATACTGAGTTTACTGGCGTATCGCTAAACATCCACTGCTCACTACTATGTATGTTTTTATCTAAGGTTATTGTGTACTCAGCATTTACAAGAGTTATGTTTATAATTCTATATTTTTCAGAGTACTGCCCGTTAACATCAAAGTCAAAAACATTAACCCCAGCGTCTTGAAGTAGAATTGCTGACTCATCACTTAACGCATCTTCACTAATTTTAAAAGATCTTACACCTATACTTATTAAAGAGTCTAAATTAGCTCCAGTTTGTGGATCTTCAAAAAGATGTGTAATCGGTGGTAATGGGGTTGGAAGAGTTAATCTATTAAGATCACCCTTAGCTTTTATTAATACTTTTAATTTTGTTTTTAAATAGTCTGGAACTTCGTTCTCTATAGATACAACTTTATATCTAGCAGGATCTTCAACTAAAGCATCTGAATCAGCAGCTTTTTTAAGTATTAAAAATGTATCTTCTTGTATTTTATTTCTTTCAGAAGAAGGAAAAGACAACCACAAATTACCATCTTCAGCTCGATAAACCCTATCCATAACAACATTGTAATACTCGTTAGAAGTTTCTTTAACATAAACTCTAAAACTTGTTGCCCAACTAGGTGGGAAAGAAACTATTTTAGAGGATAATAATGTGTAGTCATCAGCGTGTTTTTTTGGAACATCTACAGTTGCTTCTGAATTACTAAACACAGGTGTTTCTCTACCATACTCATCTAAGTAAGTAAAACCTAACTGATATTTTCTATCTGATTTTAAAGAGTGATTTCCCATTAAGTTTGCTAAAGGCTCTGCTTCTAAAAAAGGATAATCTAACTCTGGGTGGTTCATTGCTTGTTCATCAAAATAAGTATCGTTATATAAAACTCTACTTGTGACAAATGTTTGGTTACCAAGTCTATCAGTGTTGAAAACCGTAAGTGGGCTCCACCTATCATCTAATGATGTTTCTAAAACTGGTTTTTCATATAAATTTTCTGGAGAATTATTTCTTAATGTGTAGTTTTGTAAATAGTTACCATAAACAAGTCTATTACCAGTTATTTCTTGAGCCAATGCTTTTCTTGGGACATTATCCCAAGATCTAAACGATTGATTTTCTGGTACAGAGGCGTATATAATATCAGATTTTATTTCGTATTGGTCAGACCTCCAATGATTATACATTTGAGAACCAATAGAAACGTGTGCATAATCATTATATCTTAACTTATCAACAACATATACATTTGGAGAGTTAGAGTCAACATATAAAATATCAACTTGAATAACATCATCAGGCATGTCGTTAGCTATAACATCTCTTAAAGTTAATCTTATAAGTTGGTTTTGCATAGCCGTGTTGTAAGCTTTTTTAGAGTCGTAATTGAATTTACCAGGTTCAAATATTATGTCTGAAAAAGGAGAAAATGTAGAATACTCACCGTCTTGGTATCTCCACCTATAACCAAATCTTGCTAAGTTTTTTTCAAATAAAACTTTACTGTCTAAAACTCTTTGAACATCAAAAACAATAGGGACGATTAAGCTTGTCATCCAATTAGCGTAAATACCTATAGTGGTATCAATTGTTGTAGAAGATGATATGCTTAGTATTTCTAGTTTATAACTGTTTGGTGGGTAGGTATATGATAGCGAGCCACCTGAAGCTGACTTAAAGTTTATAGTTACATTACTTACGTTTTCAACTACTTTACATCTAACGTCATAATTATTAGGAAGTGTTTGGCTACCACCTTGCTCTAAAAACCTTAACTCCTCACCAACAATAAAACTATTACCACCTACAAAGTTATCAAACTCAACAACAACAACGTCTCCGGGATCATTTATAATAACATTATTAACACCAGTACTTGGATTAACATAACCATTAACAAAGTTATGCTCACTTGTCGCGGATAAAAGATATTCTATTTTTTCTTCTACTAAAGGTTTGTTTTTAGGATATTTTTTTATTGTAGATATATTTTCTTCTATCACCAATATATCATCTTTAATCGCAATATTTCTTTCTTCTACTACAAGCCTAGTGCTTCTTTTTCCGTTTGGATTAGTACCGGATATACTTCTAGGTACATGTAGCTTTTTAGGTTCAGAATCGTTATCTGTCCATAGTAAAAAATCATACAATATATTTATACCTGTAATTATGTTTCCACAGTTAAAATTTAAAAGTCTTTTTTTAGCAAGAACAATGTAATTGTAACCATAGACTGAAGAATCTATAAGCTTGTTTCCACCAGTATAATTAGTCCCGTCATGCTCCTCCTCTAAGTTTTTATCAAACACAACACACACTCGATTGTTTGGGTTTCTATTTACTTCTAAAATAGTTCTTGTAATTGGAGGTACGCCCACGTCTTGCGAAAGAGAACCTACAGGTTGACTTAAATTAGTTGCATTAGCATGATTACTATCATTAAAAAAATACGCAGTCATACCAGGAACTAAATCTCTTGCGTCTTGTGGTGAAATACTTAAAACGTAATAATGTTTGTTGCTAGTGGTGCCAAAAACACCAGAAGCGTTATCGTTTAAATTAATTCCGTTTGGGTTGTTAAGCGGAGAGTTTGTCCAAAACTGTGTTTTAAACATATAGTTATCTATAAAAACTGGAGCGATACCAGTTGTAGAAGGACTGTACTTCATTATTTTATCACTCCATTTGTAGTCTTGCCCCTGTCCGTTAAGAAAGCTCATTCTATTAGCATTCAAAACACAATCTCTACAACTCCAATCTAAAATACCTGAGTTTGGATCGTCTTCTGTATTATACAAAACTTTACCTGACATCATAGAAGCAACAAAATAATATATAACGTCTTTAGATTCATCTGCAATTGTCCCAACAACTCTACTTCCAACCGTATTAGTCAAACCTCCTGGGTTAGGCATGTTATTTCCTAGTACGTTTTCAACAACACCAACATTAGAACCATCTGAATTAGAAACCTGTATGTTAACAGCATTTCTATACTCATTGTTAGGCACTAACCTCTCGTCAAGATCTTTGTTCATCTTTCCCGACGTGAAAGTATTTTTAATCTCTGGCATATACTAGTGTTTTATTTGTTTAGATTTTCCTCTAAGTATTTGAGTTAATTCTTCTAATTTTAAATTTGATAGTCTTAGTTTTGCTGTTCTAATAGAGGCAAAACGATCTCTTTTAAATCTTTGTACTATATACTCTTGTACGTTAGCTCTTGTAGCAAGCACAGCGTATGCTATACACTTGTACATTGCTTCCTCCGCAAACTTATGCACTTTCATTTCTTTATCTGTACCAAGTGTATCGCTTATATATTCTATGATTACAGTTTTTCCTGAAATGTTAGAGCTAAAATTAATTATACCAGCCATGCAATCAATATAATAAGAACCATTTGTTTGAGCGTGCTGCGGATCTAAACCATAACGTCTTCCTATATTAGGATCGTAAATATCTGTATCGTAGTCATGATTTTCTACAGCACCTTCTATTTTACTTGACTTATAGTTTGATTTTGTGTTTGATAATTTATTAATATCTACAAATATAAGCTCTTCACTATCAAAACGAACTTGTGATGCTGTTATGGTTGGGCCATATGTATTTGTTCCAACCTGACCATCTAATAACCATTGTTCGTACTCTGGAGTTGAAAACGTTATATTATAAGGAAATGCATTACTACCAGCTATAGCGTTTATAGAGTGTATTGTTGCGTTGTTTGGTATTCCAGGTCCAATAACTTTCATACCAACAGATATATTGTGGTTTTCTTTTAGTTGAATAAACATACCATGACTAACTCTTTCATTTGAATTGTTTTGAAAAAGTGTTGGTCCGTACTTTAAATTACCAGTACCATTTGTGTCAAAACTAACTCTTATCTCTGACTTGTATTGTTCTAGAGGATTGTCTGATTTTATTAAACCGTCACCATCATCAGCAGATGATTTTCCAGTTTTAGTTATACCGTATTCTTCAAATGGATCTGTGTTTGTTTTTTGATAAGCATTGTTTTCAAATTTTAAACTACCATCGCTATTTTGTTGAAAAGCTTTAGGGTTTGAAGTTTTAGACATAGGGTATAACATACGTAAAACCCCACCACCATCAACCCAAGAAATCTTAACATAGTTGACATAGTCTTGTGGTAATGGCAAGCTTAATGTATTTGGAACTTCAAGCTCTAATGATTTGCAAGATTTAAAAGTATCAAAACTCAATTCTTGCAGCGCTCGTTTAGCATGAAATGAAACGTCTGATTTTTTTATCTTAGGAATTAACTTGTCTTCACCAACATAAGCAATAAGAAATTGATTTATTATGTTTTCTAAAGACGTAAACTGGTAGCTTCCATAGTCTTCATCTCCACTGTTTTGAACACCGTCACTACCTTCGTAATAACTTCTTGTTGATTGATTTAGTAATCCCATTTATTATGATTTTTCTTGTTGAGTATTTTTTTGATCTTCTTGTGTCGCAGAAGCGTAAAGACCACTATCTTTTAACATTATACCAGCTAGTAATAATATTTTATTAACAAGTTCTTTTTCTTCTGAAGCGTGTAGCTCAAAATCTACAGATGCTGTTGCGTTGTACAATGCTTTACCGTCAATAACAACATAACCCCAATTAACTTTGTTTGGTTTGTGTATTGTAGTTGCTGTAATACCTGTAGTGATGTTTGTAGGATAAACCTCTATAACATGCTGTGATGATGAATTCTTTTTTCTAATATAGACTGGCTGCGTTCTAGTAGGTTCTGATAATGAACTTAACTTTATTCTAAACAATTCCTCGTGCTCTATTTCTTCAACTAAATATTTTGAGTTGTATATAACAGTGCCTAGTCTGTAAAAATCATCACTACCAGTTGATCCTGGTAAAATAAATTCACTACCAGTAGCGCCTGTTAAAGTTAAAACTTGTTTAAAAACACTAATTTTTTCATCAAGCAAACTTGTTATGTTAGAAAATTCTGTATTGTTATCAGGCATTCTATCAAACTGACTTAGTTCATAAAAATATTGCTCAAAAATATCTAATTGAGCTTGGTTAGCAAACAAGTTAAACTCTTGAGGTGTTATATAACCTCTTTGCTCTTTGTTTGCGGCTGCTAATACTCTTTGATATATAGTGTCTATATTTATCATATTTTTTATTTTTTATACGGAAAAGCTTTGTTAAGAGCTTCTTTTCTTTTGTTACAGTTACAACCTTTTTTTCCTAACACACCGTTCTTATTTAAGTATTGTGTAAATGATTTTATACCAGTTGCTGTTGTGAATTTTTCTACTGTATCTCCTAATCCTTGTGATTTCATATTTAATTATTTAGTAGTTGCAGTCGCCCCGTAGAGCGACCGCTTCTACAGTTTGATTATTTCAATTGTTTTTCTATGTTTGCATAGATGTCCATACCTTCATCAGTTTTAAACCAAGCGGCTAAAGCTGAATATGGATGCTCATCAAAAGGAACGTTCATTAGTTTTCTATCATTTGAACCCCACATGAAAGTCCTATTATCAGTAGATAGTTTTAGTATTCCTAATTCAGTTGCTTTAATACCAAAATTTCTAAGAACAACATTGTCATCATTCAAAAGCTCTAAGAATAAAGAAGGGTTGTTTCTAGCAAATAACAACAAGTCTCTTTTAAGTTCTTTAGAACTCATCTCTGCAACCTTAGAACCTAACTCTACTCTCATTATTGCTTCAGCCATGTCTATATCTAAATCCCTAGCAGCTAATATTGCGTCAGCCTCCATTTCTAGTACTTCTATTTGGGTAGCAGCTTCTTTAGAAGGTTGGTATTCAGTAAATAGTTTATCCTTATGAGGGTGGTATAAAGATAGTAGTTTTTGTAAAGTTGTTTTTTCTTTCTCAACAAACAAACTACCATTTCTAAATATAATATGAGAAAGTCTTTGGTCACCTTGCATTTCATCAACAAACGGTGTTCTTTGATTTTCACAATATTTCAATTCTCTTTCATAACCTTTTTCTGCGTCAAAGTAAAATACATTAGAACTTCTTAGCATAAAAGAAATTGGTTTTTTATTTGATTTTAAATTGTAAACTCTATCTTTTATTTCCCAAGTTGGTTTTTTAGGTTCAACTTTAATTTTTGGTTTTGGAGTTTCCATAACCGGTGTTACTTTTTCTATATGCTCATCACCAGGATCTCCTTGGTATGAGGCTTTTGTTTGTTTTTTTGCCATAATATAATATATAATAAAATTAATAAAAATAAAAGGACCGAGGCCGAAGCCCCGGTTCTCTTAAAAATTTGTGCTTATTTCAATAACATGAAATTGTTAGCACCTTGAGTAATTAAACATCTCTCAGTTAAAAAGTGTAAGTGCATTCCATCTAAAGCAGATGTAGCAGCACCAACAGAACCAGTAACCCATGACTTCATTTTTCTGTCATCAGTTTGTGAAGCTCTATATCTAACGTGTAAGAAAGGTCTTTTCATACTTTGTCCAACAGTTTGATCATAAACTGAAGAAGTTCCAGCAGGAATCATAACCCCTCTAAGTGCGTTAGCAGCGTTAGCAGCGTTAATACCACCTCTTGTAGACTTATCGTTTAAGTATCTGAAATCAGACTTGTAGAAGTCATAAGAACCTCTTCTGAAACCAGTGAAACCTAAATTTAATGCCATATCTTCAGAGTTGTTGAATACACCGTAAGATGTACCACCAGCACCGTAAGAATTCATTGAAGCTAACATATCGTCCATAGCTAAGCTAGTACCTCTGTTAACAAACATCATGTATTCTTCAATAGCACCTTGCTTGTCAAATTCAGCTAAGATAGCATCAAATTCAGCTAAGTCAGTAGCAGCGTTAACACCAGTAACACCAGTAGTAACATTACCTCTGTCTTCAATAGCATCGAATAAACCTTGAGTACCAACTACATCACCATTGTCACGTATGTGAGCATCAACAGCATTAGCAGCAACAGTATCGTCACCTTTAACAGACTCTAGCATAGACATTTCTATGTAATCAGTAAAACGAGATCTTGTGTCAGACTCAGCTTTTAGATACCATAAGTAACCTGATTGTCCAGCTTCAGTAGAAACTTCAACCCAACCAATTCTAGACGCATCAGATCCTGACACTTCGTAGAAGTCTTTCATTATAATTGGCTTGTTAGTGAATGTTTTAAACTGAGGCTCGTTAGACGTGTGTCTTTCTAAATCATTATTAACAGCACTGTTATTGTAGTAACCAGTTCCTTTACCATATTCAGAACCATAAACTAATAAAGTAGTAGCTTTAGCAGTAGTTAACTGAGCTATAGCTACACCATCATAAGGTGCTACTGTTATAGCAGACGTAGTAATTGTAGTTACTAGAGCTTTAAATATACCATTAGCATTTGATAGTAAAACAGTATCATTAACTCTAACACCGTGAGCTGTTGCAGTAAAACCTGCAGCCTCATCAATATCGTGAGTTACTGTAAAAACATTTGCAGCCGACATATTACCTTTGTAAGATAAATGTAAACGACCTTGCTCCGACCAAACAACTTGATCAGCAGTCATCGCTTCTTCTGCACTAACTTGTGATAGGAAACCAGAAATTGTTCTAGGTCCGAAAACCTCAGCTTCTTTTTCCATCAAGTCCGGCAGGTATTGTTGACCCCATCCAGCATTTGCAGCTGATGAAAGATCTAAGTAATTTGTAGCGAAAGTCTGCTTTTGTGAAGCAGGTACGCTGTTCAAATTATTTCCTCCTAGTATTGACATAATTTTGTAATTTTAAATTTATAATTTATTTATTGTTTTTAATTTTAAACTTAAAGTTAGGAGAATCATCGTTAAGCACTCTTACTTTTGGCCCACTAGTATTATCGTTTGAAAACGATTGTCTAGGATCCATATTAACATTTTTGGCTTTTGCAATACTATCTTTAATAGCATCTGTTTTACCTTGTTCATAAAAGTGATTAGCAATAGCATCAGCGTTCATTGCTGTAAATAAAGATTTATGATAACCTTTGGCATCTGACATTTCATTTTTTTCATTCAAGAACTTCTTGACAAAATTATTAATATCACTTTGGCTACTTTTAACCTCGTTAGCATTTTTCACATTAAACCTATATCTTTTTTCGCCGATGTTATATTCAAAACCTTTGAATGTATCGTTAAAAACTTGATTAGTTTTATTTAAAAAATTATCAGTTTGTTTTTTTGCTACTTTTTGAGTTTCTTCTGACTCTTTGTTATATCTATTAAAGAAGTTTATAGCTTTTTGTTGTTCGGTAGTTAACCTAGAACCAGCTTTAATTTCTTCATAGTATTTAGACTTTTGCCCGTCTAAGTGGCTTTTAGCGTTGGCAACTTGCTCTTTTAACGCTATTTTTTTCTTTTTAATCTCTCTTACCTCATCTTCTTCTTCATTGTACGCAAATGAGTCTTCTATTAAAAAACTAACTTCGTCGTCTGTTAAGTGAGATTTTGTTTGTTTGTAATACTCTCTTAAGATAGTCATATCATCATAACTTGAAAAATCTTGATTAAGTCTTACATAGTCTTCTAGTGTGCCGCCAGTTTCCTCCATAAAATCTACAACTTTTTGTAAATTTTCAGGTAAAGCTTGACCGGTTTCTTGAGCTTCAGCAACAGCTTCTTCAACTTGTTCAGTCAACTCTTCTGCTTGCTCTTTAACTTCTTCTTCAGTAACTTCTTCTAATACTGGAGTTTCTTGTGTTTGTTCTTCCGACTGTATTTCTTCTTGTTTTTCTGTGGTAGAGGCATCTTCATTGACTCCAACCACTCCCTTGTCGTCAGGGTTATCTTTTTTAACTTCTTGGTTTTCATTTTCTACTGGTTTATCTAAGTTGACAACATAATCGCCATCTTCGTTAATTTTTGGTTTTTTTGTTTCTTCAACTGGTTGTTCAGTTACCTGTGTAGTTTCTTCAACTACGTTTTCTACGTTTTCTTCCATAATATAATATAATAATAATTAATAATTTTACCTAGGGTCAAAAGAACCTAAGTCAAAGCCTCCTAAAGAATCATTACCTGCAGACTCAAAGTTTTTAGGTGCTTTCTCACTTTTTCTTTGATCTATAAGTTCACTTTGTTGAGTGGCTTGTATTCTTGTTCTTTCGTCTTTACGATCTTCTTTTTCTTTTTCTTTTGTTTTTACAGCTTGAGTCTCCACAGATTTAAGTTGCATGTTCATTTGAAACTCTAACTGCATTAGTTCTTTTTTGTAAGCCACCTCCTGAGCTTGTTTTTGAGCTTCAAGTTGAGCCTTAACCTGTTCTAACTGTGCTTGTGATTGACTAAGAGCTTGTTGTTTTTGCATTTCCATTTGAGCAGAAGCCTGTTGAGCTTGTATATTAGCTTGTGATTGAGCTTGTATATTTTGCTGCTGCATTTGCTGATCTTTTTCTAGCTTTCTTTTTCTGCGTATTTTTAACAGTTGATTTGCTAGTTTAACATTTTTAATCTCTCTAAGATCAATAGCATCAGTTAGTTCTATAAGTTGCTGTTGGAGTGCCATTTGTATATTTTGCTCTAGCATTGCTTTTTCCTCATCATCCGGTGTTAACTCTAAAAATATACCAAAGTCATACAAGTGTAAACTTGACATTTCTTCAAGCGTAGCAACGTTGTGATTACCTATTTGATTTATAAAAGCTTCTTTTGTTGGAGAGTATTCTATAATATCAGATATTCTAAGAGATAAACATTCTGCAACTTCTGACGTTAAATACAAACCAGCTTGTAATATATGCCTTGTAGCTGTGTTACTGTTGGCAGCTGCTAGTTTTTGTACACCAACTAAAGCTTTTGGATCAGGAGTTGCAGCATCTCTAGCTTCGTTAAGTCCGGTAGTGTCTCTTATCATTTGTAAATAATAATTGTATGTACCAATTAAACTTTGCATTTTCTGCCCGCCAGAACCTGATTGTATTTCTTGAATAGGTACTTTACCAGGGTTCATGTCACCTTCAGATGTCATTGATCTACCTATAACAGACCCTGTTTGAAAGAACATGTTTAAAGCTTCTTGTGGATTGTAATTAGTTCCATTACCTAGATCAATCTCAGCCAAACCATCAGCATCTAAATAAACACCATCTGGAACCATGCGTGATAATACTTGTTGTAGTTTTAAATGCGTAAGCTGTATCATATCAGCAAAACCTGTTATACGACTAACTAAACTTTCTATTTTCCCCTTATAAATTCTTGGAGCAACAATAGAATAGTTCATCTTAACTTTGGTAAAATCACTTTTAGGTCTTACCATATTTTTAGCCATTTCCCATTTTAACAACTTACTCGTTCCTAAAATGACAGCGCCATCGTATAAGCATTCAATAGATCTTTGTAGTTTTCCAAATCCACCTTCCATATTTTCTGGTGGGTTAAAAGTATCATCTTTTGGTAAAATTTTATCAGCACCACTACCAGTTTCTTTTACTTTGTAAACTTGGTTCATATACGTTTTATAGTTAAAGTATAAAACTTGAACCTTGTTATTGTCATCATCGTTAGCGTCATAACTACTACCGTAACTAGCTTTGTAAGAGTTTTTGTTTTTTAATATATCTTCAAGATCAACCTCTGTTAAATGAGGGAACTGCTTTGCAAGTTCATTAGCTGGTATATTTTTAACTTCACCAACGTAGTATATATCATCAAAATATGGTGACTCAGTGTAAGAGTAAACTAAATTAGCTGGATCAACGTAATCAATAACAACACCTTCAGAGGTGTTAAAACTTGTCTTAACAGCTCCAATACCTAATACTGTTAAGTCGTAGTAAAATCTTTTCTTTATTAACTCGTAATCACTACCTTCGAACAAAACAGATAAAGCTTGCTCTTCTGCAATCTCTACAGCTTGTTTATAATTTAACTGCATGTGAAGCTCTAGTTCTTCTTTAGAACCAGGTAGCTCTTCCATATCGCTTTCTTTCATTGATATACCAAAAGCTTCTTCTGTAAAAGCATTTAACTCTTGTGTGTCCATATCACCTAGTATAGTCTCCATATACTCAGTACGTTTTTCAACACCAAAAGGATCTTGTGAATAAGCTTTTATATCATACGTTCTTTCAGCTATACCATTAACTACTATATCAACAAACTTAGGGATAATAGGCACTGGCTTCCAATCTAAATTAAGATAGGACAAGTCACCATTTATAGATAGCTCGTCCTTATATTTTTGTGTTGATTGTTCTCCTCTAGCGTATAACCTTAGTTTGTGAAAATTGTTTCTGTGAGTACTGTTTCTCCCAGAACCTTTATCAGTGTGAAACCACTCGGCCTCAATAGCTTTAGCTACTTTTAAACCATAGTCATAACTCATTTTTTCTATATCACTAACAGCTTGACTTGGGAAATATTTATTTATAACAGACTCTGCCATATTTATTTTTTGATTAATTTAGATGTATTGCCTTTGTTTGAGTATTTAGCAATATTTATATTTAGTTTTGGTTTTTGTGTTGGTGCGTTTGGTCTATAAAGATGTCTATTGTTAGCCATTATAGCAAGACCAGAGCTAATAGACGCATCATGTTTTGTTCTTTTGTTTATATCAAACTTAGCCCAGTCATTTAGTAATTCATTAAAATAACAATCACCAAATGTTCCATCTTGCTTCATACCAACATGATCTTGTATATACATTTCAATTGCAGCAGCATGGGCTTGTTTTATATCTTCACTTGAATTAGGTATACCACCAACCTCTTTTTCTGCTATAGATAATTTGTTCCATATCTTATCAGGTCTGTTCATACTAAAACCTCTATAACCACGTCTTCTTAAATAATACAATAGACGAGGTTTATTGTTCTCTGCAAGTAAAGGCATCCCATAAAATACTAATGCCATTAGAATGTCCTCAAAGAATATCTCTGCTGTTTGTGGTCTTGCTAAGTACTCTAGAAAAAAACTATTAGCTGGGGCATCTTCCATGCTAAACTTTGTTAAGCCATGCAAAGCACCTTTAGAACCAACTCCATCAACAGTACCTGATATATCATAGCTATCACAACCAAAAGCACCCATGTGCTCATTACCAGGCCATTTAATACCGTTTTTAATAATACAATTGTTTTGTAGATTTATTGGTGGCACCCAACTTACTTTAAACCTACCTTTAGGGTCTGGGTAAAATATTACTTGAGAATCTTTTACACCGTTAACCCATTGAAAATTACCTTTAGTTATACCTATTGTTCTAGACATTTCTTCGTTATAATCTATCTGTTCATACAATTTAACTAAGTTAAATATACTGTTTTTAGTTTCATCTCTGAATGCATGTTCTGTAGTTCTTGGAAACTGTCTGTAAAACTCATTTAAAGCATCTTGATCTCCTTTCAAACCGTCAGCTTCATTCTGCCAGTTTTCTACAACGCCTATATCTATTAACTCTCCGTGTGGGTCGAAGACATCATGTTCTGGATTATCGAAGACTGGAATTCCGTGTTCATCAATAAATCCTTCGTAGTTCCACTCCATTGGGATAAAAAGAGAATATAAACCAGAAGCTGTCTGTCCATTTCTATTTCGTTTTGTAACGTCTGATGATCCATATAATCTTTTGAAGTTTTCACCACCCTTGTCTAATGAGTTTGAAGTTGAGCCCATCATACACTTACCTATAATTCTACTACCTAGTCTAAGGCATGTCTTTGTAACTCTCCAGTTATTTAATATATTGTCTGGTCTTTCCCACTTACCACTTTCATCATGCACTAGTAGTTGTAGTTTTTCACCGTCATAGCTATTGTCACCTGTATTTTTCCAGTCTATAGTTGTATCTAACCCTTGTATGTCTTCAAGCTTTTCGTTTGTCGTGATCTTCTTTCTAGTAAACTTAGACGCAGGTACTCTATAAGCGAGTTCTGATTTAGGCCGATCCATACCATCTTGAATAGGACTAAAGAAAAACGGGTAGTTAATTGATATAGGTACAACTTTGTCGGTAAACATTTTCTTAGCATCAGCTCCTGTTTTAGATAATATACCAAACCTTGAATCTGTTGAAATCGTTGCTTGATTGACTGTCTCAGCAGAGGACATAAAAGAAAATCCAGATCTTCTGTTTTTAAGATA
>Ga0307488_10000491_pt1 | contig 32777 bp, 21 predicted proteins | sample SB02metaG_FD_202248 | JGI IMG/M metagenome (GOLD analysis project Ga0307488, IMG submission 202248) | Sea-ice brine microbial communities from Beaufort Sea near Barrow, Alaska, United States - SB 0.2 | ecosystem: Environmental > Aquatic > Marine > Coastal | place: USA: Alaska | collected...
TGACCGTCACCGCAGCGATTTTGTCGTTTGTGGCGTTGGTGGCAGGATTTATTTTCGTTCACAAGCACCTCGTCCTGATTATTTTGGCTCCGTTTCTGGGGAAAGTTGCCGAAGAAACTCTCAAGGCAGTAAAAGGTGAAGCCTTCGTGCAATCCGAACTAACAATGCCGCAATCCGTTGGGCGAAGTGCGAAAATCAACCTTCGTTATGTCATCCGTGAATTGTTTATCAACCTGGCGTTTCTCGTTGGTGGTCTTGTGATTCCGTTGGTTGGTTCCATCATTTCAACGGTAGGAATGTTTGTCACGCAGTCACGGTTTCTTGGGTATGGCTTGATGGATTTTCCTCTCGAAAACCGCGGTCTTTCCGTGCCGGAGAGTGACAAGTTCGTGAAAAGCCGCTCGGGAATGTCAATCGGTCTAGGAGCTGGGTATTTGATTTTAATGATGATTCCGGTGGTCGGTTGGATGTTTGCGCCTACCTTTGGGACCGTTGCTGGAACGCTTAAAGCGATCGAAGAACTCGAATTAGAAAGTGGCGAAAATTTACAGTCATGAAGTACGTTTCTACACGTGGGGCCGGTGAGCCGGTCGGATTTTTTGAAGCCTTTTCCAATGGTCTTGCACCCGATGGGGGACTCTATGTGCCTCAGGGGTTTCCGTTTTTGCCAAGCGATCTATTGACCGATGAGCCGCTGCCTTATCCAGCGCTGGCGTGGGATTTTTTGAGTCTCTATGACTCCGATCACGAAGGTGACGATCTCATCAAATTGGTCGACGAAAGCTACGGTGACTTTTCGGAGGAAATGAGCGCTCCGCTCACTCAGCTTTCCGATAATCTGTTCATTCTCGAGCTTTTTCACGGCCCCACCTTAGCGTTCAAAGACTTTGGGCTTCAGTTGGTTGGAAACCTCTTCGAAGAACAAATCAAACGCACTGGTGAATCGATCAACGTACTCGGCGCAACTTCTGGAGACACTGGTTCTGCCGCCATTCACGGTCTGTCAGGAAAAGAAGGCGTGAACGTTTTTGTGCTGTATCCCGAGGGCCGGATTTCGAAACTTCAGGAGCGTCAGATGACGTGCACCGGAGCGAAGAATATTTTCCCAATTCCAATCAAAGGCACGTTTGACGACGCGCAGGCGATCGTAAAAGAGCTGATGGGCGACCTTGAATTCAAAGACAAAATGAATCTCTCGGCGATCAATTCGATCAACATCGCTCGAATTCTTGCACAATCGATTTACTACGTTCACGCCTTCATGCAACTGCCGCAGGAGAACAAAGGCGACGTCAATTTTGTGGTTCCAACAGGGAATTTCGGGAACGTGTTCGCCGGTTGGATGGCTCACAAAATGGGATTGCCGGTCGAGCAATTCGTTGTCGCGACGAATCGGAATGACATGCTCTACAATTTCTTTAACAGCGGAAAATACGAAGCAGGCGAGGTGTCACCGAGTTTCGCACCGTCGATGGACATCCAGGCAGCGTCGAATTTCGAGCGCTTTTTGTTCTATCACACCGGCAAAGATGCGGGTAAAACCGTTGAGTTGATGGAAAAAATCAAGACCGACGGCAAACTGGATTTGCCGAATTTTGGCCGCGATAATTTCACGGCTACGAAAAGCACCGATGACGATATTTTACGGAACATCGCGATGGTGAAAGAGAAATACGACTACGTGGTTGATCCTCATACTGCCTGCGGATTTCAGGATCTCGATGAAAACAAAACCAACGTCGTTTTGGCGACCGCACACCCGGCGAAATTCCCGGAGGTGACCAAAAAAGCGATCGGTGAGATCGTTACGGAAGAATCCCTCGAAGCATTGAAAAATAAAACGCAGAAGTGTTATCCGGTCGATGCGACTGCAGCGGCGATTCGTGCCTTCGTTGAGAAGAATGCTGCTGAGTAAAGTTTACGAAGCAACAGGGTACGTTTAATGAATCAATAGGGTTGGTTCGATAAGGCGTTTCGGATCAATAGGGTATGTTCGAAGGACCGCCCCTGTTCGTTCGTGGAAAAGAGATTCCGCAGGGAGGTGTCAACTTTACATGGTTTGAAGTTTACAACATATTCGCGACGTGAAACATACTTATGATTATCCGAGGCCAGCGCTGACGGTCGATTGCGTTTTGTTCGGGCTGGACGTTGACGATTCCGATCTCAAGGTCCTGTTGATCGAGCGTGCGACTGAGCCCTTCGAAGGAAAATGGACGATTCCCGGCGGATTTGTGGTTCCTGGAGAATCGGTTGATGATGCGGCTCGTCGGGAGCTTCGCGAAGAAACAGGCGTCCACGATGTGTTTTTGGAGCAGCTTTACACGTTCGGCGCGCCGGATCGTGATCCTCGCGAGCACGTTGTCAGTGTGGCGTATTTTGCCTTGGTAAATATCAACGAACACCAATTGGAGGCCGATACGGACGCGCGAAATGCAGCGTGGTTTTCGATTTTTGATCTCCCTCAGGATTTGGCCTTTGATCATACAAAGATTTTTGATGTGGCGCTGGATCGATTGCGTCGAAAACTCCGCTACGAGCCGGTCGGATTCGAATTGCTGCCGAAAAAATTCACGCTTACGCAGCTGCAACGGCTCTATGAAACGATTTGGGAGCGGAAATTGGATAAGCGGAATTTTCGCAAAAAAGTGCTCGGCATGGAAATCCTGCAAGATTTGGGAGAAATCTAAAAGGACGTCTCTCACCGCGCCGCCCGACTCTACAGCTTTAATGAACGCGCCTACCGCCGCTTGCAGCGGGATGGTGGGTTTCACTTTGAGATACGATGACGACGACACTTTAATACTGAGGTGATCTGAAAATTCACTGCAGATGGCGAATTTAGTGTCAAAAGCCTCACTTGAAAATTGCGTTATCCGGCACGATTTATCCGTTCCCTTTGCGGGAGAAATAACGACGCATGAAAACCACTCAGACTGACCACATTGGATTTAAACCGAACGCAAAGGCCGGCGTTTCCGCAGAAAGAGGGCTTCAGGATTATGTGAACTTGAAGTTCGCGGCGAGGGGACTGCCAATTGTAGGAAAGGAGGAGGATTTTCCATTTTTGGAGATGGGACGGTCGTTGCTGCAAAATTTTCAGGAGCGCCTTCGTTTGATGAAGGATTACCGAAGCCCGGTTGATCATCATATTACGTCGTGGCTTCGTAATTATCTTGGCGAAGATTTGAAAGCTGCTTTTTCGGAGACCGAAGCGCTGTTGCCGGATGCTCTGATCTTGGAGAAACATGGCATTTCCCGGCTGCTGTCGCTTCCGGTAAATTCGGACAAGTTTGAGTCGGATATCGTTTCGAGTTATCGGACATGGCAGGGGGTGCTTCACAATCCGGCGAAAGATCGCCGAACGACAAAAGGGGTTTTTCACGTGGCTGAAGGTGGCCTCGCGATAGCGGGCGATAAGCTGACGGTTCCACGCGTGACATTTGCGCATATGCTGAAAGCAGCGCTGAATCCGCCGAAGTATCTGACGGTTCTGCCTTATACCTCAGAAGAGGAAGAGCCGGCACATGCGTTTGCATCGATTTTGCTTCGTCCGGTAGTTTGCCCGCGTGTGCCTGGATTTACGCGTGAGAAGTCGTTGGAAACCCGTTTTTTTGCTCCGGGAAATTTGGTCTCGAATTTGGATTTCGTGGAGTCGATTTTCGGAAATGCGGGGGATCCATTTTTGCCGGAAAATGACGCGCGTCTCGATGTGCAGCATTGGACGGGACACACCGGTTGCGTGATTCTGGCTCCGCAGTTGACAACGCTGAAGAAGAAAGATGTGGGCCTGCCGCATATCTCTGAAGCGAGCGATTCCCAAAAAGCGCAGAACATGTGCTGGGAAAACGAGGACGATCTTTACAACGATGGCGGGGCTTTCAAGATCACGGCTCGTGACGAAAACGGGGTGATGGTGACGTTGATTGCGGATAACTATTTTGGTTACTGCAAGAAAGAGGTCAAAACGCAGATCAGCTTTTCGGCGAATCTCTATGGTCTCGCTGAGGAAGAGCACGCGGGCGGTGCGCTGGTATTCCCTAGTTTCGATTTGGGCGAGAACTTTGCGCTTTCAGAGTTTCGTCGTGAGGTGGATCATACCTTTGCAACGGTGTCGAAAAACTACGCTGAACTGATGGATATTCAGCCAGAGGGATACGGCATTGATAAAGTCTACCCGAATATCATTTATTTGCCGAATGACGCGCACATTGATCTTAATGCGCAATCGATCACGTGGGGTGACGGCGCTCAATCGATTGGACTTTCACCGGACAATACCTACGTGATGCCATCAGGCTACAAGGTGGAAATGCGGAAGCCCTCTGCCGGTCAGCGCTGGCGTTTGGTTGGGACGAATGCTGAGGGAACCTTTTGCCACAAGCCCTGCACGGTTTCCGGCGGCGGAAAATCAGAGATCTCGAAATCGCTCGCCGATGCGATGGAAGAAGGCCCGGTCATCATGCCCGATTTTGAAAATGACATGCGATTGGTGACGGTGTTGTTGGATCGTGATTATGGTGATCGCTATAAGAATCTGAAGCGTGCTGGATCTGATTCCCGCAAGATTCTGGATCCGGATCGTTCGTTTGGTTCTGTTATTCGGCTGTTTTCGCAGTCAGCCGAGTTCACAGATGCCTACAATGAATTCATCGCCACGATTCCGCGGACGGTTCGCGATTTTATCCTGACCCTGAAGCGTTATTGGAAGCCGGATTGGGGCACTGAATGGCGTTCACGTTTCCACGTGGATTCGATCAATGGACAGCCGGGAACGCAGTTGAAATATCGTCTTGCTCCGGTTCGGACTCAGTTCCTCCGCGTTGGTTCTGATCCATCCGATGGTTCATGGCGCATGTTTGGATTGCGGAAAGACTTCTCTCCCGCGACGAAGCTGCAACGCGAGGATGACATCACGGCATCGGTCACCGTTCCGGCTCATTGTCTGGATAAATCGACGATTCACCCGGATGTCGATTTCCCCTCCTACAAATTTGCGCAGAACTGTGAGTATCGACTTTTCCAGCGCCCCGACGATGCAATCCATCGTGGTTACGACAAGCAGACCGAGCTCGATTTTTCGATCGGTGGGAATTTCTTTTCGAACTACGAGCCGATCACGCGTGAAGAAGGTCAGGAAATGGTGGCGGATGCGATGCGTTTTGGTCATTACACAGAACCGCTTCAGAAGACGTTGAAAAAGTTCGCCAAAGGAAGCGGAAAAGATCCCGCAGATTACGCCGTGTCGTCTGCTCACCCGCGAATTGTGGATGGATCGCCGACTAAGAATCCACGGTATCTTCAAAACCGTCCAGATCTGGAAAATCCACGCAGCGAATATCTTGCTGACGTTGGGTCGCGTCTTTATCGGAAAATTCCGATGGAAAAGCAGGTGTTGAATCCAGTTCACGCGATTCTTCCAGGACGTCGTAACAATCCAGCAGATGCCGAAGCGGGCATTCGTCCGTTGGCTGTTTACGGGCCCATTCATTATCAGGAATTGCCCGAGTTGTTCATGGATTTCATCGCAAGTTTGACCGGAAAATCTCCGTCGACAACTGGTGCCGGTTCCGAAGGCGCGCTCACGAAAGGGCCTTTCAACGCATTGCTTCCGATCATTGATTTGAATGGCGCGCTCTTGAGCTTCATTGTTAGTGGATATGAAGGTTTCTCGACAGCGGCGGGTTACGTCGGACCGAAATACAAAGTCGATCACGACGTTTCGCTGGTCGTGCCTGAGATTTGGAGCCGGATGTTCCTGAATGAGCGCGATCCAAAATGGCTTATCGAAAACGGCTACCTGGAAAAAATCAGCAATTTCAAAAACAGCGACGACGGAGAGACCGTCCTCGCAAGTCGCTTGGGCTATCGAATCACCGAGAGTTTTGTGCAGACCTTCTTTGGCCGGATGTTCAACGAGCCAACCTCGGTCTTCACCGAAGAAATGCTTCGTCCTGAGCTTCAAAGTGAAGCCGATTACGTTGAAGGAATCGCTAACATTTGCGAAACCCAGCAACGCGTTGCGGCTCGTTATTTCGAAGATGGCTCGATCGATCTGGCAATCCCTCCTCTCAAAGCATTGTTGCACTTCATGGCTCACGGAGAATTTGAAGGTAAATCGATCAACGATCCCGAAGTTCGCGCGCTGTTTGATCGCGAAACCGTTCTCGAGAGCGATTGGTATTTGGCTCGACTCGACGCCAAGCTCGCCGTTCGTCGCCGTACGTTGACCAGCCAAATTGTATCTCTCGAGGCCTTCCTGGAAAAAGAGGTCTACGCCAGCGAAGCTGAGCGTCTCAACATTCAGGAACGACTCGACCAGGCACGTGAGCGGATCAAAATCGCTGACGAAACGCCTGAAGTCTATCTGAAGAAGCTACGCGGCACGCTCGGCGCTGATGTGGTGTTTGGGTGAGTTGAAATTTATTTTCGAGAACCAATAGGGTGCGTTCGGCGAACAGACCCTATTGGTTCGTTTTGTCTCCACAAACAGAATAGGCAGCGGCGATGTCTTCGGGGATGATGGCAGGTCGACCTGTTTCAGCATCAACCATGACGTAGTCGAAATAGCCTTTGGCGCTGATTTTTTTGTCGCTCTGCTTTGCGATTTCGAATTCGACGCGGACGCCGTGCCGACGCATTTCGGAAACGTGGGTGCGGACGAGAATTTTGTCACCGAGGACGAGGCCGCGTTTGTGATCGATGTGGGCGGTTTTGACAACCCAGCTGAAGCCACGAGCGAGGAAGTCGTTCATCGACATCTTGTAACAGCGCTCCATCTGATCAAATCGCGCGGCGAGAACGTAGTCGAGGTAGCGCGAATTGTGGACGTGGCGATTCATATCGATGTCATCGGGGCGGACATCGAGCGCGGTTTCGAAGGTGGAAAATTCAGCGTTCATTTTTCGAGAAGAAACGAAGGGCGGGGCGATTTGGCAACGAAATATCGTGTTTCGTGAAGTTTTAAGATGTGAAAGTTTTCTTTTGGTTGGCGTGATCGGTATCATGCTGTCGTTGCCCTACTCGTCATGAATCCTCCTCTTCAAACGGTCCAAGACCGCCAACGTCTGCTTTTAGAACAAGCTGAATCGGAATGGAAAGCTGCTGCCACTCTTGATTTGCTTTGAACGACGGCTGGTAAATCACGCGCGAAATTTTCTAGGAATCGTACACATCGATCTGCAACAATCCGACGTCCTTATGTTTTTCGAGATCCAGATTTCCTTTTTTCGCCAACGCGCTGAACCGCAAGGTAACGCCTTTTCCGGTCGGGATTTTCAGATCCTCGATGTAAAACGCAAAGGAATCGTCCCGAAACTCGTAGCAATCGTTCGTTTTCTTTACGGGGTCAAAAGCGTTACCGCCAGTATCAAAATGATTTTCGTAAATCGTCGGACCAGAAGGTTTTTCATCAACTGCTGCTGTTTTCTTCGGCTCGTATTTCAGCCGTTTGTGAGGCTCTTGAAAAAACAACGCGCCTTTCGTTTGGGTTTTCCGGCGGTAAACAGTGTCGCCACAAGCAAGGTAAAGGTACTCGTGGCCAGGACCCGCGAAACAAACGCTGACAATGCTGCCATCTTTCGGTTTGGCAATCACGCCACCCATTCGACCCGTTGGATCGTACATTTGCAAACCAACCGCAGTCGTCACATACCAGCGCCCATGGGCATCGGTCGCCATACCATCGCCTTGCGCGATTTCAGGGTCAGCCACCGGCGTGCGCATTTCCATGTAAGCTTGCGGAGAATTTAACGTTCCGTTTTCGCCAATCTGAAACGCATAAACAAATTTTCCGCCGTGATCTGAAACCGCCAACGTGCTTTGATCGGTCGAGAGCGTGATTCCGTTTGGTTTTTTTACGGTCCCGGTATCCACCACAGTCATTTCCCCCTGAGTATCAATTCGGCGAATTTCAGATGTCGAAGTCATCGTGAAATACATATTCCCGTCGTGCGTCACCACCAAATCGTTTGGCCGAACTTCGGTGGCAAGTTCTTTCATCTCACCCTCTTTCGAAAATGAAACCACCCGCTGTCCGCGAGCGACACAGGCATAGAGCCGACCGTCTGCGCCCCACTGCAATCCGCTGATTCCTGTGACCTCGGGAATAAAATCGGTCTTGTTGCCATCGAGATCCACTTTGTAAATCGCCATCCCGCCCTTCACGTCAGCGAAATACAAATTCCCCTCAGCATCGGTGCACAAACCATCCGTGAAGTTGTGACCGGAACTGACCGCTTCCCAGTCTTCGCCATCAATCAAGACTTGGCTCAGAGGCATGTCTTGAGATAACAGACTGCCGCTCAGACAAATGCAAAAAGCTGCAAAAATAAAGTGGGGACTAATTTTCAACACGTAAACGTAAACCTAAACCTAACCCATTTCCAACCATCTGTCAGGGCTGGAGTTCTTTCCAGTCACGCCAGAGCCAGCGCAAGGTGTCCGGAAAAATCGCGCCGCCATGACGGCCGGAATGGCGTCCGGTGCCCAATACAAATTTGTAATCGTATTTCGAAAACTCGAAGGCAGCCGCCATTTGCTGGTTCGACAGCGGCCAATTGCCGTGAAGATTATCGAGATCATTCTCGCCGTCTTGGATAAAAACGCGCAGAGGCTTCTTATCCGTCTTCCGAATCAACGCGGGGTAAACATGCCCTCCACGAATGTTAGTGAAGCTGCCGATGTGGCTGATGACTTTCCGAAATTCGTCGGGCCGTTCCCACGCAACGGTGAATGCGGCAATCCCTCCCGAGCTGTTTCCGCAAATGGCGCGAGCGTCAGGATTTTTGGTGAGATTGTAACCTTTCGCCACTTCGGGGATCATTTCTTCCATCAGAAAACGGGCATACTGATCGCTCAACGTATCATATTCAAAACTGCGATTACTCCGTGCTTCCTGACCTTTTTTCGCCGCGGGCACTTTTCCGGGATTGATGAAAATCCCGATCGTGACGGGCATTTCACCAGCATGAATCAAGTTATCGAAAACGGTCGGTGCGCGAAAGGAGCCTTTTTCTCTGACAAATCCGCCCCCATCTTGAATGACAATAACGCACGCCGGTTTGGCTGAATCATACTGAGCCGGAACGTAAACCCAGTAGTCACGAACCGTTCCGGGAAAAATCTTACTCGTCCACGAATGCTGGGTCACTTCGCCTTTTGGAACGCCTTCTTTCACTTCTGCGTCTGGACCGGGTTTGTAATCTTCGTCAGCTGCGGTCAGAAAATTACCCACAGCAAAAAGGGCTAGAGTTAGAGCGAGTCGCATAAGTTAATTGGGCAGGAAATAGAGTTGAAAATCAGCCAAGGAGAACGATTATCTAAGTTTTATTAATAATTATTTTTATCGAATCTTCTAGAAATTACAGCTTCCAAACACTGCCAATAAGAACCTGTCTTTTCAATGGCCGATATCAATACTTTTAGCGGCGGGGATGATGCCCTGCCGAGCGAACGCCTTATTTGTCTCGATATTTTTCGGGGATTAGTGCTTTTTTTGCTGTTGCTTGGGGCAGCGAATGGGGACTGGCAGCAGCATTTCGCGGATTCCCATCCAGACTCCTGGTTTGCCCAATTCGTCGGCTTTCAGTTTGATCATGCGCCCTGGCAGGGAGTAACCTTTTGGGATCTCATCCAGCCCGCGTTCATGTTCATGGTTGGCATTTCGATGCCGTTTTCTTATCTGAAACGTGCTCATCGCGGCGAGCGTTATGGCGATCTTCTCACCCATGCATTGATCCGGTCACTGGTTCTGATCTTCCTCGGAATCTTTTTGCGATCAATGTTTTCACCATCGACAAATTGGACGTTTGAAGACGTGCTCACCCAAATTGGACTCGGCTATTTCATCCTGTTTTTCATGTGGCGGAAATGGTGGCGCATTCAAGCAATCACGGTTTTTGCAGTGCTGTTTCTTTATTGGCTCATTTTCGTGATTTTTGAGGCTCAACCCGAAGGGTTCGATTGGTCCATCGCCGCCGGCGAAGGGTGGGCAGCTCCGTTGACAGGCTTCGAAGCGCATTGGAATAAAAATGCCAATCCCGCGCACTATTTTGATCTCTGGTTTCTCAATGGATTCTCCCGACCGGAACCTTTAATGGCAAACGAAGGCGGTTATCAGACACTCAATTTTGTCCCCGCATTTGTAACGATGTTGATCGGCTTGATGGCAGGTGAATTTATTCAAGAAGAAAATCGCGGCTGGGCGATTCCCAAATTGCTCATGTTCGTCGGCGTTGTCGGAATCCTCCTCGGAGTGCTACTCGATGCCACCGGTATTTGCCCGATCGTGAAACGCATTTGGACGCCGGCATTTGTGCTCTACAGCGGCGGATGGTGCCTGCTCGCGCTGGCGATTCTATATGCCGCGACTGAATTGTATTCCGGCTGGGAAAAGGTCGGCAAACCGTTCATCATTCTCGGGATGAATTCGATCGCCGTCTGCGTCATGGCGTGGATCGTTGCCCCGTGGTTGAATGCTATGCTGAAAATTCATCTCAGCGAAAACTACGCGGGATTTTTCGGTGACGCACTTCGTCCTTTCATGGAGAACGTGATCACCACCGTCATCGTCGGCTTGATCGCCTGGTGGATGTATCGCCGACGAATTTTCCTACGGGTTTGACGGCAATTACGATCCGATAGGGTATGTTCGATGAATCAACCCTGTTGGTTCGATTTACTCGAAAACCGATTTCTGAGCAGGATACAATTCGCTCAGTAACTCGACAGTGAGCGGCCTGACGACTTTTTCCAAACGACGCTGAATTTTATCCGCGTCATCTTTTCCAGGAGCAGCTTTTTTCCAAATCTCGACGAAGGCTTCGCGGTTCTTTTCAATCAAATCGTGAACGCAAACATCCCAGTGCGCAGGGTTGTTTTTGGGATCCTGCCAGACGCCACGGCCCCGTCCAAAGTGCGCGACGCCAAGGTAAAGCATCAGGACAAATTCCAGCTGCTGGATGAAATGATTTTCAGTCCAGCGAACCGAATTTTTATCGCTCTGTGCGAGATTATAGCCTTTCGCGAGCGCATAAGTCGTTGCTCCGCCAAGAACTGCCCCAAGCGCTGCGCCGCTACCGAACGTCATTCCTCCATGAACCAGATCGGCCGAGATTCCCACGACCAATCCTGACGCAGCCCCTCCAAGAGCGGATGCGATCGATTCCTCGACATCCCGACGAACGGCAAATTCTTCCTGCGAATGCTCGGCTATTTTCCGAGCGGTTTTACCGTCGAGCCCATGAAGTTCAATCAACGAATTGATCGTTGTGCTCGTCCGCGCGGCCAAACGGGCATACATCGTTTTCTGAACATTTTCGAGCTCGGGATCGCGATCTGTGAGGGTTTTGATGAGCCCTTTGACCTTCTCCAACATCGATTTGTCGGTGAGCTTTTCGGAGTCACAAACTGACTGCGCCATCAGCGTTGAAATTTGAGAAACCGCCTCATCAAAAACCTTCACGTTTCGATTTTTCCAAACGTCAGCCAATTTCGCAGCCGTTTTCTTTTTGGCCTTATCCTCGACAACTGTCGCGGTACGCTCCAAAACTTCGTGTTCTTGAATCCAGCAGCGAGTGAACGCATCGAGCGTAGCGACGCCTTTCACGATCGGCTGTTTCGCCAAATGCTCGCGCCACGCACTTTCTTCACTCGCGGTTCGCTCAGGATTGGGGCGTCCGGTTTGGTTTAGAAAAACCAGCACTGGTTTACCAATCCATTCCAAGATCTCCATTTCCAAATCGACGTAGCCAACCGTATCGGGCGACTGAGACGCATCGACCAAATAAATAACCACATCAGCATCGTTCGAGATATTCCGAATCGCTTCCTGACTGCACCACAGCGAGGTGTCTTTCATGCGATCCCACACTTGGTGTAAAATCCATCCCACCGGATTTGTGCTCGATTTCAGCCGCTTCGCAAGCTTCGCTAAATTGGAACCAAATCCCGGCGTATCCCACAAGAGCGCTTCACGTCCATCCGCCTCGATCAACGAATACCCTTCCGAAACCACCGTAACGTGAGCACTGTCACGCACTTCCCCCACGTCTTTTCGCAAGAGTGTCCGCGCCAGCGCCGTTTTCCCAACATTCGTGTGGGAAATGAGACTGAGAACGATTTGGTTTGGGTTCTTCGATTCGGCCATGATAAATAAAGGGGCGCAAAGCGGGCTTCGCGGCTCCTTTTAGACGTTCGATTTGCCTGAAGAAGTCACATGAAGCGCTTCGCGGAATTCTGCGGGAGCCAACTCATTCCAGCCAGCTAATCGAGTTTCTTTACGTTGTTCAAAATCAGCGAATGAGTCCGCCTTCCGATCAAAAGATTCCGCATCGAGAAATAAATGAAGATGAGTCGTTCCTTCAGACTCGCGGACGGATTGCTCGATATTTTTCAGGAGCGCCCCATGCGTTTCATTCTCCGGGGTCGACGCAAAATTAAACGCCACAATCAAATCTGCCGGCCATCCCTCAAAAGAAAACCCCTCTTCTTCACCAAAAGCAATGGGTTCCAACCACTCTAATGTCACTGCTCCGCCGATGATATCTTCGGCATCTTTTTCAATTTTTTGTCGCATGGTCGCTGACGGATTGTACGCATAAGGCAACACAGCAATTTTCAGCGCATCCCCCATGGAAACGGCGAGAAGTCGATCAAAAAACGCCGGTGCATACGATCGAAATGGAATTATTTTCTCGCTAAGCTTGGACCGCCCTTTCCAAACAAACGCCAGAACCAGCCGGGGGAGAATCACAAAAATGCCCATCGTGACGGCATAGAGATGAATCCAGCGAGCCGCGTTCTCGCCTTCGTTGGTCGGCGAATTTTTCATCGCCACAAGTTGATCTAAATTTGGCAACGCAATTCCGGAAACGGCGGAGGCCGGACCGAGAACTCCCTTGAGAAATGGGAGCAACATTTCTGCCGTAAAAAAAGTGCTGGCCCACACCGCATTGTATTCGTTGGCGAGCCCTTTGACGTACATGCCGCCGATCGCCGCCACCGCCAACAGAGCCGCCGCACAATGAAGCAGCGATTTCACTCGCGCCGTCATCACCGTTATCAGTGCCCTGAACCAGTTCTTTCGGAAAAGCGCCACGGATTGTCGAATTTCGACTGGCTCATCGCTCGTTTCATCATCGGCATTTTGCTTTTCGGAAAAAGGATTCGCCACCAGCCAACGGCCCAACGCTCCGACATTTGTTGCCCCTTCTTTTTTACTGCAAAACAGCCCGAAGATTTCACGTAAATAGATGACGAAATTCCACAACACAATTCCGATCAGAGGGAACGAAAGAATATTGATTTTGCCCGGTAGCCCCAACTCGTTTGTGAGAAACCCGACGATCAGCGCGGCAATAATTACGCCTAATGAAAACAATCGGAATCGCCCCAGGGGCGCTCCCTTTACTGCGGCTGCGATTGATGGAAATCGAGGCTCCAGAAAACTAACAACACGCTCAGCGCGAAGAATCAAAAACGTCTGTTGCTTCTTTTCTGAAGCGGATTCAGCCAACGGAGCTCCGGCCGCATTCGACGCCAGCTCACGCTCCGCATCAGGTAAAACCGTCTCGTTCGAATCGGATTCTTCGACCGACTGAGCGAGCAACAGATGACGAACATCAAGCAGGTTCATTTCGCCGCCGCCCAATCGAAGGCATTTTTCAACATTTTACGAAACTCGGCATTCGCAAATTCTTCAACCAATCCAAGTGATGTGTAGAAAATTTTCGCTTTGTTTTCTCCCACTTCATTGGTCCAAGCAACCGGCTCGGGCTTTTTGCCTTCAACCGTCGCAATCAACAATCCAGTCGCCGATGCTGCCAGCGGATCAGAATTGTAAAGTTTCGTCGTCGCAGGCAATTCACGGACACCGGCAAGAATTGGGTGTTTTTCGGAACCTTTCACAACCGATACCGGCGCAAGCTCATCGCGGTAATGCCCCGTGTAATTTCCTCCGAGAATTTCAGGATCGAATTCTTCCCAGACCGCGTGGCCCTCTGGAATCGGCTTATCTTTCAAATGAAAGGCGTGACTCGCGGTGCGAATCCCCATAAGCGTCTTACCATCAGCGACAAACTTCTTCAGCGCCGCCATGTCTGCTACCGCTGGCGCTCGCCGTCGCACGCTCACCATCACGACATCTGCTTTTTCCAACGCTTCTGCCAGCCCCGAAAAATCATTCCGTTTTTCGCCTTCATCTGGAGCCGTGAAAAAAGTCGCCGTGTATCCTGCTGGCTTCAATTCCGATTCAAAAAATTCGGTGAGCGATTCCTCGGTTTTGTATTCCTTTTCGCCGATTACAAAAACAACATGCGGCCCCGCAACCGCCGAAACGGAGAAAAGGGAAATCAAAGCAAACAAGAAACTCTTCATCACTATGAATCAACAGGGTCTGATCGACGAATCAACCCTGTTTGATCGGTTTTGACGATTTCTCCATTTTTATTTTTGGGTCGGTAAAAACCGAAAAAACGACTATCGCTTGAGTGCTCTCGCCAAAAATGGTGCCGTTCGGCTTTCTTTAGATTTAGCAACTTCTTCCGGCGTTCCTTCGGCAACAACAACTCCACCTGCTTCACCCGCTTCAGGCCCTATATCAATGAGGTAATCAGCCTCGGCGATAATGTCGAGATTGTGTTCGATGACCACCACAGTGTGACCGTCATCCGCGAGTCGATGAAGCACTTCGAGAAGTCGTTTTACGTCCGACATGTGAAGTCCGATGCTCGGTTCCTCGATTAGATACACGTTACTCTTCGGTTTTCGATTTTCACGAAGCCGCGCGTGGTCCGCTCGTCCCACGCCCCGCGTCAGCTCGCTGACCAGTTTGATGCGTTGGGCTTCCCCACCGGAAACCGTCGGGCTCGGCTGGCCGAGTTTTAGATAACCCAACCCAGTGTCATTCATCAAACCAAGCGTGCGGGAAATTTTCGGATGACCTGAGAAAAACTCAGCCGCTTCCGCAATCGACATGTCCATGACATCGCCAAGCGACTTACTTTTGTATTCGACTTCGAGCGTCGGGTCGTTGAAACGCCGCCCCTGGCATTCTTCACACTTGATGTAGCTGGTCGGTAGAAAGTTCATCTCCAATTTGATCTGACCGTTTCCTTTGCACGGCTCGCAGCGACCGCCTTCGGTATTGAATGAGAATCGCGACGCCGTGTAGCCACGTGCCCGCGCTTCGGGGAGGTTCGCAAACATCTTCCGAATCTCATCGAAGACTTTCACATACGTCGCCGGCGTGGAACGCGAGGTCTTTCCGATTGGCGATTGATCCACTTCATAAACGGTTTCGAGGCGCTCGATCCCGCCGGAAATGGTCTTCCAAGTTTTCGGCCGCGCCTTATCAGAAGGGGTCAGTTTTTTCTTCACGACCGATTCAATGGCGGGGCGCAACACCCCACGCATCAAACTCGATTTCCCTGATCCTGAAATGCCGGATAACACCGTGAGGCTACCGATCGGAATCCGCGCGGAAACGTTTTTCAGATTGTTTGCACTCGCACCCGAAATTTTGATCCAGCCGTCTTTCGAAGTCTTCCCCGGGAGCTTGCGACGCTCACCCCGCATCGGATGTTTGATTGGATTATCCAACGCCATAAGAGTTGGCGAATTCTTTCGCGAAGCCGCTGACTTGTTTTTTAAAGAGCCATTCCAGACCACCTCACCTCCGTACTGCCCAGCGCCTGGACCGAGATCTATCAAGTGATCGGCCACCGCCATGGTGTCTTCGTCATGCTCAACCACGACAAGCGAGTTGCCTTTATCCTTCAATTCCAAAAGCGTTTTCAATAGGTTGTCGTTATCCCGTGGATGCAGACCGATCGTTGGTTCATCCAGAACGTAAAGAACCCCGCGCAGGTTGGAGCCCAGCTGCGCCGAAAGTCGAATCCTCTGACTTTCCCCGCCGCTCAACGTTGTCGCTGATCGGTCAAGTTGCAGATAGCCGAGACCAACTTCAGTAAGAAATTTCAAGCGCTGCGAAATCTCAGGCAGGATGTCGCGAGCAATCAAGGAGTGCTCTTTATTGAATTTAAATCCATCCAGCACCGTCTTGGCATCGATCACGGAAAGCGCGGCAAGTTCATTGATCGATTGATCACAGACTCGAACGAATCGAGCCACCTCATTGAGCCGTCCCCCCTCACAAGTGGGACAGAGTTTTGTTTCGATTTTTGATCGTGTCCGCGAACGCCGGCGCTCTTCGCGAAGCTCAGCATCCAACTGACTTTCCGCGTCGCGTTCATCCGACATCGTCGGTTTTTTCTCAACAGAACCATAGCCGCGACACGTCGGACAACAGCCGTGCGGTGAGTTGTAAGAAAATAGCCGGGGATCCAATTCTTCAAACGAACGCCCCGTTTCGGGATCGCTCATCTGAGTGCTGGCCACCTGGATATCACCTTTCGCATCAATGTAACGCGCCGTGTTTTTTCCAATCCGCAACGCCGTTTCCAGCATCTCGCGAACATCTTCTGGCTTCGTCTTCGCCGTCACATCTCCAATGATGACATCGATGGTGTGCTCCCTGAAACGAGCCAGCTTCTGAAAACCTTCGACTGCTTTGAATTCGCCATCGACCAGCAATGTTTCGAAATTCTGCCGCGCGGCCCAGTCAGCGACTTCGGTGTGAAAACCCTTTCGCGCCTTAATCAGCGGAGCTATGATTTTCAATTCACGCTTCGACTTTTTCGCCTCAGCTCGAAGTCGGCTCACAATCGAAGTCACACTCTGCTTCTCGACAGCGAGTCCAGAATCCGGCGAAAACTGGGTACCGACCTTTGCATACAAGAGCCTCAGGAAATGCCAAATTTCAGTGACCGTTGCTACGGTCGACTTTCCACCACCCCGGGAAATTCGTTGCTCAATCGCCACTGTCGGCGGCAAGCCTTCGATGTGATCAATGTCCGGCTTTTCCATCTGCTCGACAAACTGCCGGGCAAACGTGGACATGCTGTCGAGGAAACGGCGCTGGCCTTCCGCAAAAAGGATATCGAACGCGAGCGTCGACTTTCCGGAACCACTCAATCCAGTGACGACGACAAATTTATCCCGCGGAATCGAGAGACTAACATTCTTCAAATTGTTTTCACGAGCGCCATACAATTGAATCGCATTTTCGGCTTTTTCATCACCCTTCCATGCTTGAACAATTTTAGGTTCCGCCACCATCGCGAGTTCGTTCGCGCTGGATTTTTTGGCATACGATTTTGGCAAGACCGTGCGAATAAAACGGCCGGTGTGAGATTTCTTAGCCTTCGCAATCGCTTCAGGCGTCCCTGCAGCAACCAGTTCCCCGCCGTTCACCCCGGCTTCCGGACCAAGATCGATGATGTGATCGGCGCATTTCATCACGTCGAGATTGTGCTCGATCACCAACACCGAATCGCCCGCCTCAACAAGCCGTTCAAAAACTTTCAACAACATGGCCACGTCATCAAAATGAAGCCCGGTTGTCGGCTCATCAAAAATCAGCAACGAGCCTTTTTCGATCGAACCCTGTTCGTTCGCTGAACCAACCCCGTTGGTTCGTTTTGGCTTTGAAAGGAGGTGGCCAACTAATTTCAGGCGCTGACTTTCTCCGCCGGAGAGCGTGTTCAACGGCTGCCCCAAACGCAGATACCCAAGCCCCACTTCGGCAAGCAGCTGCATACCCGTGACCGCTTTCGCAGCTTTACGATCATCAATCGCGAGGAAAAATTCAATTGCTTCACTGACCGTCATTTTGAGAACCTCGTGAATCGATTTTCCTTCGAGCAAAATCTCCATCGCCTCCGGCGTGTATCGCGTTCCCTCGCATTCGGGACACGTCACGTAGAGGTCGGATAGAAACTGCATTTCGACTTTTTCGTAGCCATTTCCCATGCAGCGTTCGCAGCGGCCCGCCCCGGAGTTGAATGAAAAATAGCCAGGCGTTACGCCGCGACTTTTACCGTCAGGCGTTTCGGTAAAGAGCTTTCGGATGTTTTCAAAAACGCCCGTGTAAACCGCCGGAGTTGATCGCGGAGTTCGCGCGAGTTGCGCCTGATCAACCATCACGACTTTGTCGATTTTCTCTGCGCCAGTCACCTTCTTGCATGAGCCCGGCTCGTTCTCGGAAGCATTGTCGAATGCGCTATTCAGATTTTCATAAAGCACCGAATGAATCAGAGTCGATTTTCCTGACCCGGAAACACCTGTGACGCAGCAGAAAACGCCAAGCGGAATATCCACGTCGATCTTCTTCAAATTGTGCTGAGTCGCCCGCGTTATCTTGATCCAATCTCTTACTTCGCGACGCTTTTTCGGAACGGAGATCGATCGTTGTCCCTGCAGATAATCCAACGTGAGCGAATTCTGCCCCTTAATCGCAGAGCATTTGTCCGTAAAAACGCCGTCGAAAACGAGTTCGCCACCCAACTCACCGCGTCCCGGACCGATGTCGATCAAATGATCTGCGGCACGAATCACCGCTTCCTCATGCTCGACGACGACTAGGGTATTTCCCAAATCGCGCAATCGATTCATCACCGCTATCAGTTTACCAACGTCACGCGGATGCAATCCAACGGTGGGTTCATCGAGCACAAAGAGCGTGCTTGTTAGCGTTGCTCCGAGACACGTCGTCAGATTGACCCGTTGGGTTTCTCCGCCACTGAGCGTCCTTGTTGGCCGATCCAAATTCAAATAGCCGAGCCCGACTTCCTGCAAAAAGCGCAGCCGGTTGCGAACTTCATCAAGCAACATTTCGCCGGTGCGATCACCTTCGCGGGCGTTGAGCTTTTCTAAAAAGGCGAGCAGGTCATCGATCGAGAGCTTCCAAAATTCAGGCAGCGTTCGCCCTTCGACTTTGAAATTCAGGGCTTCCGGTTGAAGTCGGCCGCCTTTGCAAACGCGACACGTTGTGTAACTGCGATAGCGCGACAGAAAAATCCGCACGTGCATTTTGTAGGCGCGTGCTTCGAGCCAATCGAAGAATCCACGGACGCCATACCAGCTTTTCATTTCCCAGGCGATCTCAGGATCACCGCCATCACCATCGACGATCCAGTCCTGATCCTCCTTCGACATTTCATCGAACGGCTGCACAAAGCTGACCCCGCGCTGACGCGCACAACGCTCCAAGTCTTCCTCACATTCGGCGTGACGATCGCCTTGAAAGGCTTTCACCAATCCCTCGGCAATTGAAAGCGACTTGTCAGGAATTGCTTTATCTATATCGATCCCGACCACTTTTCCAAATCCACGACACTCCGGACAAGCCCCCAACGGATGATTGAAATTGAACAAGCCCGGAGTCGGCGGACGCAGTTCGACATCACTTCCCGGAGAATGCCAGCCGCGCGAAAACTCGCGACGTTCGCCCTTTTCCGGTTCCACAATCGCGATGCGGCCTTTGCCCAAATCGAGAGCCCGCTCGACAGCTTCTTGAAAACGTGTTTTTCGCCCCGAAGCAACGCGATCCTGAATCACATCAACAACCGCCGGCAACGCCTTGCCTTTGTACTTTTTAGGAGCGTCGACCCGGTAGGCTTCGCCGAAAATCCAGACGCGAAGGTAACCCTGAGCTTGCAGAAATTCGAAAAACTCCGCGACTTTAGTTTCGGCCGGAACGGTTATTCCAAACAGAACGAGGAGCGGTTTTTCTTTTCCAAAATGCTCGCCTGACTTCCGCAAAATCGTCGCGGGCGAATCCGGCTCGACTTCTTCGCCCGTCTCCGGATCATAGCCCCTACAAAGGCGAGGGAAGAGCAGTTTCAGGTAGTCGTTGATCTCCGTGATCGTCCCTACGGTTGATCGCGTTGTCTTGACCGCATTCTGCTGTTGAATTGCGATGGCCGGCGGAATACCGTTGATCGCATCGACCTGCGGTTTGTCCATCCGGTCGAAAAACTGTCGTGTGTAGGGCGAAAAAGTTTCTACGTAGCGGCGCTGCCCTTCCGCATACAGCGTCTGAAATGCGAAACTGGATTTTCCCGAACCACTCGGCCCGGTCACCACATTGAATTTCCCCAGCGGCACATCGAGATCAATGCCTTTCAAATTATTTTGCCGCGCCCCGCGCACCTCAATCACATCGCCCGAGACAACTTTCAATGGCGCCGCCTTTTTCCGCGAGACGGATTTTTTCTTAGTGGCCGGAGATTTCTTTTTCTTAGCAGCAGGAGGCATTTTCGGTGAGGCGTGTGTTCGCGTGTGCAGTTACGTCATACCGCGAAGAACGGCTGAATTCCAGCGTTGGTTTTTTGGATTCTTTCCGGAGACCGAGTCACTTATCCCTCGCGCCCGTCAGTTCTCGCAAGGAAACGAGCTGGTTTCCATCCTTGTCGAAATTGTCGGGATGTAACCACTGCAAGAACGCTCCTTTCAATATGGGCCAATCCGAGTCGATTACCGAATACCACGCCGTATCTCGATTGCGATTTTTGTAGATGGTCGCTTGTCGAAAAATGCCTTCGAACGAAAAACCAAAACGCTCAGCGGCACGACACGAAGGAGCATTCAGCGCGTCGAATTTTCATTCAAATCGGCGGTATCCGAGTTCAAATGCCCGATTCATCATTAGAAAAATCGCTTCCGTCGCAGCGCTTGTTCTTTGAATCAGTTCCGAAAAATGAATGTGTCCCACTTCGATTGATCCGATCTCTGGCTCAATCCGAAGGTATCTGAGCACTCCTGCAACTTGTTCAGTTGATTTGAGAATCACTGCAAAAAATTGAGGGTCATTCGCGGCCCAAACGGAGTGAACCCAATCCGAGTAGGCGTCAACATCGGAAGGCTGGCAATATGGCAAATACGTCCAGTTCGCGTCATTTTCACTGCGAGCGTTCGCTGCAAATAGCCCGTCGGCGTGGGCATCTGCATCCAACGGTTCCAACCGGCAAAATTGCCCATCGATAATTTCCTTTTCAGGAAACGGCGGCGCCTCCCATTCTGAAAGATCATTGCTAATCGGTTGCCCATACTCATTTACCGAACTCATGATTTCATCCAAACCGTTGGGTTCACTCCAAAATACTTCGCCAGTTGCTCGAATAATTCAGGGTGCTCTTCTTTCAAATCATGCGGCATTTCAAAAAACGTCTCCGTAGAAACGGCAAAAAATTCAGCAGGATTGGTCGCGCCGTAGGTGTCGAGAAGCGGCTTGGGATGCGACCGGGGATCATTGGTGGCTTCAACGAGTTCTTCGTATTCACGGCTGAAAACCCGCGCCCATTCTGAATAATCACCACGATGAGGAAGTGGCGGAGCTCCATCAGCCGACGAATCGACCTGATCCAGCTGGTGAGCAAATTCGTGATAAACGACGTTCATTCCGTCATCATCGCGCGCGGCTCCGGCGAGAACATTTTCCCAGGAAAGCACGACCGAACCTGAATTCCACGACTCACCCAACCGAACGTGATCGTCATCATCGTCGCTGAGATCGAACGTGCGCCGCCGGCGATCCCGATACGCTCCGGGATAAATCAAAATGGACCGCAGCCGGGGAAAATAGCCGTGTTTCTTCATGCCAACCAGCAGCAAACAGGCTTGAGCCGCTACCACCACGCGAATTTCATCCGTGATTTCCTTCAAACCGCCGCAGGCTTCGAAACTCTTCTCAGCGAGAAAAACCTGCATGATTCCCGAAAGCCGTGAGCGAAGGGGATCCGGTAACCGATCAAAAGTCGGGAAGCGTTTTTCAAGAATCGCCTGCCATTCCGCAGGCAACGGTGTCGCGATGAGATTTCGCCGCTCCGACTTCTTCCGAACTTTCCGTGCGATCAAAAAAATCACGGTGGCAAGCAAAATTCCTAAGACTGAAAACGCAATAGTCACGACAATAGGGGGCTACAAACAGGTTTCGGAATTGTAACTGTCAAAACGCAGATTGCCCCGCATTTTTGCCCTGTGAAAAACGAAACCCGAAATGAACCCAACGGAGCAATCGCAGGATTCCTTTTCGTTCCCTGGGAATTGTATCGCACAGCACTGAATATCGAACCGGGCAACTCGCGCCTAATCTGGTTCACCGCAGGATGGATCGCCATCACCTTGACGACGATCGGACTCCTTGTGTGGCTTCAATTTTTTCTATCACTCTGCAAAATACGCAACGGGATCCTTGGGAGCGACGATGCTTCCGCCCACTGCCGCTGCGGCACTTTTTACCGAATCGACCAACGCCTTATCGCTGTCGATCAGCGCCGTTTCATACGGCGCGTTCAGCACGAGAAATCCCGCCACGTCTCCGTATTTCACCGCTCCGGGAAGAAAATCGGCGTCCCAGTGAGTCTTCAGATTCGCAAAACGAAAGTCGCTCGTGTCGATCCACGCCTTTTGGATCACATCGCCACCAGCCACCGCGCGAGCCGCTGCTGCCCAATGCCCCGATCCTTTCGGAGCCGCCAGCGAGATCTTTTTCACCGCCCAGGTTTCGTTGTTTTTTGCAAACGCGACCGCCGTCAGAATATCGTGAACGCGGCGGGAAAATGTGCTGTGATTGTAGCCGTAATAATAAACCGGCGAACGCTGCCAGCTGTCTTTTGGCAGCTCTGTATCTTGCTTTTTCGAATAAATAATCTCGGGGTTTTTCCCTGCCGTTTCAGGTGTCTCCCCCGGGTTGAGAAATTCACCCTGCACAAAAAGATCCAGTCCCATCACCGCGATTCCACGATCCAGCAGTTTACGAATGGGCTCACTTGGTGCACCCGGTTTGTCGAAAAGCCCCGCTTTTCCATTCGGCGACAGCCAAATGACCACGTGACCGTCCCACCCGTTTTCGGGATACAAAAACGCAGCCGGCACCTCTTCGCCATGGGTGTCGTTGCCGATCAGCCCGCTCAGTTCGAGAAATCCATTTCGCTGCTCTTTGCCGATCAGGCCAAAATTCACTTCATCGCCGGTTGGCAGCTCACGGCCGATCATCACATCAACCGCACCACCGATGACCAATTTTGTTTTCGCAAAATCCTCCGCGCTTGCTGGATTCAACAGCAATTTTAACTGCGTGTCCGAATCCTCCGCCCACCATTGGTTCAGTGCTTTTTCATGAGGCAACCCCACTTGACCCCCCGATGGCTTGGGATGTTTCTCATCAAAAACCGTCAGATCCGCCTCGTCGAGCAATTCAAAATCGCGTTCTAAAACCGGATACTCCAATCCCAAACCGAAGTGCTGATTCACGAATTGATACATGTGAGTCCGCGAGACGTGATTGTAATTGTGCTTAAAATGAATGTCGAAATGCCCTTCGTATTTCTTCTGTGCCCCAACCAGTTTGTAGAGACTTTTCAAATCGGGGTGGCCTTTCTCCTCAAGCTCAACCGTCCAGTCATCCGCCGCCGTCAGTCCGAGCGGACGAGGCGCAACCGCCGCTGCGATATCGATATTTCCCTGCCCAATTCGCAGATAATGCGTGTTCTCACACGTACAACCGCCCTGCATCGCCGTCGAAACCATCACACACGGAAACGACGCCGTGACCCGTTCATCCAGCGCACTGACCATCATCGTTTGCGTCGCGCCACCACTCGCACCCGTCACCAAAATCCGTTCCGAATCGATCCCATCCAGCCCCGATAGAAAATCCAGAGCGCGAATGCTGTTCCATGTTTGCAGGCCAAAATTCGTTTGCAGGCGAGACGTCGCATTTTTAGAAACAAAGCCCCAATCACCCATCGCCTCGCCGCTCGCTTCCGGACGCGGCCCCCGCCGGTGTTCCAGAAACTGATCCGAATCCGAATCGCCCAGCATGTCGTAGAAAAAAACCACGCACCCCATCCGCGCCAGCTGAACGCATCGCGCTTGATGCAGCGAAATTCCCGCATTCAAAAAACGCTCACCCCCGATTCGAATTTCATTTTTCGCCGACGCCTCCGTTTTGTGAGCATGACGCGCATCTTTCCAATGCCCGTGTGCGCAGAGAACTCCCGGCCGCTTCCCGTTATTCTCACCGATTTGCAGCGAATCCCCCGCCGGTCGAAACAAACTGCCCGTCACAAAATGACCCGGCATCGATTCAAAAAACACCGCCTCCACCGTGTAATCACCTCGGTCAATTTTCTTGTGAACCACCGTATTCAGCGGCGATTTTGTTGGCTGAGGCCACAACCCGCATCCCACCGCCATTCGCCGCACAATCTGCTCCTGCCGAACCTCCCACTCCGCTTTTGAAGCCACCGGACGAAAAGGATGATAGCCATGCAACGTCACCGGAGCCTCAAGCCGCACATCCTTCGGACGCTCGCCATAAGGCGTTGCCAGCAGACTTTGCGCAACAACCGGGCCGACACAAAAGGCAGTCAAAAATAGGAAAAGGGCGATTTTTCTCATGCCGCCGACCCTAGAAAAAATCGCGAACCGTGTCACGCCCGCGAATGCGGGTTTTCGAATCAATAGGGTATCTCTGATTGCAGCGCGGAGTGTCCCGATTGCCACGTCACCCATCCTAATTCGTGCGTTAAGTGCCCTAATTGCCGCGTAACCTATCCCAATTGCCGTGTCACCTGTCCTAATTGATGCGTTAAGCGCCCTAATTGCTGCGTCAGGTGCACTTTCCTCTTCTTCGAGCAACCAGATCGGTGAGTTGGGTGTAATTTTCGTAAATTCGGGCTCACTTTTGGGAAATTTTTTCCCGTCCGGCTATTGGGGCATTGACCGCAAGAATCCCTTCCCTATTCCCCGCGCCATTCCTCCAGCGCCGCCCGCACTTTGGGCGTGAATGGATCTTCGATTGCTTCGTGAATCACCAGCGACGCCTCCGCCCACCGGATAGCTTCGTCCCGTTCGCCGAGTTGATCAAAGGCTAGGGCCAAATTCCACAGAGCAGTGCTTTCGCTGCGCCGGTCGCCGATTTCGCGGGTGATTTCGAGTTGCTGCTCGAAATACTCAATGGCCTTGCTTACTTCAACTAGATCCTTCCACGCGATGCCAAGATTGCCAAGAGTGACACATTCTCCATCTTTTCGGCCCAATTTCTGGAAAACTTTGCCCTGCAATTCCAGCCATTTGATTTGTTCACGAGGGTGCTGTCGCAAATTGAGGATATAGACGCCCGCGTCGGGTAAAAAGGCAGCGATAGTTGTGGCGGCGCTCCTGATCAAACCAGGCCAGCGCGGGCAGAATGGCATCGTGGCCCTTTATAAATCGTTCCCTTGCGGCCCGGAGACCTTCTTCTGCCCACGTCGCCATGCGCTCGAAGGCGATGGTCGCTTCGGCTTCGCCACCTTGTTTTACGGCGTGTTCGCGAGCGAGATCGTGCAGAAGATAGCGATCGGTGTCTGGCCTATAGTCGATCAGGCTGATGGCGTGGAGGTTTTCGAGGCGTTGATCGGCAGTTTCGGGATCAGCTTCTGCTAATGCGGCGTGGGCGGGATTGATTTCTGGGCGATGGCTTCGCCGGCGAGACGGAGAGCTTTGGGCAAACAACCGCAGGCGGTCGCGAGTTCGGTGGCCGTTGCTTCATCGAGCCTCTCGGCGGGAGGTGATGAGTGCAGCACAGCCAGTCGGCAGTGGGAACAGGGGCTTGATCTGATCAAGATCGGCAACGTTATCGAGTAGTAGAAGGACGCCGCCTTCAATTTTCGCCAACTCACCGTGAAGCAGAGAACTGAGGGCATCACTCGCCTCGGGCAGCAGCGCAGTGGGATGCCAGATGCGGAGGAGTCGCTCCAAAATATCTGCCGACGAATACGGGGTGTCACCCGCGCCGAGGCAATCGATCTCGTAATTTTCAGCGAATTTGCTTTTCCAACGCCGCGCGAGTTCACGAGCGAGCTCGGTTTTCCCAATTCCGCCCGTGCCCCGCACGCCGGAGGCGATTGCACCCGATGCGGCAGGGGATTCGAGCTTTTCCAGATCAGCGGTTCGCCCCGCAAAATCGGAGACCGGCAGCCGGATCGGTGCGGCGGCTCCGTGGAGGATGACGGGAGCGGGCGTGAGGTTGTCGATTTTCTGATCGATCTCGTCCAGTTTCCCATGAGTCATTTCGTGGGCTTCCTGATTGAGTTCAAAAAATCCTTCGAGATAATTTAATATCGAAGCGGTGCTCTCCGCGATTTCGTCACGGAGGAAAGTTTCAAAGCCAGCTAGATCTGCTTTCGGACTCTTGATGTCCTTTTGGATATCTGCGAGAACATCCGCCGTGAAAATACGGAACACTTCGTCAACATTTTTGAGTCGAAACCGGAAAAACCACGCGTAAGCAGCGAAGAGCGTGACTTTCCCCTCAGGATCAGAATCTTCGGCGGCAACCTCTTTGGTTTTTCTTCCCTGCGGCACCCAGCCTTCAGAAATAATCGATTTAAGATATTTCAGATCGTCGGTAAATCCGGTTTCTGAGAGTTCTTCCGTGGCCCATACAGCAAATTTCTCGTGAAGCCGCTCCCCCATTTTACCAAGAGAAATACCACCTGAGCCAAAGAGTTCGGTCAATTCAGACTGAGTGAATCCGAAATCTGAGTCATGAAACTCCACAAGGGCTCCTGAATTAAATTTCACTGGGACTTCATTGGCGAGTCTTGCGAGAGCGATATTCCAGATGTCCACTGGGTCTCCGGCTTTCGATTTTGCGCCGCGCTGCTTTTGAAGAGACACCGCGAGCATACTCACCGCATCGCGAAGTGCCCCGATGCTGGCGTTTCGAAGGTGATGATTTGCAGGAAGCCCGCCTTTATTCGCCGCTTTTTCCCAGCGCGTTCGGCGCATTTCAGATAATCACTGACCGCGTTGTCGCCCTGCTCCACGAAACGATCCCACAGAAATTTTCCTGCAATTCCGACGGCGGCTGTGGTTATAACGGGTTCCATAAAAGTGCTACGTAGCAGGTAGATGAAACAATATTCCTACCAAACGGGCTTTTCCAAAATGACGGTGCGTTTGCAATCGGCTCATCCGTCCCTCGATCACGCGACCTGAAAATTATTTCCCAATTTCTTTAACATCGCTTACGCTTGGAAGCGATTTTTAAGAAAAACGCGGTCAAAACAATGTTTAAGCTGAGAAATGTTAAAATTTTATTCCCTGTTGCGATTTTAGCAGTAGTGGGAATTTGCATAACCGCGGTTCTGCCTGGATGTGCCAGCAGCAATCGTGGAAAGTCTTGGGAATCTCAGTTGGGGGCGATCCCTCAGGGGCCGATTGCGCCTGAAACGCTTCGTGAAGAGGTTCGGGTGAAGGAGGCGCTGATTACTAAAGGCCGGTTCGGGCGTCGTCTCGATCGTCCGATGACGCCGCGTTTTATTACGATTCACAGCACGCAGAATTATACGGGAGATGCGGATGCGCATGCCAGGGCTCTAAAGAACGGGGCGCTGAAGGGCGGGGTTTGCGGTTATCTCTGCTGGCACTACACGGTTGAGGACAGTGATGCTTATCAGCACATCCCGACGAATGAACGGGGTGAGCACGCGGATTTTGATGGTCCAGGTAACCGGTATTCTATCGGGATCGAGATGTGTGAGCACAAGGGCAACAATCAGGCGCGGACGATTGATCGCACGGCGAAACTTGCTGCCACGTTGATGATGGAGCACAATATTCCGATTGAAAATGTGGTGCCGCATTATCATTGGCCACGTAAGGGATACAACCCGGCGCACAAGAACTGCCCGCATTTCCTAATGGATAAAGGCCAGCCGAAGGCGACGTGGAAATGGTTTCAAGATCGCGTGGAAGGTCACTACAACCGACTCGTGGCGTATCAGCAGATGATGCAACAAAAGCAGGTGCCGACGAGCCCGATTCCAATGGCTCCGTCTGAGATGCAGGTCCGTAATTTTGAGCCGATTGCACCGCTCCAGCCAGCGCGCCCGCAGTCGCGAGATTGATCCAGAATCCGGCCGGATTAATTTCTGTTTTTGCGGCCATTGATTCGTTGACTCAACCCTATTGAGTCGTTTTTTAGGTGGATCATGCTCGACGCTCTCGAACAACTCAAAAATGACGCCCTCGCGGAAATTTCCAGCCATTCTACGGAAGCGGAACTGGAAGGCGCTCGCGTAAAATTTCTCGGCAAAAAAGGCCAACTCGCTGCTGCCAGCGGTGGGATGCGCGATGTCGCAAAAGAAGACAAACCGGCGGTCGGCGCAAAGCTGAATGAAGTCCGCACCGCGATCACTGAAGCGCTGGACGAGAAGAACATGGCTTTGACCAATGCGAAAGATGCCGCCGCTTTTGATGGAATCGACGCCAGCTTGCCGAGCCGCCCTATTCCACAGGGAGCGCTTCATCCGCTGACGCAGGTTCAGCACAATGCCGTTTCGGTGCTTCGCCGCATGGGATTCTCGCTCGCGGAAGGGCCTGAAATCGAAACGGAATGGCACTGCTTTGATGCGCTGAACACGCCGACTGATCACCCCGCTCGAAACGAGAGCGACACGTTCTATTTCGAAAACGGAAAGCTGCTGCGGACGCACACCTCATCCGTGCAAGTTCGCACGATGGAAACGACGGCTCCGCCGATTCGGATCATTGCTCCGGGAAGCGCGTTTCGCCGTGATGAAGTTGATGCAACTCACCTCCCCGTTTTCAACCAACTCGAAGGTCTCTACGTCGATGAAGATGTTACGTTGGCCGACCTGAAAGGAACGCTCGAATTTTTCTTCCAGGAGATGTTCGGCAAAAACACCGAGGTTCGATTCCGTCCTCACTTTTTCCCATTCACCGAGCCGAGCTTCGAGGTCGATTTAAAGCTCGAGATCAAAGGACAAGCCGCCAAGTGGATCGAGATCGCAGGTTGCGGCATGGTTGATCCCGCCGTGTTCGACTCCGTCGGAAAAACTCGCGATGATGACGAATATTCACCCAAGAAAATCAGTGGATTCGCATTTGGCATGGGCATCGACCGCCTCGCCATGATCACCTACGGAATTCCCGACTTGCGATTACTCATTGAGAACGACGTTCGGTTCCTCAATCAATTCGCGTAATTTTTTAGCTCCTTTTTCATAATGAAAGTTTCACTTAGTTGGCTCAATGATCACATCGATCTGTCCGACAATTCCATTCAGGAAATCAGCGATCTGCTGACGTTTTCGGGAATCGAAGTCGAAGAAATTCACTCGCTTCCCGATCATCTGGTCGTTGGCGAAATCGTAAAATCCGATAAACATCCTGATGCGGACAAGCTCTCGGTTTGTCGCGTGAATGATGGCACGGGAACGCCTCGGCAAATTGTCTGCGGCGCGAAAAATTTTAAGGTCGGGGACAAAGTTCCAGTCGCTCTCCCCGGCTGCGTCTTGGATGCGGGCGATGGCAAAACGTTTGAAATTAAAGAAGGCGTCCTTCGCGGCGTTGAGTCTCACGGAATGATGTGCGCGGCTTCAGAAATCGGTCTGACCGATGATGCTGACGGTCTCATGATTTTGCCAACGGCTCTCGTTCCGGGAACACCAATGGCGCAGGCTTATCCCGCTGTCTTCGTTCTCGAAATCACACCGAATCGACCGGATTGCCTCAGCCACCTCGGTGTCGCACGTGAGCTTCGGGTTCTGACAAAAAAGGATCTCAAAGGAAAATCTCACTACGGTGGTGTTTCCGCTTCACCTAAAACGGCGACGGATGATGAAATCAAAATCACTTCTGAAAACGCACCGTTTTATACCGGTCGCTGGATTCGCGACGCGAAGGTTGGACCTTCTCCTGATTGGCTGAAGCAAAAGCTCGAGTCGATTGGTCTGCGTCCGATCAACAACATCGTCGACATCACCAACTACGTGCTCATGGAAATGGGCCAGCCGTTGCATGCGTTCGATCTCGCAAAACTGAACGGTGGGATCGAACTTCGTGATGCAAAAGACGGTGAAGAATTTGTCGCGCTCGATGGCGAAACCTACACGCTGAGCAGCGAAAACGTGGTGATCGCGGATTCCGAAAAAGTCCTCGCACTCGGCGGTGTCATGGGCGGGGACAACTCTGGCGTCACGGAAACGACGACGGATATTTTGCTGGAAGCAGCGTATTTCGAGCCGTCTTCAATTCGACGCACGTCGCGGACGCTCAATTTGAGCAGTGATTCCAGCTATCGTTTCGAGCGCGGTGTTGATCCGCATCAAATCATCGGCGCTTCTGAGATGGCGGTCGCATTGATTCTCGACATCGCTGGCGGAACAGCGGAAGACTCGATCGTCACGGCAGGAAAAGCGACGTATTCAACCATGCCGGTTGGCCTGGACAACGAGCACGTGCGCAAGTTGATGGGCTGCGATATTTCTGAAAAGGAAATCGAATCGACGCTCCATCTTTTGGGAATGGATTCCTTCGGAAAAGACGGCACCTATGCAATGTGGCGTATCCCTACCTATCGTCTCGATCTCGAGCGTGAAGTCGACCTGATCGAAGAAGTTGCTCGCGTTTACGGCCTCGACAACGTGCCATCGAAAATGCGCTCGTGGTTTTCGCCGACCTCGAAGGCAGATATTAGCTACAATTTCACATACACCCTGCAAACCCAACTGGCCGCGCAGGGGTTTTTCGAGTCTCGCAATTTGAAACTCATCTCCGGCGAACAGCTCGTGGACGACGTTGCGACCAATCATCGCGGCATGACTCCAATTCGGTTAAAGAACCCGCTCAATGACGAGCAGGATTATCTGCGCCCCGGTTTGATTCCCGGCCTTCTCGCATCCGCTGGACGCAACGTTCGCTTTGGAAATTCCGATCTTCGACTTTTCGAAAACGGTCGAGTTTTCACAGCGACACCAAAAGGTGGCGAAGTGGAAAACGAGCATCTTGGATTACTCATGACCGGTGGTATAAGCCCGAAAAGCTGGCACGACGCCAAACCGACGGCAGCTGATTTGTTCGACCTCCGCGCAGTGATCGAAAGGCTCTGCCCCGGAAAAGTCGTTTCATTCGTGCCAGTTGAAGATGAGCGAATGCTTTGCCCTGTTTCGATCGAAATTGATTCCGGCAAAAAAGCAGCCAAAGTTGGACTCGCAGGCTTCGTTTTGCCCGGTCGCGCTCGCGATTTTGATCTGGAAGCACCCGTGGCTGTTGCCGAGATCAACTTGAAGAAACTGACGGCCGCATTGAGCGAAGAAGTTAAGTTTAAGGAACTTCCAAAATTTCCAGGAAGCTCCCGTGACGTTGCGATGCTCGTTCCCGTGGATTTGCAAAATATCGAGATTGAAAAATTCTTCCAAAATGTGAACGAACCGCTCCTTTCGAGTGTCGAACTGTTCGATGTATTTGCTGACTCAAGTGGCGAGAAACTTGCTTCCGATAAGCGGTCACTGGCGTATTCATTGCTGTATCGCTCCCCGGAACGGACGCTCGAAGCGCCAGAAGTTGAAGCGGCACATTCCAAACTTTTAGATTCCCTCAAACAAAAATTCCCAATAGAATTCAGATAGATTTACATAGAACTCGGTTCTGAAATCAAAAGTTTCCTGCTGTGTTCGCCCTTAACCGGCAACCTTGAGTCCGATCCGTTGAAATGTTATCGGGTGTTTAGCTGAGCTTCGGCAGTCAGGCCTTCACTGGAAGTCTAAAGTCGAGCAGCGACTCCCGCCCTGTTGAGAAAACGGGATAGTGACTCAAACCCGTCGGAGACGGCACAAGCGGGTATCCATAAGACGCCTCGGTCCTTTTAGGATCCGAGGCGTTTTTTATTTTTATGAGGTGCCTATGCGAAAAGCGTGAGCGGAAAATCGAATCCATAAAATCGACATCCACTTTTCGGATTTAAACTTAAAATTTTAACCTTTAAAATCAAACAGCTTCCCCCTTGGCACTCGATTTCTCATACCCTTCCCTCCCAGAAAGCATGAACAGACGGAGTGGCTAGGAACGAACGATTGATGGAATCGGCAATCTCATGTCGTTAATTTTAAAAGTTAAAATTTTAAGTTTAAATCCGATTATTGAAAACGGACCGTTCGAAGCAACAGGGTGCGCTCATCGAATAGACACTGTTGCTTCGTTTTGATGCCTGAACCGGTGACGCATGACCGAGGCTTCGTCGGCGCTTGGAAAGACGCCGCTCCTTGTTGCCTGTTCGTAGCTTCGATTGGCAATCGACGTGACCTGTAAACGGCTGAGACACGGCAAACTTCGACTGCCCGTCGAAGCTACGAAATCTCACAACTTCCCGTACCGCCGATGCCGCCGGTTGTATTCGGCAATGGCTTCTTCGAGATCGTTTCTTCGAAAGTCGGGCCAGTTTTTCTTGGTGACGTAGAACTCGGAATAGCTGAGCTGCCAGAGTAGGAAGTTTGAAATCCGCATCTCGCCGCTGGTGCGAATCATCAGGTCGGGATCGGGAAAATACCGCGTATAAAGATGGGAATTGAATAGCTCGGGCGTGATCATCGCCTCGTCAATGTGGCCATCCTGAACGGCGCGGAGGACGCTTTTGACACCATCAATGATTTCCTCACGCCCACCGTAACTGAGCGCCAGAATCAAGGTGAGGCCATCGTTTTCGGCGCTCGACTCGATCGATTTATTGAGCTGCTTGCGGCAAGATTCAGGAAGCAAATCGATGCGACCAATCGCTTGAAGCCGCACATTTTTGCTTAAGATCTCAGGTGTTTTCTCTTTGAGAAATCGCTCGAGCAATTTCATCAAGGCATCAACTTCGGCTTTGGGCCGATTCCAGTTTTCGGAACTGAAAGCGTAAAGCGTCAGGTATTTCACGCCCAACTCGCTGCAGGCCGCTACCGCTTCACGAACAGATTCTGCGCCGGCCCGATGCCCTTGAACGCGGGGAAGGCCGCGCTCTTTCGCCCAGCGACCATTGCCATCCATGATGATGGCGATGTGCTCGGGGACGTTCTCGGCTTTGTCCGACATGGGATTAAATTATC
>Ga0307488_10000492_pt1 | contig 32686 bp, 41 predicted proteins | sample SB02metaG_FD_202248 | JGI IMG/M metagenome (GOLD analysis project Ga0307488, IMG submission 202248) | Sea-ice brine microbial communities from Beaufort Sea near Barrow, Alaska, United States - SB 0.2 | ecosystem: Environmental > Aquatic > Marine > Coastal | place: USA: Alaska | collected...
GCAACTGGCGCTGGCGGATACCAATGTGCAGCGCTTTACCGATGGCGTGACAGTTCGGAAAGTGATTGTTGTTCCAGGAAGACTGGTTAATATAGTAGCCAACTAAGCTGTAGCGATGCGAGTGACTAAGATTAGAGTAACTAAGATTAGAGCGACTAAGATTAGAGCGACTAAAGGGTAATTAGAGGGTGACGATGATGCGAAACATTCTATTAGTAACAATGATTACCCTGCTCTGTGGCTGTGGCTGGCAACTGCGCGACGCCCAGGTGGTGCCGCAAAGTATTGGCAGCTTGCATATTGCCACTCAGCTGGCTGATCGCGACTTTGTCAGTGAGCTGACCCGAGCGCTAGATGTCTATGGCGTAGAAGTGGTCTCCTCTGCAGCGGAGGCGGATTACTCTGTGGTGATTGTCGACTTCCGTCAAAACCGATTCGTCGGCACATTGAATGCCAGCGGTCGAGTGGCCGAGTATCAACTCAATGAAGACGTCGACTTTTTAATCGCCAATGCCACAGGCACACCACTGACAAATCTGTTCACCGCCTCCGTCGAGCGCAATTATGAAATTGAAGAGCGTGACCTACTGTCTTCAGAAAATGAAGAGCGATTGATCAAGCAGGAAATGCGCCAGGAAATTGTGCGTCAGATTCTCAATCGCTTAAAAGTCCTGCCAAGCCAAAGCGACACAGCTCCGGTTCCTATCTCCTCCGCTGAGACTCCTTTATCGGCTGAGGCTCTTATCTCAGCTGAGGCTCCTATATCCGCTGAGGCTCTTATATCCGCTGAGGCTCCTATATCCGCTGAGGCTCTTATCTCAGCTGAGGCTCCTATATCCGCTGAGGCTCTCGAGCAATAAGCGATGAAAATACGCGCCGAGCAACTTCAGGACCAAATCAAAAAGCAGCTGTTGCCGGTCTATGTTATCAGCGGCGGCGATCCGCTTTTGACCCAGGAAGCTGCAGACAGTATTCGTGGCGGCGCACGAGCTCAGGGCTTCTCTGAACGGGATATTTTCCATGCCGAGGGCAACTTCGACTGGAACCAAATACTCAACGAATCCAATGCACTGTCACTCTTCTCTGACAAAAAAATTCTTGAAATTCGAATCCCCAACGGCAAGCCCGGGGACAAAGGCGCGGCGGCTCTCAACGAACTCTGCGCCAACCCCAATCCGGATAATCTGGTGCTGGTGATTCTGCCGAAACTCGAGCGCAGTGCCCAGAACAGTAAATGGATGAAAACCCTTGAAGGCGCCGGCGGGCATATTCAGGTCTGGCCAGTGGATGCCAAGCAGATGCCGCGCTGGATTCAACAGCGCCTGCGCAGTGCCAATATCAATGCCAACCAAGAAGCAGTGCAGATTCTTGCCGATCGGGTCGAGGGCAATTTGTTGGCTGCAGTTCAGGAGATCGAGAAACTCAAACTACTGGCAACCGACGGCACAGTGGATGGCAACACCATGTCATCAGTGGTCGCCGACAGTGCCCGTTACAACCTCTTTGAATTTGTCGATAAGATCCTAATCGGCGATGCCCAATCTGCGGCGCGATCATTGCGCGGTCTGCAAAATGAAGGCACAGATGCAATCCCCCTACTCTGGGCGATCACCAGAGAATTACGTATTTTGGTCAAGGCCAGCGATTTGGTGGCCGGTGGCGAACACAGCGACTGGGCACTGAAAAATTCTGGGGTCTGGGAAAAACGCTTGCCACTATTCAAAGGCGCCCTGCAACGTTTACGTCCCGCTCACCTGCGTATGCTATTGCGTCAGGCTGGCGCCATAGATCGCGGTATTAAAGGTATGCGTGACGGCGATGTCTGGGATGAGCTTGCCACTCTGGTACTCTCCTTCGCCGGCAGCCAAACACTGCAGCCGAGCAATATTAAAATTTTATTGCAGAATTAAAGCCTCTTCACTTTTTTCTCTTCGACCTCTTTGCACTCCCTTACCCAATTCTCCAGATGAATCCGTTTGCTGGTCAACTTTTTGATTAGTATCCGTCAAGCCGACTACCCCAATGACTATACTCAGAGCCCATCAATGAGAGTCAATTGAGAATAATTGGGTAAAGAGAAAACATTACTGTAATCCGTGTTGATTATGATATCTAAGGACTAGCGGACTAATTGAACAAGGATTGTTTAATGGATACAAAACAAAAAGATAGTCGTCAAATGCTGCAAACCGAAATCATCGGCGACAGCGATCTAATTAAAAAACTACTCAGAGATATTGCAAAAATCGCCCGCGCCGACGCACCTGTGCTTATCTCTGGCGACAGTGGCACCGGCAAAGAGCTTATCGCCAGAGCCATTCACCAAAACAACCGGCAGCGTGCCGATCATCCATTTGTGGTGGTGAACTGTGGCGCGATTCCCGCAGAGTTAATCGAGTCCGAGCTCTTTGGCCATCTTAAAGGTGCCTTTACTGGGGCCGACAAATCCACTATTGGCCGCATTGCATCCGCAGATGGCGGTACTCTATTTCTCGATGAGATCGCCGACCTCCCCCTTAGTCATCAGGTTAAATTATTACGCTTTTTACAGGAGGGCAGTATTGATCCAGTGGGTTCTAACAGGTCAACACAGGTTGATGTGCGAGTGGTCGCCGCCTCCCATGTAAAACTGGAAGACGCTGTGAGTGCGGGAACATTTCGTGAAGATCTATTTTTTCGCCTCAATGTATTAAATCTTCACTCACCGCGATTGGCCGAGCGCAAAGATGACATCGAGACACTGGCCTATCACTACCTCAAACAGTTCCTCTCCAGCACTGTAAGCCCGGCGCGGGCATTTTCCGGGGACGCACTGATCGCACTAAAATGTCATAGCTGGCCCGGCAATGTGAGGGAGCTGATGAACCGAATTCAAAAAGCCTTGGTGATGTGTGATGGCGATCGGGTAGAGCCTGAAGATCTTGGCTTAGATAGCCCTCCTCACCGCTCTAATGCAGATGTCATAGATCTTGAGTCTGTGCGTGAAGCAGCGGAAAGAAAAGCGCTGAAAAATGCGTTAGATCATGCTGACAATAATATTTCCAAAGCCGCACGAGCGCTCTCAGTATCGCGTATGACCCTCTATCGACTGCTCGACAAACATAAACTTAGGGTTTAATTTAAGTCAAAATTCAAACCCTATTTTTACTCTCCCCCCTCTCTATTTTTACCCCCCCCTTCTCCATTTTTACTCTTTACGGCTTATTTTTTTATTTTTCTCTGCTGCCTGTCCAAAGCAGCTAAAGCACTGTCTCAATCCTGTTACGCCTCGGTGTACAGCTAATTCAGGCAACTGTAACGCAACAGCGACAGTTATCTTTTTTTGCTGCCAAAGCGCTAGTCTTCAGACCTCTAATAAATTTTTATTCTTATTAAAATCAATCAGTTAAAAATCTGGCATGGAGCTTGCTAAGCATCCCATACAAATGAGAAATCAGCTCATGGTGATATTGGACTTCTGGAAAAGTTTGATTAAAAAACAGGGAACGTTAAGAAAATGAACGATAAACCGAGACATAAAAATTGTATTAGCTGCAGTTTTAAAAGTATTTTATGGGCAAGCATTTTTCTAGCATTTTCTCTCGCCGAGGCAGAGGAGTTAGATAGCCACTTACAACTTGCAGCGACATCACAAACAACCATTGCCGAAGATGCGCTCAGCTCGCTGTCGGGTATTAGCGCAATAAATATTAGCGCTGGCGATAGCAACCTACAGCAGAATTCCGCAGCCATTGCGGTCTCGAGTAATGGCGGCTTCAGTGCATCGCAAATCACCCCCTCGCAAAAAAATCAGCTCAATAGCACGGCGCTAAATAATGGCACAAGCCAGGCGCTCAAGGGCGAAATTCTGTCTGGTGCATTCGCCGATGGCGTCGGCATAGTCATGCTGAATCAGTCCAGTGGCAGCGGCAATAGCCAACTCAATGGCGCCGCCATAGCAGTGGGCGCGCCAGGATCTTTTGCCGCAATTGAACTGGGTGATATGGAACTGGCCTCACAGCATTCTGTGGTTGATCTGGATTCACAGAATCAGCTAGCGGGCAGTCAAGAAGAGGGGACTATGGAAGCCGTTCTGGCAGACGATGCCTTTCGCAACGCTCAGGGCATAGTGCAAATTAATCAGGTCGTCGGCAACGGCAACCGAACTGTTAACGCTCTGTCCATGAGCCTACAGATTCAGTCCCAGTAAATCACTGGGACCGAAATGGAGGTGCAGTAATACTGCACATCAGTAGTAAACCAAAACCTATCAGGAGAAATACCCTATGAAAATGAAACCCTTACCACTGGCCTTGGCCATAAGCTCTGTACTTGGTCTGTCAATGGCGACTTATGCAGATGACAGCGATGGCGGAAATGATCACGGCCCGGATTCCGATGTCGAAATCAATAAAGAGATCAATGTCTACGAGGACCATTACTTCAGCAGCGACATTCAGGCAATGGGGCTAATCCTTATTGACTCAAAGTCCACAGCAGTTTCTGAAGTGAACCAAAAAAGCGCTGACAACGAAGTCTACAACGGCAGCGAAACCACCAATACTGCCGGTGCTGGCGATGATGTGTTGAATGGCGCCACAGGTAATATCGGCCTTAACGTGGCGGCTGGCGATAACAACGTACAGCAAAACTCTACGGCTATTGCAGCCTCACAATCTCAGGGCACTGAGGTCAATTTTGATTTTGATTTCAGCACCGGAGAAAGTGTCAGTAACAATAATGTCTTTGACCAGTCCGCCAGTGAAGCAGCAGCCGCCGAGTACTCGGCATCAGCTGGCCATAGCCAAAGCCACACCACGAGTGGCTCAGTTGACTACACCAAGACCACTGAGAGCACGACAAATTGGGAAGCTGAGTACGGCGCATTTGAAGAGCACCTGGATATCAATGGCAGTGGCGGACTAGCGATTAGTACAGGTGAGCAGAGCAGCCAATCAGATGACGGTGCTGGCAATAGCTCAAGCAGCTCTGCTGCGCAGTTGGAAATTGCTGGAGACATCAGTCTTGACGCAAATGCGTCTGGAAGCCACGAGCAGGTTAATGCCTCAGGCACTGAAACCAGCAATGGTGAGCTGAACAAAAACGCCACCTGGTCGAGCACTCATGAATCCAATGAAGAGTATGCCGAGTCTGCAAGCTACAGCCAAGAGGCCTCTGCAAGCAGCCATCATGACGATTCTTACGATCGCTCTTACAGCATGAATGCCAGCATAGATGCGACTTTGGTATTTGGCGGCGCTGCAGATGCTGAGACCTTCTCAAATCAGGTTGCGGCTTACAACACTACCTATAGCTATGGCACCACAAACGATGCCAGCCTGGGTGGCAATGCAGGTCTGGATGCGGCAGGTAATATCGGCATTAATATAGCGGCCGGTGACAGCAATGTGCAGGCTAACCAGCTAGCGCTGGCATCTGCCAGTGGCGCACTGGCGACTGCCACGGCCTCTTCAAACCAGGTCGCCTATGGCAACCACACCAGCAATGAAGCGGTCAGAGATACCATCGTAAATACAGTGGATGTCGCCCTTAGCGGTGATGCCACCGGAAATTACAGCGGCACCTCAGATCAAGTTGGCGATGTCTATCTGGATACCTGGACAGATGAGATTCATCCTGGTGGTGACAACACTGGCCATATCGATGAGGATAACCAAGCACAGGGTGCACAGGATCCCAATGGTGACGGCGGAGCCTTCCTGTTCTCCGAGGCCGGCGTAATCGATCTCGATAATATCAGCCTTGGCGGACAGATCACCTATAGGCAAACGATCTACAAGGCGCACAGTAATAATGCTTCAGTGGGCAGCAATGTATTGGCTGGTGCCTCGGGCAATATTGGTCTCAACGTAGCAGCTGGCACTAACAATGTGCAGGGCAATGCGCTGGCAATTGCCAATGTTAGTGTTCCTGTAGCACCTCCTGGTAACGGAGGCGGCGAGCAGTAAGCAAGCGCTCGCATTTAATCATGCACTTGAAACTGGGCGCTGTTTATCCATGGGTAAACAGCGCCCTTTTTACACCAGCGTACAGAAAAAATGGAACAGGCTAGCCATGCAAAAATTAGGTTACACCAACAACTTTTCACATCTCAGTTCGGCTCCTAGCCCAGCTATGATCTCAGCTCGGCATCCACTCTGGCGGGCGCTACCGAAAGCGGCGCTGCTGATTTTAATAGTGCAGCTAATACTTCCACGAGCCACAGTAGCGGCAGATTTGCAGTTTTTCAGCCTCCCAGGGCTAGGGCAATTTAGCAAGCCGGTTCGCAGCGTCAGAGAAGAGCGTTTTAGAAATCTGGTGGAACAAAAATATGATTTCAGTTGCGGTGCAGCCGCCGTGACCACTGTCTTGAAATACGCCTATCACCTAGACGTAACCGAACTGGATGTTATCGAGGGCATGCTCCAGGTGAGCGATCCGGAGGTTGTTGCGGATAAAGGTTTTTCACTGCTGGATATCCGTAAGTATGTGCAACAACACGATCTCCGCGGCCGCGGCTACAACGTAGAGCCCGAGGCGCTCGACAGTATCCGTATTCCAACCATCACGCTGCTCAACATTAAAGGCTACCAACACTTTGTGGTGCTAAAACGCACCATCGGCGACAGCGTCTTTGTCGCCGACCCCGCACTCGGCAATCGAGTGATTCCCCGGGAGGAGTTTTTGCAAAGTTGGAACGGCGTAATTTTTGCAATTATCGGCAAGGGTTTTGACAAGCAGACCCTGCTTAGTCAATCCCAAACCCCACTGACCGCCCGCCGCTTAATGGACAGTTTTAGCCCCATAAGCAACAGCGAATTACTCGACTTCGGCTTTTCACATGCCGATTTATTTTAGTCTGATAAGCCTGTATTAAGAGCCGCTTAATAGATGACCAAACTCAAGAGGTCCCCGTTATGAAACAATCAAACTCCGCTTCAATGAATAAAAAAATATCAGCATCTGATATAGCAACCAAGAGACGCCCCGCCCTTTCTGTGGCTGTTGCACTGACCATGGTTTTTTCGTCGATGGCATCGGCTAACCTGAAATTCACCGAGGTCTCTGAGCAACAGCTGGGCGAGATTCGCGGCAAATTTATCGCTCGAGACCAGGTTCGCTATTTCAAATTGGAGATGACAACCCAGTGGGCCGGGCCTAGCTCTGCTTTAAATGACAGCGTCTTCGATCACAACGCCGGCTTAAGCCTGACCTTTGATATTAGCGATCGAGACAACCCTAGGGCATCAGTAACTATTTCAGGTTCTCTTGGCGACCCTGTCGATAATAGCCCAGCTATCGAAAACCCCATTCCCGCCACCGACAATATTAAAGGTGTGTCTCAGACCATTCAGGTAGCCGGCAGTGGCAATCAAATTGTTAACAACCTCTCCATTGATGCTCTTGAACTGTCATCGGATCAGACCGCGACAGGGAATCAGACAAGTGGCACTTTGCTTGGCGACTCTAGGCACAGTTACAAAAATGCCAGCGACATTACCACCCAGTTTAATCTGAGTGACAACAATATCGGCTATGCCATCAAGACCCCGAACAATGATGTGGTAATACAAAAACTTGCCCACAGCACTGTCCTTAATACCGGACAGCTGGCCCAGTCCGTGGCAGTCTCGAACAATTATCAGCACATTGTTAACAACGTTCGCGTGCAGGTTGCCTTTGACAGTTTGCAGACGACTCGCACCTCTGCCCTGGCAATTGCCAGTCAGTCGCTGATTGGCCTGCGCTAAAGGAGTGGCTTGAGAAGTGTGCTTTTAACTAACAACTTTTAATTAAATATTTTTAATCAAATGCTAAGGAAGGTAAAAATATGTGGGAAAAATTAATACTAACAACTATTTTGGGATTGGCTGTGCCTGCAGCCATCGCAAACAACAGTGGCAGTGACATTAGCGTTAGCAGTAGCAAGGCTGATGGCAGCGAGACCGAGCGCAAGAAAGCACCGGAGCGCAGTCAAAGTGTCGAGAGTGTATTGCTCGAAGAGCACGCACTGTTTGATCAGACGTTCTCTATTGAGCTTGGTTACAGCTATGCCCACTTTGATCGCAGTGAGCTGATATTGCGTGGATTTCTTGCTCTGGACGCAATCTTTCTCGGTGAGCTGAGCGTCGATGAAATCGAAGGGGATATTATCACCACCACCCTGACCACGCGCTGGACTGCAACCCCGCGGCTGCAACTGGATCTGCAGGTGCCCTACCTCTATCGCATTACCAAATACCGCTCCAGAGGCCAGGATCTCTCATCACTCACAACCTCAGAGGCCGATATAGATATCAGTGACTTAGGGGATGCCAGCATTGGAATGAGCTACAGATTATTTCCAGAGAACTTCAGTCGCCCGGATATTGTCTGGAATACCAGAGTAACCGCACCCACCGGAGAGGAGCCCTACGGTATAGATATTATTGAAGTGGACTCCAGTAACACCAATCTCAATGTGCCCAGAACACTGCCCACGGGCACTGGCCTATGGTCGGCCTCCACCGGCCTGTCGCTGGTTAAGACTTCTGACCCGGCAATTCTGTTTGCCAGCCTTAATTACACTCACTACTTCGCCGAAGATTTTACCGATATTGGCAGCACGCCAGGCCTGCGGATGCCTGGGGAAATCCAGCTCGGCGACACCTATCAACTATCGCTGGGTGTGGCCTTCGCCATGAATGAACGCCTGAGTTACAGTTTTTCCTATGCCCAGCAGTTCTTCGAAAAAGCCAAAATCAATGGCGTTGAACAGGTCACTACCGACGCTATGACCGGCACCTTTAATCTCGGCGTAACCTATGGATTGACAGAAAATCTGGCTATGGTCACCAGCCTCGGGTTGGGCCTGACCAGTGACACCTCGGATTTTACCTTTGGGGTTAAGTTTCCCTATCGCTTTTAGTGCGTCCAACAACAGGCTAGCTCTTCCAGGGATTAGCCCAGCCAGAAGTACACAACGGTGGTGATCACCGCAACGCCGATCAGGTTGAGCGCAAAGCCCTCACGGACCATCTGTTCGACGGTGATCTCCCCAGTACCAAAGACGATGGCATTGGGTGCGGTGGCCACCGGCAGCATAAAGGCACAGCTAGCGGACAGGGCCGCAGGTAACATCAGCAGCGCCGGTTCAAACCCGGCGCCCAGTGAGGCGGCGGCGAGAATTGGCATCAACAATGTTGTAGTTGCGGTATTGCTGGTAATTTCAGTGAGGAAGGTGACTGTCAGAGCAACCACTGCGATTAGAACAATAATGGATAACCGCGTGGCACCAGATAGCGACTCTCCAATAGCAGCACTAATTCCGGTAACAGCAAAGGCCTTGGCGATGGCGATACCGCCGGCAAACAGCAGCAGCACCCCCCAGTGAATAGTCGACGCAGATTCCCAGTCGAGGAGTTTACCCCCTTGACCATTGGGCAGAATAAACATCAGTACCACCGAGGTCAGGGCCACGGCAGCATAGTTAGCACTGGGAACATTCAACCATTGGCTCCAGCCGCCAAAGGGTTCGCGTAGGGTGATCCAGGCCAGGGCGGTGAGGGAAAAGATCACCAGCACACGTACCTCTTCAGTGCGCCAGGCACCGGCCTGGGGAATTTTAAGTGGCTCTGCGGCGTCCAAATTACGAGTAATCCATAATGCGGCCAGAGGCAGCAACAAGATAACGACCGGCAATCCCCACAGCATCCACTGGGTAAAGCTGGGAATCGAACCTGTAGCTTCACCATAGATTTTAAGAAAAATAATATTCGGCGGCGAGCCAATCGGCGTGCCCAGCCCACCAATACTGGCAGCGTAAGCGATACCTAAAAACAGCGGCATAGCGAGCTTTTTATGGCCCTGACTATTAACACCCTTGCTATCCACACTTTGCAACACCGCATAGGCCACAGGCAATAGCATCAGGGTCGTTGCGGTATTGGACACCCACATACTCAATGCCGCCGAGGCGACCATAAAACCCATCACCAGTCGCCGCTGACTGTCACCGCCAAATAAGTTGACCATATACAGAGCCAGACGCCGATGAGCGCCGCTTTTTTCCATAGCCTTTGAGAGCATTGCGCCACCCATCAGCAGAATAATCAGGGGATCACCATAGGCCTGAGCCACCTGCTTGCCATCGAGAATACCCAGCAATGGAAATACACCTAAGGGAATCATAGCTGTGGCTGGAATAGGAATCGGTTCAAAGATCCACCACAGTGCGCAGAGTACGGTCAAACCGCCGACCAGAGCACCCTCCCGCGCCCAACCCCCGGTCATCATCAACAGAGTGACCGACGCCGCAATCAGCGGGGCTAACCACAGCGAAAGACGTCGAAGCTTAGGGGTCATTACTCATCCTCTAAAGAAAAATCACCACGTTCATAGGCGAGGATAATCTCGCCAGCTAAGTCCGCATCGGCGTCATTGACGGTAATCGAAAGATGCCCCAGTGCGGGGACTTCCCCCAGCCCGCCCTGCAGTGCAGCGCCATGCAAAAACACCTGCAGTCCATCCTGCTCCATCAGGCCCTTGAGCAGCTGGGCTTCAAAATAATCGCTGCCGCGATAGACTTCAATCATGGTCCCTGCGCCTCCAGGCCATCACTGCCCAAACGGCTAAAATACCGCTTAAGTTGGCCAGCATGTCCCAGTGATCCCCCTGCCGATAACTGGTCATAGACTGGGCAATTTCCATACTCAAACCAAAAACCGCCAGAACAAACGCCAGCAGGGCAAGAGGATAACGGCGCCCATAAGCACTGGCGCAGAGGAAAAACAGTGCGGCATAGATACTGCTATGACCTACCTTATCCTGCAGTTCGAAGAGCTGCGCACTGCCGCCGACAGGCATCAGCGACAAAAATATAGTGCTAATGAGGCACAGCCAAAAGAGAATTTGGTACTTGGCAACAGAGATCATTTAATCTTATTTTCCTTTGATTTTATTTTTTGTCCCAGCGACGCCTGCAATTGCTCATAGCGCTCAAGGGTTCCAACATCACACCAGCTGCCGGTGTAAATCTCGCCACCCACTCTGCCAGCAACAATAGCTGGACGCAAAACATCTCGCAGAGGAAATGCGCTCCCCAGCTCAGGGTAATTGGCAAACAGCGCCGGGCGGATCAAACTGATACCACTGAAGGTTGCTGCATGGTCTTCAGCATAGTTGACTCGGCCAGCCTGCAATGCAAAGTCTCCACGGGGATGATGAGCCGGATTGCCGACCAACAACAACCAAGCATCGAGGTCGTCCGACAGTTTTTTGCTCTGCAACTCGGCAAGGGGATAGTCAGTCCATACATCGCCGTTAATCAACATAAAAGGATCTACTCCCAGGAGAGGTAGCGCCTTGGCAATACCGCCCCCGGTTTCTAAGGCAGTTACTTCACGTGACCAACTAATGCTCACGCCAAGGCGTTTTTCGCAATCACTAAAGTAGTCTTCAATCTGTTCCGCCAGCCAGCTGGTATTGATTACTATATCGGTGATCCCTGCGGCGGCAAGACGCACCAGGTGGTGTTCAAGTAGCGATTTCCCCGCCACCTGCAACATGGGTTTCGGCGTGCTGTCGGTGAGCGGGCGCAATCGTTCACCGCGACCGGCGGCCAGTATCATGGCTTTCATTGGTGGTTATCTCCGGCAGTGCGCCAATCCCGATACCAATCCTGACTTGGCAAAAGTGGCTCGATACGCTGAATGAACCAATCGTAAAAGGCGCGGCCTTCGGAACAGCCCTGAGCCGCTTCAAGAGCATAGCGAATCACCAGTGGTAAATCCTTCAGATATGCCTGCTTGCCATCCCGCAGAGACAGACGCGCAAAGATACCCAGCACTTTAATGTGGCGCTGCAATCCAATCAGATCAAACCAGCGCAGAAATTGCTCATCGCTTATCGGATCTATAGAGAGCTCTGTTTCAAGGCGCTTTTTATAATCCAGCGCGCGGCGGGTCACCTGTTCTCGAGGTAGACGCAGATAGCAGTCTTTGAGCAGGGATACCAAATCATAAGTAATAGGCCCAACCACCGCATCCTGAAAATCAATCACGCCTAGAGCGCCATCTTCCAAGAGCATCAAATTGCGCGAATGATAATCCCGGTGCACAACCACCTGTGGTTGCTCAACAGCACTTTCGATCAATCGGGAAAATAATTGACTGAGCATGCTGGACTCCTGGTCATCCAGCTCAACATCTAATAGCTGGCCGACAAACCAGTCGGCAAATAGATCCATTTCTGACTGCAGGCGCTGGGCATCGTAAGGTGCAAATACGCTGGGTCTGAGCTCTACTTGTTGAATATCCAACAGCACTGACTCAGCCTGCTGGTAATAATTAGCCGCCGATAATCGCGCCGGTGAACTCTCCTCTGCGACGCTGCCGGCCAATAATTCCGGATGCAAAAGCTGGTGACCGAAATCTTCTAGCAAGAAAAACCCACGGGCAAAATCCACCGCGAGTATTTTCGGAGTGGTAACACCATGGCGCTGGAATGCCATGGCCACGTTGATATAAGCGGGGTTGTTCTCTTTGTCTGGCGGCGAGTCAACAGCGATCAGTGAAGTCTCCCCCGCAAGCCTGAAATAACGCCGAAACCCTGCGTCACCAGCAAGGGGTTGCAGCAGTAATGGCAGGTCAATCTGATGTGATGTGGGCAGACAGTCCTCTATCCAATTGATAAAAGCCTGGCGACGCTGAGTGGTTGACGGGTCGATGGTGGTCTATTCCTTAATGCTGGTTTTACCTGCGCTATTTTTACCGGCGCTGCTTCGCAGCCATGAGCAGCGGCTGAAAAGTATTATTCTGGTGTATTTAGGCCAATTCAGGCCTCTACTCTGGCAAGATATCAGGTAAAATGCCAGCACATTAGCAACCAGTAATCAGGCGCACCTTTGAGCCCTCTTTTGAGCCCTATATTAAGTCCTATTTCCTCTATGGCTCAGAGCCTGGTTTTCGCCTGTGCAGGATCAAGCCGGCGCAGTCGTCAGGCATTATTGGCAGCGGCAACTTTAGCCTTTTTGTCTGTTGGTCTGTCGACCAATGTCTCTGCTGATGAAGTCCATGTGACCTGGAATTGTACCGCCGGCCTCGACAATCAATGGCTCTGTAATGAAGAGCAGATTGTCGCCTCTAGTCGAAACCGCCCAGCACGAGCCAACCCGAACAGCTTGGCCACGCCAGATGAACCCCGAGTTGCCGCAGTGCGCAACCTGGACTGGTTGGAAGAAGAACAGATGACCGAGGGGCAGCGGCTAAAAATTGAAGGCAACTGCTGCGGTGCCTATGTCGAACCGGCACGAGACTACCCTGATGCGAATCTCAATCCTGAAGAAGCTTCGCTGCAAGTAAACGCTAACTCCACTGAGGCATTGGAAAATAATGTCGCAGTGCTGGAGGGCGATGTGCAGATATCTCAGGGCTATCGGCAAATTCGCAGTAATAGCGCACGCATTGATCAGACCAACCGCAATGTGGACCTGCAGGGCAATGTGCAGTTTCGTGAACCTGGTATGTTGCTACTGGGTAGTAGTGCAGAGATTGATATCGACAGTAAAGAAGTGACCATAAACAACGCCACTTATGTGCTCCATGAAGCAGCGGTACGCGGCAGCGCCAAAACCCTGACTCGGACCAATGATGGCGTGATCACAATTAATGATGCGACCTATTCAACCTGCGAGCCCGGGGACTCAACCTGGCAGATGGCGACCAGCGAGATTGCCATTGATCAGGAGTCTGGATTTGCCACGGTGAAAAATGCCCAGCTGCGAGTCAAAGACATCCCGGTTTTCTACTTCCCGTGGATTAAATTTCCGATTAATGATCAACGCTCTTCGGGATTGTTATTTCCAACCATTAACTCCAGTACCGACAACGGTTTTGATTACGCCCAGCCCATCTACTGGAATCTGGCACCAGACTACGATGCGACCATTACCCCAAGACTGGTGCAGGAACGCGGCATAGGTATTGAGGTCGAGCTTCGCCATCTATCTCGCCATTCCGAAACCACAGCTACAGCTGCATTTTTGGGCAGTGACAAAGGCGGCAGCGACGAAGAGAATATAGATCCGGGCACCGGCCTACCAGAACACCTTGGTGAAGACCGCTATGTAACTGGCCTGACCCATCTCGGAGGCATAGGCAAAGCCTGGTCGACCTTCCTTGACCTTAACAATGTCTCTGATAATGATTACTTTAATGATTTCGGCAGCCTGGGCCAGGAGTCGAGGAGCCGGATTAATCTTCGCCGAATCGCCGGCGTGAGCTATAAAACCGACAATTGGGATTATCGAGTCGAAGCCCAGGACCATCAAATTATTATTGATGGGCTGGAGGAGCAGTACTCTGTGTTACCTAAGGTTACCGCCAATGGCTACTATCGCTTTGATAACAATTTAGTCCTCGACTTAAATAACCAGACCGCGCGTTTTGATCATGATGACCCCAATTTTGTCACCGGTGACAGGCACCGCCTTGATTACGGTATCAGTTGGGACAAACGTTGGAGTTGGGGTTACTTTCGACCACAGTATCGCCTCAAACATCTCGCCTATAACCTAGATAATCAGGCCGGCATTCAGCAAAACAGCGATGTTTCAGCCGTAACTGTTCCTGTTGCTTCACTGGATACCAGCTTATTTCTCGAGCGTCCGGCGAGCTTTTTTGACGGCTATACACAAACTCTAGAGCCGCGACTTTACTATGTGAAATCGGAGTTTAAAGATCAGTCGGGCCTTCCAGACTTTGACACTCGCGAATTCACCCCCTCCTATGACCTACTATTTCGCGATGAACGCTTTAATGGCGGTGACCGCATCTCTGACGAAGAGCGTTTAACCATTGCCCTGACCACACGTTATATCGACAGCAAGTCTGGGCAGGAACGCTTTAGCGCCAGCATCGCTCAGGCGATTAACTATATTGATCGCAGAGTAACCCTTTCTTCCAACCTCTCTGAAGACCAACTCGGGGAGCTAGCACGCAGACAATCTCCCCTAGCAATCAAACTCGCTGGGCGGCTGAATAAGAGTTGGCGCTTTAGCAGTGATATTGTTTACGACACCCACGATAATGATCTGGCCAAAAGTAGCATTGCATTGCGCTACAATGATCGCCAGAATCGCTTGTTGAACTTCAGTTATAACTCAACTCGCCGAGCGCCAAGACTATTTGATGGAGCGTCCTTAGACCAGAATGTAAAGCAGGCCGACATATCCGCGTTTATACCGCTGCAAGGTAATTTCAATCTGGTGGGTCGCTGGAACCACGACTTTACCAACAGTCGCATGCTCGATGTCTTTGCCGGATTTGAGTACAACAGCTGCTGCTGGCGGGCGAGTCTGATTGCCCGGCGCGGACTAGATAGAAAAGATGAAATACTACTGCCGGAAGAAGATTTAAAGCTAACTAATGGCATCTTTTTCCAAATACAATTTAAAGGTCTGGCCGGTGCAAATGGTCGGGTTGATTCAATGCTAAAAAATGGTATCTACGGTTATGGATCTCAAGAAAACTTGTAACACAGCTCTGCTCGCAGTCTTACTGGCTGCTTTTTCAGTCACTGCCAGCGCCCAGGTTGAAATTCTCGACAAGGTGGTTGCTATAGTCGATGAAGACGTCGTTCTAGAGAGTGAAGTGCAGCGTCGACTGGCTACCATCTATGCCCAGATTCAGACGTCTGGCACTCAGCCACCACCCCAAGAAATTGTTGTTCAGCAAGTTCTAGAACGCCTGATATCCGAACGACTGCAACTGAATATGGGCTACAGCGCCGGTATTCGTATAACTGATGCGGAGCTAAACGATGCCATGGCACGAATCGCCAGCAGCAATCAGTTAACCATGGAGCAGTACGCTGAACAGGTCCATGCTACTGGCTCAACCCTGTCCAATGTGCGTGAAGAAATCCGCAACGAAATGATTCTGATGCGCGTGCAACAGGGCCAGGTGATGCGTCGTATTCGTATTAGCAGCCAAGAGCTGGATAACTTCCTCAACTCTGAAGAGGGTCGCTTTATGACCTCTCCAGACGTCAATGTTGGCCATATATTGCTGCCAGTACCCAGCGGCAAAAATAATGACGAGGTTAACGCCATTCTTCAGCGCGCTCAGGGCCTGCTCGACGAAGCCAACAATGGTACCGACTTCCGTCAATTGGCGATTGCCAATTCTTCAGATCAGACTGCTCTTCAGGGCGGTGATTTAGGCTGGCGCAAAATGGCGCAGCTGCCAGGGGTATTTATTGAGGCCGTAGAAAAACTAGAGATAAACCAGATATCCGAGCCAATCCGCAGCGATGCAGGCTATCACCTAATTAAGCTCTACGAGCGCAAAGGCGGCGGTGAGCAGCTTATTGAGCAACACTTCGCCCGCCATATCCTGATCAAGCCAAATGAGATCCGCGATGAGGCAACTGCTGTTAGCCAACTCACGGAGCTGCGCGAGCGCATTAAAGCTGGCGAAGATTTTGCTCTTCTATCAAAAGAATTTTCCGAAGATCCTGGCTCTGCACTCAATGGCGGCGAGTTAGGCTGGTCAACGCCCGGCATGTTTGTTCCCGAGTTTGAACAGACCATGGGCAGCATCGAATTAAATGAAGTCAGCGCGCCGTTCCTGTCGCAATTTGGCTGGCATATCCTGCAAGTCACCGAGCGTCGCAATCAAGACTTTAGTGAAAACATTACCCGTAATCGCGCGCAAAATCTGCTGCGCCAGCGCAAGTACGAAGAAGAGCTCCAGGTCTGGTTACAAGAGATCCGCGACGAAGCCTTTGTTGAAATAAAAGAGTCTAAAGACACATGACCCTAAGATTGGCGCTGACGCCAGGAGAACCTTCCGGAATTGGCGCTGATATCTTAATCAGCCTGGTGCAGAGTGGCTGTGATCACGAGTTGGTTGCCTATGCTGATCCACAGCTGATGCAGCAGCGCGCCGTCCAGCTTGGATTAACGCTGACACTGCGTGAGCCAGGTGCAACAGCTGCGCCACTGGCGCCAGGTGAATTAGCCATTATTCCCGTCCCTCTAGCTCAGCCAACTGTTCCCGGCGAGCTTAATAAAGCCAATGCCCCCTATGTGCTGGCCTGCCTGGATGCCGCTATAGATGCCTGTACCACAAACTACTGCCAGGCGATGGTTACAGGCCCAGTGCAGAAGTCGATTATCAATGATGCGGGCTTCGCCTTTTCCGGCCACACCGAATACCTTGCTGACAAGACCTCAACAGCTCTAGTAGTAATGATGTTGGCAACCACAGAACTGCGGGTTGCTCTGGCGACGACCCACCTGCCCCTGCGGGATGTAGCCGACAGTATTACTCAGTCGTCACTGCATCAGGTGATAGATATTTTAATCGCCGACCTTAAAACTAAATTTGGCATCACCGACCCATCGATTCTGGTCTGCGGCCTAAATCCCCATGCTGGCGAAAATGGTCATTTGGGGCGTGAAGAAATAGAGGTGATCGAGCCAGTGCTGGAACAGTTCCGCCACCAGGGTATCAACCTGATTGGGCCACTGCCCGCCGACACATTGTTTACCCCCAAGTATCTGGATAAGGCCGATGCAGTATTGGCTATGTATCATGATCAGGGCTTACCCGTATTGAAATACCAAGGCTTCGGCCGCGCCGCCAATATCACACTGGGCCTGCCGATTATTCGCACCTCGGTGGATCACGGTACAGCGCTGGATCTTGCCGGAACTGGTCAGGCCGATCACGGTAGTCTGCACACAGCTATTCAAGTCGCCGTCGATATGGCGACCCACCAAACCCTACGCGGTTAAATAATGACAATTCAACATCAGGCTAGAAAACGTTTCGGTCAGAACTTTCTCGTCGATCAGCATATTATTGGGCAGATTATTGCTGCCATTGGCCCCAGCGCCGATGATAATTTAATTGAGATCGGCCCCGGCACAGCGGCTATCACCGAGCACTTGATCAAACGCTGCCCGTCGATGAAAGTGGTTGAGCTGGATCGCGATCTGGTGAGCTTTCTCACTGAGAAATTTGCCGACTACCCAGACTTTAGTATTTTTAGTGGCGACGCACTAAAAACCGACTTTGCCCAGTTTCATGAGGGCCGTCAGATGCGTCTTGTAGGCAACCTGCCCTACAATATTTCTACTCCGATACTCTTCCATCTTTTAAAGAATCGCACGCTGATTAAAGATATGCACTTTATGTTGCAGCGTGAAGTCGTGGATCGCCTCAGCGCAGCACCGGGCAATAAAACCTATGGCCGCCTGTCGATTATGGTGCAGTATCACTGCCGGGTAATGCCGCTGATACCAGTACCACCCTCGGCTTTTCGCCCAGCCCCCAAGGTTCAGTCGGCAATTGTGCGGCTCAAACCTCACACAACTAAACCCTGCGTGGCCGAAAATGAAGAGCTACTGAGCCAAATCGTTAGCCTGGGTTTCCAGCAGCGACGTAAAACACTGCGCAACGGCATCCGCGCCTACGCCGAACATCTTGTCGGTGTGGACGAGATTGTGGATTTATCACGCCGCGCCGAGCAGCTATCAGTGGCTGATTTTGTCGCCCTTTCGAATTATGTTAATCAAAGTATATTGAGTAAAAAATGAGCGTCGAAGCAATCACCGTATCAGTCAAAACCGAATACCTGTTACAGCAGTCAAAGCCTGATGAGGCTAAATTTGCCTTCGCCTACCACATCACCATCCACAACCAGAGCGACATCCCGGCCCAGCTGCTTGGGCGCCACTGGATAATCACCGATGCCAACGAAGCTAAGCAGGAAGTTCGCGGTGCAGGTGTTATCGGCGAGCAACCCCTGATAGCCCCAGGACAGTCCTACAAGTACAGCAGCGGAGTCATGCTCGATACACCCATAGGCACTATGGAAGGCTCCTACAATATGCGCGACGATAAGGGCTGCGAGTTTGACGCCACCATAGAGCCCTTCTTACTTTCAATACCCCACGCCGTGAACTAAATGACTGACTATGTGGTTGGCGATCTTCAAGGCTGCCTGGATCCGCTGCTCAAGCTGTTGGATAGAGTGCAGTTTGAGCCTACCACTGATCGTCTAATTGCCGCTGGAGACCTTATCAATCGCGGCCCCCAGTCATTAGAGACACTGCGCTTTTGCATGGGTCTCGGCAGTGCCTTTAAAACAGTACTGGGCAATCATGACTTACACCTGCTGGCGATTGCTCATGGTATTAGAAAGCCGACGCCCAAAGACACCCTAGATGAAATTCTTAACGCCAGCGATCGCGACGAACTCATCAGCTGGCTGCAGCAACAACCCCTTCTCCTGAGCATTGACCAATACACCATAGTGCACGCAGGTATACCGCCCAACTGGACTGTCACCACGGCGCGAACCTTAGCCGCAGAGGTTGAACAGGTACTTCGCTCGGATCAGGCTGAGCGTTATTTCCAAGGTATGTATGGCGATCAACCCAACAGCTGGTCTGATGATCTTAGTGGCCCAGCACGCTGGCGACTGATTACCAACTACCTGACCAGGATGCGCTATTGCACAGCCTCAGGTCAGCTAGAATTACAGGTAAAAACCGCACCAGATCAACAGGACGGAGAACTTAGTGCGCAATTTTCACCCTGGTTCAGTTATCCCTCAAGAAAGACTGCGAACGATAAAATTATCTTTGGTCACTGGGCAGCACTGGAGGGAAGACATCTTGGTAACAATCTTTTCCCCCTAGATACGGGCTATGTCTGGGGCGGTGCAATGCGTCTAATGAACCTCAGCACAGGTAACTATACTGAGCAGAGTGCCCCACCCTAAAATTCCCAGTAACAAAGCCTAATTAATTAATGAGGTAGTAGATGAGAAACTTATCTTTAACTAAATTAACAGTCTCTTTATTAGCTCTGGCGCTACTTGGCGCCTGCGCCGATAAGCAGCTACCTACTGAGCAGTCTGTTGCCTTGATCTCGGGCATTGATAAAATTGGCATGGACAACTCGGTAAGACCCCAGGATGACTTCTACAGATACGCCAACGGCGGCTGGCTAGACAGCACTGAGATACCTGCGGATGAAGTAGGATGGGGCAGCTATATGACATTGCGTAAAAAAAGTCTCGAACAGTCCCGGGCTATAGTAGAAGACGCTGCCAATAATTCTGAAGATGATCCAGCCAAACGTAAGATTGGCGACTACTACAATGCCTTTCTTAACGAACAGCAGATAAAAACTCGGGGCATAGAGCCAATAAGAGATTATCTGAACGCAATAGACAAACTACAGAATCACAATCAGGTTGCCGAGTTTCTCGGCCAGGTAAATCCTGCAGGTATCGACGGACCATTTAACCTCTATGTAGGTCAGGACGATAAGGACGCCACGAACTACATATTACATTTTGTTGAATCTGGCCTTGGGCTTCCGGATCGCGACTACTACAGCGATGTCTCAGAGCGCGGGAGAGATATAATTGTTCGCTACCAGCAGTACCTCGAGCAGTTACTCACCTTATCTGGGCAGAACAAGCCAGAGCTTGCCGCGGCGCGCATTTTGGCTCTGGAGACTCGCCTCGCAGCCCATCAATGGGACAAAGTGGATAACCGCGATGCGGACAAGCGTTATAACAAGCTCTCAGCTGCTGAGTTCCAAGAACTGCTGTCAATGTTCGACACCAAAGGCTATATGGTTGGCATCGGCGTAACCCTCCCCGATTCTGTAATAGTCGCCCAACCTAGCTATCTGTTAGCCTTTAACGATTTATTTAGGGAAGTCGGGCTAGCGTCCTGGAAGGATTATCTGCGAGCCAACGTACTCTCAAGTTATGCCAATTATCTGCCCAAGGCATTTGTCGATACTCACTTCGATTTCTATTCCAAATTTCTCTATGGCCGGGAAGAGCAGCAGCCAAGATGGCGCAAAGCTGTCAGCTCGATCAATGGCAATATTGGCGAGTTGCTCGGGCAACTCTATGTTGCCAAACACTTTGCTCCGGACTCGAAGGCGCGCATGGTCACTATGGTGGATAATCTCATTGACGCCTATGCTGAGTCGATCAAAAATCTAGACTGGATGAGCGAGGAAACCAAACAGCAGTCACTGATTAAACTGTCTAAGTTTACCCCTAAGATTGGCTATCCTGACAAATGGAAAGACTACTCCGAACTGTCCATTATGGCAGATGATCTAGCAGGTAATATCAAGCGCGCACGGACCTTTGGGCACGACCAGAATATGGCCAAACTAGGTGCACCCATAGACAGGAATGAATGGTTTATGGCGCCTCAGGAAGTGAACGCCTACTACAATCCTGGCCTCAATGAAATTGTCTTTCCCGCCGCCTACTTGCAAGCCCCGAACTTTATACCCGAAGCTGAGGATGCCTATAACTATGGCACTATTGGCTCAACCATAGGCCACGAAATTGGTCATGGCTTTGATGATCAAGGAAGCAAGTACGATGGCGATGGCAATCTCGTAAGCTGGTGGACCGATGTAGATCGAGAGCAATTTGAAGAGCGCACTAAAGGCTTGGTGGAACAATTCAGCAAATTTGAGGCACTGCCCGGATTATTCGTCAACGGTGAACTCACTCTGGGCGAGAATATAGGTGATCTAGGCGGCACTAGCATTGCGCTAAAGGCTTACCGAATGTCATTAAAGGGCGAGCCTTCACCGACCATAGACGGCTTCAGCGGCGAACAGCGCTTTTTCCTGGGCAACGCACAATCTAGCCGTATCAAATGGCGCGACCAGATTCTGGAGATTATCGTTAGAACAGACCCCCACTCCCCTGATGTCTATCGCATCAATGGGGTATTCCCCAACATGTCTGACTTCTACGACACCTACAGCGTACAACCAGGAGACAAGTTATTCTTACCTGAGCAGCAGCGGGTTAAGATCTGGTAAGTGCGGGGCGATCATAAGACCTAACCTTTGAACAGGCCCGGCATTTAAAAAAAGCGGACGAAAAAAAACCGGATACTTATTCAGAATCCGGTTTTTTTACAGCGAAAGGTAGAGCTTATTCGCCAGTTGTCTCTGCGACATCAGCCATATCGTTAGCTGCACGGTCTACTAATTCAACGTAGGCCATAGGTGCATTATCACCAGTACGATTACCGCACTTTAGAATACGAACATAACCACCTGGACGCTCAAGAAAACGCGGACCCAGATCAGTGAAGAGCTTGCCGACAGTTGCTTTGTTACGCAGACGATCGAAAGCTAAGCGACGATTAGCGACGCTATCTTCTTTAGCAAGAGTGATGAATGGCTCAGCAAAACGACGTAGCTCTTTGGCTTTGGGCAGAGTGGTTTTAATCAGCTCGTGCTCAATCAATGATGCAGTCATGTTACGGAACATAGCTCTCTTGTGAGTGCCGGTCTTATTTAGCTTGCGGCCACTATAGCGATGACGCATGTTCTTATTCCTTAATTCGTTGCTTTCTCAGCAATGATGTATACCAACTTGTTATTAACCGACTTTAAAAAATCAATTAAACGAGCTCGCGTTCACTTTTCAGACTGGCTGGTGGCCAGTTCTCAAGGCGCATGCCCAGAGAAAGACCGCGTGAAGCCAAGACATCTTTAATTTCAGTCAGGGACTTCTTGCCGAGGTTAGGTGTCTTCAACAGCTCAACTTCTGTGCGCTGAATAAGGTCACCAATGTAATAGATGCTCTCTGCTTTGAGACAGTTAGCCGAACGTACAGTCAGCTCAAGATCGTCAACCGGACGTAACAGGATTGGATCAATCTCTTCTTCTTTCTCTTCTGGCTCAGCAGCAGTTTCGCCTTCCAAGTTCACAAACACAGCCATCTGCTGTTGCAGGATGGTCGCGGCGCGACGGATAGACTCTTCAGGATCAATAGTGCCGTTAGTCTCAAGTTCCAAGACCAACTTATCGAGGTCAGTACGGTTCTCAACACGAGCATTTTCGACACTGTAGGAAACTTTGTGAATCGGGCTAAAAGATGCATCTAACTGCAGACGACCAATAGTGCGATTCTCATCATCAGAGATTCTTGAATCAGACGGCTGGTAACCACGTCCGCGCTCAATTCTTAGCTGAATATTTAAAGTGCACTTATCAGAAATAGTAGCAATCACATGGTCAGGATTAATAACTTCAACGTGGCTATCAACTTCGATATCCCCTGCAGTTACAACACATGGACCTTTAACGCTAAGGGATACGGTGGTCTCATCACGACCTTCCATAACTACTGCTACACCCTTAAGGTTCAGCAGGATACCCATAACATCTTCATGAACACCTTCGATAGCACTGTACTCGTGCTCTACACCGTCTATCTCAACTTCAACGATGGCACAGCCAGACATTGAAGAGAGCAGAATGCGACGCAGCGCATTACCAAGAGTATGACCGAATCCGCGCTCGAGCGGCTCCAAGACAACCTTGGCGTGAGTAGGGCTGTAAGACGTGACGTCAATGTTGCGTGGCGTCAGAAATTCATTCGCAGAATTTTGCATATTTTTACCCGTGTGATCTCAAAAATTACTTCGAGTATAGTTCGACGATCAGGTTTTCGTTGATCTCGGCTGGCAGATCGGAGCGATCAGGATTGCGCGTAAACGTGCCTTCCATCTTGCTGCTATCTACATTCATCCATTCAACTTCACCACGTTGTGCTGCTAATTGCAGAGCGGTTTGAACGCGCAACTGCTTCTTAGACTTCTCACGCAGACCAACAACATCACCTTCCTGAACTTTGAAAGAGGGAATGTTGACCTTCTGACCATTGACCACAATAGAATTGTGAGCAACCAGTTGGCGTGATTCGGCACGTGTAGAGCCAAAGCCCATACGGTAGACAACGTTGTCTAGACGACGCTCAAGCAGAGTTAACAGATTCTCACCTGTGTTGCCCTTTTGACGCGCGGCATCTTTGTAGTAGTTGCGGAACTGCTTTTCCAATACACCGTAGATACGACGTACTTTCTGCTTTTCACGCAGCTGAACACCATAGTCAGACAAACGACCGCGACGCTGACCGTGCTGGCCAGGTGCGCTATCTGCACGACATTTAGATTCTAGAGGTCGAACGCCACTCTTGAGGAACAAGTCTGTTCCTTCACGGCGTGACAATTTACAAGTTGGTCCAAGATATCTAGCCATTCTCTTTCTCTCTTACACGCGACGCTTTTTGGGTGGACGACAGCCATTGTGTGGCACAGGCGTCACATCCGTAATATTGGTAATCTTATAACCGGCGTTGTTCAGTGCACGGACCGCAGATTCGCGACCTGGGCCAGGGCCCTTAACTTGAACATCGAGGTTTTTCAAACCGTAATCTTTTGCTGCTTCACCGGCTCGTTCCGCTGCAACCTGCGCAGCAAAAGGAGTACTCTTACGAGAACCGCGGAAACCTGAACCACCTGAGGTAGCCCACGAAAGTGCATTGCCCTGACGGTCAGTGATAGTAACGATGGTGTTATTAAACGACGCATAGATATGCGCGACACCGTCGATTACTGTCTTCTTGACCTTTTTACGGGTGGTCTTAGTTGCTGATTTTGCCATTACCGTTCCTAGGAATTATCTTTTAATGGGACGACGCGGCCCTTTACGGGTGCGTGCGTTCGTCTTAGTACGTTGTCCGCGTACAGGCAAATTCCGACGGTGACGAAGGCCGCGATAGCAACCCAAATCCATCAGACGCTTGATATTCATGCTATTTTCTCTGCGCAGGTCACCTTCAACTTCGTTGGTTCCTACAGCAGCACGCAACAAATCAAGTTGCGTTTCATCTAATGCAGCGATCTTTGTGTCTTCTGCAATGCCCACATCCGCACAGATCTTTCTGGCGGTAGGACGACCAATACCAAACACGTACGTCAGTGAGATCACTGCGTGCTTGTTATCAGGAATGTTGACACCGGCAATACGGGCCATTCACATTACTCCACTTATACTAGGGTTTTAATCAGTAGTTCCGAACCTGCCGCAACACTGCGAAAAGGCGCGGTAGGATACCGACAGATCTACCAAAAATCAACCAGATTATCCCTGGCGCTGTTTATGACGCGGCTCTACATTACAGATAACACGAACCACACCTTTACGGCGTACCACTTTACAATTTCGACAAATCTTTTTAACCGATGCACGTACTTTCACGCGATCACCTCTTTATTTACGGCCAACAGTTTTAAGGTTGGCCTTTTTCATCAGCGAATCATACTGCTGTGACATTAGATGTGACTGCACTTGAGCCATAAAATCCATTGAAACAACAACCGCAATCAATAGTGATGTACCGCCTAAGTAGAAAGGTACGTTGAAGTACACATTCAAGAACTGAGGCATTAAACAAATCAGGGTGATATAAATACCGCCAATCAGAGTTAAACGCGTAGTCACACTATCGATATATTTTGCGGTGTGCTCTCCAGGACGTATCCCGGGTAAATAAGCACCACCTTTTTTCAAGTTATCAGCCACTTCTCTTGGGTTGTACATCAACGCCGTGTAGAAGAAGCTGAAGAAAATAATCAAGCTCGAGAACATCAACACATAGAGTGGTTGTCCTGGACCTATCAGTAACGAAATATCCTGTAACCAATCTGGCGCGTTGGTTGCAGATCCAAACCACTGACTTATAGAGGCTGGGAATAACAATAAGCTACTAGCAAAAATTGCCGGTATTACGCCCGCCATGTTTACCTTAAGAGGTAAGTGCGAGCTCTGGGCGTTGTAGGCCTGACGACCCTGACGCTGAGCATAGTTGACTGTCAGACGACGCTGACCACGCTCTATAAACACTACAAAGTAGACCACGGCGACGGCGATAACCAACACGAACACCAAGATCAATGAATTCAAATCACCCTGCCTAGCCGACTCTAGAGCCTGACCTATAGCACCGGGTATGCCTGCAACAATGCCGGCAAATATCAACATAGAGATACCGTTTCCGATACCACGCTCAGTGATCTGTTCACCGAGCCACATCAAGAACACTGCACCAGCAACTAAAGAGGAAATAGCGACCATGTAGAACATGGTGTTCACTTCGTAGGCCAAGCCCTGTGAACCAAAGCCGACCGCCATCGCTGTACCCTGTATCAGGGCCAGAAACACAGTGCCGTATCTAGTGTACTGATTAATCTTGCGGCGACCACTGTCACCTTCTTTCTTTAACTGCTCTAACGCAGGCACTGTCGCAGACAGCAACTGCATAATAATCGATGCTGAGATGTAGGGCATAACGCCCAGAGCCAATATGCTCATTCTCTCTAGCGCGCCACCAGAGAACATATTAAACAGACCAAGGTACGTACCCTGGTTCTGAGTAAACAGTTCTGCCAAGCGATCCGGATCAAATCCGGGAACGGGAATATGCGTACCAATACGATAGATAATAATCGCTGCAAACAAAAAACGAAGACGAGCCCAAAGCTCGCCTAAACCTTTAGTGTTTCCTGCTGGCATGTTTCCCGGCTTCGACATTGTTAGACTTCTACCTTTCCGCCAGCGGCTTCAATAGCAACCAGAGCGCCTTTCGTTGCTCCAATGCCTTTAAGCGTCACTGCTTTAGTAACCACACCTGAGGCAAATACTTTTGCACGGGTGATGCTGCAGCTTATCAAGCCAGCTGCGCGCAAGCTTTCGATAGTGACAATGCCACCTTCGACTTTATCTAATTCAGAAAGACGGATCTCCGCAGTAACCGCAGCCAAGCGCGACGTAAAGCCGTACTTAGGAAGACGCTTCTGTAAAGGCATCTGACCGCCTTCAAAGCCTGGACGGATTCCTCCACCAGAGCGTGCTTTCTGACCTTTGTGGCCACGGCCACCAGTCTTACCAATTCCGCTACCAATACCGCGTCCGACGCGTTTGGCTTCTTTAATTCGGCCCGGTGCTGGGCTAAGGGTATTCAGACGCATATTAAGCTTCCTCAACCTGCAACATATAGTGAACTTTATTGATCATGCCACGAACTGATGGAGTATCTTCTACTTCAACAGTATGACCGATCCGACGCAAACCCAAACCAAGAACACAGGCCTTGTGATTCTTTAAACGACCGATGCTACTTTTGGTCTGAGTAACTTTAATTTTTTTCAATTTAGCTTTTGCCATGATCTAATTCCAATAACTGACGCTGTATTAGCGGTCACTTAGTTGAGGATTTCTTCTACAGACTTGCCACGCTTCGCTGCAACATCATCCGGTGATTTCATATCTCGCAGCGCTTTGAAAGTTGCGCGAACTACGTTTACCGGGTTAGTTGAACCGTAGCACTTAGCCAGTACATTCTGTACACCAGCCAGTTCTAACACAGAGCGCATTGCGCCGCCGGCAATAACACCAGTACCTTCTGAGGCTGGCTGCATATAAATCTTCGATGCAGCGTGAATGCCTTTGGTCGGATACTGGATAGTGCTGCCATCTAGAGCAACATCAATCATGTTGCGACGAGCAGCTTCCATTGCCTTCTGAATCGCCTGGGGCACTTCACGCGCCTTGCCACGACCGAAGCCAACTTTACCATTGCCATCACCAACAACAGTCAGTGCAGTAAAAGCAAAAATTCGTCCACCTTTAACCGTCTTAGCAACACGGTTAACCTGAACCAGCTTCTCCATCATTCCTTCAGCTGCATCTTTCTGATCTGTAAGAGCCATATCTTCTACCTATTAAAATTCGAGGCCGGCTTCACGCGCGGCGTCAGCCAGTGCTTTTACACGGCCATGGTATTTGAAGCCACTGCGGTCAAAAGCCACCTTTGTGACACCCGCCGCAACGGCGCGCTCGGCAACCAATTTGCCAACAGCTGTAGCTGCATCTGTATTACCAGTGCTGCCACTGCGCAGATCTTTTTCCAGCGTTGAGGCAGTCGCTAATACACGATCGCCTTCAGCGGCAATAACCTGAGCATAGATATGACGTGGTGTCCTATTTATGCACAAACGGTTAGCACCTAATTCGCGGATCTTCATGCGTACGCGTTTAGCGCGACGCTGACGTGATACTTTCTTATCGCTCATCGTATTACCCTATTACTTCTTCTTGGCCTCTTTGCGTCTTACGTGCTCACCGGAGATTCTAACTCCCTTACCTTTGTAAGGCTCTGGCGGACGGAAGGCGCGGATTTCAGCTGCGGCTTGACCCAACACCTGCTTATCCGAGGATTTAAGTAAAATTTCAGTTTGGCTTGGCGTTTCCGCCGACACACCCTGTGGCAAGTCATACACCACTGGATGAGAAAAACCTAGGGTCAGATTGATCTTGCTACCCTGAACCTGTGCTCGATAACCAACACCGATCAAATCAAGCTTCTTTTCAAAACCTGTCGAAACACCAGTCACCATGTTGCTGACCAACGCTCTGGTAGTACCAGACATAGCGCGGGAGAACTTGGCGCTTGAACGGGCCGAAAACTTAAGTACGTTCTCGTCCTGAACAATCTCAACTTCTGGATTGATTGGCATCACTAATGAGCCGATCTTTCCTTTGACTGTTATCTCAGAGCCGGCGATGGTTACTTGAACACCACTTGGCAGCTCTACTGGACTATTTGCAACTCTAGACATCTCGTTTTCCTATCAGAATACGGTGCAAAGCACTTCACCACCGATACCGGCAGCGCGGGCTGCGCGATCAGTCATCACACCATTACTGGTGGAGACTATGGCAATGCCCAAACCACTGCGAACCTTAGCAATGTCCGAGCTACCTTTGTACTGGCGTAAACCTGGCTTGCTAATACGTGTTATTTCTTCGATTACTGCCTTGCCTTCGAAATACTTAAGCGCAACTGTCATAGTTGGCTTAACGTCATCGGTGACAGTAAACCCATCAATGTAGCCTTCCTCTTGCAAAACCTTAGCGACGGACGCTTTAAGCTTTGAAGCTGGCATAGACACTTGCGGGTGACTGCGGTGATGCGCATTACGAATGCGAGTCAACATATCGGATAAAGGATCTTGCATACTCATAACGTTTGGCTCCTCAAACTTACCAGCTGGATTTAACCAGGCCAGGAATCTCACCGCGCATTGCTGACTCGCGCAGTTTGTTTCGGCACAGGCCAAACTTTCGGTACACACCGTGTGGACGACCAGTGATTCTGCAGCGATTGCGCTGACGAACCGGGCTCGCATCACGCGGCAACTTTTGCAAACTTACTTGTGCGTTCCAACGATCTTCGTCGGATGCATTTAAATCACTAATTACCGCTTTAATAGCAGCACGCTTCTCAGCGAACTTAGCAACTGTCTTGGTGCGCTTATGCTCGCGCTGAACCATGGATACTTTTGCCATTTACCTACAACCTCAACTTTTCAGCGGGAAGTTAAAGGCGCGCAATAGAGCACGACCTTCATCATCGTTTCGAGCAGTAGTCGTGATAGTAATATCAAGACCACGCAACTTATCAATCTTCTCGTAATCGATCTCAGGGAAAATGATCTGCTCACTCACACCCATAGAGAAGTTACCGCGCCCATCAAACTGCTTTGGGCTGATGCCACGGAAGTCACGAATACGTGGAATAGCAATACCGACCAAACGCTCAAGGAATTCATACATACGATCAGCACGCAGCGTTACCTTGGTACCAATGGGCCAGCCCTGACGGACCTTAAATCCAGCAATAGACTTGCGCGCATTGTTGATTACTGGCTTCTGCGCAGCAATCAAAGTTAGATCAGCAACCGCATTCTCAAGTGACTTCTTGTCACCGATAGCTTCACCAACACCCATGTTCAGGGTGATCTTAGTGATGCGCGGAATCTCCATCACATTAGCCAGACCGAGCTCTTTTTGCAGCGCCGGTGCCAACTCGTTCTTGTATAATTCTTTAAGCCTTGCCATTTCGATTACCTATTTCCTAAGCGTCTACGGCTTCGCCGTTAGACTTGAAGATACGAATCTTCTTGTTATCTTCTAGAATCTTGAAGCCAACTCGATCTGCTTTGTTAGTAGCGCCATTGAACAGTGCTACGTTAGAACCCTGAATTGGAGCTTCTTTCTCAATAATCCCGCCGGGAATTCCCGCCTGAGGATTTGGCTTCTGGTGCTTCTTAACCATCTGAATACCAGATACCAGTAAGCGGCCGTTTTCCAAAACTTTCAGGACCTTACCGCGCTTACCTTTATCTTTGCCAGCAACAACAATAACTTCGTCGTCGCGCTTAATTTTGAGCATTGCCATTTCTAAATCCTCGCTTACAGCACTTCAGGTGCTAGGGAGATAATTCGCATAAACTTCTCAGTACGAAGTTCACGAGTTACCGGCCCAAAAATTCGTGTGCCAATCGGCGCCAGGTTGGCATTCAACAGTACAGCGGCATTGTCGTCAAACTTGATCAAGCTGCCATCCTGTCTACGCAAACCTTTCTTGGTACGTACAACAACCGCACTCATTACTTGGCCTTTCTTTACCTTGCCACGTGGAATCGCTTCCTTAACAGTGACCTTAATAACATCACCAACACGCGCATAACGACGGTGTGAACCGCCCAATACTTTGATACACATAACGCGACGTGCACCGCTGTTGTCTGCTACATCAAGATAACTTTCTGTTTGAATCATTTTCTTACTCCGAACCCTTTACCGTCTACAGGCTTAGCCTGCTACAGCACGCTCGTCAATATTGACCAGTGTCCACGCCTTGTCCTTAGATACAGGACGGCACTCTGCGATTGTTACTAAATCGCCTGTACGCGCACCATTTTCTGGATCGTGCGCTTTAATCTTTGTCGACTTAGTCAAGTACTTACCGTAGACCGGGTGCTTGACGCGTCGCTCGACCAAGACAGTTACTGTCTTGTCCATCTTGTCACTGACAATACGACCAGTCAGAGTACGTGAGCTAGCTTGTAATTCAGACATAGTTACACCCCTGCCTTTTGCTTAAGCATTGTCTTAATGCGCGCAATGTTGCGGCGCGCTAGCTTAATCTTGTGACTCTCGTTTAACTGACCAGTGGACAACTGCATACGCAGATTAAACTGCTGCTTGAGCTCGCCAATCAACGCGGCCTCTAGCTCTTCACTTGTCTTTTCACGCAATTCGTTAGCATTCATCTTCACATCACCGTTCGTCTAACGAAGGTGGTTGCAATCGGCAGCTTAGCCGAGGCAAGAGCAAAGGCTTCACGCGCAATCTCTTCACTAACACCTTCCATTTCATAAAGAACCTTGCCTGGCTGGATCAGTGCGACCCAATACTCGACATTACCCTTACCTTTACCCATTCGAACTTCAAGCGGCTTCTGTGTAATCGGCTTATCTGGGAAAACTCGAATCCAGATTTTACCACCACGCTTAATGTGACGGGTCATTGCACGACGTGCAGCTTCAATTTGACGCGCAGTCAAACGTCCGCGGCCAGAGGCTTTTAAACCGAACTCGCCAAAGCTAACCTTACTGCCGCGCTGCGCCAGACCACGATTACGGCCTTTGTGCATCTTGCGGAATTTTGTACGTTTTGGTTGCAGCATTTCGCTTTACCCTTATCGCTTGTTTCTTGTGTCTTGTTTCTTGGCAGGCGCTTTTACAGCTTCCTCACCACCCAAAACTTCACCTTTGAAGATCCACACCTTGACGCCAATAATGCCGTACGTGGTGTTGCCTTCAGCAGCTGCATAGTCAATGTCCGCACGCAATGTGTGCAGTGGAACTCGACCTTCGCGATACCACTCAGAGCGCGCGATTTCTGCACCACCCAAACGGCCACCGACTTGAATCTTGACGCCCAGTGCGCCACCGCGCATTGCGTTCTGTACAGCACGCTTCATAGCGCGGCGAAACATAACACGACGCTCTAACTGCTGAGCAACATTCTGTGCAACTAGGTTCGCATCCAAATCAGGCTTGCGAATCTCTTCAATGTTGATCGTGACAGGACAGCCCATCTTGTTACCGATCTCATTGCGCAGCTTCTCGACGTCTTCGCCTTTCTTACCGATGACGATACCTGGGCGCGCAGTGTGAATAGTAATGCGTGCACTGTCAGATGGACGTTCGATATCAACACGACTGACGGATGCATGTGCCAGTCTTGTGCGAATGAATTCACGTACAGATAGATCCTGATGGAGCTTATCTGCATAGTCCTTATTACCTGCATACCAGGTCGAAGTATGTTTTGTAACTATACCTAGACGGATGCCAGTTGGATGTACTTTTTGACCCATGGAATGGTCTCCTGAACCTATGTCTACTTTTCAGCGACTTTTACAGTGATGTGACAACTGCGCTTAAGAATTCTATCTGCACGGCCTTTAGCTCGCGGCCTAATGCGTTTCATAGTCATGCCTTCGTCGACAAATATCGTCGAAACCCTCAGCTCATCTACATCTGCACCATCGTTATGCTCAGCGTTGGCAATTGCCGACTCAAGCACCTTTTTAATAATATCCGCGCCCTTCTTGTTGCTGAACTGCAGAATATCTAATGCACTTTCAACAGACTTGCCGCGAATTTGATCGGCGACCAATCGCGCTTTCTGCGCGGACATCTTGGCCCCTCTTAACTTTGCTTGTACTTCCACAGTCATAACCTCTTCGCTTAACGCTTGGCTTTTTTATCCGCCACGTGACCCTTGTAGGTACGCGTTGGAGAAAATTCACCCAGCTTATGGCCAACCATTTCTTCGTTGACTAAAACAGGAATATGTTGACGACCATTGTGGACAGCGATCGTGAGACCAACAAAATCCGGTAAGATCATCGAACGACGCGACCAAGTTTTAATTGGGCGGCGATCGTTTGCTGC